>ENA-OUPA01000038-OUPA01000038.1-human-gut-metagenome-genome-assembly--contig:-NODE-38-length-113199-cov-6.81844_pt1 | contig 113199 bp, 96 predicted proteins | sample MGYA00237939_ERZ548770 | MGnify/ENA primary metagenome ERZ548770 (study PRJEB26490, sample SAMN05356877) | human gut metagenome | biome: terrestrial biome; feature: human-associated habitat; material...
GTATAAGAGACAGGCCGACATTTCGTTATGCCATAGAAAGAACTGCGCGCGGCACCCCTCCGCCTTCTCGCGGCCTACTGAGCCTTAGTTGCTGGGGTTGCGGGCTAAATGCGGATGACGCAGGAGCCGGCGGTGAGGCCGCCGCCGAAGGCGGTCATGCAGGCGATGTCTCCCGGCTGCAGCTTGCCCTCGCAGAGCGCCTCGTTCAGGGCGATGAGGGCGCTTGCGCCGCTGACGTTGCCGACGTGGTCGATGATCACCTGGAAGCGCTCCATGGGCAGATCCATTTTCTTGGCGGCGTAGCGGATGATGCGCTCGTTGGCCTGGTGCGGCGTGAACAGGGTGACATCGTCGGTGGTCAGCCCGGCGCGGGTAAGCGCCTCCTCGGTGCAGCGCATCATGGCGGAGGTAGCGAACTTGAACACCGCCTGGCCGGCCATGCGCATATAGGGGTCGCTTTCCGCATCGGAGGCGGCAAGACGCGGGGCGGCGGTGGCAGAAGCACCGGCGGCGGTCGTGCTGTCGGCGGCGAAGGGCACCTCGCGGGAGGCGAAGGCGCTGTCGCACCAGAGGGTGCGGTCGACGTCGTCGGTGTTTTCCATGTACGAGGAGAGGATGCCGGGCGCATCGGCTCCGGCGGCTCCGGCAGCGCCATCGGCGCCGGCAGCACCGGTCTCCGCCTCGTCGCGCCATTCCAGCACCACGGCCCCGGCGCCGTCGCCGAACAGGATGCACGTGGCGCGCTCTTCCCAGTCGACGAGCTTGCTCAGGCGCTCGGCGGCCACCACGAGTACGCGGCGCACGTCGTTGCAGCGCAGAGGCGTCCCGGTGCGGGCGGCTTCCTGGCGCGCGAAGGCGGCGCCGGCCATGATGAGGTCAGCGGTGGAAAGCCCGTAGACGCAGCCGGAGCAGGCGCAGGACATGTCGTAGCACACGGCGTTTGTGGCACCGATGCGCTCGCGGATGCGGGCGGCCTCGGAGGGGAAGTGGGTGTCGGCGGTCAGCGTCGGGCAGATTATCATGTCCAGGCTGGCGGCTTCGATCGCTCCCGCCTCGCGCTGCCAACCGCCTTCCTCAAGCCCCAGCGCTCGCAGCGCGGCTTGGGCGCCCAGATCGGTGCAGGTCTCCTCGATGGCGACATGGCGGGTGTGAATGCCCGTGCGCGGGACGATCCACTCGTCGGTGGTGTCTACGATTTCCGAGAGCTCGTCGTTGGTGACGATGCGCGCGGGCAGCGCTCTGCCCGATCCGATGATGACGCTGCCCAAAGCCGTTCCTTTCCGTAAATGATGCCTCAACCTGCTCTATGATGCCCCATATCGCCAAGTTTTCTGCTCAACGATGAGATGTTTGGTGAAGATTTTAAACGCGCGGTCAGTTTTTGGGGCGAATTCCTTAAGATTTCTCAGATAGTTTATCTCAAGGCGCGTGTTGCCGCAGCGAAAGAGAGGACGAGCTGCTTTCATGAAGACCCGTATCACAGAGCTTTTGGGCATTGAATATCCCGTCGTGCAAGGGGCCATGGCCCGCATCGCCGACGGAGGGCTGGCCGGCGCCGTAAGCGAAGCCGGCGGCTTGGGCATCATCGCCTGCGGGGGCGCCCGGCCCGAATGGATTCGCGAGCAGGTGGCCCGCGCCCGCGCCCTTACGAGCAAGCCCATCGGCATCAATGTCATGCTCATGGATCCGCGCGCGAGCGAGGTGGCCGAGCTCGTGTGCGAGCTGGGCGTGGAAGTGGTGACCACCGGTGCCGGCAGCCCCGCAAACTACATGAAGATGTGGAAGGACGCGGGCGTGAAGGTAGTGCCCGTGGTGGCCTCCTCGGCCCTGGCCGCCCGCATGGAGCGCCTCGGCGCCGACGCCGTGGTGGCCGAGGGCACGGAAGCTGGCGGACATATCGGCGAGCTGACCACTATGGCGCTCGTGCCGTCGGTTGCCGCGGCGGTTTCGATCCCCGTCATCGCCGCCGGCGGCATCGTGGATGGCCGGGGGATGCTCGCCGCCTTCGCGCTGGGCGCCGAGGGCGTGCAGTGCGGCACGCGCTTCCTCACCGTGGAGGAATGCGGCGTGCACGAGGCGTGGAAGGAGAAGGTGCTGAAGGCGAAGGACTCCGACACCATCGTCACCGGGCGCGGCACGGGGCATCCCGTGCGCGGCCTGAAGAACAAGTTCGCCCGCGAGTGCCGCAAGATCGAGATGGCCGCCACCTCCGGGGAAGAGCTGGAGGGCATGTACGCCGGCTCGCTCGCCCGGGCCGTGGCGGGAGACGTGGAAAACGGCTCGGTCATGGCCGGGCAGGTGGCGGCGCTGGTGACCGAGCGCGGCACGGCGGCCGAGGTTATTGCCAACATGGTGCGCGAGGCCGAGGCGCTGGCCGGGCGCTCCTTGGGCGAGCTGGCCGAGCTGAACAGCCGCCGGGCGCGCGTGTAAGGAGGCCGCCATGCTTGATGAGACCCCCTTGGCGCCTTTGGGCCCGGCTGGCCTGGTGTTCATGGCCTCGGGCCAGGGCTCCCAGAAGCCCGGCATGGGCGCCGATCTGTTGGACATCCCCGAGGTGGCGAACGTGTTCGCTTGCGCCTCGGACGTGCTCGGCCGCGACGTGGCAGCGCTGGTGCGCGACGCGTCGCCCGAAGAGCTGAACGACACGCGCAACGCCCAGATCGCCATCGCGGCGCTGTCGGTCGGCATGGGGCGGTCGCTTGAGGCGCGCGGCATCGAGCCGGACGCGCTGCTCGGGTTCTCTCTCGGGCAGATTTCCGCCATGGTGCTCGGCGGCATGCTCGCCGAGGAGGACGCCTTCGCGCTCATCGCTGAAAGGTCGCGCCTCATGGGGGAGGCGGCCGACGCGAATCCCGGCGTTATGAGCGCGCTTCTGAAGATCACGCCGCCCGAGGCCGAGGCACTGTGCGCTCAGTGCGCCGAGGACGAGGTGCTCGTGCCCGCGAACCTGAACGGCGGCGGCCAGATCGTCATCGCCGGCACGCCGGCGGCGGTGACCCGCGCCGAGGAGGCGTGGGCCGCGAGCAAGGGCCGCTTCTCGCGCTTGGCCACGTCCGGTGCCTTCCACAGCCCGCTCATGGCGCCGGCGCAGGCGCCCTTCGCCGACTACCTGGCGAAGGTGGAGTTCCGCGAGCCGGTGGTGCCGGTCATCGGCAACGTGCACGCCGCGCCGCTTGACGTCGCCGGCGCTCGCGAGGAGCTGGTGGCGCACTTGGTGTCGCCCGTGCAGTTCGAGGCCAGCGTGGCAAAGCTTCAGGCGGTCGGCGCGAAGATGTTCGCGGAAGTGGGCTTCGGCGGCGTGCTCGCCAATCTCGTGAAGCGCATCGACCGCAGCGCGCCCCGAGCTGCCATTCAGGATCGCCCCTCCTTCGACGCCTTCGTCGAGGAATTCGGAAAGGAATAGACGTGACCGAATCAGAAAACCGCCGCTGCGCCGTGGTGACCGGCTCCACCCGCGGCATCGGACGCGCCGTGGCCCGCGAGCTGGCGGCTGCTGGCATGAACGTGGTGGTGAACAGCTCTTCTGAGCGCAGCCTGCCGGCCGCCGAGGCGGTAGCCGCCGAGATCGCCGAAGAGTTCGGCGTGGAAACCTTGGCCGTGGCCGCCAACGTGGCCATAGAAGAGGAGGCCAACGCGCTCATCGCCGCCGCGGCCGATGCCAACGGGCGGGTGGACGTGCTCGTGAACAACGCCGGCATCACCCGCGACGGCTTGGCTGCCCGCATGTCCGACGACGACTTCGACGCCGTCATCGACATCAACCTGAAGGGCACCTTCCATTGCTGCCGCGCCGCCGCGAAGCTGATGATGAAGCAGCGCTGGGGTCGCATCGTGAACATGTCCAGCGTGGTGGGCGTGTATGGCAACGCGGGCCAGGTGAACTACGCCGCCTCCAAGGCCGGCGTCATCGGGCTCACGAAGTCGCTCGCCCGGGAGCTTGCGCGCCGCAACATCACGGCCAACGCCGTGGCGCCGGGATTCATTGCCACCGATATGACCGATGCGCTCTCCGATGCCCAGCGCGAGGCTATCGTGAGCCGCATCGGCAGCGGGCGCTTGGGCGAGCCGGACGACATCGCGCATTTGGTGCGCTTCCTCGCCTCGGACGAGGCGTCCTATATTACCGGTCAGGTCATCTGCGTGGACGGAGGAATGTCTTTATGAGCGAGAACGAGAGCATCCAGACCCGGCGGCCCGACGGCACCCATCGCGTCGTCATCACCGGCGTGGGCGCGGTGACGCCGGCCGGTGTGGGCGCCGAGGCGCTGTGGGAGACGCTCATGGAGCGCGGCTGCTGCATCGCGCCCATCGAGCGCTTCGATACGAGCGAGTACGAGGTGCACATCGCCGGCGAGGTGCGCGACTTCGATGGCACCGAGCACGGCCTGACCAAGAAGGAGGCGCGCCGCTTCGAGCGCTTCGTGCAGTACGCCATCGTGGCGGCCGACGAGGCGCTGGCCCAGTCCGGCTTGGAAGTGACCGACGAGAACCGCGATCGCATCGCCGTGGTGTTCGGCACCGGTATCGGCGGCATCGACGAGCTGCAGAAGAGCTTCGCCACCTTGGAGGAGAAGGGCCCCAAGCGCGTGAACCCCCTGTTCATTCCCACGATGATCGGGAACATCGCCGCGGGCAACCTGGCCATCCGCTACGGCATGCGCGGCGAGTGCCTGAACGTGGTGACCGCCTGCGCCACCGGCGCCCATTGCATCGGCACGGCGCTGCGCGACATCCGCCACGGCTACATCGACGCGGCGCTCGTGGGCGGCACGGAGGAGTCCGTGAGCCCCATCTGCATCGCCGGCTTCACGAATTTGTCGGCCCTTACCCGCGCCGAGGATCCCAAAGAGGCCTCGCTGCCCTTCGACGCCCGCCGCGGCGGGTTCGTGGCCGGCGAGGGGGCGGGGGCCCTGGTCATCGAGTCGTTGGAAAGCGCGCTCGCCCGCGGCGCTGCGCCCATCGCCGAGATCACCGGCTTCGGCAGCACGGGCGACGCCTATCACATGACCGCGCCCGACCCGGAGGCCACCGCCATCACCGCCGCCATGGCCGCCGCTCTGGCCGAGGGCGGCTTCACCCCGGCCGATTTGGGGCACCTGAACGCCCACGGCACGGGCACGCCGGCCAACGACGCCACCGAGTCCAAGGCGCTCGCGAACCTCATGGGCGGTGTGGAAGCGGCTGCTTCGGTGCCGGTCACCTCCGTGAAGGGCACCACGGGCCACATGCTCGGCGCCGCCGGCGCGGTGGAGGCCATCGTGTGCGCCCTGTCCGTGGCCCGCGACGCGGTGCCCCCCACGGCCGGCTTCGCCGAGGCCGCCGAGGACTGCCCCGTGGCCGTGGTCACCGAGGCTATGACCGACTATCCGCAGAAGGTGGCCCTGTCCACCTCGCTGGGCTTCGGCGGCCACAACGCCGCTCTGGCCTTCTCGCCGTATCGCGGCTAGGTCGCTCCGCGAGGGGCCTTCTCGGTGGGTTGATCCCCGTAGGGGCCGACCTCGGTCGGCCCTGGGCTCGCGGTCCGATGGGGCTGACGTGAAGCGCCGACGTCCTCGCGAGCGAGGGCCGACCAAGGTCGGCCCCTACGGAAGGCGAGATGAGGATCGGAAGATTGTTGCAAGGAGAAACGTATGACTGAGGAGAACGCGATGGCGCCGCTGCCCTGGGGGCGCGAGGTCATCGAGGGGATTCTGCCCCATCGCGATCCGTTCGTGTGGGTGAGCCGTATTGTGGCCATCGAGCCCGGCGCTTCCATCGAAGGCGAGCTTGACGTACCGGCCGATTTGGATATCTTCCGCGGGCACTTCCCCGACCATCCGGTGCTGCCCGGCGTCATCATCATGGAGGCGCTCGCCCAATGCGCCTCCATCGCCGTGCTTCAGGCGCCCGAGCTGCGCGGGTGCATCGGCTTTCTCACCGGCATAGACGCGGCGAAGTTCCGCCGCCAGGTGGCCCCGGGCGACACCGTGACGCTGCGCGCGACCATCGTGAAGTCGTCGCGCCGGCTCGTGGTGGCCGAGGTGGAGGCCTCCGTGGACGGCGAGATCTGCGCCACGGCCACCCAGAAGTACGTGCTCGCACCCAAGGAGTAACTATGGCCAAAGCGGCTTCCAAGTACATCAGCTTCGACACAGCGGGGAACTTCGTCTCCGAGCTTGAGGACGACTCTGCGGCCCCCGAGGCGCCCGAGGACGGCTCGCTGAAGTCGGCGGTCTCCTACGCCCTGGACGCCATCGTGGAGGCGGCCGGCACCTTGCCGGATACGGCGGCGGCCCTGGTGGGGGCCCGCCCCGGCGCGGCCCATCGCGACCCGGAGGAGAAGGTGGCCGACGTCTCCGAGCACGTTCGGTCCACCATCGGCGACGACTTCGCCGTCGATGCGGCGCGAACTGCCGAGAAGCCCCGGGCCCTCGTTATCGCTTCGGCCAAGAACGCCCGGGCCTTCGTGGTGCCCATGGAGCAGGCGGGCCTCGATGTGGTCTTCGCCACGGTGGACAACCGCTCGCTGGACGGCTTCGCCCGGCGCATGCTGCCCACCTACAACCTGGGCAGCACCACGGCCGACGTGGACGCCGACACGCTTTCCGCCAACATCTACACGGTGCTCTCGGCGGCCAAGGCCTGCGGCGCGACGCTCATCTTCCTCGACAGCGCCAAGGCGTCGCTCGCGGAGGACGCCTATTTCCTGCGTCACGCCGCCAAGCGCGGCCTGCGCGTGTTCGCCCCGGCCACCGAGGGCACTCTGCGCACCGGTTGGGTGGAGCTTTTGCCCGCCGGCGTCGCGCCCGCGCTCGGTACGGCGTCGCCCTCCGAGGCGCCCTGGGAAAACGAGCCGGCTCGGGTGGCGGACGACGACGAGGGCCCCACCCATTGGCGCCGCTGCCACAAGTGCAAGCTCTTCTTCGACAAGGAGGAGATCATCGAGCTCGGCGGCTATTGCCCGGCTTGCGGCACCCTGCAGCGCCTGCGCTCCGACGAGCGCCTGGCCGCCACGGTGGACGCCGGCTCGTTCGAGGAGTGGAACGCGGTCATGCCCGACTCCAACCCGCTGGACTTCCCGGGCTACCCGGAGAAGATCGCCGATCAGCGCGAGAAGAGTGGCCTTGAGGAAGCGGTGCGCACGGGACGCGCGACCATCGCGGGGCTGCCTTTGGCCGTAGGGGTCATGGAGTCCGGCTTCTTCATGGGCTCCATGGGACACGTGGTGGGCGAGAAGGTGGCCGCGATGATCGATCGCGCCATCGCCGAGCGGCTGCCCGTCGTCGTGTTCTGCGCCTCCGGCGGCGCCCGCATGCAGGAGGGCCTCATCTCGCTCATGCAGATGGCGAAAGTGTCCTGCGCCGTGGAGCGCCTGAGCGCGGCCCGTCTGCCCTTCATCACCGTGCTCACCGACCCCACGACCGGCGGCGTGACGGCGTCGTTCGCTATGCAGGGCGATATCGTCTTGGCCGAGCCCGGCGCGCTCATCGGGTTCGCCGGCCAGCGGGTCATCCGCGACACCATCAAGCAGGAGCTGCCCGAGGGCTTCCAGACGGCGGAGTTCGCGCTCGAGCACGGGCTTATCGACGCCATCGTGGAGCGCTCCCAGATGCGCAGCGTGCTGGCCCAGCTTCTGGCCCTGCACGCCCCGGCCGACGACCCGGGGCGCATCGTCACCTACCACAGCGTCATGGACGCGCTGTCGGTGGGCGCGGACGCCTACGGCTCGGTGGACGTGGCGCCCGAGGCCCGAGCCGTTGGCGAGCGCATCCGCGACGAGGAGGCCGCGGGGTTGTGGCGCAGCCTGGCCGAGTCAGTGCCGGTGGTGGGCGAGCTCATCGGGCGCCCGGAAACCCCCGAGGAAGCCGAGGAGGCGTCCCGCCGCGAGCTGGAGCGCCATGCCCGGCGCGAGGCCCGCAAGTCCGGGGTGAGCTGCGAGGCCGCTTCGGGCAGCGCCTGGGAGTCCGTGCAGATCGCCCGCAACGTGCGCCGTCCCACGGCCCGACGCTACCTCGACGGCATCGTGGAGGGCTTCATCGAGCTGCACGGCGACCGCGCCTTCGCCGACGACGGGGCCATCCTCGCCGGCATCGGGTGGATCTCGGGGCATCCCGTGACGGTCATTGCCCAGGAGAAGGGCGTGAACTTGGCCGACCGCGTGGCCCGCAACTTCGGATGCCCCCAGCCCGAGGGCTACCGCAAGTCGCTGCGCCTCATGCGCGAGGCGGAGAAGTTCGGCCGGCCGATTCTCTGTTTGGTGGACACCCAGGGCGCCTTCTGCGGCACCGAGGCCGAGGAGCGCGGCCAGGGCAACGCCATCGCCGACAATCTGGTGGCCATGGCGGGCCTTACCGTTCCGGTGGTGAGCGTGCTTCTGGGCGAGGGCGGAAGCGGGGGCGCCTTGGCGCTGGCCGTGGGCAACCGCGTGGCCATGCAGGAGCATGCGGTGTACTCGGTGCTCTCGCCGGAGGGCTTCGCCTCCATCCTGTGGAAGGATCGCACCCGCGCGCCCGAGGCCGCCGAGGCCATGCGGATGGACGCCGCCTCGGTGCTGGAATGCGGCATCATCGATGCGGTCATTTCGGAAGGGGAGGGCCCGGCCCACGAGAATCCGGAAGAGGCTGTCGCCGCCGTGCGCGATTACGTCCGTGCCGCCTACAAGGAGCTGGCCGATCTTTCTCCCGACGAGCTGGTCCGCCAACGCCAAGAGCGCTTCGCGAAGTTCTAGGAGTGGTTTCTGCCGCTCCTTTTTTGCCCGGAGCAATCTCGTTGCCGTTCTGGTCGCAGAATTTCGATTTGTTAGACATGGCTGGAAGCGGCTTGGTGAGCTGGGGTTGAAAAACAGGCTGAAAAGAGGCCGAAAAGCAAGAAAAGGACTCGTGTCGAGCCCTTTTCTTTTGCTTTGTAGGATGTGGAAGTCTAACAACTCGAAAATATGTCCCCAAATTGAGGGGAAGATTTGCTGGAAGGACCTCTTACAGCATCTTCGCGCGGAGCTCCTCGGGGGTCATGGGCGAGAGCAGCGCAGGCGCGATGTCGAAGATGGTGCGACAGCCCGTCTCGCCCGCGCAGGCCATGCGCCAGCAGGCGCGGGCGCAGGCGACGAGCACGCTGCCGGTGAACTCCGGGTTGGAATCGAGCTTCAGCGAGTACTCGATCACGTGGGTGTTCTCGCCGGCGGCACCCGTGGTGCCAGTGCGGATGACCGAGCCGCCGTGGGGAATGCCGGCGTGATCGCGGTCGAGCTCTTCCTGAGAAATGAAGGTGACCGTGGTGTCGTAGTCGGCGAAGTAGTTCGGCATCGTGACGATGGCCTCTTCGATGGCAGCCGTATCGGCACCCTCCTCGGCCACGACGAAGCACTCGCGGGTGTGCTTCTGGCGCGTGGTCAGCTCCGGGTTGGCACCGGAGCGCACGGCCTCCAGCGCCTCGGGCACGGGCACCGTGTACTGGCGGGCGTCCACCACGCCGGGGATGCGGCGGATGGCGTCGGAGTGCCCCTGGGAGACGCCGCGGCCCCAGAAGGTGTAGTCGGCGCCGTTGGGCATGATGGCGTTGGCGTAAACGCGCGAGACCGAGAACATGCCCGGATCCCAGCCCACCGAGATGACGGCCACGTGCCCCGTCTCGCGGGCCACCGCATCGACGGCGGCGAAGTGCGCCGGGATGTTGGCATGGGTGTCGAAGGAGTCGACCACGTTGTAGAGCGCAGCGGCTGCCGGGGTCTGCTCGGGCAGGTCGGTGGCGGAGCCGCCGGCGAGCATGAGCACGTCGATGTCGTCGGTATGGGCGGCCAGCTCCGTGGCGGGCCAGACGGCGACGTTCTCGCCGAGCGGATGCACGGTGGCCGGGTCGCGGCGGGTGAACACGCCCACCAGTTCCATATCGTCGTTGGCGGCGACGGCCAGTTCAATGCCGCGGCCGAGATTGCCATAGCCGAGAATGCCGATGCGGATGGGGTTCAATGGTGCCTCCTTGGGTGTTCGCTGAGTAGGAAAACGGCGCTTCGGGCTGACGCTCGCTTTGGTTTTGAAGCTAGCGGGACAGGCCGCGCCGCCGGGGTGTCGCATCATTATCGCGTACCGTCTTACGCGCGGGAACCTGTCCATGGCGAGCGTTACGAGGATTTAACGGAGAGGTACCTTGGCGCGGCGCGTGCGTCCGTTCGCCGACGGGGTGCTGCGGATTCGGACGGGCGGAGGCCCCGCGGCGCGTCGTCGCGGAAGGCGGCGTGGAAATTGCCCGCACGCTCGCCGGCCGCGCGGTGCGGGGCGGCACGGGCGCAACCGGCCGCTGGAGGCCCTCGGGCGCGCCCGGGATGCGCGGCGCGGCGGCTGCTCCTTCAATCTCCTCCCCCTGGGTGGGAATGCGCAGGGTGAACACGGTGACGCCGCGCTCGCTTGCCGCCTCGATGTCGCCGTGGTGCGCCACGACGATTTCCCGGGCAATGGCGAGCCCCAGCCCCGCACCGCCCTTCTTCGACGAGCGCGCCCCGTCTTCGCGGTAGAACTTCTCGAAGATGGTCTCCAGATGGGCGTCGGATATCTCGCGTCCGCGGTTGGCTACGGTGATGGTGGTCGTGCGGGCGTCCTGGCGCGCGGCGATGGCGATGACGGAGTTCGCGTCGGCGTAGGCCACGGCGTTGCGCAGCACGTTGCCCAGCGCCCGGGCGAGCTTGTCCGGGTCGATGAAGAACTGGCCGGCGCCGGCGGCGTCCACGGTGATGCGGATGTTGCGGGCGGCGGCCTCGGGGAAGAACGCCTCGGCCACCTGCTGGCAGAACAGGCGCACTCCCACAGTCTCCCGCTCGATGGGAATGGCCGACAGGTTGTAGCGGGTGATCTCGAAGAACTCGTTGATGAGGCTTTCGAGGCGCTCGGCCTTCGAATAGGCGATGTCGGCGTACTTGCGCAGGGTTTCCCGGGGCAGATCGGTTGTCTCGCGCAGCAGGTCTAGGTAACCGAGCACCGAGGTGAGCGGCGTGCGGATGTCATGGGCCAAGTAAGCCACCAGCTCGTTCTTGCGCTGCTCGGCGGCGTGGGCGGCGCGCTCGTCGGCCAGCGACTGCGAGCGGATAACCGCCAGCTCGTTGCGGGCGATGGACAGATCGGCCGGCAGCTCGATGGGGGCGTCCTTGTCGGCGAGCAAGCGGCCCACGGCCCCGGACAGCTCGTCGAAGTAGCGCAGCGACCGGTTCAGGGCCCGCAGGATGATGGCGAGCCAGCCGGCCACGAAGACGAGTAGAGCCAGCGGGAGCTTGAACGACTTGACGAACGTGTAGGTGGCGACGTCGCGCATGCGGTAGACGCCGTCCTCGCCGTACTGGACTTGCCAGACGGGATGGTCGTCGGAGACGCCCAGCGCCCGCGCCTCTTCGGCGGAGGTCAGGTCAAGCCAGGCGCTGTAGGCCTGCTCCTGGGATTGGCGAAAGGCGCTTTGCAGAAGGTCGTTTAACGTTGGCTGATCGTAGCCCAGGACGGCGGCGCTGACGAGAATCCGCGTGGCCACGTCCACCGTGGTCTCCGGCGGCATGAACGTTTGGGCCTCGGGCAGGGAAAGCCCCAGCTCCTGCAGGGATGCTGATACGCGCAGCGCCGCCATGGCATGGGCGGCGCTCGCCTCGTCGGTGAAAATGCCCTCGGCCGTCAGAATGGTCTGATAGGGAAGGAGGGGAACGGCCCAGAGGGTCTTGTCGTCCGGGGCGCCGTCGGTCTCGGCATCGAGGGGCGCCACGTCATCGATGAAGGTGCTCGTGTCGCCGATGGCCGCGGCGTTGGTGCCCGAGGCGACGGCCACATCCGCCCCGAGCTTCTCAGCCCGTTCCTTGGCGTAGGCCGCGGCCGCCTCGGCGTTCTCGGGCGAGTCGGCCATCATGCTTGCATACTCCGCCAGGGCGTCTTCCATCTCGTTCACTTCGCCTTGAACCTCGGCGATAGTGCCCGCATCGTTGGAGTAGCCGCTCTCGACGGCCTCGTTGACCCAGAGGTCGAAGAGGTTGGCATCGTCGAGCAGTCCCTGGTCGGTGAGGATCTGCTGGAACTGCTCGGAGGAGTTCAGGGTGCGCCAGGACGAGGTTGAGTCGGCTACCCAGTTCGCGATCGAAGGCACCATGAAGGTCTCGATGGCCAAGCAAGCCAGGGCGAAGGCCCCGCTGAACAGCAGCAGGTTGCGAATGAGGCCGCCGAGCACGCGCCGGCGCAGGACGCGGGCCTGCTCGCTTTTAAGCGCCATGGCCGGTGTCGCCGGGCGCGCCGCGCAGCTTGTAGCCGACGCCCCAGGCGGTTTCGATGAACGTCGTGGAAGCGTCGATATCGGCGAGCTTCTTGCGCAGGCGGCGGATGTGCACCATGACCGTGTTGGCCGCCGCGTCGTCGAAGCGCTCGTGCCAGGCCCCTTCGAACAGATCGGCCGCCGAGACCGGTGAGCCGACCGACTGGGCCAGAATCGCGAGAATGGCGAACTCCTTGGGGGTGAGGTGCAAAGGCTCGCCGTGGAGCGTGGCTAGATGGGTGCGCAAGTCCACCTCGATGGCGCCGGCGGAAAGCAGGGTCGAGGAAGCCTGGGGCGCTGCTTGGCGTCGGCGTAGGCGCGCTTTCACGCGGGCCACCAATTCGCGGGGCCGGAAGGGCTTGGTGACGTAGTCCTCGGCGCCCAGGGTGAAGCCGACGACTTGGTCGGCCTCCTCGTCTTTCGCCGAGAGGAAGATGACGGGAATGTCCCGCATCTGGCGCATGCGAACGCAGAGTTCGAAGCCGTCGATGCCCGGCATCATGATATCCACGATGGCCAGGTCGAACGGCGTGCGGGCGAGCATGTCGAGGGCCGCCTGTCCGCTGTAGCAGGCCAGCGCGTCCATGCCCTCGGCCACGAGTAGGTTGACAACCAGATCGGCGATGGCCTGCTCGTCGTCCACCACCAGTATGTGCGCGCGTTTTTCCATAAGGGCTATTGTACGCGATTCGCCCCGGGTTTTGCCAACAGGCGTGCCATCCCGTGACAGCTTCAGGAAAAGTTAAGGTGCCCTGCCAGAAATGTCAGATTTCGCTATGGGACGCGTAAGCCGGCTCGTCGGTAAGGTGGAGGTGCAACGTAAGGAGAGATTTATGGACACTGCTGCCTACCGTTTCGACGAGGGAAACTTGTACGAAGGGGACGCGCCCTTAAGCTGCGCCGGAAGGGCGGGCGCTTCGGGCTCTTCGGGTGCTTCGAGGGTTGCCCCCAATCCCTACGGGCGGGACGCTTGGGCGCGGCCGCAGGGCGCGGGGAGTCGGTCGGCTCGTAGCGCGGGTTCGAAAACCGCCCAGGGTGCATCGCCGCAGCGGCGGCCGTCTCGCGGGTCGGCGCGGGCGTTCGCGGCTTCGGCTGCCGTGCCGGGCGTGGTGAGGGCCATGCTGGGCGGTCTGGCCCGCACGGGCCGCGCCGCGCGTGGCCGCCGCATTGGGCGACGGCGCTGGCATCTGTGGTCGGTGCTGGGCGTGGCGGCGCTCTCCATTTTCGTGCTGGTCGCTATCTTCCAAATGGCGAATCTGTACGTCGAAGGGCTGGGGCTTACGGGACCGGGCATCGCCTCGCCCACGGCCGACGTCGCTCCGGACGCTGCGGGCACCGAGGAGGCGACCGACCCCGTCAGCACCCCGTGCGACGAGTGGCGCGGCGGCGAGCTGCCCTTTCTTTACCAGACCGACCCCCAGTACCGCAACGCTCCCTATGCCGGCGCCACCGTGGGAGAGGCCGGATGCGGGCCGACGAGCCTGGCCATGGTCTACATCGCACTGATGGGGAAGACCGACAAGGATCCCGCCGCCATGGCCGCCTTCAGCGAGGCCGAAGGCTACGTGGAAGGGGGCCTGACCGCTTGGCGCCTCATGACCGACGGCGCGGCTGAGCTGGGTCTTTCCTCCCATGAGGTGCCGGCGGACGCGGGGCGTCTTGCGGCGGAGCTCGCTGAGGGGCATCCCGTCATCTGCAGCGTGCGCCCCGGCGACTTCACGGACACGGGACACTTTCTCGTGGTGGCCGGCGTGGCCGACAACGGCGAGCTGATCATCCACGACCCCAACAGCCCCGCCAACAGCGCCCGCACCTGGGACGTTCAGCGCGTGCTCGCCCAATGTGCCAACCTCTGGGCCTTCGAGCGGGTTTAACGGGGGCGGGACGGCGCGCTTCCAGGGTTTTCGCTTTTGGAGCAAAGCGCCCCCCTCTTTTTGGCAAGAATTTCGAGTTGTTAGACTTAGTCGAGCGAATGAGAGGGCGATCTCGCCATTTTGATGGCGGTTTTGCCTGAATTGCTGATTTGGAGCAGCTGGTTTTCTGCGCGCGAACTCTAACAACTCGAAATTCTTTCCCAAAACAAGAGGGTGCATTGTCGATGCCTTCGGAAAAGCGCTGCATGACTGATTCGTCCATGCGCCCATGCGGTGGGAAGGTCCATGCGCCCATGCGGCGGGAGCGATTCGCTCATTCGATGGGGTTCCCGCTTGGCCGTTGGCGTCCGTGCTAGGATGGAGCCAGTGATTCCAAACGATGAGGAGGCTTCCCGTGGATGCCTTTGTCCCCGAAGTCGCGCCGCCACCCTTGCTCGAGTGCCGCGACCTCACTAAGCGCTATGGCGCCACGGTGGCGCTCGACCGCTTTACTGTCAGCTTGGCCGCCGGCCGCATCGTAGGGCTGCTCGGCCCGAACGGCTCGGGCAAGACCACGCTGCTGAAGATGATCGCCGGCGTGGCCCATCCGACGGCGGGCGACATTCGCGTGGCGGGCTATGAGGTGGGCCCGGAATCGAAGGCGCTCGTCTCCTACCTGCCCGAGCGGCCCTACTTCTCCCGTTCCATGCGCGTGCGCGAGATGATCGCCTTCTTCGCCGACTTCTACGAGGACTTCGACGCCGCCTTGGCCCGGGACATGCTCGCTCGGCTCGGCGTTCCCGAGGGCGCCCCGTGCGCGGCGCTTTCCAAGGGCACCGTTGAGAAGGTGCAGCTCACGCTCGTCATGGCCCGTCACGCGGCGCTGTATCTTTTGGACGAGCCCATCGGCGGCGTGGATCCGGCGGCCCGCGATTACATCCTGCAAACGGTTATTCGCGCGTATCGGCCGCAGTCGTCCATCATCCTTTCCACCCACCTCGTGCGCGACGTGGAGGCGTTTCTGGACGACTTCATCCTGCTGCGCTATGGCCAGATGCTTCTGCACGCGCCCGTGGCCTACGTGACCCAGGGGAAGGGCACGACGCTGGACGCGTTCTTCCGAGAGGAGTTCCGATGCTAGGAAAGCTCTTCGCCCAGGAAATGCGGGCGCTTGTGAAGCCTGCGGCCATCATGCTGGCCATTATGGTCGTCGCTGGCGTGGTGGGCATCGGCTGCATCGAGGCCACCGACGCCGTGAGCCGCGCGGCGGGATTCGCCTCCCGTTATGTCAACGAGGCGTCGGCCGCTTCCAACCTGACCGTGGTGCTCGTGATGGCGGCGCTGTTCTGCGCCTTTCTCGTGTGGGCCAGCCTCGTGGCGGTCTACGTGTTCATCGCCATGCGCTTCTATCGCACGATGTTCACCGACGAGGGCTATCTCACGCTCACGCTGCCGGTGCGCACGGGCGCGCTGGTGACGGCGAAATTCTGCGCCGCCTTCCTGCTGGCGGCGGTGTTTACGCTTGCGGCCTGCGCGCTCGCCTCATTGGCCGTGCTCGCGATCTCCGACGGCGATGGGGACATGGTGTCGGTGGTGCTGTCGCTTTTGGGCGGTTGGTCGGCGCTGACGGGCAGCGGTGGTGTGGCCTCGTCGGTCATAGGCGTGGCGAACGCGCTCGTGTCCGCCGCCTACACCGTGGGGCTGGCGTTCCTCTCGCTGACGCTGGGCGCATGGTGGGCGCGGCGGCATAAGGTGGCCGCGGCCGTGGCGCTGTATGTGGGAATTGGCTGGGTGATCTCTCTTCTGTTCTCTATCGTTGGCGTGCTGGCCATGATGGGCGACACGGGCACGGCATCGTTCATGCTCGGCACGGTGTCCGTCATGCAGACGGTGGTGAACCTTGCCGTGGCCGCGGGCGGCGTCGCCTTGTCCGCCTACCTCGTGCGCGCCAAGGTCGATCTGAGCTAGGGAAAAATTGCCGTCGCCTTAGCTGGCAGCTAATGAAACGGTTAACGAGAACGGATACCCTTCTTCCTTGTCCGTTAGGAATAGCGCGTTTAGAAGAAGGGAATCATCTATGGAAACGCAACCTCGCTCGGCCATGGCCGTGGCTTCTCTCGTATTGGGAATCGTGGCACTGGTCACTTCGATTCTGCCGATCATCAACAACCCCTCCTTCCTTTTGGCCATCCTCGGCATCGTCTTCGCCATCGTCGGGTTGGTGGGCATTTCGAAAGGGAAAAAGAGCGGTAAGGGCTTAGGCGTCGCCGGCCTCGTGCTGTCTGTGATCGCCTTCATCCTTGTGCTCGTGATGCAGAGCGCCTTCAGCGCCGCCCTCGACCAGGCCATGGAGGAGAGCGGGCTTGATACGGCGACGGCGCAAGGCGTAGCGGCCGGAGATTCCGGATCTGCGGCCGAGCCCCAGGCGGCCGAGCAGAGCGAGGCGACGCAGGCCGCTTACGGCGTCACCATCGACGACTGCCGCGTGACCGAGGACTATCAGGGAAATCCAGCTGCCGTGGTGACCTACACCTTCACGAACAACTCCGACGAGGCGACCAGCCCCGCAGTGGCGGTTCACGCCAAAGCTTTCCAGAACGGAACCGAGCTCGAGCTGGCTGTGGTCGCCGATGCCGAGGAGTCCGGCAAGTCGATGAACGAGGTGAAGCCTGGCTCCTCCATCACCTACGAGTCGGCTTACGAGCTCGCCGACATGAGCGATCTTACCGTCGAGGTGGAAGAGCTTTTCAGCTTCAGCGACGAGCTCGTCGCCGAGCAGACGTTCTCGCTGAGCTAGCGTGCCCGATGGCGCATGTCTCGGGCGCCCGTCTTCGAAGGCGGGCGCTCGGGGCGCTACAATAGGGGCTTCGTGATATGGGTCGAAGGAGAAAGAAGCGCGTGGAGGAACCGCTGACAGAGGACATGCTGGCCGAGCTCTTGGATGCGCCGGATCCGCGGGCGTTCATCAAGCGGCGCGAGGTGGGCGAGCGTAGTCTGGCGGAGTACCTGAACGCGCTTCTGGCGGAGAAGGGCCTGAAGCGTGCGGCCGTGGTGCGCGAGGCGGGCATCAACGAGACCTTCGGCTACCAGATATTCACCGGCGCCCGCCGCGCCTCCCGGGACAACTTGCTGAAGATCGCCTTCGCCATGGGATGCACGCTGCGCGAGGCGAACCGCCTTCTGCAGGCGGGAGGCGCCAACGAGCTGTACTGCAAGAATCGGCGGGATGCCATCGTCATCTTCGCCATCAGCCATGGCTACACGCTGCAGAAAACCGAGGAGGAGCTTTACCGGTTCGGCGAGGCGACCATCAGCTAACTTTGGTACCATGGCATCTATGGAAAACGACCCGCTTGCCGCATACCTCGCCGCCCTTGCCCGCGATGATTGCTATCGCGTCGATGAGGTGTTGAAGACGGCGCCCCACGAGACGACCGAAGTGGTGTACTTCGTGGGGGCCAATGCGGCGGAGCTCGGGCCGTTCATCCGCAAGCGCATCGCGGTTGATGCGGCCATGGGGGATGCCTACGGCCACTTGTTCCAAGCGCAGCGCGCCGGGCGGCGTTTCCGGCATCTGCCGCGCATCTACGACGTCCATACCACCGGCGACGAGCTGGTGGTGGTCATGGAATACATCCAAGGGCGCACGCTGCGGGACGAGGTGTACGAGCGCGACGGATCGCTCGCCCTGGCGGCGCAGTGGTTCCCGCTCCTGTGCGACGGGGTGATGGAGCTGCACGAGCAGTTCTTGCCGCCGTTGATCCATCGCGATTTGAAGCCCACCAATATCGTGGTGAGCGATGCGGGCCTTACGATCATCGACTTCGGTATCGCCCGGGTCTTTCGCGAGGGGGCCGACGGGGACACGGCTCATTTCGGCACGCGCTGCTACGCGCCGCCCGAGCAGTTCGGCTACGGGCAGACCGACGAGCGCAGCGACGTGTACGCGTTGGGAATGCTGCTGTACTACCTGCTGGCCGAGCGCGATCCGTCGCCGTCGGTGGCCGCGGCGGGGTTTGCGGGGCCGGAAGTGCCTTCCGCGCTGCGCCCCGTGCTCCAGCGCGCCTGCGCCTTCGATCCATCGGCCCGCTTCCAGACGGTGCGCGACCTGAAGGCGGCGTTTCTCGCGGCCCTTCCCGCTTGGGAGGGCGGCCCAAAGCGCGCCCCTACAGAGGAGGGGCCGGGAGATCCCGTCCCCGTAGGGGGCGACCTTGGTCGCCCCTGGGTCGCGACGACGACGTGCGCCGCGGCTCCGGCGGACAACGAGCCGCACGGTACGATCACTTCCCGGATACGAAGTGCTTTCTCGACGCTCTCCTCAGACGAAGTGGCGGGTATCGTGGTCGACGTCGCCCTCTTGGTGGTGTGGCTGCTGTTCATAGCGGTTCTCATCGCCATGCCTTTCGCGCCTGACGAGCCTTATGCCACTTGGCCGTTCTGGCTGCTCGCCTTTCAGTATTGGACGTTCGGTATTCCGTTCTTCACGGGCTTTCTTTTTATTTTGACCGACGTCCGCGTTTTACGTCGGGCGGCTCCGAGGCTTCGCCTTCTGCAGGGAGCTCGTTTGCGAATCTTGGGCATCGCGCTGGTTGTCGTGGGCGTGTTGGCCGTGGGCGTGACGATGGCGATCGCGAACGCCATGGGACTTCCAACTCATCCGTAGGGGGCGACCTCGGTCGCCCCTTGCAAGAGGGATAACCTTGCCTGATGAGGGCTGACCAGGGTCAGCCCCTACGGGATGTGGCTGTGCGACGCTAACCTTCCCAGCGGGTTTCCCAGAAGGCGACGGCGCTGGCGGCGGCGACATTCAGGGAATCGACCCCATGGTGCATGGGGATGCGCACGGTCCAGTCGCAGGCGGCGATGGTGGAGGCGGCCAGGCCGTCGCCTTCCGTGCCCAGTACGAGGGCCAGCTTGTCGGCCGCCTTCAGGCGTGTATCGGCGATGGAAAGCGCGTTGTCGGCTAGAGCCAGGGCGGCTGTGACAAAGCCGGCCTCGCGCAGGTGCGCCACGCCCTCGTACGCCCAATCGCGCGCGCTGCCGATGCGGGCCCAGGGCACCTGGAACACCGTGCCCATGGAAACGCGCGACGCGCGGCGAAACAGCGGGTCGTGGCAGGCCGGCGTGAGCAGCACCGCATCGATGCCGAGGGCGGCGGCGCTGCGGAAGATAGCCCCGATGTTGGTGTAGTTCGTGACGTCCTCCAGCACGGCGACGCGGTGGGCGTCGGCGAGTAGGGCGGCCAGGTCGGGCTCGGGCGGCCGGTGAAAGGCGGCCAAGGGCCCGCGGGTCACCTCGTAGCCGGTGATGGAGCGCATCTCCTCCGAGGAGACCACAGCCACGGGGGCGGCCGGATTGGCTGCGCACACCTTTTCCAAGAGCACTTCGGAGGCGGCGAGCCAGCGCCGGTCGGTGAGCACAGCGAAGGGGACGCACCCTGCGTTAAGGGCGCGGTCGATGACGTTTACGGACTCAGCGACGAACAGGCCCGATGCCAAGCGTTCCGGCGCGTCCTCCGGGTCGATGGCGCGGGCCAGGCCCACGAGCTGCTTGGGGTCGCGCAGCTGCCCGTCGGTCATGGACGAGAACGGCGCCAGATGCGGGTCGCCCCCCGCCATGAAAGATGTTTGCGACTTGTTCATGGGCCCTAGTATACGTTAGTGCGGCGTCTTCCGCAGCATGGCGGCCGGCGCGGGCGGCAGATAGCGGGCCGGATACACGATGATGCCGGCCTTCCCGAGGCGCGAAAGCGCGGCCATAATCAGCACCGGCATGCCGTAGCAGACGAGCGCCGCCCCCGCGGCCGCCAGCCACGGTGCTGCCGCGATGGAGATGCCGGCCACCTTCCAAAGATGGGAGTACAGGGCGAGGCAGATGCCATGGAAGAGCCAGATGGCCATGGTGTAGCGGGTCACGAAGCCGTAGAAGCGGTTCTGCCGCCCGCTGCGGAAGACGGTGGAGAACAGGGAGGTCGCCCACAGCACGCCGAGCGCGTCCAGAACGGCGTGGGACGTCTCGCCGGTCCAGCCGGCGTAGAAGGCGATCACGCTGGTGGCCACCCACAGGGCGCCGAGGGCCCAGGCTTTCTCGGATCCGCGCACGAGGGGCAGGCCCCGGTAGAGCGCCAGGGCCATGCCGCCGGCAACCCAGATCCAGTTCTCGGCCACGGAGGTGACGGCGTAGGGGAGGCGCTCGGCGACTCCTGCGGTGGCGGGCAGTGAAACGAGCGCCACGATGGCCGCTTTCGCTGCGAGGGCGGCGAGGAGAAGGCCGCTGGCGTTGCGGCGGCTTTTCACCGTGGGGGTGATGGCGTAGATAATGAGACAGGTGTAGAAGTAGCCGACGGGAATAACAGGATCGATGAGCAGCGCGCGAAAGAGGTCGGCACCCGACAGGGGCGGCTTCGCGCCGACGATCGAGTTCGTGAGCAGTACGAGTACGGTGAACGCTACGAAGGGGATGCCCATGAGCGCCAGCTCGCGGCGGAGGTTCTGGCCCCAGGCGCGAGGGGTGCGCGTCGTACGGTATCGCTGGTAGAGAAAGCCCAGGCAGAAGTAGAAAATCGGCAGCTGGAAGGGAACGAGGTACTCGAGAATCCACCGACTAGCGGGCGAGGGGATGAAAAGGCCCTGGGCGCTGCAGGTGGTGATGAGGGTGCCGAAGGCGATGAGGAGGGACGCGGTGGCTTCCACGTTGTGCGCCCAGACGTCCTTGGGGCCGCCGGAGCCGTGGCCGTGCATCTCGCCTTCGGGGACGGGCGATGAGGGGCGTGCTATGTCGAAGAAGCTGATCATGGGTATCACAGTAGCACGTGGCCGCAGCCGCGGCGATGAGGCGGGGGCGTCTGTTTCTCCAATGATGACCTTTCGCAGCCGCATTTGCGGCCTCGGCTGGACGCTGGCTTCGGCGATTGTGCGTTGGAGGCAGGCGCCCTCGCCTGTGGCTGGCCGGCTGTGGTGCGGGCGCCTGGTTCTGCGACCCCGATTGGTCGGCTACAGCTGCCCTCCCTCCTGCCTGCCGTGGCGCAGGGCCGCACGGCTGCGGAGGGTCGTGGGGCTGCCGGCGGGGCGGTCGGGATCTTCGCGCTCCTGCTCGCTGCCGGGGTTTTGCGCGGGGAGGACCGTCGCCGGGTTGTCGGAGCTGTGGCCGGCCATGCAGGCATTCTGGCCGCGGAGGGCGCATCCGGGACGCGCGGCACCCCGGCCGTCGGGCGGTGCCGTTTGGTCGCTGCGGCAGCAGGGAGCGTCGCGACGCCCGCCGTCGCGCCGGTTGTCGTCGCGCTCGTCGGTCAGGATGACGCGCTCGAAGTCGCGTCGGTTGCTGACATAGGCTTTCCGAAAGATATTCGTGGCGTGGAATTGCACCGTGCGCACGGCCAGGTGCCGCTCGGCGGCGATGGTCGCATAGCTCTGATGCTGCAGGATGAGCTTTGCGATGGGCATCTCCTTGGGCGTGAGGCCTAGGCTGTCCAGCTCCCCCTGGATTTGCTCGGCGCGGGTGACGCGGCGCATTTGCTGCGTGCGCAGGCTTCTCTCCCGCAAGGCCAGCATCATGCCGAGTGCCGCCAGGGCGCAGGCCGCTGCCAAGGATCCGAATACGAGGGTCGACTGGTCGAGGTTCGCCGGCGCGGGCGCTCCGGCGGCGAAGGAGGCTGCGGCGCCGATGAGCACGAAAGCCAATCCGAAAGAGGTTACTGCGCCCGCGAACAGCAACGTTGTCGGCCGATCGGTTCGCTCGCGAGCATTTTCATGGTTGCGCGAAGAGGGATGGAGGATGGGCGGGATCAGACCGCCGAGGTGGGCAGCTTTCAACATGATCGTATCCTTTTGTCGGAAGGGGAGACCCTTCGGTGGTTATGCGCGTCCGTGATGAGGCAAGGACGGCCGGGCGCCGAGATGGCCGGGCGCCGCGATGGGCCGCGGTATGCCTGCGCGCCGGGAAGAGGGCAGGGCCTGTTGGGTTGAAAGCTGCGTTTGCCGGGCCGGAACAACTTATCGCTTCCGGTCGCTCGCGGGTGTCCCATGATACTCCAACATGGTCGTCTCCGTTGGTAAAAGTGCGATGATCGTTAGTTTCATTACCGCAATGCTTGAGGTTCGTTGGTGCTTCGTTGCTTTTGAAAACGTGCTTTGATCAGGGGAAATGGACTTTTCTAATATGTTATATCTGACATAGAATTTTCCCTGCGCACAAGGGATGGTGGAGCGCGCGGGGTGTGCGATACGACGGGTTGTGCCGGTCGTCGGTGGCATCAGGCTTGTCCCGGGCGATTCCACGGCGTATCCGCGGCAGCGGCCCCAAAGTGACAAACGTGGACTTTCTTCGTAGGAATCCTGACGATTCGCAGTGCCGTGATAGCATTTCCGAGGCTCGAAAGAGGGCGTGTCCCTTGTGCGCTTTTCTCGTGTTGGCGGCGCGCTCTGGCCTGGGTTGCCGCTCGCCTCTCGGGCCGACAGGCAAGCAAATCGTACGGAGGCAGTTTCTGTGGACATGTTCATCGAAGTTCTGAAGGCGTTCTTCATCGGCGTCGTGGAGGGCATCACCGAATGGCTGCCCATCTCTTCCACGGGCCACATGATTCTCGTGGACGAGTTCGTGAAGCTGAACGTGTCGGCGGAGTTCCTGGAGCTGTTCTTGGTGGTCATCCAACTGGGCGCCATCATGGCCGTGCTCATCCTGTACTTTCATAAGCTGAACCCGTTCTCGCCGAAGAAGACGTCGGCCGAGAAGCGCGGCACGTGGCGGCTGTGGGGCATGGTGGCCATCGGCTGCATTCCGGCGGCGGCCATCGGGCTTACGCTGGACGACTTCTTCAACGAGTACTTCTACAATGCGTGGACGGTGGCCATCGCCCTTATCGTCTACGGCGTCGTGTTCATCCTGCTGGAGCGGCGCAACCGTCGACGCGAGGCAGCCTACCTGGCCAGTCGCGCCCCCCGGCGTCCCCGCGGCGCCCATGCGCGTCCCGTGCCCGAGGTGGGTCCGGGCGACGATGGCGACGATGCTGAGATGGCCCTGTTCCGCGTGCGCACCGTGGACGAGATCGACTGGAAGACGTCGCTGAAGATCGGCTGCTTCCAAATGCTCGCCATCATCCCCGGCACGTCGCGCTCGGGCTCCACCATCATCGGCGGCATGCTCTGCGGCTGCTCGCGCACGGCGGCGGCGGAGTTCACGTTCTTTCTGGCCATTCCCGTTATGTTCGGCTGGGGCGTGCTGAAGCTCATCAAGTATCTGATGGCCGTGGGCCTGGTCATGACGGCCACCGAGATCGCCGTGCTTGTGATGGGCATCGTGACGGCATTCGTCGTGTCGGTGATCTCCATCAAGTTCCTCATGGGCTACATTAAGAAGAACGACTTCACGGCGTTCGGCGTCTACCGTATCATCGTAGGTTTGGTGGTGCTCGCCTACTTCGGCGTGAAAGTGCTGCTGTAGCCGACGCAAAAGCGGCGCGATTTCAACGTGAATTAATCGTGCGAATCGGGAACGAAGGCCTTCTCGGAAAAGCTTGCCGTCGGATTCGGGCTGTTTTTTCGAGTTGTTAGACTTTGGGTACGCGCGAGGGTTCGCTCAAAAACTGCGACAGAATAAAATGTGTAATAAAATACGATATATGAGAAGATAAGATGGAAGCAGGCAATCACCTGCGAGCGTGTTGGATGTCTAACAACTCGAAATTCTTGGTGCTGCTCTCCCTGAATCTTTCCTGACGGACGCATCGCTTCTTCGATTGTCTTATGATAATCTTAACGCTGGAATGCGGGGTCGGTGGGTTCCGTAGGCATTGTCTAGGGCAAGAGGAGGAGTTGTGTTCAGCGAACTGGTGGTTGCTTACCTCTTTCTGGGAGGGACAGGGGCGGGCGCGCTCTTGATTGCCGCAGTGCTGATGCTCCTCGCTGACGAGAGAGACGTGAGCCGCGGAGTGGTTGTGCGCTTCAGAGACAACGGAAGCGCTGCCTATCGTCGACTGTTCGTGCCGATACTCGTGGCCTCGCTGGTAGTCTTAGTGCTGGGGGCCCTGTGCCTTGCGGCTGATGTGGGGCGCCTCGATCGCATCCTTTTGCTGGCGGTTTCATCCCCTTCGAATTATCTGGTCGTAGGATTCTGGGCGCTTTTGCTTTGTGGAACGCTGGCGGCAGCCATGCTTCTTGTGTGGCTCGGAGTGCCGTCGGTGCCTCTGCCTCTGTTCAGAGCGCTCGCTGTCTTGCTTGCGGCGGTGTCTTTCGTCGCGGTGATCTATACGGGACTGTTGCTGTCGGGTATGCCGTCGGTGCCGTTGTGGTTCGGCCCGTGGCTGCCGGGGCTGTTCGCGATCTCGGCTCTCTCGTGCGGAGTGGCGCTTGTGGGCATGGTGGCAGCATTTTCGGGAATGGCGACGGTTTTCGGCCGAACGATGCGGCAAGTCGTTCGCGCCGATATGATTCTCCTTGCCCTGGAGGCGGTCGTCGTGGCGCTGTGGCTCGGCGCAGCGTGGTTGGAGCACGGCGGCTCGGCTTCCTCGGGGGCAACGCCTACCGATGCGGCCGCATTGGCGTCGGTGGCCTCTTTGCTGAACGGTGCGTGCTCTCTGCCGTTCTGGGGCGGCCTTGTGCTCGTTGGCCTTGCTGCTCCTTTTGCGATAGAGGCTGTCCTCGCGCGTTGCAATGCGAGAAAGGACGTCGCCGAGGCGTCCCTTGCCCCGCGCGCGGGGCTCCTTGCCAGTGCCGGATGCGTTCTTGTCGGCGGCGCGTGCTTGCGCGCCGTCGTGGTGGCGGCCGGGATGCTGCCCGTTGTTTCCATCCCCTTCTAGTCCTTGAGAGAAAGGTCGTCCATGTTCCCCTTCGAAGTTGATCCGGCGAGCGACTTGCCCCTGTGGGTGCAGTTGCGCAACCGCATCGCCTACCTCATCAACGATGGCACTCTGGCGCCGGGCGACAAGCTGCCCACGGTGCGCGGCCTGGCCTCAGAGATATCCATCAACTACAACACGGTGAACAAGGCCTACCTGAGCCTTGTGTCCGACGGGTATCTGGAATCGACCCGGGGCCGCGGTGTGTTCGTGACCGATTTGGGCGCGAAGGCGGGCGCGGAAGGGGAGGGCGAGGCCGACGCGGTGCTGGACGAGTGCATCGTGAGCTGCCGCGAGCTGGGCATGGGTCTGGACGATATCGAGCGCGCCATGAGCCGCAAGATCAAGCGCCTGAAGTACGACGAGGCCCGCGAGCGCGGCGAGGTGTCCGCTCGCATCATCGATTTCGAGAAGCCCGACGCCCGAGCCGAGAAAGGGGCGTGACAGCTCGCGCCTCCCGTCCCTGTTTGCGTCTCTGACCGCGCCGAATGACGCCGTCCCGCAAGTTCCGACCTGAAGGAGTTCCCATGTTCGGCAAAGAGAAGTCTTCCGACGAGCGCCGCTTCCGCGTGGCGCCGGATGTGTCTACGGAAATGGTGGGGGAGCGCGCGTCCGCGGCGGGCGTGCTGCTGTTCTCCGCCGTGCTGTTCGTCGTGGTGCTGGCCTGCGTGCTGGGCGTTGGCGCGCTTGCGACCGGCCGCGTGACGCTAGGGCTTGTCGTCGTGGCCGCGCTGGCGGCGCTGCTCGCCATCGGCTGCTGCCACGTCGCCCAGCATTGGGAGCGCGTGGTGGTGCTTCGTCTCGGGCGCTTCAACCGCGTGTCGGGGCCGGGGCTGTTCTGGACCATCCCCGTTATCGAGTCGAACACCATGCGGGTGGACACGCGCACCCGGGTGACCACCTTCTACGCCGAGGAGACGCTGACGGCCGATCTCGTGCCCATGAACGTGGACGCCGTGCTGTTCTGGCACGTGTGGGACGCCGCGGCCGCCTGCACCGAGGTGGGCGACTTCACCCGCGCCGTGGAGATGGCGGCCCAGACGGCCCTGCGCGACGCCATCGGCCGGGCAAGCGCCGCCGAGGTGGCTATCCGCCGCGAGCAACTCGATCGGGAGCTCAAGCGCGTGCTGGAGGAGAAGGTGGCGCCCTGGGGCGTGACCGTGCTTTCGGTGGAGGTGCGCGACATCCTTCTGCCGAAGGAGCTGCAGGAGGCCATGAGCCTGGAGGCCCAGGCCGAGCAGCGCAAGAAGGCCCGCATCATCCTCATGGAGGCGGAGCACGATATCTACGAGATTCTAGACGAGATGGAAGAGCTCATCGGCGACCACGAGGCGGTCTCGCGCCTGCGCACCATGCACCTGCTGAACGAGTCGCTACGCGAGGGCAACGGCACCGTCGTCATCCCCAGCGCCTTCGCCGAGGGCTTCAACGAGGGTGTCGGCGATCTGCTCAAGGGCTAGCCGTCAAGATTATTAGATTCCTACAGGCAGGCGGCTTGGTTGAAGGGGCGGATTCGCCTGAGTTCGGGGGCGAGCTTGCGCCTTGTGACTTCCAGGTCGTAGGCTTCCTGGGCGCGAAGCCAGTAGCCATCGGTGAGGCCGAAGAAGCGGCAGAGCCGCAAATCGGTGTCGGCGGTGATAGCTCGACGCCCGAGGACAATCTGGCCGATGCGCTGCGCAGGCACGCCGATTTCTTTCGCGAGTCGGTATTGCGATAAGCCCATGGGCTTGAGAAACTCCTCAGAGAGCAGCTCTCCGGGTGTCACGGGATCAAGAAGTTCATTCATCGTCGCACGCTCCTAGTGGTAGTCAACTATTTCGACATCCGCTGGTCCCGCTGCTGTCCATCGAAAGCAGATGCGAAATTGGTCGTTGATTCGTATGCTCCATTGGCCATCGCGATTTCCTGCCAGTTTTTCGAGCCGGTTGCCAGGAGGTATGCGCAGGTCTTGGATACTGCCGGCAATTTCTAGCTGCCGCAGCTTTCTCTGCGCAATGCGCGCGAAAGAATCAAACTGCTTTACGCGATACCCACGGGCAATTGACTCAGTGTCTTTGTCTGCGAAGCTCACGATCATGGTAACTCCTCGCGTTAATAACGTCAAGCGTGATTAAAAAATCTCATTTAAGTTTATAATACGAATAAATGTTTGATATTCAAGTCTTGACTTTTGAATCGGGCGATTTTTGTCCGGAGGGAATGCTTGGCTGGATCTGAGTCGAATAAAATCCCCCTAGGCCCGGTCTCGGTTTCGGCAAAGCGTTGGATACGTTTCGCAGCATGCAGGCGCACGCGGAACTTCGGCAGATAGGGTATCCTGCAAGGTTTGTTTACCTTGGCTCGAGTGCTGTCCTGCATGGAGGAGCGCTTGGGCGTCTCGGTGGACGTGGTGCAAGACCCCGTCTCCGACGATTCGCTTCTGGTTGTTAGCAAGGTGGTGCCGCTCTATGAAGGACACTGATGTCAGCGGGAGTTCCAACTAACTATCCTCAAAATAGATAACCCGCTCCGAAAATTGTCCTATGATAATCCTTGCATTGTCATAGGACAATTTGCTATAGTGCTCCCTGTGGAATTTGGCCAATTCTCAAGGATTACCAGAAGAGGGGATTGCTCCCGCACGATTGAGGAGACGCGGGCGCGCAGAGCCCAAGGTAGACGGTCGCAGCCTGCAAAAGCTGCGTGCTGCCCGGAAGGCTCGATCCCTGGGAATTCAAAGGAGGAGAGATGTCCGAAGCAACCCATCCCACGGGCGGACTCACTCGACGCGGTTTCTTGAAGACCACCGGTGCCGCAGCCGCGGGCCTCGCCTGCGCAGGCGCTGTGGGCGCAGTCATCGGCGGCGGCGCGCTGGCGCCGGCGAGGGCCACGGCTGACGGCGGCGAAAAGACTGTTTACACCCTGCACCAGTTCATGTGCCAGGGAAACTGCTCCATCAAGTGCACGGTGCGCGATGGCCATCTGACGAAGATCGAGCCGAGCGATGCCGTCGATCCGAAGTATCGGCGCTGCTGCATGAAGGGTCTTTCTGAGATAGAGCACGTGTACAGTCCGCTGCGTCTGCAAACGCCCTTGAAGCGCGTTGGCGAGCGTGGAGAGGGCAAGTTCGAGAAGATCAGCTGGGACGAGGCTCTGGAGATCGTCGGCACCGAGCTCAAGCGCGCCTGGGACGCTTACGGCAAGGAGTCGGTTTACATTTCCGCCTCTAATGAGCCGCGCTTCGGCATGCTCGCCTCGGTTCTGGGTGCCGGCACGGGCGTGGAACCGGGCATCGATCGAGGCATCGGCAACGGTGTGGATCCTGCCATTGGCGGCGGTGGCTTCGCGTCGTGCTCCAACGAGACGCGGGACTGGGTGAACGCGAAGACTATCATCTTGAGCGGCATCAACTTCTTGGAGACCTCCCTCATGCGCTCCGATGACTTCTTCGACGCGAAACGCGCCGGGGCGGAGATCATTGTGGTGGATCCGCATTTCTCGACTACGGCTTCAAAGGCGAACCAGTGGATTCCTCTCAAGCCCGGAACTGACGGCGCGCTGTACCTGTCGATGATCTCGCATATCATCGACAACAAGTGGTACAACGAGGACTATATGCGCGCCCATACTTCTATGCCGTTCCTCTTGAACCCGACGACTGGCGAGCTGCTGCGTAGCGGAAAGACGCCCGAGATCGATCCTGCTACCGGCGAGGCCGCCGATCCCGCCGACTATCTCGTTTGGGACACGGCGACTAATGCGGCTGTTCCCTATGACGCTCCCGGTGTTTCTGCCGCGCTTGAAGGTACCTATGAGGTCGCAGGCCAGAAAGTCGTTCCGGTGTTCGAGCAACTCAAGGCCAGTCAGAAAGACTACACCACCGCCTGGGCCGCGGAGAAATGCGATATCGACCAGGAGGTCATCGAGGCGCTGGCGGAGAAGTACGCCACCGGCGGTCCTGCCTATCTGTGCTTCGGCTACGGCGGTTCGGACAAGTTCTCGAACCCCGATATCCAGGGCCACGCCATGGTGATTCTCACGGCGCTCACGGGGCAGATCGGCAAGCCCGGTGCGGCTTTGGGACACCCCGGCGGCGGTCAGGGCTATGGAGCGGCGCTGGCCGCATGGCCTTTGCCGGAAGACATGGTGCCGGCAGTTATTCCCGTGCGCGCCGATCGTTTCGCCGATACGGATGCGGGCGTGCACGTCATCATCTCGCTCGGTAACACCTTGCAGCAGTACTACGCGAATATGAACAAGACGCGCGAATGGCTGCCGAAACTCGACTTCATTTTGCATGTAGGCATGTACGACGAGGACTCCGCGGCTTTTGCCGATGTGGTGCTGCCGGTATGCTCGAAGTTCGAGGACACGGTGGAGCACAGCATTGTGCGAGGCGGCTACAACCACATTCAGCTGTCGCAGAAATGCATCGATCCGCTTTTCGACTCGAAGCCCGATTACGATGTCATGTATCTCATCGCCAAGTCAGTGGGTCTCGAGTCGGTGCTTCCCGAAGATGCCGAGCAGCTGGCCCGCTTCCAGATCGATGAGGCGACCGATCCGCTGGTGGAAGGCATTACCTTCGATACTCTCGTGCAGAACAACAACACGATGCCCCTGGCGGGGATCGAAGAGCCTCGCATCGGGTACGCCGATCTCCAATTCCCCACGCCGACGGGGCGTATGGAGATCTACTACGAGCCCCAGCACCATTCGGGCCAGGCGCTTCCCCAGTGGGAGGAGAACAACGAGGTCTTCGACGGCAATCCGCTCATGGAAAAGTATCCGCTGCAGCTTGCCCAAACCCGCACGCGATTCTTCGTGCACTCCCACTTCCGCGGTGCGGCGTGGCTCGCGCAGTTCTACACGCCGCGTATCGAGCTGAACCCGCAGGCGATGGCCGAGCGCGGGCTTGAGGACGGCGATGCGGTGGAGGTCTTCAACGATCGCGGATCGTTCAGCTGCCAAGCGTTTGGAAACAATGCCATTCGGCCCACGTCGGCGCGCATCTACGAGGCCGCGTGGTCGAAGGATTGCCTTTCGGGGAATCCGCAGAACGTGACGAACGATCACGTGAACGAGCGCGATGCCGACCTCATCACCGGTGCGCCCATTCCCTTCAATGACACGCTGGTGGAAGTGCGAAAGGTTCAGGGTGAGTAACATGACGAAGCTGGGAATTGCCATCGACCTCGAGCGTTGCGTTGGCTGCCATACCTGCGCGAACGCTTGCAAAATGCAGAACAACGTACCCACGGGAATGCTCTGGAACCGCGTGACCACCGCAGGGTGCGATGTGATCGACGGGGCTGTCGGCACCTATCCGGATCTGACGCGTACGTTCCTTCCCGTTGCCTGCCAGCACTGCGAGAATCCTGCCTGTCAGCGTGTGTGCCCGACGGGTGCCACCTACAAGGACGATAAAGGCCGTGTGGAGATCGATTACGACAAGTGCATCGGCTGCCGCATGTGTATGGCCGCTTGTCCCTACAATGCGCGTTCTTTCAACTGGGAAGAGCCGGTGCGCGATGTGGACTTCAACTACGGCGATGCGGAAGTGCCGGTGCGCCCGCGCGGCGTGGCCGAGAAGTGCACGTTGTGCCGCGAGCGAACCGATCGCGGCGAGGAGCCCATGTGCGTCGTGTGCTGCCCGACTCATGCCCGCATCTTCGGTGACCTGGACGATCCGGCCTCCGAGGTGTCGAAGACTGTCGTCGAGCGCAAGGCCCACGTGCTCCTCGAAGAGCAGGGCACGCGTCCGCAGGTCTACTACTTCGATTAATGCGATCAATGCGCGGCGGGGCGGTTGTGCCGACGGCCTGATAAGCCGACCCGGCAGCTCTTTTCGGGGGTTTGACGAGACCCCCTGGGGAAGTGCGGCCCCTTGCGGCTGGCGCCCCGCCTTCTCTCCCTCATTCTGAAAGGTTCGAGAAATGGAACTTCTAACCAAGAACAAGCTGCTCACGGCAGTATTTGCGGTGCTGTCGGTGGCGGGTATCGGAGCTTACGTCTTCCAGCTGGCCGGCGGTCTTGCGGTGACGGGCATGTCTAACGGCGTGTCCTGGGGCCTCTACATCACCATGTTCATGTTCTTTGTGGGGCTTTCTGCCGGTGGCCTTATCGTGGCATCCTCGGCGAGCGTCTTCCACATCAAGCGCTTCAAGGCCGTGGCCATGCCGGCAATCATCCTGTCGACGGTGTGTATCTGTCTGGCGGGTATGTTCGTCCTCATCGACTTGGGCGGCATCCAGCGCGTCTGGCGCATTGTGACCGGCCCGAACCCCACTTCGCCTCTGGTGTGGGACATCTGCGTCATCACGCTGTACCTGGTGACCAACGTGCTGTATTTGGTAAACATGCGTCGCGGCAACGATCGTGCGGTGTCCATCATCTCGCGGTTTGCCCTGCCTTGCGCCATTCTGGTGCACTCGGTGACCGCCTGGATCTTCGGCCTGCAGATCGCCAAGGAGGGCTGGTACTCGGCCATCATGGCGCCCATCTTCGTGGCCTCGGCCATGGATTCGGGCCTGGCGCTTCTGCTGTGCGTGCTGGCCGCGCTTAAGAAGGCGCGTCTGTTCGACACCTCTCGCGAGCTTATGGCGTCGCTCGCGGGCCTGCTTGCCACCTGCATCGCCGTAGATGCGTTCTTCATCTTCTGCGAGGTGCTCACCATGGCTTACCCTGGCGCTGCCGGTGCCGAGACGTTGGCTCTCATGACGAGCGGGCCCACGGCACCCTTCTTCTGGTTCGAGATCGTCGGCGGCCTGGCTATTCCGTTTGTCGTGCTGGTGTTCGCGAAGAACCGCGAGCGTACGGGGCTCGTGGTGGGGGCGAGCGTGCTCGTCATCGCCGGCGTGCTGTGCAAGCGCCTGTGGCTTTTGTTCACTTCATTCATTGTGCCGAACGTGGAGGGCGCGCCGGGCATCATGTCCGACGGCGGCTGGGCGCTTCTCGGCTCCTACGCGCCCACGCTGCCCGAAGTACTGATCGTGCTGGGCGTCGTGTCGGTGGGCGCGCTGGGGTTCATGGCCCTGGGCTCGAAACTGCTCGTGCCTGCGACCGAGACCGAGCGTGTCTCCGCTCGTGCCGCCGCACTGGCCGACGCCGACGGCGATTTCGAGCCGCTGACTGCGTAAAAGGTACGGTTTCCGGCCGGTGCTGCGATCCTACTCTCGCTGCACCGGCCGCGGCGTATCTAAAAGAGCGATTTCGGGCACCTTCGAAACACTGGCTACGACCTGCGGAATTGCTTGCATAATACCAGGTCGCAGCCAGTGCCGCTTTTCCGAGATTTAGACCCAGCGGCTGCCCGAACTGTGCGATTTAGATACCGTGCGTCAACCCTCGCAGAGATGCCGTTAAAGTGCGGCGCTCTTAAGATCGACAACGGCCAGGGTTTTCCCGCTGGGGGCGAGGGCTTTGAGGATGGTGTCAATCTGGGGATTGGTCGTCGCGTTTTCCATGCGGGCGATAACGGGTTGGCGAACGCCCGATGCTTCCTCTATGGCGCTCTGGCTCAATCCGGCGCTCTGCCGCGCTGCGACTACGGCTTGCAAGAGAGTGGCCTTTTCCTCGGATGCGACATCGATGGCGGTGCCGTGCTCGTAGATTTCGTTGGCTGATAAGTCGATATCGTCGTTCCAGGATATTCCGTGACCTCCGGCGTCAACGCGCACGCGCGTGAAAAACTCCTCGTTGTGCAACGGGGCGAAAGGAGCCGCATGCTCGATGAGGGGTTTCATGTCGTAAATTCGGTTCTCCTGTCCCGGGAAGAATCCGAGAAGACGGTAGTTCTTAAGGGGGTAAATCGAGATCAGCTTGTGGAACATAAAGGCCCTTTCTCTAAAGAGGAGGCAGTTTCCGAAATACCTGCGTATCCCAGATGTCAAGCAGTTCTTCCTGATGGATTTGCATCCACTCGGCAACTAGGCGGTGCTCCTTGGTTGGGAGGAAGCCGTCAAGAATTTGCAGTGTCCTGATGTCGATAGCTGCTCCGAACTCCCCGTACTCACAATGAATATGAGGCGGATTGTGTTCGGACTCCAGGAAGTACATGCGAATGACAATTCCTGCAAACGTCGCTATTATGGGCATTTCTCCTCCTCGATAATAACTTAGAAATAATAAGAAGGCAATATCTCTTTTGTTGTTTACTTAGAGAGTATAGCATAAATTACAAACAAATGTTTTCAAAATTGTAAAATGGTGCAAAACTTGTTCTCGCTGTTAGACGGATCGATATTGTGTTCGCTTGGAAGCTTGGTACCAAGCGCTTGGTGGTGAAACTTGAGGAAGGGCGACTTTCTAGGAGCAGGCTCGACGCTGTTGTTAACGGGATGGCAACAGCATTATTTCGCGACGGTGCTCTTGTTGACGGAATGGTTGCAAGCCTAATCCCTGTTCAACCGATTGTTTTCAAGGAACCGCCGACGGGCTTGGTTTTGTGCGCTCGCTTTAACATGGCGTCCATAGGAGATAGTTCCGATGCCGGGCGCGCCGCGGGGAGGGGCCGGCGTCCGTCGGCATCGGGTCGAGGCGAGAACGCCGTACGGGTCGGGCGATAGGAGCAGCGTCATGGAGAAGTTTCTGAACTTGGTGCGATCGAATAACATGGTGCAGGCGGTGCTTTGCATCGCGTTCGGTCTGTTTCTGATGATCTATCCGTCCATCACCGTACAGGGCATCATCTTGCTGTTTGGCGTGGCGCTCGCGGTTATGGGCGCGGCCGGGCTCATGTCGTACTTTCGACAGCGCAGCGTGCGCTACCGCGATTCGGGCACCCTCATGGCGGCCGTGTTCTATATCATCATCGCGCTCATTGCGTTTATCTTCCCGAAAGTGATCGCCGGGTTCTTCTCGGTGGCGCTGGGGGTGGTGCTCATCCTCTTGGCCATTGTGAACGTGGTGCGGGCCTTCAGCTTGCGCTTCTTCGGCAGCAGCATCTGGATTGCCGTGCTGGCGGCGGCGGTGCTGGTGGGCGTCGGCGGGGTGCTCATCGTGGTGAACCCGTGGGGCGCCTCCATGACCTTCGTGCTCGTGTTGGGCGCGACGTTCGTCATCAACGGCGCGGTGGACCTGTTCATCGAGTGGTACACCCGCGATTCCGAAAAGAAGGCCGCCGGAGTTTCTCGCCGCTAGTTGTTTCCGCTGCAGGGCTTTTTTGGGCCACGTGCTTTTGCGAAGAGACGGATGAGCGTGAGCGCGAACACGAGCGCGAGCACGAGCACGAGCATGAGTACGAGCACGAGCATGAGCACGAGCGCAAGCGCTCCTTCGCTTTTGCCGATGTCTGCCCATTAAGGGCTTCTGTATCCGTTTTCTCTTGCGATCTTCGGCGCGGGCGGAGGTCTTTGCTATCATGATGCCCACGCGAGGGCGGCGTTGCTTTTGAGCGATGCGGCCATGCTCGTTCAAGTTTTTGGTACATGAAAGGAAAAGCGATGTCTGAAGAGAACAGCAATCTTGCCGAGATTCAGAAGCATCGTGAGCAGATCGACGAGATCGACCGCGAGATCGTCGCGCTTCTGAACAAGCGCGCCGGTCATTCGCTGGTCATTCGCGGTTTGAAACCCGGTGCGCATCTGGGTCTGTACGACGCGCGCCGCGAGGAGGAGATCTTCGCGCGGGTGGATAGCTACAACGAAGGACCGCTCTACAACGAGAACCTCCGGGAGATTTACGCTACCATCTTGAAGATCATGAAGGAGACGCCGTCCGTATGAGCGAAGTGAAGATTGCCCCCATCCCCGATCTCGGCCAGCGCACGGACGAGATCACCATTTACGCCGGGCCCTGCTCGGTGGAATCTGCCGAGCAGTTCGAGGAAGTGGCCGAGTGCGTGGCCGATTTGGGCTTGCACTGGATTCGCGGCGGCGCGTTCAAGCCGCGCACCAACCCGCACTCGTTCCAGGGCCTCGGCGAGGAGGCGCTCAAGATCATGAAGAGCGCCGGCGACAAGTACGGCCTGAAGACGCTGACTGAGGTGATGGATTCGGCCCACTGCCAGCTGGTGGCCGACTACGTGGACGGCCTGCAGGTGGGCGCCCGCAACTTCCAGAACTTCAGCCTGCTGAAGAAGATCGGCGAGGTGACGGCCAACACTCACCAGATGGTGCTGTACAAGCGCGGCTTCGCCGGCACTATCGCCGAGTGGCTCGCCGCCACCGACTACATCACTGATCACGGCAACACAAACGTGGTGCTCTGCGAGCGCGGCATCCGCACCTTCGAGACGGCCACGCGCTTCACGCTGGACATCGCGGCGGTGCCGGTCATCCACAAGCAGTCGCTGTACCCGGTGTGCATCGACGTGTCTCATCCGGCCGGACAGCGCGACCTGGTGCCGTCGCTGGCAAAGGCCGCCGTGGCCGCCGGGGCCGACTCGCTCATGATCGAGGTGCACCCCAACCCGCCCGTGGCGCTTTCCGACGGCCCCCAGCAGCTGACCCCGGCCCAGTTCCGCGAGCTCATTGCCGAGCTGCGCGAGCTGGCCGCCTGCTTGGGCAAGAAGATCGTGTAGCTGCGTGCTTTCGTTGCTGCAGGCTTAAGTGAGAACGGCCGCCCTTCTGAACGGAGGGCGGCCGCTTTTGTTGCTGGGTATTTTGCGAGCAGTACGAGAGCTGCGCCGGCGTGATATGCGGGAAAGCCGCGTGCCGGAAGAGCTCGGCCGTCGCTTCTAGTTGTCGTTGCGGGCTTCGCGGCGGGCCTTGCGGGCTTCCTTGCGCGCCTCGCGCAGCTGCTTGCGGGTCTCGGCGGCCAACGTGTCGCTTAGAGCTTCGGCGCGCTCCACCTCCGCGTTCACCTCGTCGGCGTCCCAGCGGTAGATGATGCAGGTCTCGTCGAACTGGGCGTCCAGGGCGTCCTCGTCGTCCTCCTTGGCGAGCATCACGAGCGCCGTCGCGCCCGGGGCAAGTTCGCTCGCGCAATATTCCATGAGAGAGTCGTCGTCATCGACGTCCTTGTCGTCCATTGCCATGCCGGCCACGAGCCCGATGCCAGCGCCCAGAAGCACGCCCACTGGGCCGCCGAGCAGGCCGACGACCGCGCCAATGACCCCGCCGAAAGCCGTGTTGTCGGTCTCGTCGTAGCCGTCCTGGAAGCCGTCGGGCACCATGATGGCCCCGTCGACGTTCTTCACCACGGCCATTTCCAAAATGGTGAAGTCGGCCGTCGCCTCGTTATCCTTCAGGCGATTGAACTCCTCATAGGCCTTTCCCTCGTCTTCGAAGGTGACCAAAACCACGTTATCCATGAGCGCTCCTTTGTCTCGCTGCGAGTAGCACGCAGCACTGCGGGTCTTTCGGCTGCTTGCGACCAAGCGACGTCGATGCGACAATGCGCGAGGGCGCCGCGCGTCTTCGAGTATAGGGGGAGCGTGCTGGCCGAAAGCCCCGCCGCCCCCGTCTGTCACGAGAGCGTTGCGGGACGGATGCATCCTTCCGATCCATTTTGGGCTGAATCGGCGGCTCGTTGACAGGTTGCCGAATTGAGGGGTTGCGCGATCAGGATTCTGTGGTAGAGTACGCAACCAGCAATTGAATATACCTTAAACCGATGAGGCGAAAGTCAAGCCATCCGGGCACTCACAGAGAGCGGGCGCAGCTGAGATTCCCGCAGAACGCCAGAGGGTAAATGGATCGCCGAGGGAAAGGGGAAAGGCCCGCCGTCGTTTGTTCCGACGAGGCCGAGTATCTGGACCGTGAGCCTGCGTTAAAGGCAGAATGGGTGATGGCCCGTTCATGAGAGGGTTCGCGTTACGCGAATCAATTAAAGGTGGCACCGCAGATCAAGGGATCTGTCCTTTAAGCGAAGGACAGATCCCTTTTTTGTTGGGGTCGGCCGGGAACCTCTCGAAAGGCGTCGGCGAAGGAGCAATTGCTACGGAAAAGGACGCCCGCAGGCGCGGGCACGAGGGGCGGTGAGGAACCGCCCGAGAAAGGACTGATCGACATGGCAGAACTCCGTATGACCGCCGACGCTGAAACCGCGACCCCCGCCGCCGGTGCCAAGCGCACCGTGGCCACCCAGGATAAGAAAGGGCTGGCCATCCAGGATCTCATTCTGGTGGCCGTGCTTCTGGCCGCCGGTGCCGTGCTGAAGCTCACGGTGGGCAGCCTGCTCGCCTCCTTCGGTATGAAGCCGAACTTCATCATCGCCGCCTACTGCTTGGCTATCATTCTCATTCGCCCGACGATCGCCCAGTCGCTCGTCATCGGCCTTATCGCCGGGCTCGTGTGCCAGATTCCGATGCTGAACGCCACGCCGCTGCTCAACATCCCCTCGGAGCTTTTGGGTGCTCTGGCGTGCGGCCTGCTCATCCGCGTGCCCATGAAGATCGGCAAGCTGGATGTGAACCCGCTCGTGAACACCTTCGTCTCCACCTGCGTGTCCGGCTTCACCTTCGCGGCGCTGTCCGCCTACATCAATGTCGTGTCCGTGGGCGGCGACTTCGCCGTGGCCATGGCGGCCTATGTGGCCATCGTGCTGGGCACCGCCACCTTCAACTGCATCTTCGTGGAGGTGCTGGCGACGCCTCTGAAGAAGGTGCTGAAGCGCTAAACTGCTGGTCCGGCACGAGCAAGAAAGGTCATCATGATCGAGTTCAATGAGTTCAGTTTTCGGTATCGGGAAGGGGTCGAGCCCGTGGTGCGTGATATCACGCTCACCATTCCCGATGGCTGCTTCGTCGGCATCACCGGGGCGGCGGGCAGCGGGAAGTCCACGCTCACCTATGCCATCAACGGCATCATTCCGCACTGCTATCCGGGCGACTTCTACGGCTCGGTCACGGTGGAGGGGCGCGACACGGTGGACACCTCGCTCACCGACCTGTCGCGGCTGGTGGGCAGTGTGTGTCAGGACATCGACTCGCAGATGGTGTCCACGGTGGTGGAAGACGAGATTCTCTACGGCCTGGAGAACTTCGCGGTGCCACGTGAGGAGATTCCCGCGCGCGTGGACGAGGCGCTTGACGCCATGGGCATCGCTGATTTGCGCGACCGCACCATCGACAGCCTGTCCGGCGGCCAGAAGCAGAAGGTGGCCGTGGCCTCGGTGCTGGCGCTGCACCCCAAGGTGCTCGTGCTGGACGAGCCTACCGCCGAGCTGGACCCGGCCTCGTCGGTGACGGTGTTCGATCTGCTGGCCCGCTACGCCCGGGAACACGGTACCACGGTCGTCGTAGTGGAGCAGAAGATCGCGCTTCTATCCGATTATGCTGACATGCTCGTTATCGTGGATGAGGGCCGCATCCGCTTCGCCGATACGCCGGATGCGGTGCTGGCCCGCTCCGAGGAGCTGCTGGCGCTCGGCGTGAACGTGCCGCGCTCGACGACGCTCATGAACGCGCTTTCCGCCCAGGGCTTGTACACCGGTTCCACGGTGCGCAACGTGGCCGGGGCCGCGGCGGCGCTGAAGGAGGTGCTCGCATGATCGAGTTCAAGAACGTCTCGGCGTCCTACGACGGCGAGCTGGCGGTGCTCGCCGACGTGAGCTTCACGGTGAACGACGGCGACTTCGTGGCCTTCGTCGGCACCAACGGAGCGGGGAAGTCCACCACAATGCGCCTGGCCAATGGGCTTTTGAAGCCCACCTCCGGGGAAGTTCTCATCGACGGCGTGCCCACGACCTCCCTGAAGACGAGCGAGCTGGCCCGGCGCATCGGCTTCCTCTTCCAGAACCCCGATCGGCAAATCTGTTGCAACACCGTGCGCGAGGAGCTCATGTTCGGCTTCAAGGCCCTCGGCGAGGAAGGACCGGAGGCGGAGGCGCGGGTGGACGCCATGATCGAGCGCTTCGGCTTCGACGCGGATGCCGAGCCCTACCTGCTGAACCGCGGCACGCGGCAGCTGCTCGCGCTGGCCTCCATCATCGTGCTGGCGCCGCCCACCATCATCCTGGACGAGCCGACCACCGGTCTCGACTTTCGCGAGTGCGTGAAGGTGATGGATGTGGTGCGCGAGCTGAACGAGAACGGCACCACGGTCATCATGGTCTGCCACGACATGGAAGTGGTGGGGGACTTCGCCCGCCGCGTCATCGCCATGACCGCTGGACGGGTGGTGGCCGACGGCCCCACCTTCGAGGTGCTGCGCGACGGGCGCGTGCTGAAGGAGGCGCACATCCTGCCGCCTCAGGTGACGGAGGTGTCGCTTATCCTCGGGCGCGAGGCGCCCTGTCCCGCGGCCGTGGCCGAGGCGAACACCGTGGCCCAAATGGTGGCGGCGGTGGCCCAGGCCAAGCAGATGGAAGATGAGGCCGTGGCCGAGGCGGCGGCGCTGGTCGACGACGTGGCCGTCGCGCTTGCCGCCGAGGTGGAGGCGACTCGCGACGCCATCGTAGAAGCAGAGGCCGCCCTCGGAGATGCCGGCGCCGATGAGGAAGGAGGCCGCTAATGGCCAAGTTTCTGGAATACGTGCCAGGGGAGAGCTTCCTGCACCGCATGAACCCTTGCGTGAAGCTCATCGGCGCGGTGCTCATCGCCATCGCCTGCTTCGTGACGAGCAATCTGGTGTTTCTGCTGATCCTTCTGGCTGCCGCGCTCGTCATGGCCGCTTCGTGCGGGCTGGGTCGCGAGACGGCCGGCCTCTGCAAGGCGGTGTTCGCGTTCTCGCTTATTCTGGCCGTGGTCATCCTGCTCACGACGCCCCACGGCATGCCGCTCGTGCCGCTGCCCTGGGGGTACATCGGCACCGGCAGCCTGCTGGCGGCGCTCACGGTCGTCGTGCGCCTCATGGCGGCGGCGATACCTTTGTTCCTCGTGTTCTACGTCACGAAGATGAACGACCTGACAAACGCGGCCGTCAAGCAGCTGCACGTGCCCTACAAGTACGCGTTCACCTTCACGAGCACGGTGCACTTCATTCCCGTGTTCATGAACGACATGGCCGGCATCATGGAGGCCCAGACGGCCCGCGGCGTGGAATTCGACGGCTCTTTTGCGAAGAAGGTGCGGCTCATGATTCCTCTGTGCGTGCCGCTTCTGGTGAGCTCGGTGCGCAAGACGAACTCTGCCGCCATCGCTGCCGAGGTGCGCGGCTTCAACCTGCGCACGCGCACGAGCGGCTACAAGGACTACCCGCTGCACCGCGAGGATTTCGTGGCCCTGGCCGTGTGCGCGCTCGTGCTGGCCGTCGCCATCGCGCTGGCGGTGATGGGGTAGGGGTTTTATCCCAGCGAGAAAAACTTCGCGAGCTTGGTGCCGAGGGGGCCCTGGGTGAGGAGAAGCTTGGCCAGGGTGAACAGGGCAGCGCCGACGAGAAGCGCGATGAGAAGGCCGGGGATGCCGAAGGCGGCGCAGACCACGGTGGCCACCGCGAGCAGCACCGCGCCCAGCGCGATAAGCGCCCGGTGCACGGTGCGCTGGAAGCGCTGCCAGACGGCCACGGGGAAATCCGACGGTACCGCCTCGCCCTCAAGCGCCGTGCCGCACAGAGGACACCGGTCCAGGTCACCCTTGTAATCGAGATGGCAGCGGTCGCAGTACCTCATGAGCGCCCTCCCTTCCGGGAATCGCCACTGCTGATCCCCTGTTCGCGGCGGGGATGATCGATGGCGCGGGATTGCCACGTGGCGGCGATGGAGGCCAGGCGCTCCTCCAGGGCCGACTCGCGCAGGGACGCATCCACCTGGGCGGCGTCCTTGTTGATGTTAGCCCACCCGGAGAGCCCCTCGGCAGCCAGCACGTCGGCCAGATGGCGGGCGGCTCGCAGGCTCACGAAGCGGCTCGATACGCCGATGCACAAATCGTCCCCGCAGGTGCATAGGATGAAGTTCAGCCCGGCCGGCGAGGTCATAGCGCTGATGCCCTCCACGCAGGGCGCCACGGCCGCATCCAGCGCGACGCGCCCCAGGCTGGATACCGTGCAGGTGACCTCGCGGGTGGCGCGCCAAGCGGCGAAGTCGAGGGCTGCGTCCTTCAGAAACAGCGGCACGGCGCGCACGATCGGGTTCTTCTCCAGCTTCACCATGCGCATCATGCGCCGTTTCAGGGAAGCGGGCTCAGTGCCGGCCGCAAGCTGCTCTTGCACCTGGGCGGCGATGGCGGAAAGCGGCTCGTCGGTATCGCCCGGCACGTAGGTGACGTAGGCCAGGCCGAAGAAGTTGCGCAGCGTGGTGGAGCCGAAGAGCGACCGTAGGTCCACGGGCACGTCCATGTGAATGGCGCGTCCGCGCTCGGCGGGCGGCATCTCGCGGCGCAGGGCGCAGATGACCGCGGCGATAAGGTAGCCGGTCACCGTGGCGCCGCAGGTTTTGGCGGCGGCGTGCACGGCGTCGGCCGAGTAGTGCAGCTCCAGGTAGGCCGGGTCCACGTCGGTCTTCCAGCCGGCGAGGTGGAAGACCTTCGGCGCCCCGTCGCGCCCGGCCGCCGCGCGGTCGTAGTGCTCCGAGAAGCTGTCCTCGGTCTTCGACGCCTCGTCTCCGGCGTAGGGCGCCGGCGCTGCATCGACTCCGTAACGCTCGGCCACGTACAGCGCCAGCAGCGCCTTCAAAAACTCCAGCGTGCCCCGACCGTCGGAGATGATATGGGACACCTCCACGTTAATGCGCCGCTGGTAATAGGTGACGCGGAAGAGCACGCTTTTGGGGCCCGTGTGCAGATTGAAGCAGACGGGCAGCGCTTCGGGCTCGACGCGGGGCGGCTCCGGTGCGGGCACGAGGTAGTGCCAGAAAAGCCCGCTGCGCAGGCACACGTTGAAGCCGGGGAACAGCGCCACGGCGGCATCCAGGGCCTGCTGCAGCGCATGGGGGTCTACCTCATCGGTCATGGTGGCCGCCAAGCGGAAGATGGTCTGGCGCTCGCCGCCGGCCTGGGCGGCGTAGAACTTGCCGACGTTGTCTAGTCGGTACCAAGAAGCGTCAGCCATGGCTGGTCACCGGGTTTCGGGAGCGGGTCGCCATCGAGGAAGTGCGCGATGAGGCGGTAGGTGTCGCGCACGAGCGAGAGCACGGAGGGGTACAAAAAGTAGCCGTGGACGCCGTCGTTCATACGGAAGCATGCCACTTCGTTGCCTTCCGTATCCAGGCGCGCGGCGAAGGCCTCGCCCTCGTCGCGCAGGGGGTCGTACTCGGCGGTGATGACGAGCGTGCGGGGCAGGTTGGCCAGCGACGTCGCGATGAGCGGCGCAAAGCGGGAGTCGTGGAAATCCTCGGGTGTGCGCAGGTACAGCTCGATGTAGTCGACGATGGCCTGGCGCGTGAGGATGTAGTCCTCGCCGTTGTCGCGCACGGAATCGAACAGCGTCGTCTCGGAATGGTCGTTGTAGACGAGCGGGTACAAGAGGATCTGGGTGCGCGGGTGGAAGTCGCCGCGTTCGCGGGCGAGCAGGCTCACGCCCGCCGTGAGGTTGCCGCCGGCCGAGTCGCCCATGAGCACGATGTTGGTCGGGTCGGCGTCGCGGATGAGCGTGCCGGCGAACAGCTGCCGCGCGGTGGCGTAGCAGTCCTCCAGGGCGGTGGGGAAGCGGTACTCGGGGCTGCGGCGGTAGTCGACGGCGATGACGCGCCGCTCCAGCTTCAGCGCCGTGCGCATGCAGGCGTCGCTGTAGAATTCCACATCTCCGTTGGCCCAGCCGCCGCCATGCAAGTACAGGATGGTGCCGCGGTGATCCTCGTTCACGTGCAGGCCCCGCTTCAGGGAGAAGTCGATGTCGAGGGGGGTGAACACGCGCAGAGGGATCTCGTATCCGTCATCGGCTGTGGCGGTGATTTCGTCGATGCGGCAGCGCGGGTCGGCGACGGTGAGCTTGCCGGCGGCGTCTTCCACCTTGCGCTGGGAGTTCCAGGAATTGGTCACGTCGGGCTGCAGGCGCGTGATGGCCTTGATGACCGCTTGGACGGCGGGGTTCATGGGCATGAGCGCTCCTTGTCTCGAGGTCGGCGGCATGGGGCGCCGCAGTCGATGGCGCTCTTGACGCCACGTAAATGCTGATAGTTATGCTAAGGGAAGCTGGCGCCGCCAACAGCCGCCCGTCGCCCCTTGGCATCAAACGGTAAACGACTCGCCACAGCCATACTGTCTTAGCATGGGAAGCAAAGTTGCGCGAATTTTGTGGAGGTCGGTGCGGTGGCGGGAGGGACTTCGCCGGGGAGCCACTAGCATAGCGTTCCCCCTTGACGTCGGCGCATCTCACGGCTTCGACCTCTCAGGTTTCCCGAACGGGGCCCAGCGAGGGCCGAGCCGTTCGCGTTTCGCGAAATCTGGACGAGGAAGGAGAAGGCTGTGGATGCGGAACATGACGGGGCCCTGCTTTGCTCTGCAGGCGCAGATGCGGGCGCCGCACGGGAACGCTCGCGCTCAAGCGTCAGATCTCCGTCGAGGAAGGGCGCCTGCGCCCGAGACGGTGGCGGCCCATTACCCGGGGGCGCGGGTGGTACGGCTCATGACGAGTTACCGCTCGACCTGCGAGATCGTCGAGCTGGCCGCTCGGGTGATGCCCGTCGCGGGCCTCGCCGCCGTCCAGCGCCACGGCGAGGCGGTGCGCTTTGCGCGCTGCGGCGACACGGTGGGAGTGCTCGCGGCGGTGGACGAGGCCATCGCGCGGTGGCGTGCCTCGGGGCGGCGCACCTTGGGGATCATTGCGAAATCGGACTTCCTCGCCGCCCGTTACGCCGAGCTCATCGCGCGCGATCACGAGCTTGTGCTGCTCACCGACGAGACGGACGCCTATCCGGGCGGCATTGTCGTCAGCTCCGTGCGCCTGGCCAAGGGCCTCGAGTTCGACGAGGCGGTGTTGCTGGACGTCGATGGCCGCCAGTACGCGACTGAGGCCGATCGCAACCTGCTCTACGTGGCCGTCACCCGTGCCATGCACGCCCTGACCGTCCTCTACCGCGACGAACCGAGCCCGTTTCTGGGGGAGAAGCGGCCGCGTTAGGCCAAGCGCGGGCGGCCAAGCGGATCGGTTCTATTGCCCCAGCCCCATATCCGCAAGCGTCACAAGGCAGCAGCCGCACGATGCAGCTTCGGCTCGGCAGGCGTCGGTAAAGCCGCTTTTCGAGAAGAGGAACAGCCGCTGCTCGCTGGCGCTCCCGATAAGGGAAGCGCGGTGCTGCAACGTGCGGAGGACTTCGATATCGGTCTGCTTGGCCTGCCACTTGCATTCCCCGCATATCATCGAGTTGTCGTCGCAGAGAGCCACGATGTCGATTTCCGCCTGCTCTCTGCGCGCGTTGTCGGTGCCCCACCACCGTCCGACATCAAGGACGAGGGGAATCTCGTCGTGCCCGGAGGACGCGACGAGCCACTGGCGACATACTTCCTCGAACACCGGGCCCGTGAACGTGGAGAGGTGATCTGCGGCAATCAGATGCGCCACTTCCTCGGCGCGCCCTGCTTGAATAGGCGTGAGGTAGCGGGGGACGAAGCGGTACCAAAAACGGAACAGATTGTCGTTCAGAACGTAGCGGGTTTTCTTGCGGTTCGCGTCGACGACCGGCTTCTCCAGGCGCACGATGCCCAGCTCCTCGAGTCCCTTCAGATAGCCCGCCGCCGCCGTGCGCTCGATGCCGGCTGCGTCGGCGATGTCCGTGAGACGCCCCTCGCCGTTGGCAATGGCCCGGATGACGGCGTTGTAGCGCGCCGGCTCGCGTACTTCCTGCTGCAGGAAGGAGTCGGGCTCGCCAAAGAGGAAGCAGTCGAGCTGCAGCACGTTGGTCGCCAGGTTCTCAGCGAGAGACAAGGTTGCATCGAATTGCTCGAGGTACAAGGGGATGCCGCCCGCGATGCCGTACCAGGTGACGATATCTTCCGAGCTGCTGGCTCGCAGCAACAGCGATGCCTGCATGATATCGAAGGGCTGCACCTTGATCTGGGCCGTGCGCCTTCCGTAGAGGGGGCTTTTGTAGCCCAGCACCTGGTGTTCCATGAAGCTCATGGACGAGCCGCACAGGATGAGGAAAAGACGACTATTCTCCTTGTGATGATCGATGAGGTGTTGCAAAACCGAGCTGACCGAGCGGTCGCTTTGGGCGAGATAGGGGAACTCGTCGATGACGAGGACGATGCGCTGCTGTTGCGCTAGCGTGAACACATGGGTAAAAGCCTCTTCGAAGCTTGCGAACACGGGAGCGGCTGTATCGCTGGCGACGGACGTGCCGTCAAGCCGCAAGTCCGCAATAGCTTGGCTGAGCGCAACGAGGTTCTCCTTCGCCGTCGATTCGCGAGCGGAAAAGAATATCACGGGTTTGCCTTTGACGAATTCGGCAATGAGCGACGTCTTCCCTACGCGCCGCCGCCCGTATACGACGGGCATTTGGAATGCGTCGCTTCGGTAGAGCCGCTCCAACGTTGTCAGCTCCTGCTTTCTTCCTACGAACATTGGGCGCCCTTTCTCATTTTGTATAGTTACGATTATAATAAATGTAACTATACAAAACAAGCACCGAGGCAGTCTCTTCTGGTTCGTGCGCAGCTATCCCTTGCGGCCTTCGCGGTAGCGGGCGAGGGCGGCGTCGAAGCTGCCGGCGGTGCGACGGTAGTAGATAGTGTAGCCGGCGGTGATGGCGGCCAAGGTGACCAGGTAGATGGCAACGAAGCTGACCCAGGCGCCGATGTTGTCCAGGGGGAACCAACCGCCGAGCGCGGCGCACAGGACGAGCGCCGGAAGGACCGTCAGGCCGAACCCGGCGATGCGTGCGGGGTAGCTCAATCGCCCGATGACCGCCTCGGTAAACCAGAATGCCTGCAGGGCGCACAGGGCCAAGGCGGCGGCGAGCAGCGAGAGCGTGATGACGATGCCCTCGACGGGCCCGGCGAAGATGAGGCCGGCTGTGCACCAGAGGGCCATGGCGACGGTGAAGGTGATGCAGGCGCGGACAAAGGCGCTCTTGACGATGTTTCTCATGGCGAATCCTTTCTACAGCCCGATCTTCTGCTTGATGGCCGGGGCGTACTGGCGCGAGGCGATGACGGATTCGCCGTTATCGAGTACCAGCTCCAGCCGGGCGTTCAGGTAGGGGCGAAGCGCCCGCACGTGGTCGAAGTTCACGATGAGAGATTTCGAGGCCCGCACGAACTCGGTGCCGGCGAGGGCCTCTTCCAGCTCGTAGAGGCGCAGCGGGCTCTCCAGCACGCGGTCGCGGCCGTAGAGGAAGGTGCGGCCGTCGACGGTTTCCGCGTACAGCACTTCCGACGGTTCCACGATGAACGTGCCTGTGCCGTCGGTGCCGAGAAGCCGGCAATCCACTGCGTTCGCGGTCGCCATGATGGCCCGCACCCGCCGGTCGATGGCCGGGCAGCGGATGGTGACCTCCGCCTCTTCTAAGTCGGGCCGCTCTTCCACGGTCAGCTTCACGGGCGCTCCTTTCCGTCTCCTGTCCGTAGCGCTAGTGTGCCTCGACGGGGCAGCGACGGCAAGGGGGCGCCGCTTCACTTGCACGAGAAGAGCCCTGTGTTGCAGGGAGAGGGGAGCGAGTGGGTCGTGAATGCGAAAGAACCGTGAATGCGAAAAGGCCGGCCTCGGCGTCGCCAGCGAATGGCGAGGCGCCGGGGCCGGCCCCAATCAGGCATTGGCGTTGCGCTCGGGGGCGCAACGGCGCGCTCTCAGTGGTCGTTCATGTTGAAGGCGTTCTTCATCGTGACCGTGCGCTGGTCGAGCACGGTGCCGAGCAGGGCACGGGTCTGCGTTTGCACGCTATCGACGAGCGCCTGATTCGCGCGCTCGAGCTCGGCGATCACCGTCGGGTCGTCCATGTCGTCCAGGTTCGCCTTGCCTTCGGTGGCGAGCTTGGCCAGCTTGGCGTCGGTCTCACGCAGCGACTGGTAGCCCTGGGCCATGGTGTTCAGACGGTAGCCCTGGATGGCCTCGTAGCTCTCGAAGAACTGCGGATCGGCGAGGCCGGCCACCAGGCGGTTGTTCCAGTAAAGGCTGTCGGTGGTCACTTCCGTGGGCGTATCCAGGTAGGCGGGAAGCTCCTTCACGTTCGCGTACAGGGCCACGGCGGTGTTGAAGGGGCCGGAGGCCGGAGCGAACCAGTGCACGCCGCGCAAGGCCTTGGGTGCGTTCGGGCGGATGCACAGGATGGAGCACTCGGAGGTGCGGTCGATGCCGACGTAGCGGTACTGATGACGCGTGGCGGGGGTGCCCTTGGTGCCGTAGGGGTCGTACTCGGTGCCGTCGTAGGTGGTGGCGAGCAGGTCCTTCACGTCCGACGCCGACAGCTTCTTATCGGGCCGCATGGCCCAGGGGATGTCGAGGCTCTCGGGACCGAACTCGGGCGCCGGGCCGGCAAAACGCGGATCGGAGGGCGTCAGGCGGCGGCAGAGGTACCACTTGCGCGGAGCGTTGTACAGCTGGTCGAGCCAGGTGTAGGTGGAAAATGCGATGCGGGCGTTGAAGTAGCGCGGCAGCCCTTCGACGGTCTCGCCGGCATCGTCCTTGTGGGCGGGCATGTCCATGAGCAGGTCGTTCTCGCGGATCCACTGGGCCAGATCGGCGCTGCACATGTAGTCGTGCTGATCGCCCAGCGCGTCGGCCAGATCGAAGTGGTCGATGCCCTGGCGGTTGGGCTGCACCACGTAGCAGTCGTCGGGCACGCGCCGCGCGATCCAGTGGTGGCCGCCGATGTTCTCCCAGTACCAGACCTCGTCCGCATCGCCGAAGGCCACGCCGTTGGTCTCGTAGGTGCCGTACTTCTCCACGAGCATGCCGAGGCGCGCAACGCCTTCGCGGGCGCTTTTAATGTAGGGCAGCGTGATGGTGGGCAGGTTCTCCTCGCCGATGCCGCCGGGCACCTCGGGCTTGTAGTTGGCGTCGCCGGGCTTTCCGACGGCCGGCTGGTAGGTGACGAGCGGGTCGGCGCCGAGCACGCGGGCGTTGGCCGAGATGGTCTCGGTGGCCGACATGGACACGTTCGCCGCGTTGATGCCGGTTTCGGCCCACACGCCATTTGCCGGGTCGGCGTTGGGCGTGCAGGTGTAGCGCAGAGGGTTGTCGGGCAGATCGATGGTCAGGTGGCTGGCCACGCCGGTGTAGGTGCGCGGCTGGTCCTCTGGCATGACCACGATCATCTTTTTCGGATCGAACGAGAAGTCCTCGCCGTCCTCGTTGCGGGCGACGATGGTGGAGCCGTCGTTGGTGGCGCGGCGGCCCACGAGAAGCGTTGTGCAAGCCATGGTGTCTCCTTGGTTGGGGAATGATTCCGGCTCCATGGTGTGCCTGCGGGGCGCCCGCCTTCCGGCTCGCAGGCAACTTGTTCGAAGACCGTTGCCAGATGGCTGCGCCGCTGAAAGCCAGCTAGTCGTACTGCTGGCTTTCGGGCGTCGCGAGGTGCTAGATGCGCTCGGCGTCGGGAACGAAGGGAACGGGGTCGGGGTGGTTCTCCTTGTCGTCCAGGTACTTCAGGCTGTGGGTGTTGAGGGCCCACACGGTGATGAGCATCCAGCACCCGGCGAGGGCCAGGGCGGCCACGGACACCCCGGCGCCCTCCACGACGAGCGAGGTGGCAAAGACGGCCACGGGCGCGGCGGCCAGGGTGAGCGAATTCTGCGTGCCGAGGGCGCTTCCTCGATTTTCGGCGGGAATGCGGTCGAAGATGAAGAAGCCGAGCAGGGCCGAGATGGGGCCGGCCGAAAGCCCCAGCATGAGTGCGCTCGCGATGAGCAGCGGAAACGACGGCAGAAGGCCCAGACCCAAGATTCCCAAGGCCATGCCGGTGAGCGACAGGATGTACCAGGTGCGGCGGCGCAGCTTGTGGGCGAGCGCCGCGTAGCCGAGCGAGCTTGCGAGCATGCCGGCGGACATGGCCGACAGCACGTAGCCGAGCAGCTCCGGGCTGTTCGCGGCCGTGAAATGCACCGGCAGCACAAGGCCCTGGAGCGAGCCCATCACCATGACGATGCCGAAGCTGATGAGCATGGACGAGCGCAAGAGCGTATCGCTCGCGAACAGCACATGCGCGCCGTCGCGCAGGGCCTGCCACGCGTCGGGCAGAAGGCCGCGTCGGGATTCGTCTTTGGTGGAGCTGACAGCTCTGGCGGCCGGGACGCCGGTCGGGCTGGCGGCGGGGGTTGCCGCGCCGCAGACGGCGCCGAGGGAGCGGGGCAGCGTGAGGGTGAGAAGCGCTGCGGAAAGCGACATGGCGGCCGTGAACCACAGGGCGTTCACGCTTCCCACCGCGCCCATGAGGAAGGCGGCCAGGGCCGGGCCGACAATGACCACGAGGGAATCGAGGGACTGGGTGAGACCCATGAACTTCTGCAGGCTGCGCCCGTCGCGCTCGCAGACGGCCGGTACGAGGGAGTCGCGGGCCGTCATGCCGGGGATGTCGCCGATGGCGCCGAGAAGGCCGAGGGCCACGAACCAGCCGAAGGACAGGCCCCATACCATGTCGACCACGGGAAGCAGGGCCACGCTGACCGCCGACAGAATGTCGGAGACGATGGAGACGTTGCGGCGGTTGAAGCGATCGGTGAGCGCGCCGCCGATAAGGCCGATGACGAACTGGGGCACGGCGCAGATGAGCGCGAGGGTGCCGGCTGCCAGGGCGTCGCCCGTGGTGGCGAGCAGCACGAGCGGCAAGATGACGCCGGCCACGGAGTTGCCGAGAAGCGAACAGGCGCAGGAAAGCAGGTAGCGGGGGGCGGTCTTGCGCGGCCGGTACGGCTTGCGCGGTCGGCGGAATTTCGGGGACGCGAGGGTCATGGCGGGGCCTTTCTCGAACGGCGGGTCAGGGGTTCGAGGGGCCAGTAAAAACTATGACGTTGCGTCGGAGTCAAACGGCTCGTGGACGACTTGTGGAGAGGCCGCAGTCGCATTCTCCCGTTGCGCCCGCTCGGTCATGATCTCCTCGATGCCGCGCTCGATGCGGTCGTACACGTCCTGCTGGGCCTCGTTGTAGCCCGCGAAGGCTATTTCGTCCAGGAATCGCTCGCGGTCGGTGGCGGGGCGCAGCCAGTTGGCGGCATCGAAGCAGGCGATGACAGGGACAAGCGTCTCGAGGGACTCGGCGGCGAGTGTGGCGCGCTCTTGCTCGGGGGCATCGGGCGCGAGGGCGCAGAGCTTCTCGTCGAGCCGTTCCATGGCCTCCACGAGCCTCTCGCTTGCGATGGTATCCACGACGCGCTCCAGCTCGCCGAGCTCCTTCTCGTCGTAGAGGTGCGCGGCGACGATGAGGGCGGTGCGGTCGTCGGGGGAGGTTTCGGCGAGGCTGTCCACGCCGGCGAGCTTGCGCAGGATGCGGGCGAAGCGCACGGGAAGGTCGGGATCGAGGTGCTCGGCGCGCAGTTCGGCGATGGTGCGTCGCTGTTCCTGCAGCCTTGCGATCTCGAGGGCCAGCTCGCGGTCGAGCTCGTCTAAGGCGCTCGCGGATGTCGCGTGCCCCTCGTCATCCATCTCTTCCAGAACGTCCCCGATGCGCGAGAGGGGAAAGCCCAGGGCGGCCAGGCGCTTGATGCGCAGCACGCGGGCCACGTCGGCAGGGGAGTAGTCGCGGTACCCGTTGGCGCGCCGCGGCGGTTCGGGCAGAAGCCCCAGCTGGTGATAGTGCCGCAACGTGCGCACGGTCACGCCGGCCAATTTTGCCACCTCGTTGCTGCGCACGATTTCTCCCCTCGCGGTCGTTCACGCTCCATCGGACGCCTCCATTGTAATGGCTTTTCGAGCGGGTGGCCTTGGAAAGGAGGAACGGCGCTCTGGGAGAGGGAAATAGCTCGGCTTCATAGGCAAGTTGGCAAAACTCACTCTTGACAAGAACATCTGTTCCCTTATAATGAACGAAAACAAATGTTCTAAAGGCTGGGTATATCCCTAACTTCTGTGCTTGAAGGACAGCCGTCCGATGTAAAGGAGGCTGTCATGGGCCGTTTTCCCTCACATTTCCTCAGACGGTTTCAGCGAGGCAACGCTTGCTTATAGCTGTTGCTGAGCCGCTCGCCCTGCAGTATAATTTCGTTTAACGAAAGTAGGTAGCGATGATCGAAATCGTTGTGCACGAGCACGCGCTCAAGCATGATTTGAGCAGTAGGGAAATCGAGTATGCTTGGAGGAATTTTGTAGTGCAGCAGCACAGGGCATCTCCGGATGAAGATAAGATTCTTGCTATTGGGTTCGACCAAATGCATCGACCCATTCAGATGGTTGCAAGAGACCAAGGAGACAGAGTGCTTATTTATCACGCCATGACGCCTCCTTCGGAAAAAGTCCTTCGAGAGCTGGGCATGGTCAGGAGGTAATGATGAAAACCGACAAGGAAATTGAGGAGATGTTTGGCGTAACCCGGGAGGAGATTGAGGCTCTTGCTGCGCCATGGGATGCCGGAGACGTTGATGGCGTGCCAGTGGGGGAAGTGATTGTCGGCCGGCCCCTCAAGTTCGGGGAGCATTTGAGGCTCGTGGGCTTTAAGGAGACCGAGCAGAAGATCGAGCGCATGGATAAGCGGGCGGATAGCTTGGGCATGAAGCGTTCCGACTATTTGCGATGGCTCGTCGACAAAGACCTTGCCGCTGCCGATGTCGCCTAAGCTCTCAGGTGCGCGAAAGGGGAATGGGAATGGATGATACCGAGCGCCTTGCACGGTTCGAGGCGGTGCTGGCCAATCTGTTGGCGGAGCAGGAGTCGGTAGTCGCGACCCTTGAGGGCCTGCGGGCGCAGGGCAAGACGCGCACGGCCACCTATCAACAGTTGACGGCGCGCAAGTTGGCACTGAAGTCAGTGCTGGGCGCGTTCGAGGAGCAGGGGCTTCTGTGAGCGAGGCGCTGGATATGCGGGGAAGTTCCGTCGAAGGCAAGGGCGTCGAACCTATGGATGCTGGATACGAAGTCGTCGGAAGCATGGAAGAGAACGGTCTCGCGCTGTTCTCGGGGCCGGTGCGCCAATGGTTCGCCGCTGCCTTCGGTGCGCCCACGGCGGTGCAGGGCGAGGCGTGGAAGGCCATCGCGCGGGGCGAGAACGCGCTCGTGATAGCGCCGACGGGCTCGGGCAAGACGCTGGCGGCGTTCCTGTGGGCGATCGACGCGCTCATGGGCGAGAAGGCTCGGGTCGCTGAAACAGGCGAGAAGTGGGCTCGCGGCGTGCGCGTGCTGTACGTATCGCCTCTGAAGGCTCTCGGCGCCGATGTGGACCGCAACTTGCAGGGGCCGCTCTCGGCCATCTCCGAGCTGGCGGCCGTCGAGAGCGCGCGCTGTGGCGCGAAAGCCCCCGAAATCCGCACGGCCATGCGCACCGGCGACACCCCCGCCGACGAGCGTCGCAAGATCGCCCGCAATCCGCCCGACATTCTCATCACGACGCCCGAGTCGCTGTACCTCATGCTCACTTCGTCGGCCCGTGAGGCGCTGCGCACGGTTGAGACGGTCATCGTGGACGAGGTGCACGCCCTGGCCGGCGACAAGCGCGGGGCGCACCTGTCGCTGTCTTTGGAGCGGCTAGACGATTTGCTGGAGGCTCCGGCCCAGCGCATCGGGCTGTCGGCCACGGTGCGCCCGCGCGAGGAAGTGGCCCGGTTCCTCGGCGGCGCGCGGCCCGTGACGGTGGTAGCCACGGAGGCGCCCCCGAGCCTCGATCTTTCGGTGCGCGTGCCCGTGCGCGACATGACGGCCGTCCCCGCCTTCGGGGGATTTGCCGGTGCCGGGGACGGCACGCGACAGCGGGGCGCCGGTCCGCGCCGGGCACCCGTCGAGGATGCATGGAAATCTGATCGGGCGCTGCGGGCCGTCATGGCCGAGGGCGCGTCGCCCGCGCCGCATCCTGACAGCCGCCTGGGCAGCTCCTCCATCTGGCCCCATATCGAGGCGGCCATTCTGGACGAGGTGCTGGCCCATAAATCCACGATTGTCTTCGTGAACTCGCGCGGTTTGTGCGAGAAGCTGACGGCACGCTTGAACGAGCTGTACGCGAAGCGCCTTGGCCTGGACGCGCCCCATTCCGAGGTGGCCGGCTTCTGGGCCGCTGTGGGTAGCGGCGATGCGACGGCTTTCGGCGACGATGCGGTGCGCGGCGTGCCCACGGGCGCCGATGCCATGCGAGGCGCGCCGGGAGCGAGCTTCCGCTCCGACATCGGCTCCACCACCAAATTGGTGACCGAGCCCGCGGTGGTCATCGCGAAGGCCCATCACGGATCGGTCTCCAAGGAGAAGCGGCTGCAGGTGGAACGGGAGCTGAAGGCGGGGGAGCTGCCCTGCGTGGTGGCCACTTCCAGCTTGGAATTGGGCATCGATATGGGTTCCATCGATTTGGTGCTGCAGGTGGCCGCGCCGCCCTCGGTGGCCAGCGGGCTGCAGCGCGTGGGGCGGGCGAACCACCGGGTGGGCGGCCGCTCCCAGGGCGTCATCTTCCCGCGTACCCGGGTGGAGGTCATCGATGCCGCCGTCATGGCCGAGGGCATGGAGGCCGGCGCCATCGAGAGCACGCGGCTCGTGCGCAATGCGCTCGATGTGCTGGCCCAGCAGACCGTGGCCGCCGTGGCCATGACGCCAGACGGTCTGGCGGCCGACGAGTGGCTTGCCTGCGTGCGGCGGTCGGCCTGCTATGCCGATTTGGGCCGACGCTCCTTCGAGGGAGTGCTCGACATGCTCGCCGGGCGCTACGGCTCGGGCGAGGTGGCCGAGTTCGCGCCGCGCATCCTGTGGGATCGCGAGACGGGGCTGCTCACGCCGCGCCCCGGTTCCCAGCGCCTGGCCGTAACGGCGGCGGGCACCATTCCCGATCGCGGCATGTTCTCGGTGGTGCTGCCCGAGGGCGACGCCCGTCAGGGGCGCCGGCGTGTGGGCGAGCTGGACGAGGAGATGGTGATGGAGTCGCGCGTGGGTGACATCATCGCCCTGGGTACGAGCACCTGGCGCATCAAGGAGATCGGCGCCGACCGGGTTATCGTGGAAGCGGCCCCGGGACGCGCCGCGCGATTGCCTTTCTGGCACGGCGAGGCCATTGGTCGCCCCTACGAGACGGGCCGCGCCCGGGGGGCTCTTGTGCGGGCGCTCGACGGCGGTATTGCGCGCGCTGCCGAGCGGGACGAAGCGTCGGAGGCTCGTTCGGGGGAGAATGCCATGGCTCCGGCGCTGCGCGATCGCCTGACGGCCGACGGGCTGGACGAGGACGCCCGGCGCAACTTGGCGGCTCTCATAGAGGCGCAGCGCGCCTGTACCGGGGCGGTGCCCACGGATCGGCGGCTCGTGGTGGAGGCATGCCCCGACGAAACGGGTGATATGCGTGTCATCCTGCATTCTCCCTTCGGCCGCCGCGTGCATGAGCCTTGGGCGCTGGCCGTGGCCCATCGCATTACCTCCACGCTGCGCTTCGACCCGCAGGCGGTGGCCTCCGACGACGGCATCGTGCTGCGCGTGCCCGCCGCCGAGGACGCCCTGCCGGGAAGCGATCTGTTCCGCTTCGATTCCGACGAGCTGGAATCCATCGTGCGTGAGCGCATGGGGTTCACGGCCCTGTTCGCCGCCCGTTTCCGTGAATGCGCGGCCCGGGCCCTGCTCATGGCGCCGACGGCCCCGGGCAAGCGGGCGCCGCTCTGGCAGCAGCGTCTCAAGGGCGGTCAGCTTTTGGAGGCGGCCCGGCGCGAGGAGGATTTCCCCATCATTCTGGAGGCTCTGCGCGAGTGCCTGCAGGACGTGTTCGACCTGCAGGCCCTGCGCGAGGTGATGGACGGTCTTGTCTCGGGCTCCATCAAGATGAGCGAAGTTCGCACGGCCGCGCCGTCGCCCTTCGCGGCGCCGCTCGTGTTCGGGTATCTGGGCGAGCACCTCTACGAGGGCGATCTGCCCCATGCCGAGCGCCAGGCATCGCTTCTGTCCGTGGATCCGGCGCTTCTGGGCGAGCTTCTGGGCACCGGTGCTGTGGAAGATATGCTGGATGCGGAGGTGGTGGCGCGCACCGTGGCCGAGCTGCAGCGGACGGCCGCGGGCTGGAAGGCGCGGGGCGTGGAAGGCGTGGCCGACCTTCTGCGGGAGTTGGGGCCGCTCACGGTGGAGGAGGTCGCTGCGCGCACTGAGAACGGCGAGGCGGGCGCTCTTTCCGCGGGCGCTGATGCGGCTGCTCTTCTTGCTAATTTGGAAGCGGACCGGCGGGCTTTCCCCGCCGTCATCGGCGGAGCGGAAAGATGGGTCGCCGCCGATGACGGCCCGCGTTTGAGCGCGGTGCTCGGCATTGCGGTTCCCTCCTGGGCTCAGAGGGAGGGAAAGCTGTCCCGCCCCCTGGATGGCCTCGCGGCCCGCTTCGCCCGCACCCACGGGCCTTTCGACAGCGAAGAGGCCGCTTTTAGCCTGGGGGTCGGCGTGGCGCTTGCGGCGGAGTCATTGGAGCGGTTGGCCGCCGAGGGGCGTCTCGTGCGCCTCGGGCCCGACCGCTGGGCGGACGGCACCGTGCTCGCCCGCTTGCGCAGCCGGTCCCTCGCCCGGGCCCGCGAGGCGGTGCGCCCCGTTCCCGCCGACGCCTATGTGCGCTTCCTGCTGGATCGCCAGGACGTCGCGCGCACCGGTGAGCCGACGCTTGCGGGCATCGACGGCGTAGCCCAGGTCATCGCGCAGTTCGAGGGCGCGGCCCTTCCCATGGAGCAGTGGGAGAGAGACGTGCTGCCGGCCCGCGTGCCCGACTATCGGCCTGCCATGCTGGACGAGCTCATCGCCGCAGGCGAAGTGCTGTGGACGGCGTCGATAGCGGGGGAGGCGCACCTCGTCTCGTTTTTCCCGACGGACTCGCCCCTGGCGCCAGTGTCCCTGGACGCCCAGGCGGGCGTGGCGGAAGTCGCTGTAGCCGAGCCGGGCCAAGATGACGCAGGCGCCCTGGAAGACCCTCCGCTGGATGTCATCGTGCGCCACGTGCTGGCAGCCCAAGGGCCGCTTCCATTTCGCGCCTTGGCGGATGGCGCCGCGCGGCTCACCGGGCCCGTGGCGCCGACGGATCGCGAGGTGGCCGAGGCGCTGCAGCGGCTCGTGTGGCAGGGGAAGGCGACCAGCGACGGTCTGGGCTTTCCCCGCGCCGGAGGGCTGGCCGCAGCGGCATCGGCGTCCGCGGCCAGCGGCCAGACGCCCTCGCCCTCGCGGCGGCGGGCGAGCAGCCGGCGGGGCCGGTCTCTTCGCAGCGAGGCCCGCATGGCGGCCCGTGCGGCCGTGGTGGGCCGCCAGGTTGCGGCGACCGCCTTCGACGCCGCCCTCGCCGGGCGCTGGTCGGCCCTGGCGCCGAGCGGCCAGAGTTCCACGGTGCAAGCGGTGTCTCTGGTGGAATCGCTGCTCGACCGCTACGGGGTTGTGACGCGCGACATCGCGCTGACGGCAGGTGTGCCCGGCGGGCTTACGACGCTGTACCCGGTGCTCAAGGCCATGGAGGACGCGGGCGATCTGGCGCGCGGCATGTTCGTGGAGGACATGGGGCCGGCCCAGTTTGCCCAGCGCGAGACCGTGGAGGCCCTGCGCGCCTTCGCCCAGCCTGCGGATGCGTCAGCGCCCGTCTCCCTCGTCGCGCTTCCCGCCGACGACCCCGCGTGCCTCTTCGGCGCCGGCATTTCCTGGCCCGACGTGGCGTGGGGTGCGGCGGGCGACGCCCCTGCGGTCGATTCCGCCGTCGTGGCCGCGCGGCCGTCCCGCCGCGAGGGGGCGATGGTGATCATCGCCGACGGTGTGCCGGTGCTCTGGGCCGCGCCGCGTCTGAAATCGCTGCTGGCGTTTTCAGGCGACGAAAAACTGCTGGAGGCGGCCGTCGCCGCCCTGGTCGCCTCGGTGCGCGCCGCCCTCAAGCGCGAGGGCGCCTCTGCCGCGCGACGCAAGATCGTCGTCGAGCACTTCAACGGCCGCGATGTTCTGGCCACTCCGGCCGCTTCGTGGCTCCAGGATGCCGGTCTCGTGCGCCTCCCCGACGGCCTGCGCCTCTATACGAGCCCGTTCTAGAGCGGCCTCGCCGAAAAAAGAAGGGCCGCTGCGCCTCTCTCCGACGCGGCGGCCCTGCGATTTCGGCCGCGGTCCCCCTGATGATACGCGGCCGTTCCGAGTTAGCACAAGGTAAAGAAAGCGGGCGGCGGCCAGAAAGGAGAACCGCCGCCCCTCGAGTTCCCGGCGCGCTGCGCCAGGTTCCCGCATAGCCCTTGGTGAAGGCGGAGCGGCCTGGCCTCAATGGCCCCAGAAGACCAAGCTGTGGGAGTCCGCCTCCAAGAGGAACGACGTCCACTATAGGGAGCGCGGCCGTCGGGCGCCATCGCCGCTTATGGGTAAGGGCATCGCACTTTTTGGGTATTGTGGAAAACGCAGTCGGAAACAGATGCGTCCGGTTGCATTATCACAGGTCGGCCACGAGTTCCCGGATCGTCGGGCGCTATCCCGCGGCGATGTTAGAATCGGCGTTTGGAAGGGAGCGCACCAGCTCGGTGCGCTGTGTCGCACGATCGCCCGGCGATGTGCGCACATCTCGTCTGTGCACTGGAGCGAAGAAAGGAGGCGGAAAGGCCATGGAAGGTTTTGCGTTGCGCGATGCGGGCGACGAGGCGCGCGCCCCGCTTGCCCTGCGCCCTGTACACCTCGCTCTCGTTGCTTTTGTGGCCACGCTGCCCGCCCATGCACCGACTATCGGGGCGTTCGCCGAGGCCCCTCAGTTCGAGGCAATCGCCGACACGTTTCTGTTCGCGCTGCTTCTCGCCGCCGTCACCTCGTCGGTCGTGGTGCTCCTGCGCGGCTTGCAGCGCCCGCGCAAAGTGTTCGCACGCGCCCGGGTCACTGCCATCGCGGCCGCAGCCTACCTGCTCGGCACGATGGGCGCCGTGGGCCTTCTGTTCGCCCCGATGCCGCTGCCGGCGGCGGCCGTAGGCGCGGGGCTTTTGGCGGGGGCGGCGCTGCCCCTGCTGGTGGCGGAATGGGCCCGAGCCGTGGCCGTCCCCATCGACCAGGCCCTCGTCCTGTGCGCTTTCGTCGTGCTGACGGCCTCCTTTGTCGGCTGGATTCTCGCGCTGCTGCCGCCCTCGGCGCTCGTCCCCGTGTTCTGCCTGCTGCTCGTGGCGGGAGTCGTCGTGCCGCCGGTGGCCGCCCGCATGGGCGACCCTGCGCTTCCTCTCGCCCGTCCCGCCGACACGATGCGCCGCCTCGTGTCGGTGACCTGGCTGCCCCTTCTGGGGTTCGCCGTGTACGCGTTCATGACCGACGTGATGGCCCATAGCGCTTTCGGCGTCGTGCAGGCGTCGTTTCTCGGGGGAGCGGTTGCGGCGCTCGTGATGTTCGGCGTCTGCTTTTTGTGGGGGCGCACGCCCCTGCTGCCCTGGTCCTACCGCATCCTCGTGCCCCTTATGGCGGCGGCGTTCGTAGTGCTGGGCGCGTTTCCCGCAGGCACGTTCCCGCGGGATGCCTCGGTGGTGGCCCTCTACGTGTTCTACATCGTCCTCGCCCTGCTGGGGTGCGCGGTGCTGCTCGCCGTGGTGCGCAATCGCGAGTTGCCGGCGAACGTGGCGTCGGGCTTTGCCTGCGGCGTGGCTGCGACTGCGGCGTTTTTGGGACAGATCCTCTCCCAAGTGCTTACGGTGACCGACGACTTCGCCCCGTGGCTCGCGGTGCTCACCGGCGCGTTCGTGGCGGTGCTCCTGGTGTTTCTCGGCCGCACGTCGTGGAACGAGCTGGTGGCGCCCCGCGAGTCGGCCGCCGCGGAGGAGCCGGCCCTGGCCGCAAGATCGGGCACCGGCGACGCCCCTGGCGGGGGTGCCGTCGGCGCGGCGCACGGAGAAGAGTTCGAAGGCGCAGGCGCCCCCGACGGTTCCGAGCCCCCCGTCCGTCCGAACGCGTCCGGCGATGCTTTCGAGCTGGCCGAGCCGAGCATGCAGAACACCCTGGAGGCCCGCTGCGCCGAGGTGGCCGCGGCCCGCGGCCTCTCTCCCCGCGAGGCCGAGGTGCTCGTGTTTCTGGCCCGCGGCTTCACGCCGGCCTACATCGCGAAGTCCCTCGTCCTCTCCATCTCAACGGTGCGCACCCACGTCCGCAACATCTACCGCAAGCTCGGCGTGAACAAGCGCGAGGAGCTCATCCACCTCATCGACGGCGAATAGCCCAGCGAAGAACTCCTCCGTGGGCACCGTCCGTCCGCGCGCCGCCGTGGGTGCCGTCCGACTTGATGCCGCCGCGGGTTCTGCCTGATCTTGCGTCGGCGCCCGCTCCCCATTGCCTCGCTGCGCCCGCCTTCGCATCTGCCTGCGTTACTCCGGTTCGCTTCCGCATGGGCAGGTTCGCCACGACCATGGCGGATATGATGAGGCCGAGGCCGACGAAGGTGGCGGGGCCGGCCGGCTCGCCGAGGAGCGTGATGCCGAGCAGGCTGGCCACGAGCGGCGTGGTGGCGCAGAACAGGCTCGCGCGCTCGGCGGACAGGTGGCGCTGGGCCACCGGCTGCAGGGTGAAGCCGAACCCGGTGCACACCACGACGAGCACGGCCAGCGCCTCCCATTGCAACGGGCCGGCGGGCAGCGTCGGCTGCTCGAACAGGAAGGCGGCCGCCAGTCCGAGCGCCCCCATGACGCCGATCTGGACGATGCCGAGGGCCAGCGCGTCCCCTTCGCGGGAGAACCGCGCCGTGACGAGGATGGCGGCGCTGTAGCAGAGGGCGGCCAGCAGCGCGAGTCCCTCGCCGGGCCCGAAGGGCGCCGTGCCTGCGAGGTTGTTCCCCACAGTGAGGCAGGCCACGCCTCCCACGGCGAGGGTGGCGGCCACGGCCACGGTCGACCGGGGCGCGCGACGCAGCAGCAGCGCCTCGGCGAGGGGCACGATGACGATAGCCAGGTTCTCCAGCAGCGACACGGTGGAGGAGGGCGCGCGGGTGAGGGCGTGCAGCTCGAAGGCCATGGTGGCGAAGAAGGCCGCGCCCATGAGGCAGCCGTGAAGCACGGCGCGGCGCGATAGGCCGCGCAGGTGCCACCAGAACAGCAGCACCAGCACGGCGAAGGCGAGGGTGAAGCGCACGCCCAGCAGGGTAAGCGGCCCCATATCCGCCAAGAGGATCGTGCTGAACAGAAACGAGGTGGCCCGGGCGGCGATCACCGCCGCGAGGAGCCATGCCGCATGTCGTGCCGTCATCGCCGGTTCCCTTCTCTGCCGGGTAGTGCCCTGTTGCGGTCATCTTAGCGATGGCGTATCATTGCGAAAAGCGACACTGTGGCATATCATCATTGTGAAATTCGCAAAGAAGGGGGGGCTTGCCATGGATACCGCGAAGTGCGCCGCCGTGCTGAAGACCGTGGAGCTCGGCAATCTGACCGCTGCCGCCGAGGCGCTGGGCTACACCGCGTCGGGTATGAGCCGCGCCGTGGCCTCTCTGGAGGCCGAGCTGGGATTCCCCCTATTCACGCGCAGTAAGGCCGGGGTGACGCTCACGCCCGACGGCCGGGCGATGCTGCCGGCGCTCAGCGAGCTCGTCGCCGCCCAGCGGGCCTGCGATGAGCAGGCGGCGGCCATCCGGGGCGCGGTGTGCGGCAGCATCACCGTGGGCAGCGCCTACCGCCAGTTCTACCGCCAGCTGGCCGGCATCATCGCCGCCTTCCACGACGAGCACCCCGGCATCGCGGTGAACCTCGTGGAGGCGAACAGCTCCATTCTCCTCGCCAGCCTCGAGCGCCGCGAGCTGGATTTCGCCATCATGAGCCGCCGCGAGGGCGATCACCGTTGGACGCCGCTTCTGCGCGATCCCATGGTGGCCGTGCTGCCGGCCGACCATCCCTGGGCCGGCCGCAAGACGTTCCCCATCGAGCGCTACGCCGAGGAGCCCTTCATCGAGGTGTACCCCGGCGAGGACTGCGACAACGCGCGCACCCTGGCGGCCTGCGGCGTGAAGCCCCGCCCGCGCTACACGGTGCGCGACACCCACGCCGCCTTCGCCCTGGTGGAAGCCGGCCTCGGCATCACGCTCATGAACGACATCTACGCCCGCGACACCCGCTCGGCCATCGCGTTCATGCCCCTGGCCCCCCGCACCGACATCGAAATCGGCGTCGCCACGCCGGCCAGCGCCCTCTCCCCGGCCCTGGCCGCCTTCGAAGACTTCGCCCTCCCGCGCCTCTCCGCCCAAAGCCAGGCTCTGGCAGGGAAGTGAGGGTGTGGAACACTGACGGGAAGCGGCGGCCATTCCCGATATGCCGCGTATTGGTTGTCGTCCGTGTTGGATCGTTGCGCTATCATGTCGGCCATGGAAAAGTCAGCTTCCCATAGCTTTGAGATCGGGTTCGTGGCCGCGCTTGTCGTGGGACTCGCCTGCATGGACATGTGGCCCGATATGCTCGGGCACGCCGCGGGGCTGGTGGGTGTGAACGACTTGTTCGCGGCGCTCGGTCTCAACGGACGGTTCTTCTGGTCGCTCGGATTGGCGGTCGGCGCCTTCCTCATCGCGGCCTTCCCCGCCTTCACGCGAAAGTTGGATCGGCCGTTGGCCGTGGTGGTTCCCGTGACAGGCCTGCTCGCCACGATTCTGTACGTGAACAGCGAGGCTTCGGGGCTCGGCTTTGCCGGCGCGGCCCTGTGCGCGGTGCTTACGGCCGCCGGCTACGGCTGGCTCGAAGTGCGGCTCATTGCCATGGTCGGTCGCATCCCTCAGTTCTCCACTATCGTGCTCGTGCTGGCGGCGAGCCGCATACTGAAGATGGTTTTCGTGACGGTGACCGGTGTGCTTCCCGAGAGCTTCCAGGTGGTGGGCACCTGTCTTTCGCCCGTGCTGACGGGCGCATCGGTGATCGTCGCCTCGGCCCTGGCTGACCGGGCAGCCCGGGTCACGTTGCTGCGCGGCATGGCCGGGCTTCCCTTCGCGCGTTGGTCGGCGCTTTCCGACACGCGAACTGCCTACGTGTTCCTCGTTGCCGCGGCGGTGCTCTCGGCCGTGGCCCGCTCGGTGAGCGACCTGGGGTTCTGGGGCCGCGAGAACGTGATTGGGGCCCAGTACGTGACGCTGGTACTACCCGTGGGTATAGCCTTGGCCATCGCCGTGTACGTGGCGTTCTTCCGGTTGCGCGAATCGGCGATGCTGTCGCAGTTGGTGGTGCTGTTCCTCATTGTGCTGGGAGGTTTGTTCCTGCAGGACGGCGCCTTGGTGAACGCCCTCGGCCTGCCGTCGGTGGTGGCCGCCCAGGCCTCCATCGCCACCGAGTTGTTCTCCCAGTTCTTGTTCTGGGTGGCCATGATAGCCGCCATGCGCCTGGGCGGTGTGAGTCCCTACCGGGCCGTCGGCGTGGCTGAGGGCTGCATGAGCGCGGCGGCGCTCCTTCTGGGTGTGGCGCTGTTCGGGCGCGGGCCCCAGCAGGGGGTGGTGGCTGCTGCGGCTACCTACGGGACGCTCTTCGTCGTGTGGTACCTGCTGCGGCGCACGCAGTCCATCAGTGAGGCCTGCGCCCCGGTGTTGCCGGGGGAGGATCCCCTTAAGGGCACCTGCGAAGTCGTGGCCGCCCAGCGCGGCCTGTCCCCGCGCGAGACGGAGGTGCTGTACCTTCTGGCCCAGGGCCGCTCGCGCACGTTCATCCAAAGCGAACTGTACCTTTCCGACGGCACCGTGAAGACCCATATTCGCCATATCTACCAGAAGCTCGACGTGCATTCCAAGCAGGAGCTCATCTCGCTTATTCAGAATTCGTAAGTCTCTCATCAGGTAAAACTTCGAAATAATGTCTTTTGGGCGATGGCTTTCATCCCCTTTGGAAGATGGCGGCAGGCCCGTGGCGCCGTAGAGTCCCCCTCGTCTGGCGCCGCCGCGGCGCCGGGCGCAATGTCATCATCTCTGGAAGGGGAACGATCATGGAGAACAACGGAATCGAGACGACGCGACGCGGGTTTCTGAAGGGCGCGGCTTTGGCCGTGGCTGGCGCCGGGGTGGCGGGTCTGGCAGGGTGCGCGCCCCAGGGCTCGGACGCCGGCGCCGGCGCCAGCGCCGGCGGGGCGGCTCCCGCCGATGCGGCCAACATCGCCTGGGACGAGGAGTTCGACGTCGTCATCATCGGCGCCGGCGCTGCGGGCATGACCGCCGCCATCACCGTGGCCCGCGAAGGCAACGGCAAGACCTGCCTTCTGGCCGAGAAGGAACCGCAGCCCAACGGCAACTCGCCCTTCTGCGCCGGCGACTTCAGTTGGACCACGGTGCCCGACGACTACTACACCTACTTGAAGGAGCTGGCCGGCGAGCACACCACTACCCCCGACGAGGTGCTGCGCGTGTTCGCCAACGGCCTCGGCCAGGTGAAGGACTGGGTGGTGGAGCTGGGCGCCCGCGAGGAGGAGATGCAGATTCTGCCCAACGGCACGGCCGAGGATCCCTATCTCAACATCGATGTGGTGTGGCCCGAGCTGGAATGCTCCTACGCCCACGCCATGTGCACCATCGGCGGCATCGTGCGCGACGACCCGGAGTACGACCTGAAGGGCGAGCCCCACATCTTCACCTTCCTCACCAACCGAGTGAACGAGCACACCGATGTGGTGGACTACCGCACGAACTTCGCCATGGAGGAGCTGATTCAGGATGCCGCGGGCCGCATAGTGGGTGCCGTGATCGACGGCAAGAACATCAAGGCCCGCGACGGCGTCATCATGTGCTGCGGCGGTTTCGAGAACGATCCGGCCCTGAAGGAGAACACCTTCGGCGTGTCCACCATCGTGCCGGCCGCGGGCCAGGGCAACACCGGCGACGGGCACCGCGCCTGCATGAAGGTGGGGGCCGACTTCTGGCATATGAGCGGGCTGGCGGGCATGTGGCTGCAGCCGCGCAACCTGGACAACACCGCCTTCACATCGGTGGTCGTCGGCGGCCCGCGCGTGAAGAAGTACGGCATCACCGTGGGTTCCAATGGGCACCGCTTCTACATGGATTACGACGCGCTGACCTCGTGGCCCGATCCGAAACCGGGCTATCTGGCCGACCTGCGCACCGATGTGGGCATGCGCTACGGTCACACCAACTTCGGGGGCGCGTGGCCCTGGCAGGCCATGCCCGCTGACGGCGGCTGGTTTATCTTCGACGCCGATGGCTTGGCGGCCGGTGCCATTCCCGCCGAGACGTCCGCCGACCCTGTGGCCGACAAGCTAGCCCTGACCGCCGACACCCTGGCCGATCTGGCTGCCCAGATCAACGTGCCGGCCGAGGAACTGGAACGCACGGTGGCCGAGTGGAACAAGTTCTGCGCCGAGGGCGAGGATGCCGCCTTCCATCGGCCGCCCGAGACGCTCACCCCGGTGGCCAAGGCACCTTTCTACGCCCAGTTCTGCGCTCCCACGCTGCTGAACACCGACGGCGGCCCGGTGCGCAGCCACCTGGGTGAGATTCTGGATCCCTATGGCAAGCCCATCCCCGGCCTGTTCTCGGCCGGCGAGTTCGGCAGCCTCTGGGGCCACTTCTACCAGGGTTCCGGTAACATCGCCGAATGCCTCATCTACGGCCGCATCGCCGCCGAGAGCGCCATGGGGTGCGAGGTGGCCTATCAGTAGAGAGCGCGTCTTCTTTCAAGCAAGCCAGCCGCCCTCCCTCCCCGCGGCTGGCTTTGCCTTTCGGTTTCCGGCGAGAAGTACGGTAGAATGGAGGCGTGAAGAGCATGGCGAACATACCGGCGATGACCGGGGCAGCTGAGGAGGCGGCCGCATCGGGGACGACGGCGGGCACCCGTCTTGACCGCGACTCCCTGCTGACCGCGGGTATGGCCGTGATGGGGTTCGCGTTGTTCCTGTCGGCAGTGTGGACGGCTCGCAACGAGGCGGCGCTCGTGCCCGACGGAGCGCTCTACACCGCACGCTTCGTGAAGGCCGTCGCCTGCTTCGCCATCGCTTTCACCCTGCGCAGCCACATTCCCTCGGTGGGGAAGTTCTTCGCGTTGGGCGCGGGGTTCGTGGGTATGCACCTTGTCGCATACGGTCTCGGCGCGCTTATGCCCGCGGGCGTAGCCGAATATTTGGCCGCCTCCGTCATTTCCGGGGCCTTCAGCGGCATCGGCGAGGCCTGCGTCATTGTGTTGTTCGCGCATCTGTTCTCCACCTATGCGCCGAGGGTGAGTGCCGTGGCCATTCCGGTGGCCTACCTGCTGAACGAGGCGCTATACTTCTCCACGCTGTACCTGCCCACGGAGGCCATCATGGCGCTGCGTCCGGCGGGGAAGCTGCTCGGCGTAGTGCTTTTGGGGCTGTGCCTGCGCCGCAAGGAGCGGCTGCCCCTGGCCGACAACGAGTACCCGCTCCAGTACGGCATTTCCATCAAGAGCGCCGGCGAGCGCGCCATCACGCTGTTCGCCACCCATCGCAGTTGGGCGCTCATCATCGCCGGCTCCACGCTGTTCCCGCTCATTTTCGGTTTCGTGGCCCAGGCGTGCTCGCGGCTTTCCACCAACTCGGGGCTCTACGACGGGTTCAACGAGATTGTCGCCTTGGGCACCATCGCCCTGCTGGTCTTCTACGGCGTCTGGCGCGCCGGACGCCTCACCTTCGACGAGTTGCTGTACTTCTCGGTGCCCCTGTTCGCCACGGGGTGCCTGCTGCTACCGGCCTTCTGGCTGGCGGACGCCCCCTATGCCGGCATGCTCGTGAAGTGCGGCTACACGGTGAACCAAGTGCTGTTCTGGGTGCTTCTGGCCCAGGAGAGCTATCGCGACCTGCGCCATACCTACCTGTTCTTTGGCCTGTTCTACGGCATCTACGAGCTGACGACCGCCGCGGCGCGACTCACCACCTCGGCCCTGTACGCCGAAGGCGGCATCGATTTCACCTTCATGGTATACGTGGCTTTGGTGGCGCTGTGGCTCATCGCCTGCTATGGCGTGCTGTTCTTCGCGCTGGCGAAACGCGTGGCGCGGGGGCGCCAAGGAGGTGGCCGCTCTGCGGACGCGCCGGTTCCGGACGTCGAGGGACCCGCAGGCGGAGGCGGCGCGAGCGAGGCGGCCGTGGGTGGGGAGGAGGTTCCCGTGCGGCTGGTGCCCGAGGCGCGGCGGACCCTCGTGTTTCCCGACAAGCTGGCGCTCGTGTGCGAGCGTTACGGGCTCACGCCGCGGGAGGTCGAGGTGCTCACCGAGACCATCCACGGCTACAGCATGGAGAACATCGGCAAGAAGCTGTTCGTGTCCCGCGAGACGGTGAAGACGCACCTGCGCCGGGTGTACGCGAAGGTGGGCGTGGGCGGCAAGCAGGAGCTCATTGCGTTCATCGATCGCTACGAGGGCTAAGGCAACTCATAGTTTTCCCAGTTCATGCAGGGGTACCCCATAAATGGGGACGGGCAGGCGCGCCAGAAATGTCTGCTTGGGGGGATGGCGGGAATGCCGCCGGGGTCTAGGATGCGGGGCGTCTCAACGGAGACAGACCAATCCGGAGAAGGAGGACCCCATGACTCAGCAGACTACGAACATCTCCCGCCGCGGCTTTCTCACCCTGGGCGGCCTGACCGCGCTCGGCGGCGCGGCGGCGCTGGCCGGTTGCGCGCCTCAGACGGCCGCCGATAAGAAGCTCTCGGGCACGGGAACGGGAACGAGCGCCGCCGATGTGGACTTCGAGGAGGAGTACGACGTAGTGGTCGTCGGCGCGGGCATTGCGGGCATCACCTCGGCCATCACCGTGAGCCGCGAGGGCGCCGGCGCTTCCTGCCTCGTCATCGAGAAGGAGGCTGCGGCTGCCGGTTGCTCGCCGGTGTGCGCCGGCGACTTCCTCGGCCGCGACGACGAGTACGAGTACCCGGTGCAGTACCTGAAGGACATGGCCACCACCGCCTCGGGCCAGACCATTCCCGACGACGTGCTGGAGGCCTTCGCTGCCGGCATCAACGAGAACCTGGAATGGGTGCTCTCGCTCGGCGCCACCATGGACATGCTGGACACCAAGCGCACGCTCATGGAGGACTTGGACAAAGCCGAGTACCGCGAGTTCGCCAGCGCCGTGGCTCCCGAGTACAGCTTCGACGACAACGCCCAGCCGCCCTTCAACCACCTGCACAACTTCCTTACCCACATCTGCGTCGACGAGTGCACCGAGGCGGTGGAGCTGCGCTTCAACACCCCGCTGGAAGACTTGGTGCGCGATGGGGACGGCCGCGTCGTGGGCGTCATCGCCGACGGCCATGCGATCAAGGCGAACAAGGGCGTCATCATGTGCTGTGGCGGCTACGAGCACAACGAGGAGTTCCTCGAGGGCTTCTGCGGGGTGGGGAACGCGATATCCTTCGCCATGGAGGGCAACACCGGCGACGGCCACAAGATCTGCGCCCGTCACGGTGCCGACTTCTGGCATATGCACAACGCCGCCGGTTTCTGGATGGCTGGGCGCAACCTGGACAACACCGCGTTCTCCAACGGGGCCCTCGCCAGCCACAAGTACAAGTGCTATGGCATCACCGTGGGCAAGAACGGCCGCCGCTTCTACATGGATTGGGACGGGCATAAGTCCCTGGACGTATCCAACGATGCGGCGGACATTCCTCGTGACGACCTGAGCCGCCATGTGGGCAGCCGCCACGGCGTCATGCAGTTCGGCGGCGAGTGGAACCATCTGCCCATGCCCTCCGTTGGCTGGTTCGTGTTCGACAGCGACAACTACGAGCGCGCCTTCGATTTCGAGGCCACCAAGACCACGGATCCCGTGGCCGATGGCTGGCTGTACAAGGCTGACACCTTGGAGGACTTGGCCGCCCAGATGGAGGTGCCCCCCGAGGAGCTGACTGCCACGGTGGCCCAGTGGAACGAGTTCTGCGAGCGCGGCGCTGATATGGCCTTCTATCGGCCGGCCGACACGCTCACGCCCATCAAGACCGCTCCCTTCTACGCCCAGCGCTGCAATCCAGCTATGCTGAACACCGATGGCGGCCCGAAGCGCGCGGCCGACGGTGCCATCCTCGATTGCAACGGGGAGAAAATTCCGGGTCTTTATGCCGCCGGCGAGTTCGGTAGCGTGTGGGGCTACCTCTACCAGGGCAACGGCAACGTGGGTGAGGCCATGGCCTTCGGCCGCATCAGCGCCCGCAGCTGCCTGGCGTAAGGCGTCCCCCGACCATCTCGCAACCGCGCAATACCCCTAGCTCAAAGCCAGCCGCTTTCCCTCCCTGCGGCTGGCTTTTGTGCTGTGCTGAGAATATGGACCGAGCTCTGGGCCTTCCAGTCTGGTTACCCCAGTCTTTCCCGAAGATAGTCTTTGAACATGGGCAGGGCGATGCGCACCGTTCCTTGGCCGTTGTCGACAAGGAGGCCTTGCTCCATGAGACGCCTTTTGTATTGCGAGGCGTAGTTGCTCTTCTTTTCCATGCGTCTCGCGATATCGGCAAGCGCACTTGGACCCTCGTCGTCGAGCATAGCGGCGAGAAAGCGCACATCCCCTTTCGAGAGCTCGCAGAACGTGGTGTCGAAGACCTTTCGCTGCAGGTCGTTACGGGCGTAAAGTCCTCCGCTGTCCACGTCCTCGAGGGTAACATCGTCTCGTTCAGGCGATTCGTTCCAGGCGCGGTAGCCTACGAGCTGCATCATGTAGGGGAAGCCCGCCGTCAGCTGCACGGCCCGCGAAAGCGCCTCCGGGGACACGCCGCGGCCTCCGTCCTCGATAGTCTTTCGCATGGCCTGCTCGATATCGAAGTCGCTTACAACTCCCAGTTCATGGAAGTTGGCCCTTCTCAGAAACGATACGGACTTGTTTTGCAAAAGCCCGTTTACGTGAGTCGGAAGGCCTGCCATGAAGAGAGCGACGCGGCGACGATCGCGGACGAAATGTTGGAAAACGGATGCAAGCTGGACCATTTCATCGAGGTCTTCGCGTACCTCATCGACGGTAATGAGAAGCCCCGCATCCGCTTCGGCCAGTTGACCCAAGGCCTCTTCCATGCGTATGCGCCAGGTGGGATGGTCGTTGTCGGCACTTTGGAACTGGATCTCAGCGAGATCGGCCACCTTGATGCCCGACAGTTTGAAAGCGCCCTTTCTTTCAATAAGATGAGAGGAGTTCCTGAGCGTTTGCTGAAGGATTTCGTCGAGCATGCCGGGAAGCGCCGACACGTTGACTGCGACCCAGCCCCGGGAGGAGGCCTCATCGGCCAGATACGAGAGGAGTGCGGTCTTTCCCGTGCCGCGAGCGCCCGTCAGGATGGTCGTGAGGCCCGGGTCGCCCGGGCCGGCCTCCAGAGCGCGGATGAGTTCCGAAATGATATGTTCGCGCCCCGCCATGTGAGCGGGAATGACGCCGAACGTCGGGGTGAAGGGATTGGTCATTTCAGAGGCCTCCTTGACAATTTTTGCATCTTTTGCAATTTTTGCATCTTTTGCAACTTTTGCCAAGCGGTAGAAGAGATGGCTTTGGCTGGCACTGAGGCCGGCGCCCCCGCTGCGCCCCCAGTGCCGCCGTCGGGTCGCAGGGAGCGGCTTCGGCTGCCCCTCCGCAATCGCGTAGGCCGATGCGGCCGCCCATCCGGAGAGGACGGCTTCGGCCGTCTATCCGCGATCGGTGTTCACTTTCGCGGGTGTAGCCTTATGCCTCTTCCGCGATCTTCTCGTAGTGGGCGTACAGGTCGGGGAAGGTGCGGCGCAGGCTTGTCGGCTTGAAAGTGTCGCGCTCCACCACGCAGACGGTGACGAGCGCGTCCACGAGCGGGGTGGCGCCCTCGCGCAGAAGCGGCTCGCCCGCGGCACCGGTGCCCGCAGCATCGTCGCCATGGTAGACCTGCTGGCGGTACACAGTGCGCATGGGCAGGTTTTTCGCCACCGAGGTGCGCACGAAGCCGGCCTCGCCGTAGCGCAGCGGGGCCTTGTAGTGCACTTCCAAATCGTAGATGGGACTCATGTAGCCGGCCGCTTCAAGGCGCTCGTTGTAGGAGAAGCCGAGCGCGTTCAAGAAGTCCACCCGGGCGTCTTCGAAATACAGCAGGTAGTTCGCGTGGTAGACCACCCCCATCATGTCCGTCTCGCCGTACCGCACGGTTATGGGGGTGTGCCTGTGCATCTCTTCGCTCGCTTTCGCCGTTTCGCTTAGGTTCCAGCACTCATTATAGTGAAGGTCGCCCTCTTTTGGCCAAAACGACGCGGTTCTCGTACCTCTTAGCGGGTCGCGCCGAAAAGCGACAATGCGCGACTTGGGAAAACGGCACCGAAACGGCTTCGAGGCTGCTTCGGAGTGGCGCGCGAGCTACGAGAACCGCCCTCTTTTGGCCATTTCCCGCGACAGGCTAGTCCAAATGGAAGAGCACGGGCAAGTCCATCGAGACCGGCGAGTTGTCCTCGTTGGTCTCCATGATGTCGGCCATGAAGTCCCACCACTTCCGGTTGATGGCCGTATCGGCGCCGGCGGCCCACCGCTCGGGGTCGTCGATCTCGATGTAGCCGAACAGCGTCAGCGTGTCCGGGTCCAGCGCGATGGTGTAGTTGCGGCCGCCGTGGGCGTGGATCATGTCGATCATCTCGGGCCACAGCTCGTTGTGCCGCCGCTCGTACTCCTCTTCCATGCCGGGGTACAGCTTCATCTTGAACGTCTTGATCATCGGGTGCTCCTTGGGCGAAGGGGGTTGGGCCCGCATGCAGCGGGCGCTTTCTGGGGGCTATGCTAGCGCGTTGCTCCGGGAAAAAGCGCGTCCCCATGGCACTTGCGACGAAACTGACAAAGTGCAGATCGTGCGCATGGGGGCGATTGCGTGGAGTCGGAAAGCCGGCTCAGAGCGCTTCCGTGTCGTGGCTGGCCTGGAAGAAGACCACCACGCCGATGATGCGCACTCGGCGCTTGTCTAGGATGAGGTCGGGCGAGGGTGCATCGTAGGACCATGAGGAAAGCACGACGGTGTTGTTGCCCGCCGTGTAACGGCGCACGACGATAGTGGCGTTGTCCACCAGAGCCACGACGGTGCACCCGTTGTAGGGCCGGGCCCGCTGGTCGACGAGTAGGAGACTGCCGACGGGGTAGAGGCGCGTCATCTCTCGATAGTCCATGCGCACGAAGATGCTGGCCACGTGACGGGCCGCCACGTCGGACGGCGCGCAGGCGTAGCCGGTATGGCGCAGCGTCGTGCCGTTGCCCGAGCGATCCGTCTTGTACACGGGAAGGATCGCATCTCCCGCCCCCTCAGCGGCACCCGTGCCGTCGTTTCGCGTCTCCGGGCCCGGCCAGTTGTCTGCGGTCGGGGCACTCGGCGCCGTGCCCAGCCCGCGCTCCTCGCTCATGATGTCGTCAGCGCAGACGGCGAAGTCGGCGATCATCTTGTCCAGATGGGTGCGCCGGGGGAAGGTGCGGCCGCTTTCCCAACGGCCCACCGTCTCCTTGGTGACGCCGAGCCTGCCTGCGAAGGCGGTCTGCGACAGTCCCTCCCGCTCGCGCAGGCGCCGTATGTTCTCGCCGATGCTCACAACGCTAGAGATCCTCGCGCACGAGGGGCAAACACAGGCTGTTGGGACCGCCGAACCCGACCGTCATCTCCTGGATAGATACTGGGTGCACGGTCATGCCCGCATCGACGAGCGCCTCGTTGGCGGCGAGATTCTCCGCGCACACGCAGAGGTTGCCGGGCGCAAGGGGCAGGATGCCCGCTGCTCCGTTGCCGTACTCGAAGGCCATAGGGCCGCCGCCGTCGCCGAAGTCGATGAGCCGCACCGGGCCGCCTCTCGTGGCCGCCCCCAGGATACGAGCGAGGCCCTCGCTACAGGGCTCGATGCGCACGCCGCCCCGCCGCCGGGCCCGCCGCAGGCGGTAGACGCGGGGCTCGCGGGCCAGGAGGGGATCCACCACAAAGGTGTCCCCGTCGATGGGAGAGAGGTAGGCGTCCAGATGCAGGCGGTTGCCGCTCTGGGGCACTTCGATCACGTACACATCGGTGACAGACGACCCGTCGCCCCACAGCAGCCCCTGACTCAGACGGTCGATGGCCAGGCTCTCCGTGCGACTCGAGAGCCCGATGGCCACGGCGTGCCCGCTCAAGTTGACGATATCTCCGCCTTCCAGGTGGAAAGAGCTGTCGTGGCCGAACCATTGGGGCGTGTCCGCGAAGCACGGGTGATGCTCCGCGACGGTCTGGAGCAGGTCTACCTCGCGGTTGCGGTCGTGCCAGTACATATGGTTGAGACTGATGCCGCCGCCGATCACGCTTAAGGGGTCGCGCGTGAAAAACGCCGTGTTCAGCGGGCTCGAGAGGAAGGTATCGGGATCGAAAGCGCTGTCGGTGAGGGCGGCTAGCGGAAAGCGATCGGAGGCGTCGAGGTCGGTGTCGCCGTAGCGTATGCCGTTGAAGAGGCGGGTGACGAACTGCTCGGCGTCAGCGGCCTCGGACATGTACCGGGTCGCCGCCTCGGTCAGCTCGGAGCCCTCGATGCGGCAGTTGGCCAGGAAGCGATCGAGCAGCTCGTCTTTGGCCTCGGGCGCGAAGGCGAGGGTCTCCCCGACCAGCTCAGTCAGCTCGACAACCTCGGCGCCTTCGGCGCGAAGGATCGCCGTGAGGGCATCGTGCTCGTCCTGGGCCCGTGCCAGATCGAAGTCGCTGCTCGTGGGCCGCAAGGGGAAGGCCAGAGCAAATTCCCCGTGAGGGAAGCGTCGCGTCTCTGGGCCCGGCCGGTGGACGAGCACTCGCTTGAGGCGGCCCACTTCGTTGTTCACTCGCACGGTATCCATGGCTGTTTCGCTCCGTTTCTTCTCTCGTTGTCCTTCCAAAGCATAGGGAATTTTCGAGCCTGAGAAAAGGCACTGAGGAAAAAAAAGTGACTTTTAACGTCACCTTCTACTGCTCAGGCGACGGGAAAGGTCACTGCGGATGCCGCTTCTCCGAGCTGCGTTCCCGCTTGCGATGCGACGGCCGGACGGGAGGTGTCGCCCCGCGATGATGGCCTCGCGAATCCCGCACGCAGCGAGTGAGAAAGGAGAGGTGCAATGAGGGAAAAGGCAAAGCGCACGTTCCAGGTGCCGCATACCTACACGATCATCTTTATCTTGATGATCATCGTGGCGGTCATGACGTGGGTCGTTCCGTCGGGAACGTTCGCGACGACGGAGATCGACGGGCGCGAGGTGACGGTGGCGGGTACCTACGAGCAGATGGACAAGACGTTCGTCGATGGCGAGACGGGCAAGCAGGTCGATCTGCGCCAGGGTCCCGGAGCGGTGCTGGAGGCGCCCATCGCGGGCATCATGGCCGCGGCCGAGGTGGTGGCCTTCGTGTTCATCGTCGGTGGCGCGTTCCAGATCATCACGGCTACCGGCGCCATCGACGCCGGCATGCGCCGGGTAGTGAGGAGGTTCAAGAGCAAGGACATTCTGGTTATCCCCATCGCCATGCTCCTGTTCGCCCTCGGCGGCTCCACCTTCGGCATGGCCGAGGAGACCCTGCCGTTCTTCGCCATATTCCTGCCCATCATGATCGCCATGGGCTTCGATTCGCTCACGGCGTTCATGATCGTGTTCATCGGCGCGAAGGCAGGCTACATCGCCTCGACGGTAAACCCCTTCAGCGTGCTCATCGCTCAGGGCGTTATCGGCATCACGGGCAATCCTCAGCTTTGGCTGCGCGCTATCATGTTCGTGGTGATCGTGGGGCTTTCCATCGGCTGGGTTGTTCTCTATGCGCGCAAGATTCGCAAGAATCCCGAGCTGTCGCTCACCTACAAAGACGACAAGCAAAAGCGCCTGGAGATGGGAACCGTAGATGACGACGCGCCGTTCACGATGGCTCAGAAGTGGGTTCTCGTGGTGTTCCTTGCTGGCATGGCGCTTATCGTGTGGGGGCTTGTCACGCAGGGTTGGTACATGACCGAACTGTCTGCGGTGTTTCTTGCTATGGGCCTCATCTCGGGCATTGTGGCGCGATTCTCTCAGCAGAAAATCGCCCAGGAGTTCGTCGTCGGCCTGAAGGACTTCGCGTTCTCGGCCATCGTGATCGGCCTTGCCCGCGGCGTGCTCGTTATTGCCGATAACGGCATGATCATCGATACGATCCTGAATGCCATGGCTACAGGTTTGTCCGATGTGGCGCCGGCGGTATACACCACCATCCTTTACGTGGTGGAGAACCTGCTGACCATCTTGGTGCCGAGCTCTTCCAGCTTGGCGGCGCTGACCATGCCGATTTTCGGGCCGCTGACGGAGCTGGTGGGCCTTAACCCCGAAGGAGCCGTCACGGCGCTTTGCCTGGCCGAGCCGATGATGACCATCATAGCTCCCACCAGCGCCATTCTTGTTGCGGGTCTTGCCGTATGCAAAATCAGCCTCGAGCAGTGGTGGAAGACTTGTTGGAAATGGTGGCTGCTCATGAGCGTGGTGTGCATCGGTTTCACGACGGTGTCGGCCATGCTGCCTGTGGCGTAGGCCGCGGTGCAGCGACCTTTTTCGCGAGGCCGTCGAATGTTGGATGCGGTGGCCCCGCGATCTGGAAAAGTAGTATGTTGCCCTAGGGCAGTGAAAGGAGCGAGAGATGGCGAACAAGCCCATTCACGTTACGAGCGAAATTGGAAACCTGCAGCGCGTCGTGCTGCACCGACCGGGACGCGAGCTTGCCAATATGAAGGCAGCCGAGTTTGAAAAATGCTGGATTCACGATGCCTTCTATTTGGAATACGCCCAAAAGGAGCATGACGTCTTCGCGGGCATTTTGCGCGATGCCGGTGCCGAGGTGCTCTATATGGAGGAGCTGCTGGCTGAGGCGATGGATGTAAACCCGGCGGCGCGCGCGGCGTTTCTGGATGAATATATGGTCCAGGCTCCCATTCCCGATCCGGCATTGGTGCCCCTTGTTCGCGAGAAGCTCGATGCTATTGAGAACAATCGCGAGTTGGTGGACAAGGCGCTTGCCGGCATGCGTGTGAACGAGCTTGATCTGGCGACCGGCCCGCTCACGTTGTCCCGTTTGGAGGGAGACGGCCTCGCATTCGACGACTTCGTGGTGTTCTCGATGCCGTCGAGCTATTTCTCCCGCGATCCCATTGCCTCCATCGGCACGGGAGTGGCGCTGCATCGCATGTACCACAATCAGCGCAATCGCGAGGTGCCCTTCTATAAGACCTTCCTTACCTATCATCCCGATTTTGCGGGAACGCCGTTCTGGTACGACAACCATAGCGAGGCCCATATCGAGGGCGGTGATGTGCTGAACATCAACGAGACTACCTTGGCTGTCGGTATTTCGGAGCGTACTGAGGCTGCGGCGATCGATGCGTTGGCTCAGAACTTGTTCTGGGGCGAGGAGCCTTCCGCCATCGAGACGGTGTACGCCATTAAGATCCCCTTCGGCTATGAGACCATGCACTTGGATACGGTGTGCACGCAGATCGACTACGACAAGTTCACGGTATACCCGGGTATGTACGACGAGTTGCATGCGTATCGTCTGCGCAAGGGCGACAATGCGGGCGAGGTGGCTGTGGACGAGCTGGACGGCTCCCTGAAAGACATCCTGCAAATGGCCACGGGCGTCGATGACATCATGCTGATCGAGTGCGGCGGGGGAGATCCGGTCGAGGCTTCGCGCGAGCAATGGAACGACGGATCCAACACGTTGGCTATCGCTCCGGGCAAGGTGTGCGTCTACGAGCGCAATGTCGTGACCAACGACGAGCTGTACAAGGCGGGCATCGAGCTGTGCGTGGTGCCCTCCGAGGAGCTTTCCCGTGGACGCGGCGGCCCTCGCTGCATGTCCATGCCTTTCGCCCGCGCCGATATCTAGCGCGTGCGGATGAAGCGGGGGCGCAATCGGGCGATCGTTGTGCCGGCGCTGCGCCGAGTGTGCCCCCGACCATTTCGGCTTATCGCCGTTCGACAATTCGACTTTCGCTATTGAAGAATCTGAAAGGGTGATTCACTATGCCGCTCAATCTCTCTGGGAAGAATTTTCTCACGTTGCTCGATTTCACTCCCGAGCAAATCAATTACCTGCTCGACCTTTCTCGCGACTTCAAGAACATGAAGCGCGCCGGCACCCCGCACCGCTACCTCGAGGGCAAGAACATCGTGCTGCTGTTCGAGAAGACCTCCACGCGCACCCGCTGCGCCTTCGAGGTGGGCGCCATGGATCTCGGCATGGGCGTGACCTACCTGGATCCCGGTTCCTCCCAAATGGGCAAGAAGGAGTCCATCGAGGACACCGCCCGCGTGCTCGGCCGCATGTACGACGGCATCGAGTATCGCGGCTTTGAGCAGTCGGTCGTGGAGGATTTAGCGGCGAATGCCGGCGTTCCCGTGTGGAACGGACTTACCGCCCAGTTTCACCCCACCCAGGCTCTGGCCGATATTTTGACCATGCGGGAGGAGTTCGGGGACGATCTGCGCGGCCGCAAGCTGGCCTTCTTCGGCCAGGTGGGCAATACCGCCTCGTCTCTCTTGGTTATTTGCGCCAAGCTCGGCATCGATTTTGTGCAGGTAGGGCCCCAGGCCGACGTTCCGGGCAATCGCACGTACCGTCCCGAGCTGTGGAAAGCTTGCCAGGAATTGGCAGCGGTAAGCGGGGCGACCCTCACCATGACTGACGATATCGACGAGGGCATTCAGGGCGTGGATGCCGTTTACACCGATGTGTGGGTCGGCATGGGTCAGTCGGCCGATTTGTGGTGCGATCGCATTGCGCTTTTGGAGCCCTACCGCGTAACTGAGGAGGTTATGGCGAAGGCGAATCCCGGGGCAATTTTCATGCACTGCCTCCCCTCGTTCCATGACACGAACACGACGATCGGCGCTGAGATTGCCGAGCAGTTTGGCGTGACGGAGATGGAAGTGGAGGACGCGGTGTTCGAATCCGAGCAGTCCCGTGTTTTCCAAGAAGCGGAAAATCGCATGCACACCATTAAGGCCGTCATGTACGCTACGTTGCGCTAGAGGCATACTGCCAATACGAAAGGGGCCGTTCTCCCTCGTGGGGGAGCGGCCCCGCGCTGCAATCAGGCCTCTTCCACGATGTCCTCGTACTTGGCGTAGAGGTCGGGGAAGGTGCGGCGCAGACTCACGGGCTTGAAGGTGTCGCGCTCGACGACGCACACGGTGACGAGCGCGTCCACGAGCGGGGTCGCGCCCTCGCGCAGGTGGGGCTCGTGGCAGGAAGCTGCCGCAGTGCCCTCCGTGCCCGGATCGCCCTCGATCCCGTCAGCCGCCTCGCCTTCCGAAACATCTTCCGCCCGGTACACCTGCTGGCGGTAGACCGTGCGCATGGGCAGGTTCTTCGCGACCGACGTGCGCACGACGCCCGCCTCGCCGTAGCGCAGCGGCGCCTTGTAGTGGATCTCGATGTCGTGGATGGGGCTCATGTAGCCGGCCCCCTCGATGCGCTCCGCATAGGAGAAGCCCAGCGCGTCCAGGAAGTCGATGCGGGCGTCCTCGAAGTACAGCAGGTAGTTCGCATGGTAGACCACCCCCATCATGTCCGTCTCGCCGTACCTCACTTTGATGGGGGTGTGCCTGTGCATGCTCGCGCTCGCTCTCTCGTCAAATGCGCTCGTGGGTTTCACTAGATTATAGCGAAAGCGCATCGCCTCCTTTTGTTTACCAAAATACCTTCAATTTTTTGTAAAAATCCAGGTCAAATCCTATAAGTAAAAAACTTGTTTCCTAGAATTTCGCGCCCTTCGCTCCTATACTTTTGCGCGGTTCCAAAACCTGTTTGAAAGCGAGAGCAAGGAGGAGAGATGACCGAGTCTTCAAGCACGCGCGGACGGCTGACGCGTCGCGGTTTCCTGAAGACCGCCGGCGCTGCGGCCGGCGTTGCGGGGCTCGCCGGCGTGGCGAGCATGGCGACTGCCGACGGTTGGCTGGCGCCCGCTTCGGCCGAGGCCGCGCCCGAGGAGCATGTGGCGCGCACCTACCATCAGAGCCATTGCGGGGGCATGTGCTCGCTGGCGTGCACGGTGCGCGACGGGCGCATGGTGAAGGTCCAGCCCAACGGCGTGGGCAACCCCGACTTCCAGACCATCTGCCTGAAGGGCATCTCGGAGGTCGCGCACATCTACGGAAAGGGCCGCGTGCAGACGCCGCTCAAGCGCGTCGGCGAGCGCGGAAGCGGACAGTTCGAGCCGATCAGCTGGGATGAGGCGCTCGACGAGGTCGCCGAGCTCATCAAGACCACGCAGGACGCCTACGGCCGCGACTCCATCATGGTGCTGGCCACCGCCGAGGCCGACTTCGGTTTCCTTGCCCCCATGCTGGGCGCGCAGACCGGCGGTTTCGACGGCATCGATGTTGGCACCGGCAACGGGCTCGACCCGGCCATGGGCTTCGGCGCGGGATACGCGATGTGCGCCCCCGAGGCGCGCGACTGGCAGCGCTCGAAGCTCGTGCTCACCGTGGGGTCGAACTACTGCGAGTCGAGCCTGCCCAACGTGTTCACGTTCTTCGACGCCAAGGAAGCCGGCGCGCACATGGTGACGGTCGATCCGCACTACTCCACGACGGCCTCGAAGTCCGACGAGTGGATTCCCATCGAGCCCGGCACCGATGCGGCGCTGTTTTTGGGCATGATCTCGCACATCATCGACAACGATCTTGCCGACGAGGACTTCATGGCGCAGCACTCGACGATGCCGTTCCTCGTCGATGCCGAGACGGGTCTGCTCATCCGCGATCACGAGGAGATCGCGCCGGTCGATGAGGCGGCGGAAGCTGAGCCGGAGACGCCCGAGCAGAACCCCTACTTCGTCATCGATCCGGTCACCGGCAACCCCGTCCACCACACCCAGTGCGACACGCCGGCGATCTCCGGCACGACTCAGGTGCGCGGTCGCAACGCGGTCACGGTGTGGGATGTGCTCGTGGAGGGCCAGAAGCCCTACACGGTCGATTGGGCGGCCGAGATCACGGGCATTCCCGCCGAGCGCATCGCCAGCTTGGCCGAGGAGTACGCCGAGGGCCCCTCGTCGCTGGCGCTCGGGTGGGGCGGCAACGACAAGATGACCAACGCCGATATCGCCGGGCATGCCGCCGCCGTGCTCGTGGCCATTACGGGCAACGTGGGCAAGCCGGGCGCGGGCGTGGGCGTCTACGTGGGCCAGTCCTACAACAGCTACGCTCCGGCGCTCGGCGCGTGGGCGCTGCCGGAGGACTGGGCCGCCGCGGCGTCCGAGGTGAGCATCTACGACATGCCCTACCGGGAGAACAACTGCCATGCGGCCATCTTCTGCGGCGACATCGTGGCGCAGCATCTGGCCAACATGAATGTGACGTGCGACTGGGCCGATACGCTCGACTTCATCGTGACCATGGACCCCTACTTCACCGAGGGCGCGAAATGGTCCGACTACATCTTGCCGTGCACGTCGCGCTTCGAGTACGACGAGCCGTTCGGCAATGTGAAGGCGGGCTACAGCCAGATCGTCATCCAGGAGAAGATCATCGACCCGCTCTTCGAGGCGCGCACCGACCTGTGGATCCAGCGCGAGTTGGCGAGCCGCCTCGGTCTTAAGGCCGGCATCCCCGAAAGCTCGGTCGATCGCTGCAACGCGATTCTGTCCACCTCGACTGAGCCGTGGGTGTCGGAGCTTACGGTGGAGAAGATCTCGGAGAACGGCGCCGTGTGGCCCGTGCCCGATCGCGAGGTCATCCGCGAGGTTGTGCCCGATCAGGTGTTCCCGACGCCGACGGGCCGCATGGAGCTGTACTACGACGGCATGGTCCCCTTCGATCAGCAGCTGCCCCAGTGGGAGCCCTGCACCGAGATCGCCGACGAGTCTTTGCGCGCGCAGTTCCCGCTACAGCTCACCAACACGCGCACGCGCTTCCGCATCCACAACCAGTTCTACGATTCAGACTGGCTCCAGCTGATGTATGAGCCCCTCGTCATGCTGAACCCGGCCGATATGGCCAGCCGCGGCCTTGAGACGGGCGATGTGGTGCGCGTGTTCAACGATCGCGGCGAATTTAAGGTGCACGCGGCCGCGAACAACGCCATTCGTCCCGGCTCGGTGCGCATCTACGAGGCGGCCACGGCCGATTACACCGTCGCGGGCAACCTGCAGAATGTTACGAACAACACGATGATCGAGCGCGGCTACGACCTCATGTGCGGTCCGGTGATCCCGTTCTCCGACACGCTCGTCGAGATCGAGAAAGCGTAGGAGGGACATCATGACCAGACTAGCCATTGCTATCAATCTCGACCGCTGCGTCGGTTGCCACACCTGCGCCCTGTCGTGCAAGATGCAGAACAACGTGCCCGAGGGGATGCTCTGGAACCGCGTGCTCACCGAGGACTGTGACGTTGTGGACGGCGCGCTCGGCACCTATCCCAATGTGACGCGCACGTTTCTGCCCGTGGCCTGCCAGCACTGCCAGAACGCGGCGTGCCAGCGCGTGTGCCCCACCGGCGCCACCTACAAGGACGACAAGGGCCGCGTGGAGATCGACTATGACAAGTGCATCGGTTGCCGCATGTGCATGGCCGCCTGCCCCTACAACGCGCGCAACTTCAACTGGCAGACGCCGGTGCGCGTGACGGGCGCCAACTACGGTGATGCCGAAGTGCCGGTGCGGCCCAAGGGCGTGGCCGAGAAGTGCACGCTGTGCCGTGAGCGCACCGATCGCGGCGAGGAGCCCATGTGCGTCGTGTGCTGCCCGGCCCATGCGCGCATCTTCGGCGATTTGGACGATCCGGACAGCGAGATCTCCCAGACCATCCTGAACCGCAAGGCATGGACGCTTCTGGAGAACCAGGGCACCCGTCCGTCCGTTCACTACTTCGAATAGGAGGCTCTCATGGAACTGATCAAGCGATACAAAGTCCTGGCGGCCATCCTGGCCGTCGTGGTGGCCGTGGGCGTGGGGTGCTGGGTGTACCAGCTCATCTTCGGCCTGACGGTGACGGGTATGAACAACGGCACCTCGTGGGGCCTCTACATCACCAACTTCATGTTCTTCGTGGGGCTTTCCGCCGGCGGCCTTATCGTGGCCTCCTCGGCGAGCGTGTTCCATATCACGAAGTTCAAGGCGGTGGCGCTTCCCGCCATCATCCTCTCCACGGTGTGCATCTGCGCGGCGGGCATGTTCGTGCTCATCGATTTGGGCGGCATTCAGCGCGTGTGGCGCATCCTGACCGGCCCCAATCCGACCTCCCCGCTTCTGTGGGACGTGTGCGTCATCACCTGCTACCTCATCATCAACGTGTTCTACCTCGTGTTCATGACGCGCGGCAACCAGCACGCCGTGTCCATCGTGTCGCGCTTCGCGCTTCCCTGCGCCATCCTGGTGCACTCGGTGACGGCGTGGATCTTCGGCCTCGAGGCTGCCAAGGAGGGCTGGTATACGGCCATCATGGCCCCCATCTTCGTGGCAAGCGCCATGGACTCGGGTCTTGCGCTTCTGCTCGTCGTGCTCGGCGTTCTGAAGAAGGCCGGCATCTACGACACCTCTCGCGAGCTTATGGCCATGCTCGCCGGCCTTCTGTGCACGTGCGTGGCGGTGGACGCGTTCTTCATCTTCTGCGAAGTGCTCACTATGGCCTATCCCGGAGCGGCTGGAGCGGAGACCTTGGCGCTTTTGACGACCGGGCCCACCGCTCCCTTCTTCTGGTTCGAGACCATCTGCGGTCTGGTGATTCCGTTCTGCATCCTCGTGTTCGCGAAGAACCGCCAGAGCGCCGTGCTGATCAACGTGGCCTGCGTGCTCATCGTGGTGGGTGTGTTCTGCAAGCGCGTGTGGCTCTTGTTCACTGCCTTCATCGTTCCCAACGTGATGGGAGCGCCGGGCATCATCTCCGGCTCGAGCGAGGCGGCGCACGCGACGGGCACGGCGTCGTTCGCGGTGCTGAGCTCGTATGCCCCCACGCCGATCGAGATCCTCGTGGTCGCCGGCGTGATCTCGCTGGTGATCCTGGCGTTCATGGTGCTCGCGAGCAAGCTGATCGTGGAGCGTCGCGAGAAGTAGGATCGAGGAGAAGGAAGGGAATGCGTCATGGAGTGCACTTTGGAGCGTGAAAAGGCCGCGCAACATGCGGAGGCCGCCGCCGATGAGCTGGCACGTGCCCTGGCCTTTGTGGGAAATTCGTTTCTCGCCCCGATGAGCCAGACGTCCGATGCGGCGCTCGACCGGGCCTTCTGGGCGGCCTTCCCCGATTTCGGGAGCGAGGAGGCGGCGTGTGCCCTCGATGGGCTGTTCGCCTGGGCGGCCGAGGGCGAGAACGTGCCGCGCGCCGAGCGCGTGCGCGCTGTCTCGGTGGAGTACGCGCGCCTGTTCATCGGGCCGCCGGAGCCGGCGGTGGCGCCGTGGGAGTCCTTCTACGTGCAGGAGGGCGTGACGAACGGGTTCGGCGAGCCGACGTTTCGCATGCGGGAGCGCCTTCGCCAGGCGGCCCTCGAGGTGTCGAACGAGAACAACCAGTACGCCGATCATGTCGGTATCGAGCTTCTCTACTGCAGCGAGCTTGCGCGGCGGGCGGCCTCGGGCGGCCCTGCGGGGACGGAAGAGGCGGCTTTGCTGGAATCGTTCGTGGAGGCCGACCTGCTCCCCTGGCTCGGGCGGTTTACGACGGCACTCTATGAGGAGGGGGCGACCTACTACGGTCTGCTGGCCGATCTCTCCGAGGGTCTGCTTGGCGTTGTGCGGGCCTTCTCGCCGAGCGCATCAACCTGTGCAGCCTAAAGAAGAGCGCTTTCTCGCCGAGCGCCTGTGCCTGCGTGCGCTATAATGCCGCAGACGCAGGCGCTTTCTTTGCGCCGATCGGACACGAAGGCGGAAGGGGGCGGCACGGGTGGACTACGCGAAGGCCCATAGCGTCACCTTGTGGTGCGCCGTGCTCGCCAAGGCGAACCGGGGCGTGGCCAAACTCCTTCCCAAGCAGATGACCCAACTTCAATTTCGCCTTCTGGAGCAGCTGACGCTGCCCGAGTCCGAGCATGTGCGCCCGGTGCGCGTCGCGCGGCTCTTGGTACTGAAGCCTTCCGATGTCGATGAGGCAGTGGCCGTTCTTGCCGATCAGGGGCTCGTCAGGCCCTGCGAGGACGGCTGCATCGAATTGACGCGGGCCGGCCGTGAGAGAACGATGGAGCTGACCAAGCGCTTGAATGTGTTCTTCGCGCTGTGCGTGGGCGGACTGGCCGATGAGGAGCGCGCCGTTTTGGCTGACTTGCTCCGGAGGGCGTTCTCCCTCCCGGGGAGTTACTACGCGAGCGGTTCTCGTGCGGGCGAGTCCGTCGGGGTGTTCGACGCCCGGCGCGGGCTGGCGGCGACGGCCATGCTCCACGGCGCCGTGCTGGTCGCGATCAAGAAGGCGACGTCGCTGTCGTTCACCGATTTCCGTTTCCTGTTGGAGCTCTACCCGAAGCGCCGCACGGCGACGAGGATGCTGCGCGCCCGCGATGTGGTGGCCTTCCTGCGGACGGGCCGGGCCTATGTGACCACCGCCTCGGTTCGCCTGGAGGAGCAGGGCTACCTCGTGCGCGTTCCCGACGACCGCGATGCGCGCGGCATCCTGTTCAAGCTCACGCCGCAGGGGATGCTCTGCGTGCAGGATGTGGCCGACGACTTGTACGCCGTGCTCGTGTCGACGTTCGGCGAGGCAGTGGAAGAGCGGGCGGTGCAGCGTGCCCTCAAGCACCTGCTCGAGCTGGAGGACGCGGCCCTCGACGAGCTGGGGGAGCTTTCATGGTGAGGCGCGAGGGTTGGTCGTCTGGGCGGGACGGGTCGCGCGAGGTGTGGCAGACCTGCGCGGTGAACTGCGGATCCCGCTGCGCGCTGCGCCTTCGGGCGCGCGAGGGCGAGATCCTCTGGACGGAAACCGACTGCGGCGACGAGGAGCCCGGCAATCTGCAGATGCGCGCGTGCCTGCGTGGTCGGGCCCTGCGCTATTGGCTGGGCAGCCCCGATCGCCTGAATGAGCCGCTGCGCCGGGTGGGGCCGAGAGGGTCGGGCCAGTTCGAGCCTATCAGTTGGGATGAGGCCCTCGATGAGATTGCGGAGCGCATCCGCGACACGGTGGCGCAGTGGGGCAACGAGGCGGTGCTCCTTCCCTATGCGACGGCGATATGGTCGGGCTCCGGCTCGCCGTTCGAACGGCTGATGAACTGTTACGGCGGACACTTGGGCATCTATGGCGACTACAGCTGCATGCAGCTGCAGACGGCGTGCATGTCGCTGTACGGCGATGACGGCTACTACACCGGCTCGCTGCTTTCCGAAGCGTCCCATGCCGATCTGGTGGTGTTTTTCGGCGCCAACCCGGCGCTCACGCGCATGGGCGGGGCGAGCGGAGCGCATCGTCTCGCGCAGGCGCGCGAGGAGGCCGCGAGGGAGGGGCGCCCTTTCAGGGTAATCGCGATCGATCCGTGCCAGAGCGATGCGGCGACAGGCGAGAGCGATGCGTGGATCCCCGTCCGCCCCGGCACCGATGCGGCCTTCGTGGCCGGCGTGGCCTGGGTGCTCATCACCGAGGGCCTTGCCGATGAGGAATTCCTTCATCGGTACTGTATCGGCTACGACGGCGCGACGATGCCCGCGGGCGCACCCGCCTCGGAGAGCTACCGCGCTTACGTGCTGGGGGAGGGCCCGGACGGAGTGGCGAAAACGCCGCAGTGGGCCGCGCGCATCACCGGGTGCCCCTCGGCGCGCATCGCCTCTTTCGCGAGCGAGCTGGCCGGCGCAAGGCGGGCGTTCATCATGCAGGGATGGGGCCCGCAGCGCACGGCCCTCGGCGAGCAATCGGCCCGAGCGATCTGCCTGCTTTCCCTGCTTACGGGCAACTTCGGTCTTCCCGGCACGAACAGCGGCGCCCGCGAGCGGCTTTTCCGGCCTGTCCTTCCCGATGATCCAGTGGGGGAGAACCCGGTTGATGTGGCCATCCCCGCGTTTCTCTGGTCGCGCGCGGTCGAGCGGGGGCGCGCTCTTACGGCTTCCGACGGCGTGCGTGGCGCCGCGCGTCTGCCCTCGCCGGTGAAGTTGATCATCAACCATGCGGGAAACGCGCTCACCAACCAGCACGCCGACGTCAATCGGACTCACGAGATCCTCGCCGACGAGAGCCTGTGCGAGTTCATCGTGGGCATCGACGTGATGATGACCGATTCCATGAGATATGCCGACATCGTACTGCCCGATGTGGCTCAGGCCGAGCGCGACGTGCTCGTGTCGTCGGGGAACTCCGACGGCGTGCGCGGCGTCATCGTGGCCGCATCATGGGGCGGCAATGCGTTCGATCGCCGGTGCGCGTGGGACGTGGCTCGCGATCTTGCGCGGCGGCTTGGGGTGGAAGAGGCCTTTTGCGAAGGTGCCTCCACGTTGGGCGAGATGGATGGGCTGCGGTTGCGCGAGAGCCGCTTCGCCCATGATGACGAGGCATTGCGCGAGCTGGCCGAACGGGGAATCGTGCGGCGTCCCTACGAGGGCGAGACGGTGGCCTATGCCGCTTTCCGACGCGATCCGGAGGGGTGCCCCTTGCCCACGCCCTCGGGGAAGATCGAGATATACGACCAAAAGATCGCGGAGCTCTTGGCGGCCGACCCGGGTCTTCCCGTAAGCTCGATTCCGGCGTATATCGCCGCGCCCGAGGGCGCCGAGGCGGCGCTTGTCGGCCCCTATCCCTTCCAGATGATCAGCTGCCACGGGCGCCAGAGCGCACACTCGTCGTTCGCCAACGTACCTGAGCTTGCGGTCGTGGCGCCCCGGCGCCTGTCGGTGAATCCCGTCGATGCCGAACGACTTCAGCTTGTCTCGGGCGGCTTGGTGGTCGTCGAAAACGATCGGGGCGCCCTCGTATGCCGAGTGCGGGTGACGCCGCGCATCATGCCGGGCGTGGTAGCGCTGCCGGAGGGCGCGTGGCACGATGCGGACATGTGGGGGGATCGTCTCGACTGGGGCGGCTGCGCCAACACGGTCTCCTCCGACGAGCCGACGGCGTGGTCGCACGGCAACCCCCACAACTCGTGCTTGGTCCGTCTGCGCCCCTTGACCGATGCCGAGCGGGCGGAAGCGGCGCGGCGTGAGGCAGCGGGACGAGGGGAGGTGGCGCGATGACGCGCGCGAAGATGCCGATCGTATCTGGCGCGGGTTCCTCGGGCGACCCGCATCATCAGTTCGGCTTCTCGTTCGACCAGCGGCGCTGCACGGGCTGCAAGACCTGCGAGATGGCCTGCCGGGACTACCATGATCTGGGCACAGGTCCGGCTTTCCGCACTGTGCACGAGTATGCGGGGGGAACCTGGATCCAAAACGACGAGGGCGCGTGGGAGCACGACGTGTTCGCCTTCTACGTCTCCATGTCCTGCAACCATTGCACGAATCCCGTCTGCCTGCGCTTTTGCGCCTCCGATGCCATTGCCAAGGACGATTTCGGGTTCGTGAGGGTCGATGCCGCGCGTTGCACGGGATGTCAGGTGTGCGCCCTGTCGTGCCCCTATCACGCCCCGCGTTTCAGCGAGGCGAGTGCGCACATCGAGAAGTGCGACGGGTGCTTCGATCGCGTCGCCGCCGGCCTCGGGCCGATTTGCGTGGAGGCGTGCCCCCAGCGGGCCTTGGACTTCGGCATCTACGACGACATCGCCGATCATCCGCTCATGGTCGAGCGTGTGGCCACGATGCCCGATCCGGTCATAACGCAGCCGAACTACGCGATCGAGCCGTGTGAGGCGGCGTTGCGCGCTGCAGATGCGGTTGCTTTGCAGAATTTGGGAGAAATCTAGGCGGTTGGATGGCCCGGGCGGAGCGCCTGCTCGCACATGCGCTCTCTGCGCCTAGTCCAAGTGGAACAACACGGGCAGGTCGATGGAAACGGGCGAGTTGTCCTCGTTGGTCTCCATGATGTCGGCCATGAAGTCCCACCACTTCCGGTTGATGGCCGTATCGGCGCCGGCGGCCCACCGCTCGGGGTCGTCGATCTCGATGTAGCCGAACAGCGTCAGCGTGTCCGGGTCCAGCGCGATGGTGTAGTTGCGGCCGCCGTGGGCGTGGATCATGTCGATCATCTCGGGCCACAGCTCGTTGTGCCGCCGCTCGTACTCCTCTTCCATGCCGGGGTACAGCTTCATCTTGAACGTCTTGATCATCGGGTGCTCCTTGGGCGAAGGGGGTTGGGCCCGCATGCAGCGGGCGCTTTCTGGGGGCTATGCTAGCGCGTTGCTCCGGGAAAACCGAGGGCGAGCGTGCCTTGCGATGAAACTGACAAAGTGGATATGGCCAATATGGCAAAAATGCAAAGTTCTGAAGCTGCAATGGGCGCAGCACCTAGGTCGCCTTCCGTCAGGGAAGCTCCACGACGAAGGAATCGGGAAGGGTGTCGGGTTTGAGGAAAGCGAGCATATACCAGGGCATGTAGGCGATGGCGCATTGGATGTCGCGCCCCTCGGGAATTTCCACTTCCACCGTCGTGTTCTCACGGCAGAAGACGTAGGCGAAATCGAGCCCCCACTCCTTGACACGCAGGACGTTGTCGAGGGCGACGTGGGCGCGGAATATCCGGCCGGATTTCGCCTCGATGGGCACCACCTTACCGCTCTTCTGCACGACGAAATCGATCTCTCCGTGCTTGGCCTTCTCGTAGTAGAGCGCGTCGAATCCGTTGGCTGTGAGCATTTGGGCGAAGGCGTTCTCCAATATGGCGCCCCAGTTGATGTCAAGCTCTCCCTGGAGTACCTTGAACGGCACGCCGTCGCCGAGCATGGCGACGAGGAGTCCCGTGTCGCACAAAAACAGCTTGAAGACGCTGTGCTGGCGGTTGAGGCGCAGCGGTGCCACGAGCTCGGTCACGTTGTAACAGGGGATCGCCACGCCGGCGTCGGCCAGCCAGATGAAGTCGCTCTCGTAGCGCTCGCTGCGTGCCGACTTTGCGAGGTCGGAGAGCTTGAAGCGCTTGTTCTTCTTGCTGAGCTCAGCAGGGATAGCGTCGAAGATAGCGCCGACGTGGGCCTTGTTGCGGGCGTACTTCACGATGTCGGCCCGGTACAGCTTTAAGATGTCCTTCTGGACGCTCTGCACTTGGGCGATGTCGCGGGTCTGGGCGAATCGGGCCACGGCGGCCGGCATGCCGCCCACTATCAAGTAGTACTTGAACAGCTCCATGAGCTTCTGGTGGATGACGGCGGGCACGGCGGCTTCTTCCTTGAAACACGCGCGCGCCATCTCGAGGGCTGTCTCGTTTTCTCCGAGGGCCCAGCAGAATTCCTCGAAGGAAAGGGGATAAAGCGTCAGCTCGCTCTCGTAGCCGACGGGGAGGGAGGGTACGTTTTCGTAGGTGACGCCGAGGAGAGAGCCGGACTCGATGTAATCGAAACGGCCGTCCTCCACGAGGAACTTGATGGCCGTGCGCGCCCGCGGGCACTCCTGGATCTCGTCGAGGAAAATGAGCGTGTCTCCCGGCGTGAGGGCGGTGCCGCTGAATGCGGAGAGCTGGGGGATGAGGGTATCGGCATCGAGGTTCCCCGCGAAGATGGCTTTCGCTTCGGGGGACTCAACGAAGTTGATCTCAATGGTGGTGCCGTAGTGCCTCTGGGCGAAGGCGCGGACGAGGTAGGTCTTTCCCACCTGTCGCGCGCCGTCCACAAGCAGAGCGCGGTGGTGGGGATCTTTCTTCCAACTTACAAGTCGCTCGTAGGCAGCTCGCTTCAGCATGATGCCTCCTTCGCCGCTGATTATAGCTTATCGTTAGTATGCGACGAAAATGAGAAAGTGTCCAGGGTACTTTGCGACGAAAATGAAAAAGTGACAGTTTGAGGTTGATAAAGAGAAAGGGCCAGCGCTAACTGGCCCTTCTAATTCAACTGCACCTGCGCCGCCCGTGCTACCTGAGTTTTGGATGACGAAGGAAGCGGGCTTTGCTGGTACGCCTCTATTATAGTTGCACGGCTAGTCTTTTGGAACTACCTATCGGGAATAGTCGGCAACAAAATCACGCACCCCGGTTAGGCGATTTTCCGTTCTCGATTCGTGGTGCATTTTGACGCGAGGGAAGCGCAGATCATGGTTTTCGAGCCGCTAGTTCTTCAGCGAGTTCAAGGGGGCGGGCATGCGGCCGCCGCGGTGGGCGAAGACGGTGCCGGCGTAGGGGTTCACGGGCATGACCGGGGCGTAGCCGAGCAGCCCCCCGAAGTCCAGTTGGTCGCCCACCTGGCAACCGATGGCGGGAATGAGGCGCACGGCGGTGGTCTTGTTGTTGATCATGCCGATGGCGCACTCGTCGGCGATGATGCCGAAGATGGCCTCTTGGGTGGTATCTCCCGGCACGGCGATCATGTCGAGGCCCACGGAGCACACGCACGTCATGGCCTCCAGCTTCTCGATGGAAAGCGCGCCGTCCTCAGCGGCGCGGATCATGCCGGCGTCCTCAGACACGGGGATGAAGGCGCCGGACAGGCCGCCCACCGAAGACGACGCCATGACGCCGCCCTTCTTCACGGCGTCGTTCAGCATGGCGAGCGCCGCCGTGGTGCCGGGGCCTCCGCACTGACCCACGCCGATGGCCTCCAGAATTTCGGCCACGGAGTCCCCCTCGGCCGGGGTGGGGGCGAGCGACAGATCCAGGATGCCCTGCTGCACACCGAGGCGGCGCGAGGCCTCGCGGGCCATGAGCTCGCCGGCGCGGGTGATCTTGAAGGCCGTGGCCTTAATGGCCTCGGCCACAGTGGTGAGGTCCGCTTCCTTCGGCAGGTCGGCGAGCACCGCGCGCACGACGCCGGGGCCGGACACGCCTACGTTCACCACTTCGTCGGCCTCGCCGGAGCCGTGGAAAGCGCCGGCCATGAAGGGGTTGTCCTCCACGGCGTTGCAGAACACGACGAGCTTGCCGGCGCCGATGCACTGGCGGTCGGCGGTGAGCTCGGCAGCGCGCTTGACGATACCGGCCATCTTGAAGGCGGCGTCCATGTTGATGCCGGCCCGCGTGGAGCCCACGTTCACGGAGGCGCAGACGCGGTCGGTAGCGGCGAGCGCGGTGGGGATGGAGTCCATGAGCTTGTGGTCGGCCCGGGTGGCGCCCTTGTGCACGAGCGCCGAGAAGCCGCCGACGAAATCGACGCCCACCTCCTTGCCGGCGCGGTCCATGGCCACGGCCACGGGCGTGAGGTCGTCGGTGGTCACGGCGGCGCAGATCTCCGCGATGGGGGTGACCGAGATGCGCTTGTTCACGATGGGGATGCCGAACTCGCGCTCGAGCTGCTCGGCGGTGGGCACGAGGTGCTCGGCGGCCGAGGTCATGCGGTCGTAGACCTTCGAGGCCAGCTTGTCCACATCGGCGTCCACGCAGCCGCGCAGGTTGATGCCCAACGTGATAGTGCGGATGTCCAAGTTCTGCTTGGACACCATGGCCAGGGTCTCGGCAACTTCGGCAGGGGTGATCTGCATGGCGGCTCCTCGTTCGCGGCGGTCGACGGGGCGCGGGGTTCGCGCTCCGGTAATTGTTTCGTCTCAGTCTACCAAATCGCGCGCGTCCCCGTCGCCATACGGGCGCGGACGGCCCTAATCGCTGCTCGTCGAGGAAAGGGGCTCGGGTATTTCTGGGATGAGCTAGAACTGATTATCTCGATCGCGATAACCATGTGGAAAACCCGACAAATTATCGCGTTCGCAATAATCGCGAGATATAGTCATGGTATTATCGCGATCGCGATAATGCAAAGAGCAAGGACGGCTATGGCTATTCGGAACGCAAAGGACTTTGGAACATTGATTCGCAAGCGACGCAAGCAGCTCGGGTATACTCAGGGAGAGCTTGCCGAGATGTGCAACGTGGGCGTGATGTTCGTCTCCCAGCTGGAGAATGGAAAGCCGACAGCCCAGCTGGATAAGGCGATTCGCGTGGCGAACATGGTCGGTCTCGATATTGCGCTTCAAGAAAGGCGGTAGCCCATGCGCATGAAGGTGTGGGGCGAGATATCTGGCGAGCGCCACCTCGTCGGAACCTTGGAGACAATTCCCGGACGAGAAGAGCAGTTTTCTTACGCTGAGTCCTACCTTGAAAGCGAGGCCGCGCAGCCCCTTTCTGTTCTGTTGCCTCTTCGGAAAGAGCCCTTTCTGGCTCGCCAAACCAGAGCGTTCTTTCGGAACCTCCTTCCGGAAGGGGGTGCGCTTGCCGCTGTGGCGAAAATGCTGGAGGTGAAGAGTTCGTCGTACCTCAAAGTGCTGGACGCTCTCGGCAGCGAGTGCATTGGCGCCCTTATTTTGGAAAGCGAAAACGGTTCGGACGACATCCTCTATGGCTATGATCCGCTTTCGCGGGAAGGGCTGGGCCGTGCGTTCGAGGCGGGTGCGGAGGGCGTCGCCAAGTTGCAAGAGGAAGCTAAGCTCTCACTGGCGGGTGCCCAGTCGAAGATGGGCCTGTACGTGGATCGGTCATCTGGGCCTCTTCCGCAGTATTTTCTACCCCAGGGAACTGCTGCCTCGACGCACATCGTGAAGGCGGCGAATCGGCGGTTCGGGCAGTTGAGCGAGAACGAGTACTACTGCTTGCGTCTGGCCGAGGCCGCGGGACTTTCTGTGCCCGAGTGCTACCTCGACACCATCGGGGGTCAACCGCTCTTCGTCGTTGAGCGCTTCGATCGCATGGTGCTTCCCGAAGATGATCGGCGGGCTGGTGGCGGAGTGCAGCGGGTTCAACGGCTTCACCAGGAGGATTTTTGCCAGGTGCTCGGCCTTCTGCCGGAGCGCAAGTACGAGAAGGGGGGCGTGCGCTATGCGAAGAAGGTGCGGGATGTGCTTTACGAGTGCTCTTCGGATCCGGTGCGCGATATCGAGGCGTTCGTGCGCCTGCTGGTGGTGAACGCCGTTCTCGGAAATTGCGACGGGCACCTCAAGAACCTCACCGTGCTTCGGGGCACCGACTGGTCGTCGTTTGCATTGGCGCCTGTATACGACATCGCCTCGACGGTGGTGTATGGGGGTCTCGACCGCCATATGGCCATGCGCATCGGCTCGACCAACAAGATCGACGAGGTTGACCGGGACGATTTTCTCGCCTTGGCGAAGGAACTGGATGTTTCGCCGCGCATGGTGAGGCGGCTCATCGAGGAAGTTTGCGAAGGTGTTGGCGGGGCGGCGTCCGACGTGCTGCGCGATACGGAAGACGCTCTGGGCGCACCGCTTTCGAAGCTGCGAGATATCGAGGAGTTCGCGCGGTCGCAGATTGATCGGCTGGGCATAAAAGGCGCGTAACTAGGGCGAATCTCCTAAGACTCCTTTTCGCTCTGCTCGGCAGCTGCCTGCTCGGCCTCTGCGGCTTCGATGACCTCTTCTTGGGCGGCGAGCTTTTCCAGTTCGGCGAGGAACTGGTCGGCCTCGGGGGCGTAGCTCAAATGCTCGGGGCGGGGAAGCGACCCGGCGGCGAAATCGCCCAGAGGGCCGCCGAAGCAGTCGTCCCAGTAGGCCTCGCCGAGCAGGTCGGCGGGAACGTCGGGCTCCAGCTCGACGAACGAGCACACCCAGCCCGGCACCGGCGTGAGGTTGAGCAGTAGCACAAGCGCCACGAGGGCGGCGAAGGTGGCGAGGATCTGCAGGTTCTGGCGACGGCGTACCAGGGCGGCCAGGGAAGCGGCGGAGCTTACATCGGCGATCTCGGTCGAAGGCGTATTGGTGCTCATGGGGCGCTCCTAGCGGCGGAAGAGGGAGAAGATGAAGTACAGGACGACGATGAAGATGCCGATGGTGCCTGCGAACAGAACGAGGAAGGGGATGACGCAGGCGATGGTCAGAAGCGTCAGCGTGACCATGGTGGGATGCTCGCGCCGCGCGACGGCGATGACGGCGAAGGAGAGGGCGGCCAGGCCGCAGTAGGCGATACCCCAGATGAGCTGGTCCTGCAGGAAGTACCAACCGGTCTCGCTGGCCAGGTCGGCCCAGGCGCCATAGCCCAGTCCCGAGGCGGTGACGATGGTGACGCCGGCCGCCGCGATGAGCGCCCCGCCCCAGAAAAACCCTTTGGAAAGGGCCGTGGCGGTGGCCTCGGGGTGCCGGCGCGCCCGGGCCTTCGCGATGAACGCGCTCGTGTCTCGGGCCACCGGGACGGGCCCTTCCTCGTTGCCGGTGATCCAGCAGGCGGCCTCGCCGCCGCCTTCCGCAATGCGGGCCGCCTCCTTGCGCAGGGCCGTGGCGCGCCGGCGCGTCTGCCCGCGGGTGCGCACGCCGCGGATGGCGAAGGCGGCGCTGGCGAACTTGGGGGCGAGCACGGTGGCGGCCGCCGCCAGAAAACCGAGGAGCGCCGCTCCGGTGAAGGTGGCCGTGGGCACGGCCGAGATGTCCCAGAGCGCGTCCGGGTACACCGAGTTTTCTCCCATGCCGGTGGGGGAGATGAGCACCGTGGCCGCCGTGGCGAGCGGCTCGCCGGCGTTCACGACGCCGTTCTTCCAGCTTCCGAAGGTGAAGCGGGGCGTGACGAAGCACACCAAAAGGACGAAGGCGACCGCGAGGACGAGCCGTCCGAAAAAGGCGGGTTTGGAAAGGCCGTCCACAGGAGCGTGCTTTCCCTCGGCGTCGGCCAGCGCATCTATCTGGGAAGCGGCCTCCTCCAGGGCCGCGACGGCGTCCTCGGCAAGGGTGTCGCTGCGGGCACCGCGCAGATGCTTGCTGGCCTCGGCCACGGCGCCCTTATCGGTAGCGGAGACCTCCATGAGCTCGGTGACGAAGCCTCGGGGCACGGGGCGGCCGAACAGCTCCGCGGTGAAGTAGCCGGCAGCCGTGGCGGGCACCACCGCCTCGCTTGCGCGGACGATGCCGAAGTGGTGGATGTGCGGGCTCGCCTCGGTGTGGGCGGCCATGTCGTCGGCGCGCTGAACCAGGCGGGCGCGGGCCTCGGCGGTGGCGGCAAGAGGGGCGGAGTCGTCCACGGTCGCGGAGCCCACGGCCCGGATAAGCCTATCGCCCGCGCCGGTGCGTCCGTGGTAGGCCTTCAGGTTCCGCTGCACCCAGAACGCCCAGCCGTCGCTTCCGTAGCGTGCGGCGAAGGAGCGCACGGCGCTTTTGTTGGCCGCCGTGGCCTCCAGTACCGCCAGCACGCGATCCACCTTCTCTCCCGCATTCGCGTCCTCGTGCTCGCGCAGCCACTTAAGTCCGGCGCGGGCCGGGCCCGAAAAGCCGGCCACGGCCACGATGCCCAGAAGGTCGCGCACCGCTTCCTCGTCGGCGATAAGGCGGTAGAAGCCGAGCGGCGTGGCCGAGGCTCGCGCAAACAGGGCATCTACGGCGGAGGCCCCGGGCACGACGGCCTCGCCCTTCCAGAAGACAGCGCCGCGCGCCGGGTCGATGAGCGTAAGCGCCCGGGAAAGCCCCAGATCCTCGTCGCCGTTCTCGTCCTCGGGCAGCGTGTCCGGATCGCGGTCGGTGATGTCGTTCAGGGCCACGGCCAGATCTGTCTCGCCGAGTTTGCGGAAGTAGTCTTCCAACCCGTGGGTGTACAGGTGGCGCTTGGCTTTCTCCCAATTATTCGCCAGCGCCGTGACCAGGGTGGCACGACTCTCGTAGACCTTGCCTTCGAACTGATAGCCCGCTGGCCCCGCCATGGCGGCGGCGTCCAGCGGGTCGCGGTAGCGAAACGCGTCCGGGTCGGCCAGCCAGCGCTGGATGTCCTCGTAACCGAGGCGCCCCTGGGGATGGGCGTAGGTGAGCCCGTAGATGAGCTGGCCCAGCGTCTCATGCTCGGGCGCGCGGGCCTCGAAGGCTACGGGACGGCCGCCGGCGAGCACCGCCGACAGGTCGTCGCCGTCGATGAGCGTCTGGTGCGGGTGACGGCCGCCGTTGTACAGCGTCCAGATGGTGTAGCCGAGCGCGTACCAGTCGTTCTCACGCTGCACCACCGAGGAATGGGGCGAGTAGCCCGGCGTGCGGCGGTCCACCTTGGTGGCGCCGGTATCGCGGCCCTCTTCCAGCACCGAGGAGATGCCGAAGTCGCCGAGCACCACCTCGCCTTCTAGAAGATAGAGGTTCTTCGGCTTCACGTCGCGGTGCACAATACCCTCGTCGTGCAGGTGCGCAAGCGCGCTGGCGGCCTGTGGAATGATCCTGTCGCGCAGCTCTTCGAAGGAGGCGCCGTCGCGGGTGAAGGCGTCGTCGCACAGGGGCATGACGACCACATCGTAGGTGGACTCGCCGAGCCCCGGCACCTCGTCGCTGATCTGGCCCGTGGCGTACAGGGGCATGAGGTGCGTCTCGCGGAAGTGCTCCTCACCGAGGGGGTGTTCGGCCATGAGGCGCCGCAGGTAGCCGAGCACGGCCCGGCGTGCGAGGCGGTCGCGCACGGCGTGGGGCTGGTAGGCGATCTTAGCGACGAAGGTGCGGCCCTCCTCATCGGTGGCGGCGACGACCGTGCCCTGGCCGCCGGCTCCGATGACGTCGGCGGTGTGCAGGGTGAAGGTGCGGTCTCCGTCGCCTTGGAAGGGAAGGTCGGCACCGGAGAGGACGGGGGCAGTGGAGTCGATGTCCACGAGCGTGGGAGCGGCGTCCACGATGGTGGGTGCCACGTCCCGCCGCGGCTCCCGCGAGATGTTCGGGCTAGCAGCCATCAGTGGCTCCGGCCCCCTCATCGGCCCTGCGGAACGTGACAGCGCCGGCGCTGGCGACGGCTTCTACGGCTTCGCCAGCTTCCACGTTTTCGTCGAAGATGAAGGTGGACAGCGGGTTCAGGTACGCATCCTCCACCAGGTTGCCGATGCCGCGGCCGCCGTTCTCGCGCACCTCGGGGGCTAGCGCGCGCTCGGCCAGAAGGTCGAGTGTGGCCTGGGCGGCGGCCACGGTGATGCCGCAGCGGTTCCGCACGTTTCCGTTGATCTTCCGGATCTGCGATTCCAGGATGAGGCGCGAGGCCTCAGGCGAGATGTAGTCGAACACGACGATGTTGTCGCCGATGCGGTTCAAGACCTCGGGCTTGAAGTGCGTGGCCATGGCCTGCTGGACCCGGGCGCAGATGACGTCGTAGGGCTCGCCGGGCTGCACGATGTTGCGGCGGCCGATGGTGCGCCCGTGCTCGTCGAGGAGCTCTTCGGAGATGCCGACGTTGCTCGTGAAGAAGATGAGGGTCTCGCCGAAGTACACCGTCTGGCCCTGGCCGTCGGTCATGCGGCCGTCCTCCAGGATTTGAAGGAACTTGTCCATGATGGAGGGATGGGCCTTCTCCACCTCGTCGAACAGGAGCACCGAGAAGGGGTTGGCGCGCACGGCGTTGGTGAGCTGGCCGCCGGCCTCGTAGCCCACGTAGCCCGGCGGGGCTCCGAAGAGCTTCTGGTCGGAGGCGTCGGCGGCGTACTCGGACATGTCGAAGCGCAGGTAGCTGCGCTCGTCGCCGAACAGAAGTTCGGTGACCGCCTTCACGATCTCCGTCTTGCCCGTGCCCGTGGGGCCGGCGAGGAAGAGCACGCCTTTGGGCTTGGTGCCCGATGAGTGCTGCATGCCGGAGAAGCCCAGCACCGAGCGCTTGAGCACCGAGACGATCTTGGCGATGGCGGGCTCTTGGCCCTTCACGCGGCGGCGCAGGGCGGCCGCGGGGTCGTCGCGCAGCTTGTCCATCATGGCGCTCCAGCGGTTCTCGCGGATGCCGTACTTGTAGAGGTCCACGAGCTCGGTGACATGCTCCGGCGCCGTGCCGCCGCGGGCGTACAGACGCCGCAGCTCGTCCAGCTCGGTGAGCAGCATGCGGTCGGTGGTGTCGACGAGTTTCTCGCGAGGGCGGTCGAGCTCGGGCGCGGCAAGGTCGGGGAAGGCGATGTCGAGATAAGCCTCGCGGGCCGGGCGATCGGGGCTGGGCAGTGCGATGACGCGCACGTCGGGGTTGCCGCGCACAAGCCAGGAGGGCAGGTCGGTGGCCTTGTTGGCGACAAGGACGAGGGTGTTCACGTGCTCGCCATCCCCGCGAATGGCGTCTTTCGCGCCGAGGAGCAGGTTCATGAACACGGCGTTCTCCTCGGGAGTGAGGTCCTCCGGCGAGGAGGCGAGCCGGCTCGCGAAGTCGAACACGCAGGCGACGGAGCGGGGTTCTTCCTCTCCGAGCCGCCGCGAGAGGGCCGCGCGCACGAGCAGGGAGTCGTGGACGAGGCGGTTGGCGGCAAAGGGCTGCTGGCGGCTCGCCGGGTCGGCGCCGGGGTTCAAGGTCTCGGCCTCGGCGGTGAGGCGTTCCGCTTCGCGCTGGGCCGCCTGGGCGAGCGCGCGCACCTCGCCGGTGCCGAGGGGATCGTGCACGCCCTGCAGCGGATCCACGTAGAGGAACCGGTAGGGCCGTGTGCCGTCCGGCGCGGCGAACAGCTCCGGCAGGATGTGGGCGAGGGGAAGGAACTGGGTCTGCCCTTCGCAGTCCCACGGGTAGAGGTCGGACACGTTGCCCTCCAGCACGAAGAGCGGCTTGATGCCGATGAAGTTCTCCAGCTCGCGCTGCCAGGTAGGCATGTTCACGGGGCTACTCCTTCTCGCGGGTCGTTTGGGGCCGGCCGTGGATGCCGATGGATATCGCCCGGCCGTCGAACACCGCGTTCTGCACCGAGCGCGGTTTCTGCATCTCCTCATGATACAGGGTTTCCAGTGCCGGATTGAGCACGATGACCCGTTGGTTGGTGGAACCGCGCAGCGCGCAGACGCCGTCGTTTTCCGCCTCGACATAGGGCCCGTCGATGAGCACGTCGATGAGCGGCGCATCCTCCGGGTGCGCGCTGAGGGCGGCCCCGGCGCTTCCTTCGTTGGGAAGGCCGCCGCTGCTTGGTTGCGGGGAGGAGGGGAGGGGAAGCAGGCCTTTCGGTAATTTGGGCATGGCGGTGAGCTCCCCGAAGGTGTAGCCGGTGTAGATGAGGATGTCGTCGAAGGTGGAGCGGATAGCCGCGAGCACGGAGGCGAGGGCCGGCGCCTGTTCCAGCGGATCGCCGCCGGTGAAGGTGATGCGATGGGCACCGGTGCGCCCGGCAAGGTCGTTCAGAACGGCAGCGAGGCGCGCGGGCTCGATGGCGGCCTCGGGGCGCGTCTCCCACAGCTCGGGATTGGCGCAGCCGGGGCATCGCTTCGTGCAGCCACAGGTCCACACGACGACGCGCTCGCCGGGACCTAAGGTGGTGACGGGGAAGTAGATGCGGTCGACGAACATGGCGGCCTACCGGCCGGACATGGCCCGCGCCGCGACGCGCGCGATCTGCCGGGCATCCAGCGGATCCTTGCAGAACGTGCAGGCGGCAACGCGACCTTCGGGGCCTTCCACGGCATATTCGGTCCCGCACACGGGACATCGCACGGACCAGGCAGTTTCGGCGGGAGCGTCCTGCGCGTCCGATTCCACGGCGGCCCCGTCCGCCACGGCCGCCTGGGTGCCCACCTGCACGCGGAACACCATGTCGGCCAGCTTCAGCATCTCGCCGCCGAACAGCGGTTGGGGCGCGCCGCAGCGCAGATCCGACCAGACGCCACCACGCTCCACGGCCGACGCGTTGCGGCCCGTGTGCTCGATGGTCCAGCGCCCTTCGCTGTCGACGGCCACCACGGCATGGACGCCGGACACCCTCGGCGAGAAGAGGTCGGGCGAGAAGTCGCCGGCGCGCCCAAGGATGCCGCCTGGGGCCGGTATGCGGACGACCTCCCCGCTCCGCACGTCTTCCAAAAGCAGGGTATCACCTGCGCTTTCGTGCGACAAAGCGCCTCCGCAAGCGGCGCAGCGCATCGCATCGTCGGGGTTGGCGAAGCCGCAGGAGCACAGGCGCATGCTATCTCATCTCCCTTGTCGCGTTGCCGCTGCGCCTGCGCTTCCGCGCTTCGCGCCTCGCCGCCGCATCTTCTCCGTAGGGGCTGACCTCGGTCAGCCCTGGCCCGCGAGATTCGTTGGAGGCGCGGATTCCGTCGCGCTCCGCCATTCCCGCCCGCGCCTCGACGTCTGCGACGGCTCGCATCTCGCGGCAGAAGGCGGTATCGGGTGCGGCCTTGTAGCGCACAGTGTTGGTGATGCCGAAGGCGGCCAGATCCTCCGCGATCTCGTCGTAGACGGCGCAGAAGTCGTGCTGGTCGGCGAGGAGTCGCTCGGTGCGCGCCCCGCCAGGAGCCGCCTCCATGGTCACGACCTCGCCGTCTTCCACTGCCTCGATGCCGCCAGGCAGCCCTGCCACCTGCAGCATGAGGTCGCCCGCATCCGACACGAAGGCGTGCAGCCCCTCGGTGGCGTCTTCTCGGCCGAAGAGCCGATGGGTGCCCATGAGGTCGCGCCCCATAGTGACCGAGCGGGCGATGGTGTAGCCGTGGCGTGCCATAACGGCGTCGATGCAGGCCTTCAGGTAGGCGTTGCGATCGACTTGAAGCTGGAGGGCCCGCAGCGTCTCCAGGCGGCCGACGGCCTCCTCCAAGGTAGCGAAGGTGCCGAACGCTTCCGCGAAGGGGACGCTCTGGGCGCGCAGGTCGGCCTCGGCGTCCTCGATGAGGGCGATAAGATCGGCCATGGCTGCGGCGTTCGATTCCATGGTGGGGAGCAGAAGCGCCAGCTGCGCGGCGGCCTGCGGGCCCAGCTCGCGCGTCGTTTCCAGGAGCAGGGCGCGATCGGCAGGCAGGGTGCAGGGGGAGGCGATGAGCGCGAGCGCCCGACGGGCGACCTCTTGCACATGGTTGCGGGCGATCAATGTCCCGCTTTCGTCCACAGCAGCGGGCGAGGGGCGACCGAGGTTGCCCCCTACGGGCTCAACCTGCATGGCCGTCCCCTCTGCAGCAGCCTTCTCCATAGGGGCGGATCTTGATCCGCCCTGGGCTTCGACGGCCGATGATTCCGACGGCAGACAATGCTCATCGGCCATGAAAGAGCGGGCGGCCTCCACAGCGGCCGCTGTGGCGCTCTCTTTGGCGGCCTTGGCCAGCACAGCGGTGAAGTCGCGTGCTTCGGACGCGGCTGCGGCTTGGGCGCGGGCTCGCTGGATGCGTTCGGCCAGGGGGTGCGCCTCGCGCTCGAAGGCATCAGCGATGGCTACGGCTCGCGACGAGCAGCGCTCGGTCCGGGCGACGGATTCCGCCATGGCCGTTGCCGGCGTAAAAGCGCATTCCGCTGTCAGCTGCGTGAGGGCCGCCTCGGCGAGCTGCCGCAGGGAGGCAGCGGCTTCCTCGGCTTCGGCACAACCTTCGGCCTCGTCCAGAAGCTCGTTCAGGAGCGCCGCGATGCGCCGCCGCGCCCGGGCCCGACTGTGATCCACGTCGGAGCGCAGCGCCTCAAGCTGCGCCCGGATCATCCGCTCGATTTCCAATTGACTCGTCTTCGGCCCGCTCATGGATGTGCCCCTTTGCCCAAATTCTCTCTTCGGGCCATTATAGAGCCATCAGAAAGAATCGCGCGGGAAGATGGGAGACGGTATGAGCGAGGATGAAGCTGTGAAATTGACGACGGCGGGCTATACCGCTGACGACTACGACGGGGATGCCCATGTGCCAGCCGAGGAGGCGCTGCGGCGGCTTGTGGAGGGCAACCGCATCTACGTGGAGGCGCTCGACCATGAGCGCGATCTGTCCCAGGAGCGCATCGCCGACCTGTTCGAGAACGGTCAGCGCCCCTTCGCCTGCGTCATCACCTGCGCCGACTCGCGGGTGGTGCCTGAGCACATCTTCATGACCGGCTTGGGCGAGCTGTTCGTCATCCGCGTGGCGGGCAATGTGGTGGGGCCCATCGAACTGGCCAGCGCCGTGTATGCCTGCGAACACTTGCACACCCGTCTTCTGCTGGTGCTAGGGCACACCCACTGCGGCGCCATCAAGGCGGCCCTCGATGGGGAAGCGGGGCCGGTGGCCGCCATCACCGAGCGCATCGCCGCGGCCCTGGGCGACGTGCGCGACCCCTACGAGGCCAGCGTGGCGAACGCCCGGGCCGCGGCAGCCGAGCTGGCCGCCTCGCCGGAGCTGGCGCGCCTTGCCGCCGAGCACGACCTGGACATCCGCGTCGCCATCTACCACACCCACTGCGGCGTCGTGGACTTTCTGTAGCGCGGCTCTGAGATCCTGACGTTTGACGGGGAGATTCCGCTCTTGAAATGATTATCGTAATAACTTGCGATAAAGTGATTGAGGGGATACACTTGCACGTGATGATTCGCGAAATGTAGGGGCGGCGTTGGAAGGCAGGGGAGAATGTTGTTCAGCGAACTTGCCGTAGCCTACTTGTTTTTCGGGGGAGCGGGGGCGGGCACCTGTGCTGTCATGGGCGTATTGGAATGCGCCAATTTAGGACGCTACGGTACGAGAGCGACCTATCGCACTACAAAGAAATCGCAGCCCCGTTTGATTCGGTGGGTGCGAAGAAACTTGCGAGTGCCCCATGAGCTGTTATCCCGCGGCTGGGTGCTCTGCCTGGTGCTGCTGGCGGTGGGATCGCTTTGCCTCATGGCCGATGCCGGCCGTCCCGAGCGGGTGCTCTCTCTGTGGCTGGCCCCTCGCTTCACGGTCGTGACGGTGGGTGCGTGGGCACTTCTGGCCTCGGGCGCTTTGGCGACTTTCTTCGCTCTTGCCTCGAATGGTATTGGCGCGCGATTGCCTCTCTTCGTAGTGCTCGTCGCCTCCGTTGCCGCTGTGATCGCAGGAGTTATCACAGCGGTCTACACGGGAGTGCTCCTCATGCAGCTGCCCTCGGTTGTCGCCTTTGGGTCGTGGCTTGTGCCGGCACTCTTTTGTCTCTCGTCGCTGTCATGCGGGGTGGCCGTGGCCTTCGGCGTTGCGTCTTTCGTTGATTCTCGCGTGCCGTTCGGTTCAGCGCTGCGATGCTTAAGCCACATGGACCGTGCGATAATCATCGCAGAGGCAGTGGCTCTGGCCCTCTTTGCGACGTTTTTGCTGACTGATATCCGAACAGAGGCGGGGGGCTGCGCCCTTCTGACGGGTGATGAGGCGATTATGTTTTGGGTGGTGCTCGTGCTAGCCGGTTTGGTCGCGCCCTTTATCTTGGAGTGTCGTTACCCTGGAGGAGATCGGCGCACAAAGGGCCTCTGGATTGCCGTCTGTGTGCTCCTTGGCGGGGCGGCCCTGAGGGTCTGCGTGACAGGGCTCGCCTCTTTCGACGTTTCCCAGAACCCCGAGCTCGCGATGCGTATGGCGTTCGCGGTAGCTGGAGGCTGAGCTGTGCCCTCGCAGCGGGAACGCTGGAATACGATGAACAATAAGGCAACTTGCTAAGCAAGATGAGAGGAAGGATCGACCGATGACGAAAAGCGCAAGGGGTCGCAAAGTGCGCCGCACTGAATGGGAAGCTGCGCCGGGCCCGTGGAGCGACAGCGAAGCGGAAATGCTGGCGGCAACCTCCTATGTGCCCAAGAAATCGTCGCGCAACGGCGCTCTCGTATTCAGCGTCGCCGTGTTCGTGGCCGCGGCCGCTGCGGCGCTTGTCTGCGATCTTCTTTTGGAGGGGCGCATCTCGCTCGTGGGCATTCTTGCGGCTCTGCTCGCGGCACTTGCGGCCTCTTCTTCGTTGCATATTGCTCTGGGGTGGGAAAAGGTGGTCGTGCTGCGGCTCGGCAAGTTGAACCGCGTGGTGGGACCTGGTTTCTATGCTACCATTCCCATTTTGGAGCATGGGACCATTCGCGTCGATCAGCGCATTATCGCCACCCCCTTCCGTGCTGAGCGTACGTTGACGGCCGATCTTGTGCCTGTGAACATCGACGCGGTGCTGTTCTGGGTGGTGTGGGATGCGGAAAAGGCTTGCGTGGAAGTGGAGGACTATTACGCGGCCATATCGTATCTTGCTCAGACGTCGCTGCGCGAGGCAGTGGGACGCTCAACGGTGGGGGAGGTGGCCTTGCGTCGCGATCAGCTGGATGAGGAGATCAAGGCCGATATCGAGAAAGAGGCCTCGGGGTGGGGCGTTGACATCATCTCCGTAAAGGTCCGCGACATCGTGATCCCGGCGGAGCTGCAAAACGTCATGTCCTTGGAGGCTCAGGCCGACCGCGAACGCAATGCTCGCATGACGGTGGCGAGTGTCGAAGCCGATTTGGCGGAGATGCTTTCTGAGGCTGCCCGCATCTACGGGGATGAGGACGCGGCCCTGAAGCTGCGTACCATGCTCATGCAATACGAGACGGTGAAGGGATCCGGTAGCGCTGTTGTCACGGTGCCCACGGCCGTAAGCGATGGTTTTGCTGAAGGCGTCCAACGCGAGGGGCGAGGGCTCTGATAGGATATAAGTACCGTTTCGCGAGAAAGAAGCATCATGGGCGTCCTTGAATCTTTCGCTATAGACCACAACTCCGGCCTTCCGGTGTGGATACAGATTAAGAACCGCATTGCCTATCTTATTGGCTCGGGAGCCTTTGTCCCCGGCGATAGGCTTCCTACGGTGCGCGCCTTGGCGGTGGATCTGGATATCAGCTACAACACGGTGAATCGCGCCTATATGGATTTGGAACGCGAGGGCTACATTTCTACTCGCAAGGGGCGGGGCACTTTCGTGGCCGAGCGTCACGATTTGGGTGCTCATACAGCTTCAGATTCTCCCATCGAGCTAGTAATCGACGACATGATCCGCGTATGTTCGAACGCAGGGCTCGCCGATGACGACATTGTCGCCATGGTACAGGCTCGCCTTGCTCACCGGGAGTTCATGCGATAGGCCCCATTTGCCTTCAGGGGCCAGGGCGCGGAACGGTGCGTCAACGTGCGCAGGAAACATGCCTGGGCAAAGAGGGACAAGTCAAGTCTTTATTGTCGCAAGATATTGTGATAATGTGACACTGTGACGTTAAGACGACTACATCGAGCTTTCGTATCGATGCTATCCAGGGGGAAAGATGGCGGTCGGGAAGGAAACCGAAAAGGGAGCGGGCGACGAGGGGCGCCGTTCGGCCCTCGCTCTGTACGAGGACATCGAGGCCGAGCACATGGCCGCCCTGGAGGCGACTGGCATAGCGTTCGCCCCGTACGATAGCGAACGACTTGAACGCGAGGGACTGCTTCGCCAGTTGCGCGAGCGGGGGGCTCGCATCCGCAATGGAGGAGCGAGTGTGGCCATCGGCCCCATGAGCGTTGCCTGCGAGGCGTGCACCGGCTCCTGCGTGAGCCGCAGTTTTGCCTTGACGAACAACTGCCATCGCGACTGTTTCTTCTGCTTCAATCCCAATCAGGAGGATTTTGCCTACTGGTGCGAGCGACCTTTTCCATGGCGTCGCCAGCTGGACGATTTGGCTGCAGAGCCCGGCTCCCCGGCCTGCATTGCGCTTACTGGCGGTGAGCCTCTTTTGATGGCAGACGAGGCTGTGGCTTTCTTCTCCCGTGCCTCCGAGCTGTTTCCCGCGGCTCATCTGCGCCTGTACACGTCCGGGGACCTGCTGAGCCGCGAGCTGATCGATCGTCTCGTGCGGGCGGGCCTTCATGAGATTCGATTCTCTGTCAAGCAGGATGACAAGCCGGAGCTTTTGGAAAAGGTGCTGGAACGTATGGCTTGGGCGCGCGAGCAAGTGCCCACGGTCATGGTGGAGATGCCCGTCATTCCGGGAACCGACTCGTTCATGAAAGAGCTTTTGGCGAAGCTCGATGCCCTAGGCGTTGACGGCGTTAATTTGCTGGAGTTTGCCTATGCCATGTGGAACTGGCCCGTGTTTGAGTCCTTGGGCCTTACGCTGCGCAACCCTCCCCAGCAGGTGATGTTCGACTACACCTATGCGGGTGCTTTGGCGGTGCAGGACAGCGAGGAGGACTGCTTGCGTCTGATGCTGTGGGCGCGCGAGCAAGGCTTGAGACTGGCGTTGCATTATTGCTCATTGGAGAACAAGCATCGAGCTCAAGTGCGAAACATGAACGAGCCCTTCGCCGACATTCACGCCTGCTATGCCTTCGACTACGACGACTTCTTCCTAAAGACCGCGCTGGCTTTCGACGGCGATCGCGATCTGGTGAGACGAGCCCTAGAGAGGGAGGGCTGCCGCCAGGTTCTCGAAGACGCCGAAGGGGGGTCGTTGGCCTTTCATCCTCGCTGGCTCTCCGTTGCTCGTCGTGCTGTGCCGGAACCCGGGCGGCTGTGCGTGTCTTTCAACGTCGCGGTGGACGAGGGGCGTTCCCTGCGGGAGCTGAAAGTGGTACCCGCAGGCGAACTTTCTGTGCAGCTTACCGACAGTACAGGATCTGCCGATGCGTGTGAGCCTTGCCTCCAGGGGTTTGAAAAGAGCTGGAATCGCTAAACAGAGAAAATAGGCTCAAATTTATTGTCACAATGTATTGCGACAAAGTAACAAAGGGTTTATACTGCGCACTGAGAGCGGGGAGGGGCCGACCCCGCGCGAGGGCGGGCGCTCATGCATGGCGCCCGAATGGAGAGCGGAGAGATTCCGCTGCATTTGGAGATAGGAGGAGAAATGTCGGAACTGAACGTACCGGTCAAAGGCATTTCGCGCCGAAGCTTTCTCAAAACTACAGCTGCTGTAGCCGGAGCCGCTGCAGTGAGCGGAGCCACGATGACGGCTCTTGCTGCAACCGATGAGGAGACTGCGGGCGACGAGGAACATGAGGTCGTTTGCGTCTGCGGTTGCAACTGCCAAGGCAATTGTTCGATGGTTGCCACGGTTCGCGAAGGCAAAATGGTAAACATACGATCTAATGAGGATCTTCCGTATCCCGCTTACGAGCGAATCTGTATGCGTGGTTTTAGCCATGCGAACCGCATGTACGACTTCAACCGCGTGCTGTATCCCATGAAGCGGAAGACGTGGAGTTTGGAAGAGCCCCATGTCGAGAACCGCGGCACCGACGAGTGGGAGCGCCTGTCGTGGGACGAGGCTACCCAGCTTGTCGCCGATACGCTCACCTACAACACAGAGAACTACGGCGTGCGCTCGAACTGCGTGCTCGTGTCTGCCGGCAACTCTTTCGCCGCCTACGGCGGCTTGATCGCCGGTCTTGGTTTCGCGAATGCCTTTGGGTTCCAGGGGCTTGACGTGTGCCTGGACTACGGCGATCTGGTCGGCATCGGAGAGGTGACCGGCAGCGGTTGGGACTTCAACCAGCGTAACATGGCTGGCGACTACCGTTTTGCCAAAACGCTTTTGATCTGGGATACGAACCCGCCCAACTCCCAGCCCCATAGCTGGCACTTCTGTATGGAGGCCAAGGACGCTGGCGCCAATCTGGTCGTCATCGACCCTACCTACACCATCGCGGCCCAACAGGCCACAAAATGGGTGCCCATCAAACCCGGTACCGATCCGGCGCTCGGCATGGCTATGCTCAACGCTATCATCGCCAACGAATGGTACGACCTGGACTTCATGCGCGAGAAGACCTGCGCTCCCCTGCTCGTGCGCGAGGACAACGGCCATTTCCTCCGCGCGACGGATTTCGGCGAGGAGGGCCCGGCACAGCTGCCCGAGTACCCGTTCTTCGGCACACTGCTACTCCAGGGCGTGAAGGCCGGCAAGGTGCCCACGTTGGAGGAGTCGGCCCACTATGTGGTATGGGACGCCGACAAGGACGCCTGGGGCCTCATCAATGACGTGGCCAACCCCGCACTCGAGGGCAGCTTCGAGGTAAACGGCGTGAAAGTTACCACGGCCTGGTCGCTGTTCAAGGAGCATATGGCCGAGTGCACGCCAGAGTGGGCTGAGGGCATCACCGAGGTGTCGGCGGATACCATCGTGGAGCTTGCCCGCATGTACTCCCAGGACACGCCCTCGACCATCTATGCGGGCTACCACCTGTACGATAACTGCGAGGAGATGGGCATGACCTGGGCCTGCCTCGCCGCCCTTACGGGCAATATCGGCAAGCGCGGCGCCTCTATCGGGCATTTGGGGAAGAGCAAGCCGACGATCAACATGGCCGGCCTCGCCTTCCCGGCTGGGCTCAAGGGGCTCAACGACGAGCTGCCGTGGCTTCACCTGCCCGAGGTTCTGGAAACGGGCAAGCTGAAGGGCGAGGACTTCCCCGTGCGCCTTCTCTACAACATCGGGGCGAACCCGGTCGGAAGCTACGCAGCCCAGCGCAGGACCATCGAGGAGGTCCTGCCGAAGATCCCCTGCATCGTGACGAACGACATGGAGTTCTCCGAGACTTGTGAGTACAGCGACATTGTGCTGCCCTGCGCTCACTACTTCGAATACGACTGGATTCAGGCAAGCTCGCATACGCCCTTCCTGTACATGGCGAACAAAGTGGCCGATCCCATCGGAGAGGCGAAGGAGGACGTGGAGATCTTTCGGTCCATTGCCGAGCGCATGGACAACGAGGCCGCCAAGGCGTTCTACGCCAAATCTAACGAAGAGATGATGCGCATGGTGGTCGATACCGAGAAGGGTGAGCCTCTGGGCATTAACCTCGACAACCTCAAGGAAAAGGGCGTGCTGGCCGACCGCGACGAGAACTGGATTCACTGGGAGGAGCAGCGCTGGCCTACCCTCTCGGGCCGTTTGGAATTCTACGTCGAGAACCCCGGGGCACGCATCAACATCGGCAAGCCCATCGACAAGGACTTTTACCATATGCCCACCTACCATACGCCCTTCGAGGCCTACGATGAGAGCGAGCAGCACGACAAATATCCCCTGTACCATTATTGCGAGCGCACAAGATGGCACTTGCATACCCAGTACAACCATGCTCCTGTGCTGCGCGAGCTTGATCCGGAGCCCTATTTGCGCATGAACCCCGTTGATGCCGAAGCGCGCGGCATCGCTGAGGGCGACTACGTCGAGGCCTACAACGATCGGGGCCACTGCGTGTGCAAGGCGAAATTCGATATGGGCGTCAGGCCGGGCATGGTCTCCTCGCCCAAGGGATGGCACCGGGGAGCCTATGTGGCGGGCAGCTATCAAGAGCTGACCTGCGATCATTTGAATCTGCTTCATATGAACACGTCGTTCGACGACACGCTCGTCGAAGTGCGCAAGTACGAGGGAGAGGTGAGATAAATGACCCGTTATGGAATGGTGATCGACACTAAGAAGTGCATTGGCTGCCACGTATGTGCCATGGCGTGCAAAACGGAGAACAACTTGCCCAACGATGTATGGTGGAACCGCATCTTCACCGATAACGGTGGCGAGATGGGGTTCGACATGGTGGGCGGCTCGTATCCTGACAATTTGCAGTTCGGCTATATCCCCGTCGCCTGCCAGCATTGCGAGAACCCCGCCTGCGTGAAGGTATGCCCGGTGGGAGCGACCTACAAGGATCCCGAAACGGGAGTGGTGCGCCAGGATTACGACAAGTGCATCGGCTGCCGCATGTGCATGAGTGCTTGCCCTTACAACGGTGTGCGTTCTTTCAACTGGGAAGAGCCCGTATTCCACATGGACTATGCCATGGGCAGCAAGGATGCGCCCGAACATCAGCAGCACGTCGTGGAGAAGTGCACGTTCTGCTACCACCGCACGTCTCAAGGCATTGAGCCGGCTTGCATGCACCTTTGCGTGGGTCGAGCACGTTTTTGGGGCGACTTAGATGACCCGACTTCTGAGGTAAGCCGTCTTCTTGCGGAACGGTCGCACAAGCGGCTCTTGGAAGATCGTGGCACGGAGCCTTCAACTTACTATCTCGTCTAGCAGAGGGGAGTGACATTATGTCCGAGTATATGCAGGGTGGAGCCCTTGCCAGCGATGACCTCGATTTCTCAGCGTCCAGCGATCGAGGGCGTGCTAGTGAGCACGCGTCGACGGCCGTCAAGAGTCCTGCTCTCAATGTTGCCATCGGCGTGAGCGCCGTGGTGATGGTGGTCGGTTTGGTGCTGTGGTTTATGCAGCTGTCGGGCGGCATGGTGCAGACCGCCATGCGCAACCTCGACAGCTGGGGCCTCTACATCACGGGCTTCATGTTTTTCGTGGGCCTGTCGGCCGGCGGTCTTATCATCTCGTCGGTGCCCAAGGCCCTCGGCATCCGCGGCTTCGGCGGTATCTCGAAAGTGGCGGTGTTCTCATCCATCGCCTGCACGGTGGTCGCCATCGGTCTTGTAGTGGTGGATATGGGCCAGCCCTTCCGCGTGTGGGAGCTGTTCGTTTACTCCAATCTGGGCAGCCCGCTTATGTGGGATATCATTGTCCTTTCCACCTACCTCATCCTGTCGTGCGTATACCTGTGGGCCCAGATTCAGGCCGAGCGCGGCAAGGTCAGCGCTGTGGCCTTGCGCGTCATCTCGGTGATCGCTCTCGTTACCGCCGTGCTCGTCCATTCGGTAACTGCCTGGATCTTCAGTCTTCAGCAGGGGCACGAGATGTGGCATACGGCCCTTCTGGCTCCTTGGTTCGTGTCCTCCGCTCTGGTGTGTGGTACGGCGCTCGTGATGGCTGTTGTCATTGGATTGCGCCGTGCCGGTTACCTCAACGTGGAGCAAGACAACATCGTGCGTCTCGCCAAGCTGCTCGGAGCCTTTGTGCTGGTGGATTTGTACTTCTTTGGCTGTGATCTGCTTACCGAAGGGTTCCCGGGTGGCGCAGGGGCAGAGGTAGTGGCCATGCTGACCCAAGGTCCTCTGGCCCCCTACTTCTGGTTCGAGATCATCGGCTGTGTCGCGTGCGCCGTCATCTGCCTGACTCCTGCCCTGCGTCGCAACGGTCTTCTGGTGACGGCTTCGTTGCTGGCCATCGCCGGCATCTTCTGCAAGCGCGTTCAGCTGCTGGTGGGCGGATTCCAAATCACTAACCTGGCCGACATGGCACCTGCAGTGAATTCCATGAGCATCACCTACGCCGATGGCACGCTTGCCGATGCCTATGCGAACCTCGTCTACTGGCCGACGCCGCTGGAGGCGGGCGTGACGCTGGGCGTCGTGGCCCTTGGGTTCCTCGTGTTCTTCTTGGGGCTCAAGTTTCTTCCGCTGCGTCCCTCCGAGAAGTAGTCAGTTGCGCGGACGCGAGCCGAGCTCTCCAATCAGCCCTGCGTCTTTCTGACATGCGGGCCGCCTGCCGCAGGGCGGGCGGCCCTTCTCTTTCGGAGGAGGAAGGAGTCCTATGAAAAAGATCGCCGTGACGGCGGCGGTGTTTCTGCTGGCCGCAGTCTGCTCGGTCGGTGCTGTGATGCTTGTTCAGCCCGAGGCGTTGAGTGTGCGACCCATTACGGAGACTTCGCCCTGTCCTGTGGTGGGATGCGCTTCAGGAAGCTGCCACGGTTTCGACGACGTGCCCGAGCCGGATGGCGTGCACGAGATGACGTGCCCGGAAGCTTCCTGCGCATCGGTGGAGTGCCATGGTTGGGAAACCCTCGGCTCGCGCTACCACCAGGCATCGGATGCGAGCTTGAACCTGTGGATACTTATGCCGGTGGCCCTTGTGGTGGCGCTTGTTGGCATCGTGCGGAAGGTGGGACGCTCATGAGAGTGCTCGTTGTTGATGCGCTGGCGCTGGTTTTGTATATCGTGGTGTCGCTGCCTGCGATGACGGGCGTTGGCGCGCACGAGTGGCTGGGGCTTGGTATCGGGTTGGTCCTGCTTGTGCACGGGGCCCAGCATGTTGATTTTGCCGGCCACCTTTTGACGAGTCGGGGCGCCTGGCGAGCAAAGGGACGAATTTTGCTCGATGCTGCGCTGGTGCTTTCCGTTGCAGTTGCTGTCCTGTCGGGTCTCATGGAATCGGGAACAGTTCTGCCTGCCTTTGGCTTTTATGCCGAGGGCTATTACTTTTGGGGGCCGCTGCATGCTGCTTCCGCTAAGGTGCTCCTCGCGCTTCTTGTTGTGCATGGGGCGCTCAATCTCGGCTCGGCGTGGCGTCTGGCCCAACGCGCCCGTGCGAAGGAAGATGAATGAACTTTCGGCAGCTATTTGACGGTTGCCTTTGATCTTGCAAAAAAAAGAGCGGCCCGGGCGAGTGCCCGGGCCGCTCGGTGTTTCTGGTGCGGATAGTCGCCTACTCCACGTCCACGACGTCGTCGGTGGTCAGCGCATCGGCCATGAGGTCCTGGTATTCTGCGGGAGAGGCGGCGTTGGTGGCGGCGCCCAGCGCGGTGTCCGAGGCCTGGGGCTCGGGGATTTCCGCGGAGGTGTCGGTCGGATCAAGCCCTGCGTCTACCCGGCGCATCATGTCCTGCCACTCGGCGTACTGGGTGCCCACGTAGCTGATGCCGTCCTGGTTCAGCGTGTAGCTGGGGCAGGCGGCCGAGTACATGGTGAGCCCCTTGTCCTTGAAGGTGAGCGCGAGGGACACCAGATCGGTCACGGAGTAGTCGGTGGTCACGCAACGGGCGAGGGATTCCACGGTGCCCGGGATCTCGGTGATGGATTTCGAGAGCACCTTCTCCACGATGGCCTCGATGATCATGCGCTGGGCCTGGGCGCGGGAGAAGTCGCCGGCGCGGGTGGCGTGGCGCTCGCGGGCGAAGGCGAGGGCCTGGTCGCCGTCGAGGGTCTGCTCGCCGGCCTCAAGGGAGATGCCGCTCGTGTCGGAATAGAAGCTCTCGGGCACGTTCACCTGAATACCGCCGAGTTCGTTCACAACGTCCTTCAGCTCCTCGAAGTGCACCTCCACGTAATGGGTGATGGGCACGCCGGCAAAGGTGGAGAGCGTTTTCACGGCTTCGGAGGGGCCGCCGAAGGCGTAAGCGGCGTTGATTTTCTGGGTGCCGTGACCCTCGATGTTGATCATGGTGTCGCGGGGCACCGAGATGAGATCGACCACGCCCTTGTCGGGATCGATGCGGGCGAGCATGGTCACGTCCGAGCGGCTGGCCGTCTCGCCCTTGCGGGCGTCGCTGCCGAAGATACCCACGTAGTAGGAGCCGTCGGCCTTGGCCGGGGCCAGCTGCTCGCCGAGCTCCTTGAACTCGGCATCATCGAGGCCGCCCTGGATGGTGGCGTTGATGCCGTTCAGGTAGAGCGCGAGCGCCGTGCCGGCACCGGCGAGGATGACGACGAGGGCCGCGGCGATGCCGAGAGCGATCTTCTTACCGCGCGACTTCTTGCGAGCCGCTTTGGCGCGGGCAAGGCTGTCCGTGGCAGCGAAGCTTTGGGAGCCGCCCGCGGCGGAAACGGGGCTTGCGGTCGGCGCGAAGCCGGTGCCCTCGAAGGAGGAGCGGGCGCGGGAGGCGCGGGGCGTGCGCGAGGCGTCCGCCTGGGCGCTGCGAGAACGGGCGGCCTGGGCGCTCCGGGTGCTGCGGCCGGCGCTCGTTACGGGGGCGGAGTGGGAACCGCGGCGTCCCTGCGTGGAGCCGAGCGGCGCCGAGTGGGCGCCCCGGCGCGAGGTGCCGGAGTTGAGCGGGGCGGAATGCTTGCCGTATCTGTTTGCCATAGGGTTCGGCGCGCAGGCGCCTGCCTCCTCGATAAACGCGGTGGTACGAATGCGAAACCCCAAGATACCAGGAAAAGAGCAACTGCGGGCCGCCTTCGACAAGAAAACAGGCTTTTGGAAGGGTGGTGGAAGGGGAAGGAAGGGGTTGCCGAAAAGGGCGGCGCTCTCTATAATGCGAGCTATTGAACAGTGTGTCCAATTTTGGCCGTTCTGTCGAAATACGACCGCTGCATCGCAACCGAACGAAGGAGACCGTCATAGCCACGGCAACCTGCGCGCCGGCCGCCCCCTGCGAGGATCGGCGCATCGCGAAATCGAGGCGGGCCCTGCGCGGCGCCCTCATCGAGCTCATGGAGGAGCGCGGCTACGATGCGCTCACCGTGAACGATCTGTGCGAGCGGGCCGATACGTCTCGCGGCACCTTCTACAACCACTTCCGCGACAAGGACGGGCTGCTCGCCGTGCTGGAGGACGAGGTCATGGCCGACCTCGATGCCCTGCAGGGACGCATGCAGTCCATCACCTTGGCGGATATGCTGGCCTTCCGCGCGACCGGCCGGCCGCTGCCGTTTCTCGTGGAGCTCTTCGACTACCTGCGCGAGCAGAGCGATTTTTTGCACGCGGTGCTCGGCCCCGGGGGCGATGTGCGCTTCGGGCCGCGGCTGCGCGAGGCGGTCTGCGAGAACCTGGTGCAGAACATCCTGCATGAGAAGTATCGCGACAACCCTACGGTTTTCGTGGAGTACTATGTGGCCTTCTACGCCGCCGCCTATCTGGGCATCATCGCCCACTGGATCGAGCGCGGCTGCCCCGAATCCTCCGAGACCATGGCGCGCATCGCCATGCGCCTTCTGTTTATCAAGCCCGGCGAGTCCATCGAGCTGTAAGTTGGGAGAAAGTCCGATGAAGAAAAACACCAAGAACAGCAAGTACACTGAGATCATCACCGAGGCCTCAACCTCGGCGAAAGAGCTGGCATCTGCGGCGTGCGCCTCTTGCGCGCCGCGGGTGACCACGGTGGAGACGGCCCAGACTTCCGCCGAGGCCAGCGCCGCTGCGGAGGCGTGCCCCTTCCATATCGGCATCGACGTGGGATCGACCACGGTGAAGCTGGCGGTGCTGAACAACGACAACGAAATCCTGTGGGCGGTGTACCGCCGCCATCACGCCGACGTGCGCGCCACCATCGTGGAGGTGCTGCGCGAGGCCGCCGCGGCCTATCCGGACGAGACCATGACCATCGCCATCACCGGATCGGGCGGCCTGCTTCTGTCCCAGTGGCTCGATGTCACTTTCGTGCAGGAGGTCATCGCGTCGAAGACGGCGGTGGAGACCTTCATCCCCAAAACCGACGTCGCCATCGAGCTGGGCGGCGAGGACGCGAAGATCATCTACTTCGACAACGGCATCGAGCAGCGCATGAACGGCACCTGCGCCGGCGGCACGGGC
>ENA-OUPA01000047-OUPA01000047.1-human-gut-metagenome-genome-assembly--contig:-NODE-47-length-104004-cov-73.745_pt1 | contig 104004 bp, 106 predicted proteins | sample MGYA00237939_ERZ548770 | MGnify/ENA primary metagenome ERZ548770 (study PRJEB26490, sample SAMN05356877) | human gut metagenome | biome: terrestrial biome; feature: human-associated habitat; material...
ACGCCGGGCCGACTCGCTTCGGATCGGACGCTACACCAACTTTCTCGACACTACCCGCTGACGCGCTGGTTTCCACAATGACAGGAGGTAAAAGTCCTCCCGCATCACCCGTTGGCAATCCCGTAGCGATAACTAGCAAATAACCTGCGTATGCTCCTCGATGGCGGCGCGATCCTCGGCGGCGATACTCGGCTCGCACACCACGGCGTCCAAATTGTCCAGACGACAGAAGGTGTAGAAGTCGCGCTTGCCGATCTTGCTGGAGTCGGCGATCAGATAGCGCGAGTCGGCCTTGCTAAAGGCGAGCTGCTGGATACGACCCTCATCCATATTAGACGTAGACACGTCGCCATCCAGAATGCCGTTGGCGCCGATAAACGCCGCATCGATACCCAGCGCACGCAGAGTATCCTCGGCCGTTGGCCCCACAAAAGCGGCGGTGCGGCGACGGTACATACCGCCCACGAGGCACAGCTCGCAGTCTTCGCGCGCCTCGAGCAGGCTAAACACCGAAAGCGAATTAGTCACAATGCGCAGGCGAAACGCCGGCAGCATCGAGGCCATCTGCTCCACCGTAGTGCCCGTGCCCAAAAAGATGGTCGAGCCCTCCTCGATGAGCTCAACGGCGCGGCGCGCGATCTGCAGCTTTTCCTCGGCATGCTTGGTGCGCTTTTCGCTGTGCGAATACTCGTGGCGCAACATAGCGTGGGGACGTCCCTGTGCACTGCGGGCTCCGCCGTGCACGCGCTCGATCTCGCCCAGGCTCGCAAGTTCCTCAAGGTCGCGACGAATCGTCATGTCCGAAACGCCCAGTGCGTCCGAAATCTCCTTGACCGAAACCGTTCCCTGTTCCTCGAGCAGCTGCCGAACCTTATCCTGTCGCTCTGCCTTAATCACGATGAATCCTCGCCGTTCTTTGCGCGCATATCATTCAAACAGTAACGAACAAATTGTATCAGACTCGTGCGCGTCAAAAATGAACGCCTGCACAGCTCCAATCATCACTTTTTTGAGAAAAATACCCCCTGCTTTAGTGGGGTGTAGTGATAATCTCGCCTGTTCGCGCTACAGTTTGTCCGAAATACCTCGATGTTAGGAACCAAATGATCACTTCCGAGCTTTTCGGCACCGCGCCGTGCGGTACCCCCGTTCATCGTTACACCCTCAACGGGCCCGAGATCTGCGTTCGCGTTATGGACTTTGGTGCCACCGTGCTTGGCATCGATGTGCCCGACATCCCCGGCAACGTGCGCGATGTGGTGCTGGGCTTCGATAAGCTCGAGGATTACTTTGACAACCCCGCCTGCTTTGGCGCGACCATCGGCCCCGTGGCAAACCGCACCGCGGGCGCCACGATCACCATCGACGGTACGGACTGGCATATGCCGGCCAACGAAGGCGCCAACAACCTACACAGCGATCTTGAGCACGGCCTGCACAAGCGCGTGTGGGACGTTGAGATCGACGAGACTCACAACGCCGTGCGCATGACCACCTCGCTTAAGGATGGCGAGCTGAGCCTGCCCGGCAACCGAATCTTTACGGCTGTGTTTACCGTTACGCGCACCGGCGTCTTCCGCATCGAGTATGGTTGCGAGAGCGACCGCGCCACCTACGTGTCCATGACCAACCACACGTACTTTAACCTTGCCGGCCATAACGCCGGCATGGACTGTGAGCACTTCTTTATCGCCAACGCTGCCCACTACTTGCCCATTAACGAGCAGAACATCCCCACCGGCGAAATCGCTCCGGTCGAGGGAACACCGTTTGACTTTCGCGAGCTGCGCCCCGTCGCACCCGGCATGGAGGCCGACGACCCGCAGATTAAGCAGGCCCGTGGCTACGATCACTGCCTGTGCATCGATGGCTATCAGTACGGCCGCAACCTGCGTCGCGCCCTACATGTCGAGGAGATGTGGACCGGTCGTGAGCTGGACTACTACACCACCGCCCCGGGCGTGCAACTCTACACCGGCAACTGGCTGGGCGACGAGCACGCCAAGGACGATGCTAACTATGGCTGGGGCGCCGGCTTTGCCCTCGAGGCCGAGATGTACCCCGACACGCCGCACCAGCCGCTGTTCCCGCAGGGCATTGTGGGTCCGGGTCACCCCTACAGCAATGTGATCGAGTACCACTTTATGAGGCACTAAACCCACAACGTGACATATCACACAGCAACGCCCGCCGGCACCACCGCCGGCGGGCGTTTTTCATCTTTTGGGCGCATTTTCGCTGTGACTATATGAGTGGCATATCAAAACTATGCCCATTTACTACGTTTAGCCCGGGATGCTCGAGCATGCACCGGTTTTTGTTACATTCGCGAGCCGTCTACCTGCAGTTTTGTTTTTCTCAAATTCGACATGCTCGGCGATAGCCGATCAAACGTAGTAAATGGGCATAGTTTTTGACAGGCGGCATCGCGCGCATCCCTCGCGAGGGTAAAATGATCCGTTTCTCTCCGTCCCCAAGGGATCAGTTGAACAAATTGTCGATGGGGTCGGGATTGGAGCTGGGAAGGTAGCGGATTTCAAGCTCTATGCCGAGTTCTTGCGGCTCTTTGAAGGCGGCGATGTCCGTATTGTCTACGGCAACGGCAGGAGTTGCGGAACGCTTGCCCTCACCCGCCCGCATATGGCCAATGCTGATCTTGGTGATTGGCACGCCGCCCTTAACCAGCGCGAGTGCATCGACGGGTGAGGCTACCATGATCAGAATCCACTGACGCGGCGTTGCGGTATGAATGATGTCGATGGTCCTTTGCACCGAGAAAAACCGCGTCCAAACGCCTTCTGGCGCCGCCACCCTCATGGGTGCCCATTGGCGCGAATCCGCCGCGATCTCATCGTTGACGATTAAAACAAGGTTGGAACCCACGGCTTCGTTCCACAGCTCAACGTCTTGCCCGTAAATGAAACGGTCGTCGATACGCGTGAGAAGGATCTTGGGTTGAGCCATGGCTGCCCCATTCTGTTTGAGACCCATACGAGCGGGACATCACGTTTCCAATATTAGTGCATTTAAAGTGCATTTAAAGTGAGAAAAGCCGTCAGAACACTTGCGCGGATGTGCGATGTCCCGTATCATAGACAGCCGTCGACGCCTCTGTTGCGTCACCACATGGCCGCCAGCGTAGCTCAGTTGGTAGAGCACCGCTCTCGTAAAGCGGGGGTCACCGGTTCGAGCCCGGTCGCTGGCTCCATTGCACAAGATAGCCGCCTTCGGGCGGCTTTTTTGTTGCCGATTTCTGGCGCACATCCGCCGGAATTCGCTCACTCGGTGGACTTCGGGTTTAATGCTTAGGGGCGGGGATTTACCAAAGTGAAAAATAATGAAAAGAAACCCAGTGCAACAAATGCCATGGTGAGGGCTCGAATTGGCCATATAGATCTAAAATAGTCACGATATACAAATGTCGAGAGACGTTGGGGATAGAGATGAAAAGAACTAAGGGTTTTCTTTTGTTGGTAATGATGCTGCTCGGACTGTTCTGCCTGAGTGGCCCTTCTTGGGCCGAGGCTGCCTGTCCTGAAGGTGAGCCTCAGCAGTCTTATACGGGCAGCCTGCTGATAACTGCTAAGGAGGGCGATGCCGACTCTCAGTCTGGGGTAAATCCCCTTGCCACTTTTGAGGGGGACGGCGGAACGGTCAAGCTTGACCATATTGGTAGCGGGATTTTGAGGTGGCAAGTTCTTCCGGACAAAATTGCGAACGACCCCTTCTCTTTTGCTGGAACGATATATCTATACAAGGTTGTGAGCGGAAAACAAAAATACGTCGATTGCTATCCGACAAACGGGTCTGGAATTGCATTCACCGGCATTTCGGGGAGATTGATACACATGTACGAAAGGGAAACTATGTGGTGCGTTGGGTTGGAGCTGCTGCAGGCCCGATATGGATTGCGGTCTTGCGCCCCGATGTCCAAATAGGTTTCTCTCTCTAGACGGGAAGTTGCTCATGGACGCCATATATGACGGAGATGACTGGGTCGATCATTATACTTGGCGCCTGGTCGGCTCGGATGACAATGGGGATGTGGTGTTTGATGGACTATGTCCAAAGCATCTCCATCCTTTTGTCTCGTCGTTAATTGAGAGTTCCGCTCGTGTTGCCCCCTACAGCTCGGCATCGCTTCATGATACGGACGTTTTGAAGACCATAAGGGAGTCAATTGACGAGGGCACGATGAGCGGCCCGCTGTTTTCTCGGCTTGTGGGGCTAGATGAGATTGGCTCGAAACGACTGCTTGCGGGCGAAAAGGTGGAACTCACTTATCGGTCGATGATTTCAATCCTGCGGCTAGCCGATGTTCTTCGCAAATAAATCCAAGCACAATGCCGCCGGCAACTCCCCTACTCAACAAAAAAGCCCCGCCAACCGCAATCCCCAAGGGAACCGCGATTAACGGGGCTCAAGCGCGCTCCTCAATGGAATCACGTCATCAGACGAGCAGCTCAGCCGAGCAGTGCGCTACTCCTCCCAGTAAGCGTCTGCAAGCAGCTTAAAGCAGATCTTCTTGACCGGCTGTGCGCCATCGCCCGGGAACTCGAGCGTGGGCATGTGAGGCTCGCCGGCAACAAACAGCGCGAACTTGTCGTCGGCAAGATCGCCGGCGATCGAAGCATCGGAATCGACCAGATCGTAGTCGTCCTTCTCGTCAAACTCCTGAACCAACGTCAGGCTGCCCGTGGCAACCTTAAAGGCCTCGCGACCCTCGACATCGATCTGCAGGTCGTGATAGCGCTGATGCGTCTCATAGTGAGCCTCGGCCTCGGGACGCGTCGTGGGAGCCATGACGTTCGCATAGACCTTGTCGCCCAGAATCGGATGGCTGCCGACCTCGAGCTCCGCCGGGTCGTTCTCCTCGAGCCAGTCGATCAACACGTCGAGGCCCTTGAGCATTCCGCGATACTCCTCGATATCGCCCAATGCACCGTAAATCATCTAAATCCCCTCTCGGATCGCTTCTTTGGCGGCTACTCGGCAAACGCGTTACCGACGCTGTTGCCACCCACATACGCCTCGACCAGGGTAAGGTCGGGATTGAACACGACAAACTCGGCGTCGCGCCCCGGCATAATGCTACCGCACTTGTCGTCGACATGAGCTAGCAAGCGATGCCGGGGCCGTCACCCAAGCTCTTACAGCTCGGTCACGACAACGCCGTTGTAGACCTCGTCCCAACGGTCCATGACCAGATGGCCGGTCATGGGATCCATGGCATTGAGCTTGCCGCAGGTGTTGGCGGTACGCAGTACCGTCTCGTCGTCTGCGCCAGCAGCGATGGCATGCGCGAAGCCTGCGATAGTGGAGTCGCCAGAGCCCGTAGCGTTAACGGCGGGGATATCGGGAGTCTTGGCGCGGAACGCACGGCCATTGTGGAAGCCCACGGAACCGGCGGCACCCATGGACACGACGACCCAGGGGATATCGGAGAAGCGGGCGTCAGAGGCAAGTGCGGCGCGGAGCTCGTCCACATCGTCGGTGGTAAAGCTCGTGCCCAGAAGGCCGTTAATCTCGGTCAGATTAGGCTTGACCAGCTCGGGCTTAATTTCGGACTTAAGGGCGGCCTCGAGCGAAGCACCCGAGGTATCGAGCAGCACCTTGGCGCCGGCGTTCTCGGCAATGCCCGTGATCTTGGCATAGTAGTCCGCCTCGACGCCGCGGGGCAGCGAACCCGAGATGGTGACGACATCGGCCTTGCCTGCAAGCTCGGCGAACTTTGCAGTAAAGGCATCGAGCTCCTCGGGGGCAATTGTCGGGCCACTCTCGAGCAGCTCAGTCTGGTTGCCGGCGTGGAGGATGTTGAGGCAAATGCGAGTCTCGCCCTTGATGGGCACAAAGTCGTTTTTAATACCGTTGGCGTCCATGAGCTCAGCCATGTAGGCGCCCATGTGGCCGCCGAGCAGACCTGTTGCCACAACGTCGTCGCCCAGCTGACCCAGCACACGGGCCACGTTGAGGCCCTTGCCGCCAGCGGTCTTTTCGGGCGTCACACGGTTGACGTCGTCGATAACGAGCTCATCGAGCTGATAGCGCGTATCGACAGACGGGTTCATCGTAACGGTGAGGATCATTTTTAGCTCCTTATCTCGCAGGCTCCTTGTGCCTCGCGATACGAGTCGACAAAACGGAATTACAGAATCTCAATCGTGAACGAGCGAACGACGGTCTCCTTGGGCTTTGCGACAAGGCAGCCGCGCTTATGCTCAAGCACGTCGTCCTCATCGGAGCAGGTCGAAAGGCCGCCCCAGGGCTCAACCGCCACAAAATCGCCCTCGGGCTTGCTCCACACAATGAGATATGGGAAGCCCTCAAAGCTCAGGCGGACGCCCTTGTCCTCGCCCTTTTTGGAAAGCGTGACCTGACAGCTCTCGAGCACGTCAAAGATGGTCTCCGCAAAATCGAAGAGCTCATGTGACAGAGGCAGCGTCTTTCCCACCATGGGGTTCTTGGAGCGATTGGTCACGTCAATCAAGCCAGTCGAGGGAACGGCGGTGCAGAGCTCCGCAGCCTCGTCTTTCTCAAAGCGCAACTCGTAGTCCGTATAGGCCTCGCCCTCATCGAGCGGACACCTAAAGCCGGGATGACCGCCGATAAAGAACGGCATGTCCTCGGTTCCCTCGTTGGTCACCTCATAGGAGACGCGAACGGCATCCCCCTCAAGCGTATAACGAGCGACAAGCTTAAACGGATACGGATAATCGCTCAGCAGCGCGGCGTTATCCTCCGAAGCCAGGCACATCGCCAGCTCGTTCTCGCTCTGGCTCAGCAGCTTCCACTCCTGTTTGCGCGCAAACCCATGGCGAGCGAGCTTTACATGATGCCCGGCAAACGTCATGGCGTTGTTATCGCGCAAGCCTCCGCAAATCGGGAAGCAAATCGGTGCCTGGCCGGACCACACGGCGGGATCGCCCTGCCACAGATACTCGCAACCTCCGGCCTTGATCGAGGTAAACGAACCACCAGCCGTGGACACCTTAATAGAAATCGAATCGTTGGAGAGAGCGTATTCCATTGCCCATCCTTTCGAACAACTGCTTTTTGCTCGCAAGTACCCGTCTCGGCCCTAACCAAAGGACAAACCCGCACGTTCATCGATGCGTCCGGTATCCCAGCCATGTAACGGGGTACCATACAGACATTGATGCAATTACAGCTGAAAGGCCTTCTTATGCGAACCATCATCCTCTACGCCTCGCGCCATCACGGCAATACGAAAAAGCTCGTGGACGCCATCGTCGAGGCACACCCCGAGATCGATACCCTCGACGTCAAGGCACTCGGTAAAAACGAGTATCCCAACCTGCACGAATATCATCTGATCGGTGTCGCCACGGGCATCTATTACTCCGAGATCGACAAGGACATGGCACGAGTGCTCACGAACGTGCTGCAGCCGCAGGACAAGGTGTTTGGCCTTATGACCTACGGTGGCAAAAACAAGTGGTACGGCAAGGATATCGATGGCATCTGCCGCATGAGGCAGGCCATCTTTATGGGTGTCTACGGCTGCCCCGGCTTTGATACGTGGGGGCCGTTCAAACTCGCCGGCGGTGTCCAAAAGGGACACCCGACCGCTGAGGAAATTAAGGGCGCCGTCGACTTCTTCGACAAGATCGAAGACGAATATGGCGATATCATCGTCGAAGAGTACGCCAAGCGCGAGAAGAGTCTAGCATACGAGAAGGAGCATCCTGCAGGAGGCCTGGTGGCCGGCGTCAAGCGCACGGCAAAGAAAATCGCTAACAAGCTGTAACTGTGAAGGTGCTTTTGAGCGTTCAACCCATACGGCGGGTCCGAGCAGATTCGGGCCCGCCGTCTTTTTCTATCGTTACTCGGTAAAGGCGTTGCCGACGCTCTGGCCGCCAACATACGTCTCGACGAGGGTAAGCTCATGGTCGAACACGACAAAGTCGGCGTCGCGACCCGGCATGATGCTGCCGCACTTATCCTCGATGTGCGCGGAGCGTGCCGGCACCTCGGTTGCCATACGAATGGCGATATCGGCGCTGGCGATGCCCCAGTCAACGATGTTCTTGACGCCCTGGGCAAGCGTGAGCACCGAGCCGGCAATGCTCTTGCCGTCGGCGAGCCAGCACAGGTTGTCCTTCATGATGACGTCCATGCCACCACTGGTGTAGCTGCCCTCGGGCATGCCGCCGCAGCCCAGGCAGTCAGTGATGAGCACCGTGTGTTGCCAGCCCTTTGCCTGCAGCAGCGCCTTGATGGCGGCAGGGTTAACGTGCTTGCCGTCACAGATGATCTCGGCGTAGGTCTCGGGCGTGGACATGGCAGCGCCCACGACACCGGGCTCACGGTGATGCAGCCCGCGCTGACCGTTATAGGTATGCGTAAAGCAGCTGGCACCGGCGTTGATGGCGGCGATGCACTCATCGTAGGTGGCGTCGGAGTGACCGATGCTGGTCACCACACCCTTGGCGTTCAGAGCAGCCGCATAAGCAGCGGCACCGTCGCGCTCGGCCGCCATGGCGCTCTTAACGATGCGACCGCCCGCAGCCTCCTGCCACTGATCGAAGACCTCCTCGGAGGGATCGATAAGATAAGCGGGGTTCTGCGCGCCCACGTGCTTCATGGTAAAGAAGGGGCCCTCCAGATAGATGCCCTGAATGCGAGCACCGCAGAAGTCGGGGCCGCGACCCTCGTCCGCCTGGGCGATGGCGGCGCAGGCATCCTTGATCTGCTCGACGCCATCGGTGAACGTCGTGGGCAGCCAGCTGGTGGTACCGCGACGGGCGAGCTCGGTCGAGCTGATATCAATGCCCTCGGGATCGTTATCGGTAGTCGAGTGGTTATAGAAGCCATGGATGTGAGTATCGACCATACCCGGTGCGATCCACGATCCCGTGTAGTCCTTGATCTCGCAAGAGGGCTCGTCGGCCTGCCAGGCGCCAAAAACGCCATCCTCGACCATAAGATAGCCGCCCAGTTGCGGGCCTGCCGGCAAGAAGAACTTGTCAGCCTTAATTGCGTACGTGCTCATATGCACTCCTTGCTTCTAAAGCAGTTGACTGTGGTAATGCTTATACCCGGTCCATGTAAAAACAAAAAGCGCCCGCCCGCCGTTATGAGCGGACGGGCGCCCTTACAGGGGGACGCGATTAAGCGGTGAAGGGGTGAATCGTCACGCCCTTAACCACGCGGTTGACCGTGCCGGTGGGGCTCGGCGTATCGGGCGTGTTGCCCACGCGCACGGAGTTGAGCAGGCTGATAGCCTGGGCAAACATCACGAACGGCAGGGCAAGGTAGCCCTCGGGAAGCGCCTCGTAGCCCTTAAAGGTGAAGGACTCGCCCTCGTAGACGGTAGCGCCATCCTGCTGAACGGCAACGGTGTGCTGAGCGATCTTGTCGCCACCGATCTCGTTGAGGATGTCGATGTCGTACTGACGGGTGTAGGCGTCGTTGTTGACGAACACGAAGACGAGCGTCTTATCGTCGACGAAGGACTTAGGTCCGTGACGATAGCCCATGGAGGTGTCGTAGGAAGTAGCGACCAGACCGTGAGCGAGCTCGAGGATCTTGAGCTGGCTCTCCTGGGCAAGGCCACCGAAGGAGCCAGAACCCAAGTAGGTCACGCGGTTGAAGTCGCCAGCCAGATAATCGGCGATCTCGGGCTCACGGGAGATGACCTCCTCGCCCATCTTGGCGATGGTCTCGACCCACTCGGCCTTCTGCTCGTCAGAGGCAGTGTCGAAAATAAGGGTAGAGAGCAGGGTCATGCAGGAATAAGAACCGGTCATGGCGAAGCCCTTGTCGTTGGCGTGCGGAATGAGCAGCGTCAGCGCGTTGGGATCATCAGCAGACTCGACGGCGAGCTTGCCCTCGGGAGCGCAGGTGATGTTGAGGAACTTGACGTTGAGGACGAGCTCCTTGGCAATGGCAACGGCGGCAAGGCTCTCGGGGCTGTTGCCAGAGCGGGCAAAGGAAACCACGAGCGTGGGATCCTCGGCGCGTAGGAAGTCGCGCGGGGCGCTCACGATGTCGGTCGTGGCGATGGGCTTAAAGTCGTAGAGATCAGTGTTGCCAGCGTGACGCAGGTACGGGGCGCAGGTATCGCCAACGTAGTCGGACGTACCGGCACCGGTGAAGACAACGGACAGACGGCCCTCGCCCATAGCGCGAGCCTCGGCCAGGAAGGCCTCGATGGCCTCCTTGTTCTCGCGATAGATGTTGAGCGTATCACGCCAAAGCTCGGGCTGCTGAGCAATCTCGGCCGTGGTGATCTGGGCGCCGAGCTCGGTGAGCTCCTCGACACTCTTCTCGAACATTTCTAATACCTCTCTCTAGAAGTAATCCTCTGACGTGCAATTATACACTTCAGTTGGTTATCTGGTAGTAACCAGTTAAATGCAAAGAATCATCATATGGAAACGATGCGAACACTAGTCGCTACGCTGGTGGTAAACCTTGTATTTAAACTGATCGGCACGAGCAACCGAGAGTGTATACTCCACAACCTCGTTTGACTCGTTATACGTAGTCCTGACCAAATCGAGCACAGGCGAGCCCTCGACAATTCCCAAAAGGTGGGCGTCGGTGGGACGGGCTATGCTCGCATAGAACTCCTCCTCGGCCACGCGTATCTTTTGCTGAAAGTCTTGCTCAATCACATCGTAAAGCGGCTTACGCTCCAGTAGCGGTCGCTTTAGGGACAGAAATTGACGAACCGGTAGATAGCTGCGTTCGACCATCATGGGCATGTTGTCGGCAGAACGAAGGCGCTTAAGCTTAAAAATGCGATCACCGATACGCAATCCCATATGCTCGGCCAGATTTTTATCGGCCTCCATCTCGCAAAACTCGAGAATCGTGGTCTCGGGGTCGCGACCCATCGCGCGCATCTGCTCGGTAAAGCTGTAGGACTGCATAAGATTGGTTGCTTTTGCCGAACGGTCGGTCACAAAGGTACCGCGACCGTGCTGCCGAACCACCAGTCCTAAACGCTCCAGTTCCTGCAGAGCCAGGCGTACCGTAGTGCGCGAGAGACCATAGCGCTCCGAAAGTTCGCGCTCGGAAGGAATCATGTCACCGGCGCGATATTCATGGTCGATCTTTTCGGTCAGAATATCGACCAGCTGATCGTACAGCGGTTGCTTACGCGCTCCGATCGCCATCCTATCCTCCCTTTTGCTCGAATTCGGCTAACTACCTAGGGTGTTTAGCATTATCTGTCTGCCACACCCGAATCATCAAGAAAACAAAAGCCGCGCGCTCTTTCGAGCACGCGGCTTTTAACATACACATGGCTTAAGGGGTCGGGGCGTGAGCCGCGTAGGGACACACCCCTCAAGCTAGAGCCTTACCAGATGCTCGGCCAGAGACCAAGCGGGCCAGCGCCCAGGATGCCAAGGACGAAGAGCAGGAGAATGCCCTTGGTCGGGGTCCAGCTGTGCTTAGCGAACATGTAGTAAAGCAGCAGCGTAAGCATAAGCGGGACGAGCTTCGGAACGATGGTGTTGAGGGTGTCGGCAACAGAGAAGTTGACCGGATCCTCGGTGACGGTAGCGTAGGTCACGGACTCCATGCCGTTGCCCAGATCGGCGACGCCGCACTTGACCTCGTTGCCGTCGGCATCGGTGGCGGTGAGGGCGTTGCCGTCCTTATCGGTCATGGCGATGGTACCGGCCTCAGCGGTCTCGGTATCGATGCCCTCCATACCGGTGAAGTTCTCGGCCTCCTTCTCGGAGACGATCACGGTAGTAGGGGCAAGGCCACGGGTGGTGCCGTTGGGGATCTGGAGGTTGATCTGGGTGCCACCCATGGTGACGACCAGGCAACCGACGACGAAGACGCCCATGATGGAAGCGGCACGCGTGAAGGCCTGCATGTTGGCGGTCAGAGCATCAATAGCGCTGGTGCCAAGCTTGTAGGACCAGTTCATGAGCCAGAAGCGCAGAGCGAACTGGACGGCGTTGAAGATCACCAGGAAGATGATCGGCGCAGCGGCGTTGCCGTTGATGGCCATGTTGGAGGTGATGCCGGCCGTGATAGGCACGAGCGTCAGCCAGAACAGGGCGTCACCGATACCACCGAGCGGGCCCATTGCGGCGACGCGGACGGCGCGGATCGTGGGGATGTCAACCTTGTTCTGCTCGAGCGAAAGCACGATGCCCATAACAAAGGTGACGAGGAACGGGTGGGTGTTGAAGAACTCCAGGTTATGGCTCATGGAAGCCGCGAGGTCGTTCTTGTTGGTGTGGATCTTCTCCAGACCGGGGATGATGGAGTAAAGCCAGCCAGCGGCCTGCATGCGCTCGTAGTTGAACGATGCCTGCAGGAAGCAGGAGCGCCAAGCCATCTTGTTGAGGGTCTTCTGGTCGAGCTGCGGAGCAGGAGTGAGATCCTCGTAGTGCTCCGGGATCACATACTCATTAGATGCCATCTTCGAAGTCACCTCCGTCAGAAACAGCTGCACCCTTCAGCTCGGTCTGCTGCTGGAAGTCCCAGAAAGCGATGCCGAAGCCGATGAGAGCGAGGATGAGCAGAGCAGGGGTTGCCAGCGAATCGTTGGCAACGGTGATGAGCGCGAGGCCGAAGCCCATGAGGAAGAAGCCCCACATATCGCGGTTCATCATAACCTTGAGCAGGACGGCGAAGCCGACGAAGCGCATCATGCCGCCTGCAGCGGACAGACCGGTCTGCAGCCACGTCGGGATGGCAGAAGCGATGGTCTGACCGATGGTAGCGCCAGCGATGAAGAACAGGGTGACGACGACAGCGAAGATCAGGCCGAGCAGAGCCATGGCGAAGTAGTTCAGGCGCTCGATGCCCTTGGTGTCCGCGTTGTGAGCCATGTTATCGGCCGTGGACATAAGCGGGGACATAAGCGTGAAGACCAGGGTAACGCCAAGCTGGCCAAGCAGAGCGAACGGAATGGCGAGGCCGACTGCCGCGTTGGGCTCGAGGCCCGTGGCGATAGCGAGAATGGCTGCCATGATGCCGCCGATGACGGCGTTAGGCGGCTGAGCGCCTCCGATCGGCATGTTGCCGATCGTCATGAGCTGATAGGTACCACCCACGAGAAGACCGGTGTTGAGGTCGCCAAGGATAAGACCGATGACGGCGCCGGTGACGATGGGCTGATAGAGAGACTCGAGGAAGTCAAACTGGTCGATTGCCGCGATGAACGTAACAACGAAGACCAGAGCGATCTGGATGATCGAGTATTCCATCTTGCTCCTCCTTTCAAAATGTATGTACGCACTTTGGATTTCACGTACAGAACGTCAGGGTTTCACTCCTGACAACGTGGATCACGAGGATTACGAGAAGAGCTTGCTCGTGTCCTCAACAGGCGTGCTCGGAACGCGCCTGATCTCCAACTCCACCCCCAATTCCTGCAGCTCTTTAAACGCAGCGACATCCTCGTCGTTAACTGCGACGGAGGTGGCGACTTGGCGCTTTCCTTCCGACATGTGCATGTTGCCGATGTTTACCTTCTTTATAGGCACACCGCCCTTGACGAGCGTAAGCACGTCTTCCGGTGTTTCGGCCACGATGAAGATCTTCTGGCGCGGGCTCGCCTTGCCAATGACGTCGATGGTCTTCTGCAGGGAGAAGAAACGCGTAGCGACGCCGGCGGGAGCGGCCATCTTCATGAGGTTCTGGCGCATGGTGTTGGACGCCACGTCGTCGTTGGCGACGAGGATGAGGTTGGAGCCCAGAGTGGAGTTCCACTGGGTGGCAACCTGACCATGAACCAGTCGGTTATCGATGCGGGTAAGAAGAATGTTGGGTTCTGCCATGTTGATCAGCTTCCTTTCGATATTTGCTGACGACAGTTACTTGATCTCCTGAATCGCGTAACGCGAAACATCTACGACGGCTCCGGATCGGACTTTGATCTGGACCTTCTCGCCTTCGATGCCTTTGACGGTTCCGTAGATACCGCCGGCGAAAAGAACCTCCTGACCCGGCTTGAGCTCGGTGTGCAGCTCCTTGAAGTACTTCTGCTTCTTCTTCATGTTGATTTGCGACCAGATGGTGTAAATCAAGCCCATGATGACAAGCAGGCCTAAAAGGGCGACCGAGGAGCTCAGGACGTTGGCTCCGAAATCGGCCATTAGATGCCGTCCTCGTCGCCGAAGATATCCTCTTCCTCGGAGCCGGCAACGGATGCGACCGTCTGGGCGGTGACGCCCGTCTGGCCAACGGTCACGGCCTGCTCGCCAAGCTCGGCGAGCGTGGCATTGCCGCGGAGGAACAGGAGCTCAATAACCATGGGAAGGTTGGTGCCAGTCAGAACCTCGACGTTGTCGACATCCTGGGCAATCATCATCGACTGGTTGAACGGGGTACCACCGAGCAAGTCGGTAAAGACGAGCACGCCATCGCACTCCTCGCGCATGGCGGTAATAGCGGCGCGGAGATCCTCACCGTAGGATGCGGCCTGATCGCCCTCAAAAGGAACGACGGTAAAAGCAGGCTGGTCGCCGGCAACCATAGCGATAGCGCTTGCAAGGCCGGGTGCGAACTGTCCATGACCGGTAAGAATAAAGCCAACCATTCAAATTTCCCTTCCGAAGGTGTGTACGATCTGAGTCCGATGATTTTCGGAAGCCAGCGGGCACTTGCCCTTAAAGCTTCTTAGAAAGCGTTCTTTGAAGACCAGTGGTTTCTAAACTGGTAGTAACCACGTGACGTGTTGTTGTCACTATATCACCCCAGAAGAGATCGCTTTCGCTGATTCAAACAGTAAAACGTTTTTGCACCGCTCACGGTGATATTTCGACCGTTTACCGCTCGTTAACACTTCTACCTGCGGTTTTGAAACCGTTTCGAAACGCTCTGGCAAAAGAACGGATCTTTCCCGGTGTCTAAACAACGCAGGGCGGCTAAAAATAGCGTGTAGAAAAATTGCAGGTCATTGTGAAGATATGTGAATTGGTCTTTTTGACTTAATACCAGTTAGAACCAGTTTTGAGATTATCGGTGAACGGTAGTTTTCGACCGTTCACCGGTCACTTGCAATCGTTTGCAGTTGTTTTCCCAGATGAATTAGGGGAACCCGATGGAGCGCTTGTGCGGGCGCGAGGCCTATCCTATTGATTTCGGCAACAAAAAGCCCGCTAGAACGTTGTCCGTTCTAGCGGGCTCAATCAGGTAGATCGGTTAGCGCGCAGTAGTGCAGGCAAACCTTACGCAAACAGGCCGTAGATGCTGATGTTAGCCTTGGCGTAGAGGCCGTTAGCATACTCGGTCCACTTGGAGCTGGCGCTCGAAGCCTGCGAGGAGTACTGCTGATAAGCAGTGTAGTAGGCGGTCATGGCCTGCTTATAGGTAGCGCTATCGGCCGTAAAGGCATCGTCAGCGAAGGCCTTAGCGTAGGCGCTATCGGCGTCCTTCCAGGTGCCCTTTGAGCTATCCCACTCGTCGCCGGCAAGTTTGATGATGTAGTCGGCGTAGTCCTTGCTCGCGGTCTCCTCGTTGCCGTCAGCAGGCTCGGTCGGGGCGGTCGGCATGCTTGCGGAGCTGTCGCCGACCTTCTTCTTGTAGAGCTTCTGCAGCGTCGCGGACTGGCGGACGATCTGCTTGGCTTGGTCCTTGGACACGCCATACTGCGTGGCCATGGTCTTGTAGTCGGAGGTGCCGATGGAATCCTCGGCGTACTTCTTCATCTCCTTGGAAGAGACGGTAATGCCCTCGTCCTCGGCAGCATCGAGCAGGATCTTGTTGCGCACGTAGGACAGGATGACGTCGGCAGAAGGAGCGGTGTAGTTGCCATCGCCATCCTTGACGGTATCGAGGCTGTACTGGCTCTCGATGGCCTCGCGCGCGGTGATGTCACTCTTCTTGCCGTTGTAGCTGTAGCTTGCCACGGTCGAATCGAGCTGGTCCTCGGTGAGGGGCGCCGAGCCAACACCCTTGCTGCCAAAACCACCGTTGCCGATAAAGAAGCCAATCACGGCAGCAATCACGACGGCAACCACAAAGGCGGCAATCATCGTCTTCTTGTGCTTGGATGCGCGGTCGTCCACGTCGGAGTCGTCGTCCTCGTCTTGCTCCTCGGGCATCAGATTCTCGTCAGCGGCATCCGCGGCAATCTGAGCCTCCAGGCGGGCGTCCTCCTCCTCGGCGGTCGTGCCGGCAGCAATGTGCTCGGCAGACGTGCCGGCGACCAGGTCGATCTTCTCGTCCTCGTCACCGTCGGGGCCTTCGCCGCGCTCGATGATCTGGATGCCGTCGATCTCGTCCTTCTCGTCCTTCTTTTGAATCAGACCCATATCAGTTACTCCTTGTTAGGAAACATAGTCCGCAATAGAATACGCCCGACAGAGCGCCGGGCGTATTGATTCTCAGGTTATACGCAAACACTTAAGTACTATTTAGGCGTTTGCAGCGTGCATACCTTAGGCCAGGTGCGCGATGACGGCATCGGCAAATGCCTGCGTGCCCACAGCACCCTCAACGGAGCCAGTCTGGGCACGACGCACGTCACCGGTAACTTGCTCGCCCTCGTCGAGCGTGGCAGATACGGCGGCACGAATGCGATTGGCCGCATCGTTCTCGCCCAGGTGATCGAGCATCATCGCAGCAGAGAGGATCTCGGCCGTGGGGTTGGCGATATCCTGGCCAGCGATATCGGGCGCGGAGCCGTGCGTTGCCTCGAAGATAGCGCAGTCGGCACCGATGTTGGAGCCGGGGGCCATACCCAGGCCGCCCACCAGGCCGGCGCACAGGTCGCTCACGATGTCGCCGTACAGGCTGGGCAGTACCAAGACATCGAAGTCGTTGGGGTTCTGGACCAGGCCCATGCAGGTGGCGTCGACAATCTTGTCGTTGAACTCGATATCGGGATAGTTGGCGGCCACCTCGCGCGCAACGCGCAGGAACAAGCCATCGGTCGCCTTCATGATGTTGGCCTTGTGCACGGCCGTCACCTTTTTGCGGCCGCAGCGGCGGGCATACTCAAAGGCATACTCCACAATGCGGCGGCTCTTGGCGATGGAAATCGGCTTAATTGAGATGGCGGAATCCGCGGCGAAGGTCTTCTGACCCGAGCGCTCGACGAGCTGCGAGAGCTCCTCGACCTCGGCAGCGCCCTCATCGAACTCGATGCCGGCGTAGAGGTCCTCGGTGTTCTCGCGCACGATGACCAGGTCGACGTCGCGGAAGCGCGAGCCGTCGCCCGGCTGCGACAGGCAAGGGCGCACGCAGGCATACAGGTCGAAGTGCTTTCGCAGGGCCACATTGACGCTGCGGAAACCCGTACCGACCGGCGTGGTGATGGGGCCCTTGATAGCAACCTTGGTCTCGGCGACCGCATCGAGCACATGCTGGGGCAGTGGCGTGCTAAACTCGTCCATGACGCCGGCACCGGCCTCTTGGACGTTCCAATTGATCTGGACACCGGTGGCCTCGACCACGCGGCGCATGGCCTGCGTAATCTCGGGACCGATACCGTCACCGGGAATCAGGACTACATCGTGCGCCATAATCTGTTACTCCTCGTCTTCGGCGGCCTCAGATTTTTTAACGCTAGCACGCTTCTTCTTTTTGGAGAGATCCAGGCCAAAACGTTTAACAAGCATTTCGCAAATCTCGCTCGAACGGGCCTTGAGATAGCTGCCCTTGCCGTTCTCGGCATCGAACTTAAGGCGCAGCGCGAGCTTCTCGGCGACCTCGGCGTCGATCTCGCCCTGGCCAAACTCGTACAGGCAACCGAGCATGTCGCGATACTCGAGGTCGCCGTGGTAGCACTGGATGGCCTCGTCCAGGATGGGCCAAGCCTCGCGCGAACGCTCGACGCTCGTGGCGCCCCACACGCACAGCAGGCGGAAGGCGGCGTAGCGCAACGTGGAGGAAAGCTCGTCGAACAGCGCGGTCTCGGCGCCCTCAAAAGCATCGCCCAGCTGCTCGGGGCAGGTGGTGGCGAGCGCCGCCAGGGCATCGAGAGCCTCCCAGCGGGTCTGAGCCTCGGGGCGGTCGAGTGCCTCGATCAGCGCGGGCACGCAGGGCACGACGCGCTGCGGATCGCGCTCGGCAAGCAGGTGCAGCACGCGGGCGGCAAACTGACGGATGCGGCGCGTGGGGCAGCCGAGCTCCTTGACCAGACGGTCGACGGCGTTCTCGTTCTCCTCTGCCAGCTGAAGCTGTGCCAGCTCCTCGTCGGTGAGCTGTTCTTCCTTGTTTTCTGCCATAGTTACCTCTTCTTACTATTTCTTAGCGTGCTTGCCAGCACCCTTGCTGTCATCGGTGACCGAGATAAGCTGTCGGTCGGCCGCGCCATTGTGACGCGCACGGCGACGCTCCTCGGCGTCGCCCGCGTCGGCGGCGGCGCGGTGAGCCTTGTTGACGTTAAAGACCTCGTCGTGCTTGCGCCACGGACCGACGGACTCGCCAAAGCTCATCTTAAGACCGGCGATAAAGCCGCCGAGCCAGCCGATCGGCGCAAACTGCACCAGCGGGAACAGCGAGAACACCCAGGTCAGCAGGACGACTGCCGCCGCGCCTGCAAAGTTGGCAATCCAGTAGTCGCGCTTGGTGATGACGCGCTTTTCGCACGCCCACTGGCCGCACAAAAAGCCGATGTAGATCGCAAAGAGAAAGAGCACCAGCGCAAGCACCACGAACGTCCAGCTCATGGGCGCTACTCCTCGTGATGATGGCCGCAGCAGCACTCGTGGCCGTCGTCATGGCCGTGGCCGCCGCAGCACTCGTGGTCCTCGCCATGGTGGTGGCCGCAACCGCACTCATGGTCGTCGCCGTGCTCGCCGCAACCGCAGCCTTCCTCGTGAGCGCCATGCTCCTCGGGACGATACTGCGACCAGTCCAGACCGGCGGCGATGGCGTCGGCCTCCTCCTTATAGAGGACCGTGATGGCCTGGGTGCCCAGCTTGGCACCACCAATAGCGTCGAGCATGTCGTAGAGCGTAAAGGCCACGTCGGCGCCGGGCAGTGCAAGCTCGCGGTCGTCGGCATAGGCGAGCGCCAAGCGCAGGTCCTTGATGAAGTGCTCGACCATAAAGCCGGGCTTGTAATCGCCGTCGAGCGCCTTGGGCGCGAGGCTCTCCATAGCACCGGACTTGCCGGTGCCGCCCAGGATCATCTGACGGGTCTTTTCCAGATCGAGGCCGCTCAGCTCGGCAAACGCCATGGCGTCCGCCATGCCAACCATGCAGGCGCCCAGCGACACCTGGTTGGCGAGCTTGGCAGCCTGGCCCTTGCCGGCGCCGTCGAAGCAGCAGATGGTTGCCGCAAAGGTGGAAAGGATATCGCGGACCGGCGCGATGTCGTTCTCGGTGGCGCCCACGATAGCCGTGAGCGTGCCGGCGATAGCTCCCGACTCGCCGCCGGTGACGGGGCAGTCAAACGCCATGCGGCCGGAGACCTGGGCGGCCTCGGCAATGTCGCGCGCCAGCTCAGGCGAGCTCGTGGTGAGGTCGATCAGGACCGCGCCGGGCTTAGTGCACGCGAGCAGACCGTCACCCGCCAGGTAGAGCTCCTCGACCTCGGAGGGATAACCCACCATGGTAAAGACAACGTCGGCGTTCGCCGCGGCATCTGCCGGCGTATCAGCCCAGACGGCACCGCGCTCAACGAGCGCTGCAGCCTTGGACTTGGTGCGGTTGTTGACCGTGACGGGGTAGCCGGCGTCCAGAATGTGGCCGGCGATGGGGGCACCCATAATTCCGGTGCCGATAAATGCGACAGAGAGCTTGTTTGCCATGAAACCTTTCCTTTTGGGTTGGGTGTTATTACCAGGTTGAATACTCGGTGCCAGCGTTTGGGCTGTGAGTCGAGGGCGATTACGGACGCAGCGCTTGCCTACTGACCGCACACGCGGCGGGCGATACGGTCGGAAAGCGACGCCTTGTCGGCGCGGTTCTTACCCCAAAACGCGCAGGCCACCATGCCGGGACCCACGTGCGAGCCGATGGTGGGACCCACGGAGCTGCGAATGATCGTGACGTCGGCGCAACCCTCCTCCTTGCGGATGGCAGCTTCGAGCCAGTCACCGTCCTTTTCGGCATCGGCAGTCATAATGGCGATGGGCATGGTGCGATCGGGCACATAGTTCTCGCGGAACGACTTGAGGATGGACTTGAGCGCCTTCTTGCGGCCGCGGTTGACGCCGATCAGCGACAGCGAGCCGGCCAGGTCGTAGGAGAGCTCGGGCTTGACGTCGAGCTTTGCCGTGAGCTGCGCCGCCGCGGGAGGAATGCGGCCGCCGGCAGCCAGTGCGTCGAAGCTCTCGAGCGTAAAGTAGCCGTGCACGTAGGTTTTTGCCTCGTTTGCCCAATCGACCAGCTGCTTGGCGGTCAGTCCCGCCGAACGCTGGCGCACGGCCTCGAGCGCCAAGAGCGCGCCGGTCGCGCAGGGCAGAGCGTTGTCGACCACGTAGAGCTCAAAGTTGGGATACTCGGCGCGCACGGCATCTGCCGCCTGGCACGCGGAGTTGTAGCTCGACGACAGCGCCGAGGTAAAGCACAGGTAGACCGTGGGCGTGCCCTCCTTGGCACACTCGGTAAAGAACTCGATATAGCGACCGAGCGACACGGCGGAGGTAGACACGCGAGCGCCGGCGCGCATGCGGTCGTAGAACTCCTTGGGTGTGATGCTCGACCAGATGTCATCCGTGCGCTCCTCGCCATCGATAATGAAGGGGAAACCCAGGATATCGACATCGAGGTTCGCGGCGACCTCGGGGCTAAAGTCGCAGCAAGTATCGACGACGATGCGGCAACGGTCCGAATGACCGGCGGATGCGGCCTTGTCCATCAAAGCGACTCCTTACGTAAAAAGGCGGCCACCCGCATGGGATGGCCGCCAACCGTTAACTCATGCAAGTTAACGTATTTTACTCGTCAAGTGTTTCGATGCGGGGCTTGATGATGCCATATCCACCATTCTTACGGTGATACACCACATTGATGAGGCCAGTCGTCGCGTTCTCGAACACGTAGAAGTCGTGGCCGAGCAGATCGGTCTGCACCAGCGCCTGCTCCTCAGTCATCGGGGTGACATCAATGACCTTCTCACGGACGAGCAGGTCGTCCTCCTCCTCGGGCAGCAGCAGGTCGGCCAGATCCTCGACGCGCTCGACCGGTGCGACATCCGCTGCGCTGGCACCGCCCTGGCGGTTGTCCACGACCTTGGTCTTGAACTTGCGCAGCTGGCGGGTGACCTTATCGGCGGAGAGGTCGATGGCGGCGTACATATCTGCACCGTGCTCGGCAACGCGAATCACCGAACCGCGAGCGCGAACCGTAACCTCGACGATTGCCGGGTTGGGGTTCGAGGGGTTCTTCTCATAGCGAAGTACGACGTCGACCGTCATGGGCTCGATATCGAAAACCTTGAGCGCCTCGCCGATCTTCTCATCCACATGCGCACGCAGAGCATCGGTTACCGTCGTCTTGCGTCCAGAAACCTTGATATCCATACGTGGCTCCAATCTGCCTCGGGGACTTACTGTACTGGCTATGTACCCATTGCCGTGCATTTAATCACGCGGATTCCCAAAGACCCGAATAACGATTGCTTGATACCGCATACCGAAGTCTCGCACTTTTCTGTGGCAAAGTGCGCTATGGGAGGGCGACGGCGACTTAAGTTTTGCACCTAAAAAACGTCTTTGACCTGCTGGTTTTATGGAAACGAAAAAGCCGGGCTCCCCTGTTGGGAAAGCCCGGCAATGCGTGTTGAAACCGTGAAGAGGCGTCTCTCCTAGCGCATAGGAGACACCACCCCTAGCAATAACTAGCTATTGAGCTTGTTAATGTCGTCGTCGGTGATAGTGCCCTCCTGGCCGGACGACTTATCCTCGGAGGTTGCACCCTCGCTGCTCGAATCGGAGGATGCAGACTCGCTGGATCCGGCGTCGGACGACTGCACGTCGGCGCCCGAGACCGTCTTGGTGGTGAGATCATAGGGCATCGTGCCGTACCAGACGGAGTGGACCGCCTCGAGCGTGCCATCGACCGTGATACCGTCGAGGGCATCGCTCACGGCACGGCATAGCTCATCGTTGGCCGCGAGGCCCGCGACGTCAAGCGTCGAGGGCGCCTCGAGCGCACCGACATAGGAGATCTCGCTCATCAGGCGTGCAAGGTAACCGCCAGCCGTGGAGTCGCAGATCACATAGTCGACCTCGCCGGACTCGAGCGCCTCAAAGCACTCGTTGATGTTGGAGTAAGTCTTTTGGTTGGCGGTGATGCTCTGCTTAGCAAGCGCCTCCTGCGAGGCCGAGGACATCTGGATACCCAGAGTAGACGTGTTAAGGGTATCGGTGGAAACGCTCAGCGACCCACCATCGCTGGTTCTACCGAACACGGAAGCGGCATCGTACAGGCAGGTGCCGAGCGAGCTAACGTCCCCGTCCGTGGAGTTGATCTCGCCGATAAAGATATCAGCCTTTTTGTCGCCGAGCGCGGAACCTGCCGAGGACGCATCGACAAAGGCGACCTTAAGGCCCATGCGGCTTGCGAGGGCGCGGGCAGCGTCGACTGCATACCCCGTGAGCTCGCCGTCAGCGCCCTGCATGGCCTGCGGCGCATCGGAGGTATCGAGGGCAACCGTCAGGGTACCGGGGGTGACCAGGGCATCATCCGACACCGCGGGCGTGACGGTCTCGTACTCGATCTGGTCGATCGTGGGAGTCGTGAACGTAGACAGCGGGTTGAACGCGCATCCGCTCAGGCCCAAAACGGCGATGACCGCTGCGGTCCCAGCACCTAACCGAGCCGCGTGCATCAAGCTGCCCCTCACCATGTCCACTACCCTGCCTTCTGTGTCGTATACGATCCGTGCGTTGCGCGGAATATCAGATTGTTCCCACCAGCTGACCTGGTATTTGACCCCACACTTGCGCACCGGGGTGTTTGCTCGGGAGGCCGCAGCCACCTTCACGACTGGCCCGCTCGCCCGCGAGGCGGTATTGCCCCAAAGAAAGTAGAACGGACGGTGCGGCTTACATCTAGGACGCGCCATGATCGCGCCGCGCGCACGCGGTCGCTTACGTGGATCCCTTTGACCGCGTCTGTCTTGGACTAGGACGGGCATTTCGTCCGTCCGCAACCACAGCCTGGTAGGAACGTAGCGCATTATAGCTAAGTTCAAGCTAAAGTTTAAGGTTAGGGGCGTCATTCGCATCGCGAGTACAGATTTCGCAGGTCGGAGTGGGCTATTCGTGCCCCTGTGAAGCCCGGAGCTCCCCTATGGGGGTAGCGCGCAGAGATGTGGTGTAAGAGGCGGGGCATGCCCCGCCTCTTACACCACATCTCTGCGCGCTACCGCCTCCGAGTCCTAAATTCCTTGATTTTGCTGTTACTAATTTAGTGACAGTACTCATATTTGCCATATTTTGGCCAGGGCATATGATTAACCCCCTAATTTCGACGTGAATTAGACCGGCTTAAGCCCAAAACACGCCCGCAGCGTGTTAAGCAACGCCTCTTGCTTCTTCCTGCGGGCATCGACACGATTCCGGTACCGCTTTCGCATACGCTGGTGGATGCGCCATGCGAGCGCTTCCATCGCTTCCATGTCGCAGAGCATTTCGTTGTTGACCGTCGCGACCTCGATTCCCATAGTAATCAAGCCCGTGTTGCGTTTTTCATCATGGATACGTCCCCTCCGGGAGGAATGGCCCAGCTCACCGTTGTATTCCAGGTCAAACCGGGCCGCCTCCTGATATGCATCGCAAACTGCATGCGGCATCCCCGAGATTGCCTGCGCGCGGTCATCGAACTCGATCTTGTAGTCGGTCTTAAAGGGACCGCAGGCAAATCCGCCATAGGAAAACGGAAGCGAAAACAGAGCGAGCATGATGCACTCCATGGGTGAGCGCAGGTTTTCCGACAGATAGGGACACACCCTCCGCAGTTGTTTGGCCGCACTCCCCTTGCATGCCGCGAGGTAATCTGTCAGGCGATCGGGCGTCAGCACCGGCTCGACTTCAAAGTAGCCCACGTCTGCTGGCTGGTCCTTGTCCTTTGCAAGTTTATTCGTAACAGGCGAGGTGTAGGGAGGCAGATACTTCCCGCGGTCACTCAGCGAAATCTTAGAGCACAGCTCCTGAGCCAGGGCAAATGCCTGGATGCAGCCGACCTCGCGTGCGACGGCTACGCAAAGGGCCTCGGGAGATAGACTGTATACACCCGGCTCCACCTCTAGAATCGAGCCGACAGGCAACCCGGAACACACGGACCAGCCCACGCCAGGCACGCGGCGGCGCTGCGCCGCAGATCCTACCAGTAAGCAAAGATCTTCTTGCACCTCGCCACTTGCGGCCCCAATCCGCACCAAGTCGGGAAGATAGATGTCCTCGGTCGAGGGCGACGACGTGCGCAGCACACGGCGCTCTTCATCGGGATTGAGGTCCCTCCAGCTTATGTAGCCCATCTGCCGGCGCTCGGCGCGCATCATGCGTAGCGCCGAGGCGCCTGTTAGGATTACGGAAGCCGCTAGCTGTTCGCCTGTCGGCTCGTTGCACCGCTCAATCTTTACTGCCACAAAACCACCCCTACCAAACGCGTGCGATAGCAACGCCATCGACTGCCGCAGCGCCGGCGCGCTTGAGTTCCGCCGAAGCCGCGGCCATCGTCGCGCCCGTGGTAATGACATCATCGATAAGCAGCAGGCGCTTGCCCCGCACATCCTCAACCGTCTCGTACATGCCTTGGGCACGCTCGCGGCGCTCCTCACGACCGAGTTCGCGCTGGTCGCCATGCCCGTACTTGACAAGAGCATCGAGCAGGGGAACACCCGACAGCTCGCAAAATGGGTGTGCAATAGCCTCCATATGATCAAAACCACGCCGCCGAAACGCTGCCGCCGTCGCAGGCACAAACACCACCGCATCCGCACCGGACAGCACACCTCCTAAGCGATCGGGCGCTACGACCTGGGCATGCAGGGCGGTGTCGTAGAGCAGCTCCGCCAGATACGGAGCCAGACGTCGCTCGCCCGCATCCTTGTACGCTTTAATGATGCGCGGCAGCGGATGCGCATAGACGGCGCACGCCAGGCAGCGGTCGAGCGCCTCCGCCATTGCCGAAGACGTGCCCTCGACCGAACACTCAGTGCACAGCAAATCCCCAAACGGGGCGCCGCATCGGGTACAGCTATGACGTGGGTCGATGAGCGTGAACGCAGCCAGGCAGTCTTGGCAAATAAGCGCACCGGCGCGCTCGCAGCCGGCACATCGTGTTGGCGACAATGCCTCGAGCGCCTCGCGTGCCACCCGCTCGGCAAACGGTAGCAATTCGTCCGCAAACGGTAGGGCACCGGCACCCTGCAGACGGCTCAATATGTTCAGATGGCTCTTCAAGACACAACCCTCCCTACGTTCGGTCGCAGGGAGGGTTGTTGATTCGGCGCTATGATACCCCGATGCGCTCGGGGCAAGGCGGGCTAAATCCGCTCGCGGGCGTTATTCGCCGGCGGGCGGTTGTGGTGCGGACGAAGACGGGGTCGAGCCCTCGCCGCCATCCTGGCGCGGCTTGCGGGAACGGCGACGGCGACGGCGCTTTTGACCCTGGTCGGCCGAGCCCTCGCCACCGCGATCCTCGCGCGGCTCGCGCTCGTCGCGAGCGGCGCCACGCGAAGCCTTGGCAGCCGCTCCCCCGCCATCTCCGGGACGACGGCGCGTGACCTTGACCTCGCCATCCGAAACCTGATCGGCCACGGAGGGCACTGAGGGCTTCTGTTGCGCGCCCGAGGAATGGCGACGGCGCGGACGCGGCGCGCGCTCCTCCTCGCCACGTGACTTGCCGCCCTTGTCGGCAGGCGTATCGGAGGCCGAGGGGCCCTTGGAAGCGGCACCAGCCTCGCGAGCAGCTGCGGCGCGGAAGGCGTCCTCGCGCTCCTCGCTCGACAGATGACGGCGGCGGCGACGTGTGGGGTTCATGCCACCGCCGCGATTCTGCTGCTGGGACTGCTGAACCTCGCGCTCGCGAGAGGCGTTCTTGCCCGCGGCTGCAGCCTCGGTAGCATCGCCCGAGCCCGCGCGCTTGCGGCGGCGACGGCCATCGGCCGCCCCCTCGGCCTCGGGCGCCTCGGCCCTGCCGCGGCCCTTTCCGCGGCCACGGCCCTCGCCCTGGCTCTGAGCAGCGCGGGCATCGGAATCGGCATCGCGACGACGGCGCTTGGGCATCGACGTGCCGGCAAGACGGTCGGCGCTCGACAGGCCATCGCCCACGTCGACGCCGTTCTCGCGATCGAGCTCCATGAGCGCCAGGCGCATCTCGGGCGACTCGATACGCTCGAGCACGTCGCGCGTCACGCAGTCGGGGCGGCAGTTGCAGCCCTGCTCGGCGGCCTTCTTTTTGCAACCCTCCGAGCACGTCATATCGGCTAGGTTGACCTTAAAAACCTTGCCGTTCTCCAGGCGCAGCACCAGCTGCTCACGCGGCGTGTCATATTCCTGAATACGCGCCTTGCCGAGCGGCGTATCGATGAGCGTCTTCTTTTTGGGCGCACGGCTCTTAAAGTCCTTGTACGCCTCGAACTCATAACGCAGGCAGCACATCAGGCGGCCGCACACGCCGCTGATCTTGGACGAGTTGAGCGGCAGGTCCTGCTCTTTTGCCATGCGAATCGAGACGGGCTCAAACTGTCCGCCAAAGCGCGTGCAGCAGAGCTCCTGTCCGCACTGGGCATAGCCGCCCACCAGGCGGGTCTCGTCGCGCACGCCGATCTGGCGCATATCGACGCGAATGTGCAGCGTCGAGGACAGATCCTTGACGAGCTGGCGAAAATCGACGCGCTCCTCGGCCGCAAAGTAGAACACGGCCTTCTCGCCGCCAAACAGGTACTCGACGCCGACCGGCTTCATCTCGAGGTCGAGCTCCTTGACCAGGCGGCGGAAGTCGACCATGGCCTCGTCGCCCTGAATGGCCAGGTCGTCGGCAAGCTGCAGGTCGATGTCGCTCGCCACACGCAGCACGGGCTTGAGCGGCTGACCGATCTCGTCTTGCGGCACCTCAAAGGGATCGGCCGTGACCAGGCCGATCTCGGTTCCGCGCTCGGTGGAGCAAATGGCATAATCGGCCTCGAGGATATCCAGATCCTGCGGATCGAACCACAGGTCGCGCGAGGCGTAGGTAAACTTAACGGGTACGACTAACGGCATTTCAGTGCCTTCCTGATATCGAACAGCATGACCTCGATGGCCAGCTGGGGAGTAACGTTTCTGGCGATGTTGCGCTCGGCGGTCGCGACTGCCTCGAGCGCCCGGGTGGCACCCGCAACATTGGTCGCGGCGGCAAGCCGACCGATCGTGTCGCGCACGTCTTCGTTCACCACGTCGGCTGCCTCGTCCTGAAGCGTCAGCAGCACGTCGCGCATGAGCGTCCGCGCGCTCGCCAGCGCTTCCATGATACCCGAACGCTCGCGCGCGTTGAGTTCGCGCTTGTTGCGGTCCTCAAGCTGCTTCAATGCTCCACGCGACAGGTAGTCGGCGTTTTGCTCGAGCACCTTTTCCTGCGTGGACTTGACCTCGGCGAGCGGCGCCTTGACGGCGACGATGAGCGACTTGGCGCGGCTGAGCACGTCGGCCTCGTCGGCGGCGATAAGCGAATCGATGGCGCGAACCATCTGACGGCGGGCGTCCTGGCGCTCGGCGCTCTTGAGGAACTCGATGCCACGCGTGGGGCTTCCCGCTACGGCGACGGCCATGCGGCAACGCGCAGGGTCCTGACCGGTGGCGCGGCTCACAGCCTGCGCGGCGACGGCGGGCGATACCAGCCGAAACGGCACGCACTGGCAGCGGCTCACGATGGTGGGCAACATCACGTCTGCCGAGGTGCCCAGCAAGATGAACATAACGCCCTCGGGCGGCTCCTCGAGCGTTTTGAGCAGTGCGTTGGCAGTGTTGGCGCGCAGTTGCTCGGCACGGTCGATGATGTAGACCTTGGCCTTGGCACGGATGGGCGCCAGAGGCACGTCATCGAGCAGCTCGCGGGTCTGGGCGATGAGGTAGCCCGTGGCGCTCTCGGGCGTGTAATAGTGCACGTCGGGGTGCGTATGGCGGGCGACGCGCACGCAGCTATCGCATGAGCCGCAGCCATCCTGCTCGCACAGGAAGGCTTGGGCGAGCGCCCACGCGGCGTCGAGCTTGCCCGCGCCGGGCGCGCCCAAAAACAGGTAGGCGTGCGATGCGCGACCGCTGGCGACGGCATTGGTCAAAAAGTCGCGCACGCGCTCTTGGGTGTCGAGCTTGGCCAGCAGGCTTGCCTGAGCGGGGGCCATGTTACTCGGCCTCCTGGGCAAGCGCGGCGGTGACGTCGTCCTGGGAAATATCGAGGCCGTAGGCGCGAACCTGCTCGACCGTCTTCTCGAAGACTTCCTCGATGGACGCGGTCGCGTCGATGAGCTTTACGCGGTTTGGTTCCTCGGCGGCAATGGCGCAAAATCCCTGGTAGACGCGCTCTTGGAAGGCCATGCCCTTGGCCTCCATGCGGTCGGCCGCACCGCGGTCGGCCATGCGCAGCGCCGCCTGCTCGGGCGTGATGTGATAGACGAGCGTGAGCGCCGGGTGCGTCCCCGCGACGGCCAGGTTGTTGGCATCGCGCACTATCTGGCGATCGAGGCCATCGGCAAACGCCTGATAGCAAGTTGTGGAATCGTAGAAGCGGTCGCACAGGACCACCTTGCCGGCAGCAAGAGCAGGCGCGATGACCTCGTGCACCAACTGGGCGCGCGCGGCCTCGTAGAGCAACAACTCGCAGGTGTCGCCCATCGCCGTATTGGCGGGGTCGAGCAGCAGAGCACGGATCTTTTCGCTGATGGCGGTACCGCCCGGCTCGCGCAGGCTCACAACCTGGTAGCCAGCGAGTTCGAGCGCGCGGGCAAGCAGGCGCGCCTGCGTGGACTTGCCGGCGCCGTCGACGCCCTCGAGCGTGATAAAGCTATGTTGAGCGGGCTCAAAAGCCATGAGCGCAGCCCCTTCCTACAAGGCGCGTAAATGCAGATATATCAACCAAGCCATGATACCCCAGCGTCCGGCGCGTCCCCAATGGCTAATGGTGCCTTTCCAAAGTTGCGGTGAAATAGGGACTGATTGAAGCCCTGAGACCGCCAAACAGTCCCTATTTCACCGCAACTTATGATGGGGAATTTTGGACGCTGGGTATAATCGTCGTATTGCATTGAAATGTGGCGAAAGGAGTGGCAATGTCTCGGTATTGTGCCTCGTGCGGCAAGCTTCTTGCAGATAATGCCAAGTTCTGCACCTCGTGCGGTGCACCCGTTGAGCAGACAACCGCGAGCGATAGCCAGCCCGCTTTTGAGCAGACCGGTTCCCTCGATACGCCGCAAGCCAAGGCGGACGACCCCCTCGCCTATCGCCCCGACCCCGCCGCAGGCCCCGCGGCCGTCGAGACCACGCAGCGCATACCCGTCGCGAGCGGCTCGCCCCAACAGCAGCCGGCTCCCGCATACGCGCCCGCTTCGCCACAGACCCCCGCTCCCAAAAAGAGCGGCACCGGGCCGCTTATCGCCGTTATCGTTGTGCTGGTGGCGATCATCATCGCCCTGGTCGTTTTCTTTGTGATCAAGCCTTTCGACAACGCCGCCACGCAGACGACTGCCGAGGTAGCTAAGCTGCACCATGACGTCGACGACGATGACCTAAGGCCTCTCGGCGACCCCAACAGCCTGTACGACGATGATGACGATGACGACGAGGATGGCGGCGAAGCAACGCTCTCCGAGCAGAACCTCTACCGCCGACTGAGCGAATACTACGACTTGCTCGAAGACCTCGACAACTACGTCCGTGGCTGCGCACAGAACTTCAACGGCAGCTATCTGGAAGAGGATCGAACCACCCGTCAAAATCTCGCCGACGTCGCCGAGCGCACGGAGGACACCATCGAGCAGTATTACGACATCGTCGAGGACCTAGACGTCCCGACGAGCTCCAAGAACTACAGCTCCTGGAAAGACATCGTTGCCCTGTACGACGACCTGGATCACCGCATTGACGCAATCTGTGATGCCTGGGAGATCAGCCTGAAATACGCCAAGCCTGCGGACCACAAGAATGAGATCGTGGCGCCGCTGTCGCGCGACAACGTGGCGGGCACCAATGACAATAAGTACCGCCTAGACTTTGAGGAGCGCTATCCCGGCGCCAAACCCGTCGAAGTGAACTAGTCGCATGCGACGGTCTTAAACGACTAGTCATTCAAGAACGTCCCCAATGACTACGCAAAAAACGAGCGAGGATCATGGGACCCTCGCTCGTTTTTGTTTTGGGCTATGTTTCGGCTGCGCCGCTACTTGTCGGCGGCCGCCTTCTTGGTGGTCGTCTTTTTCGCGGCAGTCTTCTTGGCGGTCGTCTTCTTGGCAGCAGTCTTCTTTGCCGCCGTCGTCTTCTTCGCCGTGCTCGCCTTGGTCGTAGTCTTGCGGCCGCGGGCGGGCTTCTTCTCCTTGGTCGGGCAGTCCATGTTCACGCAGATGCGCCACGGGCCGCGCGCCGTGTTGACCACCACGATGGGGGCACCGCACTCGGGGCAGGTCTCACCCGTCGCCTCGAGCTTACCGCGCGCCGGCAGAGGATAGCTCACGCCGCAGTCATCGTAGTTGGTGCAGCGGATAAAGCGCTTGCCGCTCTTCTCGCTCTTGTGCGCGATCAGGTCGCCATGGCGTCCGGCCTCGGCGCACACCTTGCACTCGCCCACCTTAAGGTCAGGCTCGTAGTTGGTGGGGCACGTGGGGTTCACGCAAATCTCGAAGGCCTTCTGGCGGAACGGCTGGCACTTAATGCGCGGCGCGCCGCACTCGGGGCACACGGCCGCCTCGCCCTCGAGCGGGCTCACCTTGACGCCGCTCGGCACCGGATAGGTCACGTCGCAGTCGGGCCATCCCATGCAGCCGATAAAGCTGCCGCGGGTCTTGGCGCTCGTCTTCATAACCAGGTCCTTGCCGCACTTGGGGCAAGCGCCCACGCGCGCATCGGCCGTGACGGCGTCGCTGATGGCGTCGCCCAACTCCTGCGTGTGCTTGAGCAGCTCGTCGAGCACGCCAGCCAGCAGCGCGCGCGAGTGCGTCACGACATGCTCTTCGGTATCCTCGCCGCGCTCCACGCGAGTCATGTCGCCGTCGAGCTCGCTGGTCATATCGGGGCTCGTGATGCGCGGGGCAAACTGCGACAGCGCGTCGATGATGGCGATGCCTAGCTGGCTCGGCTCAACGGGATCGTTTTTGAGATAGCGCACGGCATACAGGCGCTCGATGATGCTCGCGCGCGTGGACTTGGTACCCAGGCCGCGCTTTTCCATCTCCTGCACAAGCTTGCCCTGGCTGTAGCGCGCGGGCGGCTCGGTCTGCTTGGCCTCGAGCTTAATGTCGAACACGTCGACCGTGTCGCCCTGCTCCAGCGGCGGCATCTGCTCATCGCGCTTAAGGCCGTACGGATAGGCCTCGCGGAAGCCAGGGGTCACGAGCACGTCGCCCGAGGCCACGAACGGCTCGCCGTTGACGTCGAGCTCGAGCTTGGTGTTCTCGATGGTCGCGGGACCCATGAGCGTCGCCAGGAAGCGGCGGGCGATGAGGTCGTAGAGCTTGCGCTGACCGCCGTCGAGTGTGGACGGATCGCCCTCGCCCGTGGGGTAGATAGGCGGGTGGTCGGTGGTCTCGACTTTACCGCGCGTGGGCTTCATGGGGCCAGCGAGTACCTTTTTGCACACGGGCGCCAGCGCCGGGTTGATCTTTGCCAGGTCGCTCACTACGGCGCCCAGATCGAGCGTCGCGGGATACACGGTGTTGTCGACACGCGGGTAGCTGATAAGGCCCGCCATGTAGAGGGACTCGGCGATGCGCATGGTACGCGCAGGTGAGATGCCCTCGGCTGCGGCGGCAGCCTGCAGCGAGGTAGTCGCAAACGGCGTGGGCGGCTGCTGCTTGCGCGAGCGCTTGGTCACCGCGGCGACGGTTGCCGTCGCGACGCCGTCAACATGGTTGTATGCCGTCTCAGCAGCATCCTTGTCGGTAAAGCGTGCCGTCTTGTGCGCGATCTTAAAGCGGTCGTCCTCGGCAGCACCCTGCGCGGCGCCCATGCCGCGGATCTGCCAATAGTCCTCGGGCACAAACGCCATACGCTCGCGCTCGCGCTCGACCACCAGGGCAAGCGTCGGCGTCTGCACGCGGCCGGCGGAACGCACGTTGCCAAAGCCGCCAAACTTGGCGAGCGTCAGGTAGCGCGTGAGCACCGCACCCCAAATGAGGTCGATGTGCTGACGGCTCTCGCCGGCGTCGGCCAGGTTCTGGTCGAGCGAGACGAGGTTATCGAAGGCCTGCGTGATCTCGGCCTTGGTAAACGAAGAATACTGGGCGCGGGCGACCGGCAAGTCGGGCGCCACCTCGCGCACCTTGTTGAGGGCGTCCGAACCGATCAGCTCGCCCTCGCGATCGAAGTCCGTGGCGATGATGACGCTGTCGGACTTTTTGGCGAGGTTCTTAAGCGAGCGAATGAGCTCTTTCTCAGCCGGCAACTTAATGACGGGCGCCCAGGTGAGGTAAGGCAGACTCTCGAGCTTCCAGCCCTTAATGGAGATGCCATCGGCAAGGAACGGCTTACGCTTGGTGTCGTAAGGCGGACGCGCCAGGCCATCGGGCATGTCGGCCGGCAGCATCTCGCCGTCCTCGGTGACCGAATACCAGCCCAGCTTTTTATCGAACAGCACGCTGTCGCAAAAATCAGGCGCAAGGATGTGACCGGCAAGGCCGATCGTCACGCACTCCTCGCCCTTCCACTCAAAGCGGTAGATGGCGGTGTTGTACACCTTGTCCTTTTTGGGCTTACCCGTGGACAGACGCTCGGCGATCTGACGCGCGGCGTCGTTTTTCTCGGCGATGATGAGCTTCAAAAGAGGCTCCTATCTCGTATCTCTGCGGCTACGCCCGCCCGTATGGCGGCCGACTTACGCCCTTGCTTGCTCAATCTGCCCGATGAGCCAATCGCACCAGGCATCCATGCCCTCGCCCTTGCGCGCGCTCACGGCAAACCGCGGCGCCTGCGGATTGAGGTCATCGAGTGTCTTAGTATACCTATCCATGTCAAAATCGAAAGCCGGAGCCACGTCGACCTTGTTGAGCAGCTGCGCGCCGGCGTGTTGGAAGATGCCCGGGTACTTGATGGGCTTGTCGTCGCCCTCGGGCACCGAGAGAATCATGATGGACAGGTTCTCGCCCAGGTCAAAGTCGACCGGGCAGACCAGGTTGCCCACATTTTCGATAAAGATGACGTCGATGTTTTCCAGACCCACAGCCTGGTCGAACGCGTCGACGGCCTCCATGATCATGTTGCCCTCGAGGTGGCACAGGCCCCCCGTGTTGATCTGGATGGCAGGCATGCCGGCTTCCTTCATGGTGATGGCGTCGACGTCCGAGGCGATGTCGCCCTCGATGACGGCGCAGCGCAGGCCAGCCTTGTCGCGCAGGCGCTCGTTGGTGCCCAGGATCGTGGTGGTCTTGCCCGAACCGGGGCTCGACAGCACATTGATCACATAGGTGTTTGTCTCTTTAAATCGCTGTCGCAGCTGATCTGCCAGGCGCTCGTTGCGCGACAGAATCGGCGACGCGATATCAATCGTTTTCTCAGCCATACTTAGCGCTCCTTACTTTGGCCCCTTTATACCCCATCACCAGATGGCTAGCGGGCTAATCGTCGGGGGTTTCGATTTCGATACTCGCGATATCGAGCTCGCGGCCGTGCAGTAGGCGCACGTTGGCACCACCACACTGGGGACAGCGACAGTGGAAGCGATCGTGGTCGAAGACCTCGCCGCAGTCCAGGCATTCACTTTGTGGGTGAATCTCCTCAACCGCGAGCTCGCAGCCCCGCGTGAGCGGGTCCTCATCGCGAAATGTCTCCCACGCAAAGTCGAGCGCCTCGCGCACAACTTCGGTCATATCCCCGATACGCAGCGTTACCAAAACGGCGCGCGAGGCCCCCGCCCCACGCGCCGCGCGAATCACTGTATCGAGTATGCCGTTGACAATGCCAACCTCGTGCATACCGATTTACTCCTCGTCGTCCTCATCGTCCGAGAACAGGTCCAGACGGCTCACAAACAAGCCCTCCTTGCCCTCGCGCGCGGTAATGACCACGCGGGCAATGGCGAGCGAAATCTCGTAGAGCGAGAGCAGGGCACCATACATGAGGCCCAGCGTAACGGGCGAGCCGTCGGGCGTAATCACAGCCGAGCCCACAAGCAGGCCCACGTACACGTAGCGCCAGGCGCCGCGGAAGGCCGCGTAGGACACGATGTGGAAGACGGACAGGTAGAAGATGATGAGCGGCAGCTCAAACGCCACGCCAAAGCCGATCATAAAGAGCAGCTCCATGTTGACGTAGTTCTCCAGGTCGGGCAGCGCCGTGGCGACGGCCGAGGTCTCGCCGATAAGCCACTCAAAGCCCGCCGGGATGATGATGAAATAGCAGAAGATGGCGCCCAGGAAGAACAGCACCGTCGAGGCGAGCACCGTGGGCACGACCCATTTGCGCTCGTTGGGACGCAGTGCCGGCAGGAAAAATGCCAGAATCTGCCAGATGATCATGGGCGTGCACATGACCACGGCCATCTTGATGGCCAGCGAGAAGCGCAGGCCAAAGCCGCCGAGCGTGGTGGTGATGTAGAACTTACCGTCCGGCACAAAGGAGCGGATGGGGTCTTCCAAGATGTCGAGCACCACGGGCGTGGCGAAATACAGCACGATGGCGGCGGCAAACACCGACACGACCACGATAGTCAGGCGGCGACGGAGCTCTCCCAGGTGATCGAAGAGCGGCATGCGCGCAGGTCCGATAGGCATTACTCATCGCCTCCCTTCGAGGCGTCGGCGGCAGCGGCGTCGTCCTCGGCCTCGAGCTCGCGGGCGAGCTGGTCGACGACGGCCTTGCGCTTGCGGGGACGACGGGCGTAGAGGTCGGCCGTCGTGGGCTCTACCGGCTCGGGCTCGGGCTCCGGTTCTGCAGCAGGCTCGGGCTCGACGACAGGCTCGGCGGCAGCGGCAGGCTCGGCACCCTCGGCCTCCTCAGCAGCACCCTCGCCCTCGGCGGCAGCCTCGCTCGCGGCCTTCTCGGCAGCAAGGCGGGCACGGCGCTCGGCAAAGGTCTCCTTCTTGGCGGGCGCTGCCGTCTCGGCGGCATCCTTGTCCGCATCGGAATCGTCATCGACGGCAGTCTTCTTGGGCTTGACCGGTGCCGAAGCGGCCTCACTTACCGGATCGATAATCTCAGACTGAACAACGGCCGTCATCTTTTCCTGCGTCTCGCGGAACTGACGGATGGCACGGCCGATCGTGCGGCCCATCTGTGGGAGCTTATCCGGGCCAAACAGCAAAAAGCCGAAGACCACGATGATCGCGAGCTCACCCTCTCCAATACCAAACACACATACCTCCAAGGCTCGATGTGAGTCGAGCCCGCACCGCGCCATTCGGCCGGAACTCGTCTATTCATTCGGTCAAGTATAGCGCCCGGACGCCAAAACGTCCGAGCGCATCACAAACATATGCCAAACGGCACGCCCTTTTGGGCGCAAAGATTATGCAGCGGTGATCGAAATCTCCTGGTCGACACCCAACAGCTGAACCACGCGCATCACCGGGGGCTGCACATTGGTGCAGCTAAAGCGCTTGCCGTGGTCGACCGCGTGGTGCGCGGCGCCCACGAGCACGCCAATGCCCGTCGAATCGATGTAGCTCACCTGGGCAAAATCGAGCTCAACGGCCTCAGTGGGCTGCTCGAGCGCCAGGTCAATGGCATTGCGCAGGCTATCGGCGTTAGAGATATCGATCTCGCCGGTCACCTTAATGGTGTAGATCTCCGGTGTGGGGTTGGTGGAAATACCCAAATCCATGTATACGCTCCTTTACGTATCGAAAGTGCGGATAGTACTGGGCGCGGACTTGCGGGGCCCTAGGCGTTAGGCGCGCTCGGCACGAGCAAGCTCGGCAGCGACGAGCTTGACGGCCAGCACCAGTACGTCGAGTGCTGCCTCCAGGTCCTCGACCGTGGGATAGCTCGGCGCGATGCGGATGTTGGTATCGCGCGGATCCTTGCCATAGGGCCAGGTGGCACCGGCCGGCGTGAGCTTGACGCCCAGGTCGGCGCAAAGCGCGGCGACCTTCTGGGCCGAGCCCTCGGGACCATCGAAGCTTACAAAGTAGCCGCCGCGGGGGTGCGTCCAGGTGGCACAGCCCGTATCGCCCAGGCCCTCGGTGAGCTTGCGCTCAACGGCCTCAAAGCGCGGACGCAGGAACTCGGCATGCTTTTTCATGTGCTCCTTGACCGCCTCGATGGTGGGAAGGAAGCGCACGTGGCGCAGCTGGTTGAGCTTGTCGGCGCTGATGAGGCCGGCCTTCAGGCGCTTGGAGAACTCCGCGATAACCGCGGGGCTCGCACCGATAAAGCCGATGCCGGCGCCCGGGAAGGTGATCTTGGACGTCGATGCAAAGGCCACCACGCGGTCCTCGGTGCCCGCCGCGCGAGCGAGGTCAAAGATGTTGGCGAGCTCGTCGGTCTCGTCGTACAGGTCGTGCACGCAGTAGGCGTTGTCCCAGAAGATGCGGAAATCGGGCGCGGCCGTGGGCATCTCGACCAGGCGACGCACGGTGTCCTCGCTAAAGGTGATGCCCGTGGGGTTGGAATACTTGGGCACGCACCAGATGCCCTTGATGGAGTCGTCGGCGGCAACCAAGCGCTCGATCTCGTCCATGTCGGGGCCGTTGTCGGTCATCGCGACGGGGACATTCTCGATACCCAAGTCGGCAGTGATGCCAAAGTGGCGATCGTAGCCGGGAACAGGGCACAGGAACTTGACCTTCTTGCCGTCATGCGCGGCCTCATAAGCCTCCCAAGGCTCGCTACCGCACGAGCCGCAGCGCCAGAACATGCCGGCGATATCGTGCTCGATCAGCAGGCTCGACGAACCCAGTACGAGCGTCTGCTCGGCGGGGCAACCCAGGAACTCCCCCGCCAGCTTGCGTGCCGAGGGAATGCCCTCAAAGCAACCGTAGTTGGAGCAGTCGACGTTGCCGTCGTGCAGATCGGCATCGGCATTGAGGATATCGAGCATGGGGCGAGAGATGCCCACCTGGGAGGGCGACGGCTTGCCGCGGGCCATGTCGAGCGCCAGGCCCTTGGCCTTGACCTCGGCGACCTCGGCTTTGAGCGCCTCGATGGCGGCATCGAGTTCGGTGGTTTCCATCTTCTGGTAGATCGTCTGCATGGGTGCGACCTTTCGCGAAGCGGGACGTTGCAGTTCGTCTAAGTATAGACCGCCACTGCCGCAACGGTATGAAGCCGTGATAGATTAAGTCCATCGCAATGAATTACGACATCGCCGCGCATGCCGGCGTGGGGCGCCCAAGGAGGCACTATGGAGTACGGATCGTTCCAGGCCGAGGAATTCGGCGACCTGCAGCGCCTGGTCGACGGACTGTTTTATGACCGCCGCGCCATCGACCGCCTGGATCTCATCGTGCAGGCCGAGATCTTGGACCTCGCGCCCGACCTCATGGAAATCGTCAACCTTTTGCCGCCCGGCTACTACGACCGCCAATCGCTTTGCGACCAGCTCAACTCCGCCTTGGCCGCCCACGGCTGGGGCGCCGTCTACGGCACCGTGGAATAAACCTAGTCATTTAAGAACGTCCCCAATGACTAAAACGCCGCTTGTGACGGTGTTCACGGGCGGCGTTTTCAAACTTGTTTGTGCTTTTACTCGTCCTTGGACGCGGGGTGCTTGCAGACCACGCTCATGTAGATCATGCCGAGCACGGCAGCGGTAACCGAACCGGCAAGGATGGCGGCCTTGGCAGCCAGAACCTCAAACTGGGCCGTCGGGAAGGCGAGACCGCTGATGAGAATCGACATGGTAAAGCCGATGCCGCCCAGAATACCCACGCCGGCAATCATGTGCCAGTTGACGTTGCGCGGTAGCTCGCAGGCCTTGAGCTTGACCAAGGCGAACGTCATGCCAAAGATGCCGATCGGCTTGCCCAGCAGCATGCCAAAGTACACGCCGAGCGTCACCGGATCGGTGAGCAGCGTGCTCATGTCCACACCCACCAGACGAACCTGCGCGTTGACAAATGCGAAGATCGGCAGGATCACAAAGTTGACCGGCGTAGAGATCAGGCGCTCCATGCGGATGAGCGGCGGGGTCACGCGGTGCATGACGCGCTCGACCTTGGTGGTCGAGACGGTAAAGTCATGCTGGCCCAGGATGTGTGCCTCGTCGTCGTAGCGGTCATCGAGCAACGGAAGGCATTCGCCCAGCCAATCGGTAAGGCTATCGAGCTTAACGCCGCACTTGGCCGGAATAGTAAAGGCCAGGATGACGCCGGCGAGCGTGGCATGCACGCCGCTCTTGAACATGCAGAACCACAACAGCAGACCCAGTACCGAATACGGGGCAAGGCGGTAATGCTGCGTCTTGTTGAGCCACACGAGCGCGCAGGTCACAAGCGCGGCGGCGCCCAACCAAAACGGATTGGGACTCTGACCGTAGAAGATGGCGATGGCGGCGATAGAGATGAGGTCGTCGGCGATGGCGAGCGTCGAGAAGAACACGCGCACGCCGTTGGGCACGCGATTGCCCAAAAGCGACAGCACGCCCAGCGCAAAGGCAATATCGGTTGCCATGGGGATGGCCCAACCGTTGCGGGCGCCGGCATGGTTAAAGATCAGGTAGATGCAGGCGGGAACGACAACGCCGCCCACGGCCGCCAGCATGGGAAGCATGGCCTGACGCGGATTCTTGAGCTCACCGACCGTCATCTCGTACTTAAGCTCGATGCCCACCAACAAAAAGAAAATCGCCATGAGGAAGTCGTTGACGAAAAGCTCAACGGTGAGACCGGCCGTAAGGTTGCCCAGACCCACATACAGCGGGGTCTCCAAAAAGTGATGGATGGCCTCGTAGGCATCGGTATTGGCGCAAATGACGGCGGCGATGGCGGCGAAGACCATGACGGCGGCGGAAATCGTACCGTTCTCGGCGATGCGCTCCCAGATGTCGTGACGTTCAAAGCGCTTGCGCTCACGAACGTTGAACAGCTGCTCAGTTGCTGCCATGGGCGGCTCCTTTCACGGGAAAGCTCCCGTCTTAAAAAAGCACGGCCCGCCCAAGTGGCGGTGCCGCGCTCTAACGTATTACGCTTGCATCTAGCCTACCCTGCACGACAAGCACGCAGGCGTGGCCGAAAAGCGGAACCACAGGTTGAACATTATTTGCCCAACGGCACGGGCACGCCTGTCCAAGAGACGACGCGGTGCCATGCACAAAAAACGACCGGAGCGCGGGGCGTCCGCGATCCGGTCGTGGCGTTTGGTCAACTCAACCTAGCAGGCGGCCATGATGGGGGCAGCGACCTGCTTCTTACGGGAGAGGACGCCCGGCATCCAGACGCCGTCGTGCTCGTCGGCAATGCCCAGGCCCTTCTGAGCAGCCTCGGTCTCGCCCTCGAGCAGGACCTGCGAGCCCTCCTCCATGATGTCGGTGATGCACAGGACAATGCCGTCAGCACCCTTCTCAGCGGCGTAGGCGCGCATGGCCTCGCGAATCTCGTCGATCATGCCGAGCGCGCGGCTCTTGTCGACGGTCTCGTACTGGCCGATGAGCAGCTTCTTGCCGGCGGGCTCGAACATCTTGATGTCGTTGCCGACCATCTCGGCTGCGGTGAAGGAGCCGGACGGACGGGTGAGGAAGACCTCCATGCCAAACTTGACCGGGTCGACGCCCACCTGCTCGCCGAGCTTGGCGGCGACGGCGCGGTCGAATTCGGTGGTGGTGGGGCTCTTGAGCATGAGCGTGTCGGTCATCATGGCCGAGAGCAGCAGCTTGGCCTGGACGTCGGAAAGCTCAACGCCGAGCACGCCGGCGAGCTTGGTGACGATGGTGCAGCTGGAGCCCCAGGGCAGGCAGATGTAGTGCAGCGGGCCGGCGGTCTCGAAGTCGCCGATGCGGTGATGATCGACGACGCCAAAGACCGTGGCGTCCTTAAGGCCGGCGACGGACTGGGCGGACTCGTTGTGGTCGGTGAGGACGACGAGCTGACCGGCCTCGACGGAATCAATCACGCGGGGCTCGGCGATGCCGGCGTCGGCGAGCAGCTTGGCGGACTCGGCCGGAAGCTGGCCCAGAGCGCAAGCCTCGTAGGTGTTGCCGGCATACTCAACCTGGTTGAGCAGCTGGGACAGGACGACGGCGCTCATGATGGCGTCGTTATCGGGGTTCTGGTGACCAAAGACAAGAACGTTTGCCATGGGTTTCCTCCACTTGATATGTGTACTTGGACGTAGCTATGGTAGCACGCCGATGCCGAGCCTTCGCAGACGGAAGGGCCACGGCATATTTTGGGGCAGGCACGGGGGCCAAGGCTGTCCCTTTTACGCCATGTTGGTGCAAAGTAACCTGTCCCCTTTGCGCCAACGAGCGAACTTATTTACCGGCGGCGCGCAGGGCTACGTAGGCGGCGCCGATGATGCCGGCGTCGTTGCCGAGCGAAGCGACCTTGATGGGCGTCTCACGCGAGGCGGAAAGCGCGTAGCGCTGGAAGTGCTCACGAACGTCGTCGAGATAGACATCGGCCGAAGCAGACGCGCCGCCACCGATCAGGAACATCTCGGGATCGACCACGTTGGCGATAAGCGCCAGGGCGCGGCCGAGATAATCGGCCATGGTATCGGCAGCAGCAAGCGCAAGTTTGTCACCCTCGCGGCAGGCCTGGAACACGTCCTTGGAATCGGAGGGGCCGGTGAGCTCGATGGGCTCGACGCCCGCCTTCTTGCACTCGGCAAGGTAGTTGCTCACCACACCGGTAGCGCTGGAATACTGTTCCAGGTGGCCATGGCCGCCGCAGCCGCAGGTGCGCTCCTCAGCCGGGTTCAGGCACATGTGGCCAATTTCGCCGCCGGCGCCCACAACGCCCGACACCACGTCGCCGTTGACGATAACGCCGCCGCCCACACCGGTACCGATGGTGACCATCACCACGTTTTGTACGCCCTTGGCAGAACCGAGCCAAGCCTCGCCCATGGCAGCAGCGTTGGCATCGTTTTCGTACTTAACGACCGCGTCAGGGCAGTGCTGCTGGATGGCAATCTTAAGCTCGGGCAGGTTAATAGCAATGTTCGCCTTGACCTTGGCATCGCCCGACGCCGGGATGGGGCACGGAACGGCCAGGCCAATGCCCGCCACAAAGGCACGCGGAATCTGCGCCTTGGCGACCACCTGGTCGATAGCCTCGGTCACCGCGGCAAAGCCCGCAGCGTCAACAATGGGAGGCGTGGGCACACTGGCCTTGGCAAGCAGGTTACCATCCTCATCGAACAGACCCTCCTTAACCGAAGTGCCGCCGACGTCAATGCCGATGTAGTACTGCTTGGGTTCCATAGGGGCCCACCTTTCTCGTTTAAACATTGCCTGTATGGTACCGCTCCCCAGCCCAAAACCCGCCAAAAAGGAACAGGTTTGTTTTGACAGGTTTTATCTGGGAAAAAGCGAAGCCCGCTAATGGGTCGCGCAAGGCCCTAGCCAAATATAAAAGCGCCGGGAGGCGGAGGCTCCCGGCGCCCATGAAAGGGACTGTCTTGTCTGTTGGACCGCACGGTCCGTCGCGGCGATAACGCCGGCTAGGCCTTAAGCGCCTGCAGCTGCTTGTGGACCTCGATGAGCTCCGTTGCCATGACGCGCATGGTCTCGGTGCCGGCCATCTGGTCCTCGGCATGCAGCAGAATCAGTGGGGCCTCGCCGTTACGCTCGCCATTGGCCTCCTTTTTAAGGAGCCCCATGTGGACATCGTGACCACCGTTGTAAGCCTCGTCGCCCTGCTTAATAAGCTCCTCGGCGGCGTCAAAATCGCCCTCCTTGGCCTTTTGTACGGCATTGACGTACATGCTCTTGGCGGTGCCGACATAACTGATGATCTCGAAACAGGTCATCTGCAGATCGTTCATATCCTCCATGTGCCGTACCTAGCCCATCACGCTGACGCAGTGGTCGATGATGCCGGCGGCGTTCATACGGCCGTAATCGACCATGTTGATGACCTCGACCGGAAAACGACCGGCGGCCTCCTTCTCAAAATCGCCCTTGGTGTATCCAATCTGCGGGCCGAGCAGCAAGATATCGCACTCGTCCAGGTGATCGTGGGCCTCGTTCATGGGGCGAGCCTCGACCTCGATGTCCAGACCGCGGCTCGCGACCTCGGACTGCATCTTCTGGACCAGCAGGCTCGTGGACATGCCGGCATTGCAGCAAAGCATGATCTTCTTCATGGTTTCCTCCTTATAACTGCGCGGCGCGCAGACGACAACTGGTTTTATTCCTTGCGGCTACTGTACCCACCCCCTGTGTCTTTACGCAGGAGGAGAGCCGCGGGTACCGGCGCCGCGTGCCGGCACCCGCAACGATGGAAGAGAAAGCTACGTTTAGGCGTTCTGTTCGGCAAGCGCTTCCTGTTTGGCGACGGCCTTCTCGGAAATCCTCATAAAGGGCAGGTAGACAGCCATGCCGATGACAAGCTCGAGAGCCTGCCACACGCCAGCGCGCCAGTCAAAGCCCGTGGCAAGCAGGGCGTTGATGACGGGAGGCATGGTCCAAGGCACCTGGGCAATGCAGGGGCTGATGATACCCGCGCAGGTCAGGCCATAGGTGATGCCGATGAACAGGTCGGGAAGAAGAACGAACGGAATCATGAGCGGCAGATTGTACACGATGGGATAACCGTAGATGACCGGCTCGTTAATGTTGAACAGACCAGGCAGGATAGCCATCTTGGAAACGGTCTTGGAGGCCTTGTTCTTGGAGAACAGGAGGGTATCGAGCAAAAGCATGAGGGTGCAGCCCGAGCCGCCGATAAGAGCGAAGCTGTTGACGATCTGCATATTCATGTAGTGGTCGGGCTGGATGGTGCCACCGGCGGCAAAGGTAGCCATGTTGTCGACGATGAGCATGGTCAGGATCGGCTCGACGGTAGCGCCAGAGATGGTGGACTGGTGAATACCGACGCAGAACAGCAGATTTGCAAGAGTGTAGATGAGGATAACAGCCCACGGACCGGCGTTCATGATGTTCTTGAGCGGGTTGGAGATGCACGTGGAGATGATGGCGCACAGATCGGTGCCGGCGCACACGGCGAGCAGGGCTGCGGCAAGAGCGAAGATTGCGAGGTTGAGCAGCATCGGGATCATGACGTTGAAGGAGTTGGAGACCGCGGGAGGCACGCCCTCGCCCAGCTTAACCTTGAGCTTCTCGACGCCAGAAATCTTGATGAAGAGCGAGACGGAAAGCAGGGCGATGATAATAGCCGAGAACAGACCGTTGGTGCCGGTGTTGGCAGTCGAAAGGGCGCCCGTGACCTCGGCGGAGGTGATCTTGTCGGTGAGCAGCGGGCTCGTGGCGGCAAGCGAGGCGGTGATCTGCTGCGGCATCATGATGACGAAAGCAGAGATAGCGACGACCACGCAAGCGAGCGGGTTATCGAAACGCTTGTTCTTAGCGAGGCTGTAGCCAATCAATCCGGCCAAGATAATGGCAGAGACGTTGAGGGTGCCCAGCGTAATTGCCGAACCCCACGTCTGAAGGTTGGCAAGGCCCGCCGCATCGAGCGGGAACAGAGGGAACACGACGTTGTTAATAAGAACCGCGATACCCGCAAGGATATAGAGCGGCGTGATGGTCGCGAAGGCGTCACGCAGGGAACGCAGGTGAACCTGGTTTCCCACCTTCGCAGAGACCTCGGCAAACTTGTCGAGGAAGCTCTTTCCGTTGTCACTGGCCATGATTGCTCCTAACTTTCAAATCCGGCCTTTTCCTATGCGCACGGTGGTCTGGCGCCCTCTGCCACCAGATGTGCCATGTGTTGCGCGCAGCGGCGCGCGGTCTGGGCGTTCGCCCGTTCGCTAATCAACCACGTGAGTCGTGGCGACCTGCTTGAGCCAAGCTGCCGACTTCTTAAGGCGGCGCTTGTAACCGTCCATAAGGTCGACCTCGACAAAACCGTAACGGTTCTTAAAGGCATTCGCCCAAGACCAGTTATCGATGACGGCCCAATAATGGTATCCGCGGCACTTGGCGCCCTCGGAGATTGCCTTGGCAACCCACTCCAGGTGCTGGCGCACAAAGTCGACGCGGTAGTCATCCTGGATGGTTCCTTCGGCGTCACGGTTCTTGTATTCGTCCATGATGCCGATGCCGTTCTCGGAAACGAACCACTCAAGATCGGGGTAGTTCTTAGCGCAGTCCATGCCAAAGTCGTAGAGGCCCTGCGGGTAGATCTCCCAGCCGCGGCTCTCGTTCATAACGGCGTCGGGCCACACATACTCGTCGGCAAAGTGCGGCAGGCCGTACTGGTCAATCTTGCTCGCCGGCGCCTGAACGCGCGTGGGGTGGTAGTAGTTGCAGCCGAGCCAGTCGACAACACCCTGCTTAAGAATCTCTTGGTCGCCGGCACGGAACGGGAGCTTAACGCCGCCCTCGGCTAGGCTGTCGAGCACGTCGGCAGGAAGCTCGCCCTTGGTGATGAGGTCGAGCCACCAGCGGTTGTTGATGCCGCTGGTCATACGCACGGCCTCGAGGTCTGCCTCGCTGGGGTTCTCCTTGGTGTAGACCGGAGTAAAGCAGTTGATCATGCCGATCTTGGCATCGGCGCGAATAGCGCCCTCGTCATAGGCGCGACGATAGTTGGCCACGGCCAGCGCGTGCGCCAGCGAGATGTGATACTGCACGGTGCGGGCGCGGTTGAAGTCGTGGAGCTGCGGGAACCACACGCCCTCCTGATAGCGCTGCTCGGGCTCGACGATGGGCTCGTTAAAGGTGAACCAGTACTTAATCTCCTGGCCAAACTCGTGGAAGGCGACGTCGGCGTAATGTGCGTAAGCCTCGACAACCTCACGGCTCTCCCAGCCGCCACGGTTAAAAAGGTAGGTGGGCATGTCAAAGTGGTACAAGTTGACAAACGGCTCCAGGCCGGCCTCGCGAGAGGCGCGGAACAGCTCGTGATACCACGCGGCGCCTTCCTCGTTGAGGTTACCGTCGGCATCGAGCAGACGGCTCCACTGGATGGAAGTGCGATAGGTATCCAGGCCCAAGTCCTTCAGAATGCGAAGGTCTTCCTGGTACTTGGCCATAAAGTCATTGCCGGCGTAAGAGCCAACGCGGTTGTAGAACGAACCCAGATCCTGGATGGACCAGGTGTCCCACAGGTTCTCGAGCTTGCCGCCCTGGTTCCACTGACCCTCAGTCTGCGGGCCGGACATAGCAGCGCCAAAGAAGAAGTCGTTGGGCAGCTGATACTGTGCCATCAAAGTCCTCGCTTTCGTGTTCTAGAGCTTCCGGTTGGAGACGGGTTTGCTTTGGCAGGTTATCCGGCGCGGGCGCGCACCGGCCATACCGATATCCAACCCGCCAAAACAAAACCGTCCCCAAACGGTCGATCCTGTTGTGCGGAAGGATTCCGTTCGTTGCTTAAACTATAGCGCTCTAATTCTAAAAGTAAAGCGTCTTTTTCTTTTTTCTTTCTCGAGCTTCTTAGATAAAGGTTATATGGGTGCCTTGTTAAGGGTTATACTTACTTGCGTATTGATATATGTCGGAAAGGAGGTTCAATGATTCCCAAATACGAGGCGATAGCTGCAGATATTCGTCGAAGCATCGAGGATGGCACTCTTAAACCGGGCGACAAGCTTCCCACCGTCGTTGAGTTCTGCGAGCTCTATAGCGTTTCCAAAATCACCGTCAAACGAGCTATCGAGCAAATCACCGAAGAAGGTCTTATTACCAGCCGACGCGGATCGGGTACCTACGTTAAGGACACGGCGGGACTTCCCGGTCAGGCGTTTTTCCAGGGCAAAAACGACCGTGCCCAGGGCTTTTCGTATGAGCACCGCGGGGAGAAGGTGACCTCGGTGGTCTACGATTTCTCGATTGTTAATCCACCAGCGGACATCGCAGCCCAGCTGGGAATTGCCGAGGATGACTTTGCCTATCACATCGTGCGTGTGCGTCAGGCCGATGAGAAGCCCATCGTTATCGAGTACACCTACATGCCCCTCGAGCTGATTCCGGGGCTGAAAAAGAAGGACCTGTACGGATCGGTCTACCACTTCATCCGCGAGCAATGTGGGCTGAAGATTTCGAGCTTCCACCGTACCATTCGCGCCGTGGCAGCAACCGAGGAAGAAGCCGAGCGCTTGGACACCAAGCCTGGCTCTCCCCTGCTCGAGCTCACCCAGATTGGCTTTTTGGACAGCGGCGCCGCCTTTGAGTATTCGATCTCGCGCAACGTTGGCGACCGCTTTGAGTTGCACAACGTAACGTTGGCATAGGTTTTTGTAGTCATGCGGGCGCTCGCTTTGAGCTGTTTTGCACAGCGCCCGCGCAACACAATGGGGTATGAATATGTCCGATTTGATTAAACTGACGCCGATCTTCCACGAGAAGATCTGGGGCGGCCGCCAGCTCGAAACCGTATTTGGCTACGACATTCCCGAGGGTCCCATCGGTGAGTGCTGGGCCATCTCGGCCCACCCCAACGGCGACTGCCAGATTGCGGAGGGCCCGTATGCCGGCCACACGCTGTCGTGGCTGTGGGCCGAGCATCGCGAGCTCTTTGGCAACTGCGAGGGCAAGGAGTTCCCGCTGCTCATTAAGATTCTGGACGCCAAGGACGACCTTTCGATCCAGATTCATCCCAACGACGAGTACGCCGCCAAGCACGAGAACGGCAGCCTGGGCAAAACCGAGTGCTGGTATGTGCTGGACTGCGAGCCCGGCGCCACGATCATCGTCGGCCAGCGCGCACATGACCGCGCCGAGGCCGCACAGATGATCGAGGAAGGCCGTTGGGACGACATGCTCAACGTGCTGCCGATCCACAAGGGCGACTTTTTCCAGATTGATTCCGGTACCGTCCATGCCATCAAGACCGGCACGCTCATTTTGGAGACGCAGCAGTCGAGCGACGTGACGTATCGTCTGTACGACTACGACCGCCCCGGCACCGACGGCAAGCTGCGCCCCCTGCACATTGAGCAAAGCCTCGATTGCATCGATTTTGACGTTCAGGCACCGATCGACGGCACGGTGACCGCGCCCGAGGTGGACGGCGTGACCGAGCTCGAGTCCAACCCCTGCTACACCGTCGATCGCGTACGCGTCGACGGCAGCAAGATCCTCGACCAGCGCTGGCCCTTCATGTGCCTGTCGGTCATCGACGGCGAAGGCACCGTCTGCGGCGACCCCGTCCACAGGGGAAGCCACCTGCTGGCTCCGAGCACCGTCAGCTCCATCGACCTCGAAGGCAAGATGGAACTGATCATCAGCCACCTCTAGGTCACCGGTCCCCAAGCGCTCGTCGGGACGGGGCGCGGGGGTTTGGTCGCCTGCTCGGACAGTCCTGCTCGCACGGAGAGCACATTAAGTGCTCTCCGGCTCGTGCGGAACTCGCGATCGACCAAACCCCCGCGCCCCGTCCCGACGAGCCTCTGGCTAGTTACGACAATCAAAAAGCAACAAGGGGCTCCCCCGCTCATCAAACGGGAGAGCCCCTCGCCATACATAACGAATCAAGGTGCCTATAGGTAGACCTTTTCGAAAAACGATAATGTGTCCTGAAGACGTGCTCTCTCTTTACGATCGGTCTGCCGATTTACATAAGAAGAAAAGTCCGCAAAGAAGTCTCCGGCATCAGCCCTCATTTGCTCTATTAGCTCCAAGCGAGCCGAAGGCGGCAACAAACCCGCAAGTCGAACAATATCCGAGCGATGCTTTCGTCGATCTTTATCGTTGCAATGGCGCCCTTCTTCATAGCTCCTATTGATATCAATGTGTGCACGCATCTTGAGGGGAATGATATGGAGCGCATCGAGCAACGTAATGCCCTCTACGTTCGTTGCGTTGTCGCGAATAAATTCGTAGTAGCCATCGTCGAGAATAATTGCCGAAAGACTTGATACGGCCCCGTCAAAGGAAAGAGGTGCCACTTCGCTCGTTTCATCTTCGAGCACAAAATCAGGATGTCGGGCAAATAGCTCAATTTGGCCGGGATAGTCTAGGACTTGCCTTGATCCTTCGGGCAAACAGAACCGATAGTAAGTGCACCTTCCATCGCCGACCTTTCCAGTCTCATATCCGGCAGCTTTGATAAATGCCCACAATGCAGTGGCGAATTCAACGCCTTTCCCATCAACAATTACGACGACATCCAAGTCTTCAGTAGCTCTAAACGAATCGCCCTCATTGTCAAATAGAACGCTGCAGGCCCCTCCACCAATAAGGACGTAACCGCCTTTACAGCCGCTCATGGCATCGGCAAATCGCTCTATTCCCCTCACTTTTGACATATCGTCCTCCTGAGCTGTTCGACCGCGTCGAGCAGACGATCTTCTTTGTAATCTGCTTTTGCGCAAGCAACGTATAAGGAAAACGGGTCGACACACTGCAAACCCGTCGCGTCAAAACTAATATCGGACGGCGCGTCCACGGGATACGACCAGACCTCAATCACAACTGCCGCCGGTTCGTACCACTGAGCCTCCAGCCATCTGTCGCCCATATGCTCTTTCAAGGCCTCTAGCTGATATTTTTCGAGAGCAATGGTTGGAGCAGAGTCTTCATGGGCAAGGTCGGACATATAGCTAAGGGCAGACACACCGGAAAGCAGCGCATCAACGGCACGTAGCTCTGTTCTCTCGATAACCTTCTTGAGCCGGATTCGCTCTAAAACTGGCGTGCGAAGATAGTCCTCAAACCCATCTAGCAACGTCTCGGTCGACAGCCCGGCGTCACACAATATACGCTTTTTGCCGTCCCGCATAATCAACCCAGGAGCTATAGCGGCGATTTCCGAAAGATAGCCGCTGACGCTTGCCGCGCTTTTGCCACACAGACGCGCTAGGTCGCCGGCGGAGCAGTCAACCCATCGTCCCGCAATGAGATTTAGGACGATTCGTTGAGATTGGGACGAAAGCGGAGCAGCGGGAGAAGCACCCAGCACTTCATCGGAAATAACGGCTCCGATAAACGGCAGGAACGCATTTCGCTCATCTCGGATATATGCGATTCCCTCTGAAGAAAGCGCGCGCATAAAACCTAAATCCATAGCATCCCAGCAAATTGCCACCGGACGAGCATCTAACGTACGCACTGCATTGACGAGATTTCGCGCCGAAATGACACTGGGCGGTTCTTTAGGTTCCGCAACAATAAAACGGCCCTGCTCAGACATGCCAAGCCGTGCCAAGCGAAGCGAATACCGCTCAAGATACATGCGAGGAATCTGCATCTCAACTGGCTCCGGGTCGATGGCGAGCTCTAAAGAGAAGAGTCTTTTTGGGAGACAATTTAGCAGCATGTCCAATCACCCTTTTCATTTCAGTTACATTTTAGTATCTATCTGAAATTATACTGAATCGTATAAAACGCTCAATCCCTAAAGTCATAAGAAACAATCCAAACGCAATAAAGAGGCTCCCCCGCTCATCAAATGGGAGAGCCCCTACTCACATCTATTTTTCTATCAGCCCACCCGGCTCTCCAGATCAAAAAGCGAACGAGAAAAGCGACGTTCGTCCAGCAACGTTACCCAAGGACCTGGGCGGGCGTATGGGGCAACATCGATCGCGAGTTCCGCACGAGCCGGAGAGCACTTAATGTGCTCTCCGTGCGAGCAGGACTGCCCGAGCAGGCGACCAAAGCCTCCGGCGCGCCCGCCTAGCCGGATGTACGGGTTTTCCAGGTGCGGCAGATCGGCCTGAAAGAGGAGGGCATAGACCTTGAGGTCATGCCCGACGATTGAAGGCCGAGGTGCCGTGCCTGGGAAAGCCGCCTAGGTCAGTTTCACAATAGGTGCAAAGCCCTTCATAAGCTTTTTGGTCTGGCCGGTTTTTTCGAACTGGACCTCGATCATGTCTCCGGCGACCGAGATCACGGTACCCGTGCCAAAGGTCTTATGGCTCACGGTATCGCCCGCGGCAAAGTCCTGCGATGCGCTGGCGCGATCGACCTTGCGCTCCACCGTCGGGGACACCTTAGATGACGGCTTTTTGGCTCGCGGCGCACCCGAACCAAAGGTCGAGGCAACACGGCCGGCGTCGGGCGAGACCCCATGATGGCGCTCGGTCCCGTAGCTGCTGCCGCCAAAGAAATCGTCAAAACTCGATCCACCGCGCGAACCGGAACCGCCGGTCGAGCGCGTATGCGAACCAAACACCTTGCCGCCGTACATATCCGAGCCCATGCCCGAGCCAAAGGTGCCGTGACGGTCGCCGCGTTTCTCCCAGCCCGTGCCCTCAAAACCGGCAGAACCGATGCCGCTAAACTCGATATCCTCAAACGGAATCTCGTTGAGGAAGCGCGAGCGCGGGTTGGCAGAGGTCGAGCCGTAGGTGCGACGCGTGGCCGCATAGGTCAAGAACAGGCGCTTACGGGCGCGCGTGATGGCGACGTAGGCCAGGCGACGCTCCTCCTCGAGCTTGCCCGGGTCATCGCCGCCGCCAAAGTCGTGCACGTGCGGGAAGATACCCTCCTCCATGCCGGCCACGAACACCGCCGGGAACTCCAGGCCCTTGGCGGAGTGGATGGTCATCATGGTGATGGCATGCGTCTCGCCGGCCAGGGAATCCAAGTCGGAGCGCAAGGCCAGCCACTCCATGAGCGCCGGCAGCGCCTTACAGGTGAGCGGACCGTAGGTGCGCTCGATCTCGTCGGCATGCACGGCACCCGCCGGCAACTCTGTTGGCACGGCATACGCGTTGCCCGCGATGGCGGCGGCCAGGGCATCCTGCGGAGACAGCGCCGGAGCGGCCAAGCTATCGAGCGGATTGGAGCCCGCGGCGTCACGCGCACCAACGAGCGCCTCAAACGAGGATACCGGGGCAGACGGCCCCGGTTCGGGCGCAGGCGCGCTCACCACGACGGGCTCGGGCTCGGCGCTGACAGGCACATCGGCAACACCGGCAGCGCGCAGCTCTTCCAAGCTCTCGAGCGTACCTTCGATATCCTCATGCGTCTCCTCAAATTCGGCAGCGACACCCAGGAATTCCTGGATGTTCTCGGCGCGGCTCTCGGACTCCATGGTGCCCTCGGCGCGGAAAGCCTGCAGCAGGCCCGTCTTATCGACGATCATCTCGACAACGTCCTTGAGCTCGCCGTCCATGCGGCGACCCTCGCGCACCAGCGACACAAAGCTCGACAGGCCATTGCGCACCTTGGCGCTAAACATGCCGGTTTCGGCGCACGCGATCTCGCAAGCCTGGAAGAACGAGCAACGGTTGTCGCGCGCCAGCTGCTCAATCTTTTGGATCGAGGTGGAGCCGATGCCGCGGCGCGGCGTGTTGATGACGCGCTTGACGCTCATCTCGTCTGCCGGGTTCACGATCATCTTGAGGTAGGCCATGACGTCGCGGATCTCGGCACGATCGAAGAATCGCGTGCCGCCCACAATCTTGTAGGGCACGCCTGCGCGCAGGAACATATCTTCGAGGATACGCGACTGGGCGTTGGTGCGGTAGAACACAGCAATATCGTCGTAGCTCGTGCCCTTGGAGTGCAGCTTTTCGATCTCGCCGGCAATCCAGCGGCCCTCGTCGCGCTCATCGCTTGCCTGGAAGGCCTGGATCTTCTCGCCGTCGCCCTCGGCCGTAAACAGGCGCTTCTCCTTGCGCTGCGAGTTGTGACGCACCACGGCGTTGGCGGCGCTCAGGATATGACCCGTGGAGCGGTAGTTCTGCTCTAGCTTGACGGTCTTGCAGTTTTTAAAGTCCTTCTCAAAGTCCAGGATATTGGTGATGTCGGCGCCACGCCAGCTATAAATGGACTGGTCGTCGTCGCCCACGACCATGAGGTTTTGGTACTTGGCGGCCAGCAGGTTGGCGATCTCGTACTGGACGTGGTTGGTGTCCTGATACTCGTCGACGCTAATGTAGCGGAAGCGCTCCTGGTACTTGTCGAGCACCTCGGGGCGGGTGCGCAGCAGCTCGAGCGTGCGCACGAGCAGGTCGTCGAAGTCCATCGCGTTGGCGGCGCGCAGGCGGCGTTCCAGCTCCAGGTAGACCTGCGCGGCCTTTTTGTCATTGGGGCTGTCGGCGGATTTGAGCATGTCCTCGGGGCCGATCATGGCGTTTTTGGCCGAGCTGATCTTGCTGCGGATCATGTTGATGGGGAACTGCTTTTGCTCGATACCGAGCGCCTGCATAATGTCGCGCACCATGCGCTTTGAGTCATCGTCATCGTAGATGGTGAACTGACCGGTGTATCCCAGCAGGTCGGCGTCCTCGCGCAGCATACGCACGCACATGGCATGGAAGGTGCATACCCACATGCCACGGGTGCCGCTGGGAATGAGTGCCGCCAGACGCTCACGCATCTCGGCCGCGGCCTTGTTGGTAAACGTGATGGCAAGGATCTGCCAGGGCTTAACGCCCAGGTCGCCGAGCATATGTGCGATACGGAAGGTCAAGACGCGGGTCTTGCCCGAGCCGGCGCCGGCAAGGACCAGCAGCGGGCCCTCGGTGGTCAGGACCGCCTCGCGCTGAGCGGGATTAAGGCTGTCGATGTCGACGAGCGGCTTGGCGGGCTTGGGCGCCGGCGCGGGAGCGTCGTAGATGTCGAGCGGAACGAGCTCGGGCTCCGGCGCAGCAGGGGCGGTGTATGCATCGAGCGGCACGGGTTCCGGCGCGGGCGGCACAGGTACCGCGACATTCTTTTCCCAGGGCAGGGGCTGGGTCATGGGCGACTCCTCATCTGACGGACGGCGCGCCTGCGGGCAGCGCCATAGTTTGAGCCGTACCAGTATACCGAGCCGCGCGGACACCGACGCAAATCACACCACGACTCCGTCCGCCACCATCGGGCCTGCCCCAGCGGATTTGGCGCAATGGGGTCAGATTTGTCTGCACCAAGCTGGTGCAAAGTAACCTGACCCCATTGCGCCAATCACAGAGCCACCGATGTCACGGTAGCAGCAGCGAGCGGCGGCCAGAGCGAACAAATTGGCATGAAAAGAGGGCGGCATAGACCTTTTGGTCATGCCGCCCTCTTTGAATGACAAGTTGTCGCTCTGGCCGCCGCGCAGCGTCAACCAAGTTACAGGCCGAGCATAGGCTCCAGAACGAAGAAGTATGCGAGCACTACGACGCCCAGGATGATGCGGTAAACACCGAAGCACTTGAAGTCGTGACGGCGGACGAAGCCCATGAGCCACTTGATGGCGATGAGCGAAACCACAAAGGCCACAACGCAGCCCACGCCCAAGATAGCGACCTCGTTGGCGCCGAACGTGCCGCCCTTGATGAAGTATTTGACCAGCTTGAGTGCACTCGCGCCAAACATGACAGGGATGGCCAGGAAGAACGTAAACTTGGACGCCACCGAACGCGTACAGCCCAAAAGCAGGCCGCCGATGATGGTAGAACCGGAGCGAGACGTACCAGGCACCAGCGAAAGCACCTGGAAGCAGCCGATACCCAGCGCAGTCTTCCAGCTCAGGTCCTCGAGCGTGGCGATGGAGCCAAAGTCCAGATTCTCGTCATCGTCCTCATCCTCAGCGGTAGCCGCGGCGGGCGCCGCAAAGTGCGCACCGGCGGGACGTCCACCCGACACCACAGCACGCGAGCCAAACGAACCGGCAACGGCCATTTCCTCGCGCTTGCTCGCGCGCCAGTTCTCGATCACGATAAACAGCACGCCGTACACAATGAGCGCCAGCGCCACGACGGGAGCATTGTAGAAATGCTCCTCCATCCAGTCGTTAAGCGGCAGACCGATCGCCGCGGCGGGAATGCAGCCGAGCACAATCTTGCCCCACAGCACCCAGGTGTCGCGACGGCCCTCCTTGCCCTTGCTGGGCGAGAACGGATTGAGCTCATGGAAGAACAGCACACAGACGGCCAGAATGGCGCCGAGCTGAATCACGACCAGGAACATATTCCAGAACGTCTCGCTCACGTTCATCTTGACGAACTCGTCCACCAAGATCATGTGACCGGTCGACGAAACAGGCAGCCATTCGGTGATGCCCTCGACCAGGCCCATGAAGGCAGATTTTAGAAGCTCGATAATATCCAAAGGGACCCCCTCGTTAGACACCCGCCGATATTGTTCTGCGGACGGTGCGGGCGATGTCCCATTATCAACCGTTCGGGCGCGTCTACGCCTACCCTTACCAAAAAACTCGCCCGTTCACAGAATTGCGAGCGGTCAAACCCAAATCCTTGGGTATAACTGCAACAAGATAAAGTGTCCGGCGGCCAACGCGCCCGCGCCCGCCCGATGCACGAGCCCCGCGCCCGTGCGATAGACCAAGGAGGAAACCATGAACGAGGGCTACACCAAGGTATTTGTTTCACTCGACGGTACTGAGCAGCAGGATTTTGTGCTCGCACGCGCCATCAAGGTCGCCGCGAACAACGGCGCCAAGCTAATCATCGGCCACGTTATCGATTCCACGGCGCTCGAGAGCGCCGGTTCCTATCCGGTCGATCTGGTCAACGGCCTAGAGGAGGCATTTAAGAACTCCATCGCCAAGCAGCTCGAAGAGGCCAAGGCCAATCCCGATATTCCCGAGGTCGAGGTCATGATTCGCGCCGGCCGTATTCGCGAGACGCTCAAGGACGAGATGCTCGACGTGGTTAAGCCCGACCTGGTGCTCTGCGGCGCCCGCGGCCTGTCCTCGATCAAGTATGCGCTGCTGGGTTCGATTTCGACGTTCCTGCTGCGCAATACGGACTGCGACATCTTGGTCGTGAAGTAGCAAACGTACGCCTAACGCATCGCGGAGCGCAAGCCCACGTGCCCAAGTCTTCCAAGAGCGGGACCACCATTACGGTGGCCCCGCTTTGCTTTAGGCTGAGAATTGCTCCAGAACCCTCATTCTCTCAACGGAATCCGTCTGAATTTTCAGAGCGACCCGACCCAAATCTCCGGTTGCAGAGGCAAGTTCTGCAAGCTGGGCAGACACCTCTTCAGCCACTTCCGCCGCGATGTTCTTGATCATCTTGAGTGGCAGATGCAAATCTTGAGACATGAATTCGAAATCTTCAGGAGTCACCCCATCGATCACCCGGTGATCCCCAATATCAATCCCAAGATTATGGTCGTATCCCATTATCGTCGTGCAAACAATATCGTATGCAGGGGCCAACCTCTTTTCCCGCCAACTCGGACTATAAAGAAACGAATGGTTCTTGAGATGCGAGTCGCAATTCCCCAACGCATAATCGACCATTACCTGACGAGCGAACATTTGAGTATCAGCAATTACGTTAGACGATTGCTCTCTTATCAATCGGCCGCAAAGAGCCATATAGCAGCTATCGGGACGTGTCTCGTATTTCATATACGAAGGCCAGCCAACCGCTTGGCAAAAATCCTCCTGATGCAGCCTCAGAGGCACATCGAATCCGCTCATCGACGGCGGCTCATTGCTCCAGATTCTGTCATAACGCTCGGAAAAGAACGCACCAGGAATCGTATCCGAAGCTTCTGAACGGGCAATTTCAAGCCCAGCAGCAGACGCTGCCGTCATGCAAATTAATTCGTTGAACGGCAAATCCGGATGTTTAGTTGAAGCAATCTTGACTATGTGAGTCGAGGGGGCAGAGCCGAGCGGCAGCATCCAATCCCCCGACCCGGCCTTTTTTGCATCTTTACCGCGCGGTAAAAACCAACCGGTTTTAGACTGAGCGCCCGCCAACGACAGCCTCGAATCCTGCATATCATTTGCAATCTCAAACACTTCCGCCTTAGAAAGTGCCTCAAAATCCTCGTCTTGCAGAGGACGATAGCCCGGATCGTAGCTCGATTTCTCATCGCCGAGAAACCTCAAGGCACCAACGCACTCATCGCCCAAACGCTCGAGCATCGATAAATAGTCTGACTGGGGGATTTGAAAACGCATCGACAGCTCATGCCGAACCGGGCCCTCGGGAAGCATGCCCGAAAAGAAGGCCGAAAACTCATTGCTGGCATATGGCTCATGTCGCAAGGGAAGAGAAGCTGAGAGTGCGGCAGCATCGTCGCGTTCAAGATATCCCTCATCATATGCAAACGTCTCGTTTACGGGGTCGGCCCTCTCAAATTCTCCGACCAGCTCAAACGTTCCCCGATACTCACGATAAACCTTTAATGCCATGAGCCGTCGCCCCTCTCCCTCAGGATCAAATCGACCCCCAAGCTGTTAGCGATTTGAAGGGTTTGGCGAAGATTGGCACCCGCCTTTCCACGCTCAAGCTCGCTCACAAAGCGCAAACTGCACTGGTTGAAATCAGCCACATCGCGTTGGGTATAACCGAGCTTCTTCCGGCGCTCACGCAAATATGCACCGAGTTCAGCTGGGTCAAAAATCGTTCGCTCATTCCAGTCTTGCATGCTAATCCCCTATGATTATCCCAAACGGGATAATCATAGCACATCATGATGGAATTATCCCGTTTGGGATAATTGTCTTAACGTGAATGACGCTCCGGGACGTTACACCGCGACGACTACTCAAAGTATTGGAATTTGTTGGTCGAGAAGGCAAACGTGACGACGAAGCCTTCGCCGGGCTCGGATGCCGCGGTGACATCGATACCCATCTTGGAGCACAGACGCGCCACCAGGTAGAGGCCAATGCCCGTTGCGCGCTTGGTGGTGCGGCCGTTATCGCCGGTAAAGCCCTTCTCGAACACGCGCGGCAGGTCGGCCGCGCTCACGCCGCAGCCGTTGTCCGCGACGGTGAGCTCGATGCGTTCGCTCGCCAGGCCCTCGTCCAGCAACGCGCCCGAAAACACGATCTTTGCGCCGTCCTCGCGCGCATATTTAATGCTGTTCTGAATGAGCTGGCCCAGAATAAACTCGAGCCACTTCTCGTCGGTAAAGACCTCAAAGTCGAGGTTCTCGCACACCGGGGCCACGTGCGCCGCGATGAGCTCGCGCGCGTTGGCCTTAATCGCGCCCGTCACCAAGGTCTTGAGATCCCAGCGGCGAATCAGGTAGTCGCGCTCCACGACTTCCGAACGCGCGTAGTACAGCGCCTGGTCGATATAGCGCTCCACGCGAGCCAACTCACGGCCCAGGTCATCCACACGAGACAGGTCGTCTTCGCTGCCATCCAGGTTTTCCAAAATTAGATGAGCCGCCGCCAGGGGCAGTTTGGCCTCGTGGACCCAGCTCTCGATATAGTCGCGATAGTCATCGGTCTGACGCCGGCCTTCGGCAACCTCGTCGCAAGCGGCTTTGCCCACCCGGCGCAAGACCTCGTACTCGAGCTCGCCCTCGGCATAGGTCGGGCATTGCACCATCTCCTGCACCCATGCGGGGCTCTCGAGCTCCTCGGCCGCGCGCTCCAGCTGACGCAGAAAACGGCGGCGACGCGCGTACTCGACCACGATGCCGAGCATACCAAAGATAAAGGACACGCCGACCGCCACGACCACGATAGAGACGGGTGCACCGGCAACCGTCAGCACAAAGCAGCTCAGCAGCACACCGCACGTCCACACGGCGACGGGAAGCAGCGCATCTTTAAAGAACTTGCCAAACGACATAGCCGGCCCCTAGACCGAATAGCCTTGGCCGCGATGCGTGGTCAAATACCCCTTGATGCCGATTTTTTCGAGCGTGGTGCGCAGGCGGTTGATGTTGACGGTGAGCGTATTGTCGTCCACGAAGGCGTCGGAGTCCCACAGGTCCTGCATGATGGCCGAGCGCGAAACGATCTTGCCCGCGCGGCTCAGAAGCAGCGAGAGGATACGCAGCTCGTTTTTGGTGAGCTCGGTGCTGGTGCCCGTTTGCGTGTTGGTGACCATTGAGCGGGCGAGGTCGAGCTCCAGCCCCTTGTGGACAAGTGTGCTGCGCTCGCCTGACGCCGCGGTGCGACGCAGCAGTGCGTTGATGCGCGCCACAAGCACACGGGCGCTGTAAGGCTTGGGAACAAAGTCGTCCGCGCCGAGCGTCATGGCCATAACCTCGTCGATCTCGGTCGTGCGCGACGTGAGAACGATGATGGGAACCTCGGATTCGCGGCGAACCTCGTGGCAGATATGCTGGCCGTCCTTGACGGGAAGCGTGAGGTCGAGCAGCACCAGGTCGGGCACGGCGGCGAGAATATCGCGCGAGACATGCTCAAACGATTCGCAGGCCTCGACTTCAAACCCGGCGCGGGCAAGGATGTCGACAAGCTCACGACGAATGGGCTCGTCGTCCTCAACGATATAGATCAGCGCCATTGATTCCGCTCCCCTCTTGGTTGTCTTGTCCCATTATGACCGCAAAGCTGCAGGTACACGCCTCGCGCGGTGCCAGGTGACAGAACTGTTCGCGAGCGGGGGCGTTTTGTCCGCCTCGCACTCGCAGCGGTGGCGGGGACCAAAATGATTCTTTAATCCCCGTCCCAGAAAAATCATTTAGCGGCGGGCGCGGAGCTTTTCGTAGCCTTCGGCGAAGAAGGCGACCGTGGCGGCGTCGGCCTCGGCGGCGTCCGTCTCGGTTGCGGGGACCACGCCGTGCTCGTCACTCACCAGGAACAGCGCGCCCTTGAGCTGCGCGGGAATGTCCACGCGCGTGACCGGGATGCCCTTGGTCTGGGCCAGCTGCTCAATGAGCGTCGCCGTGCCGCACAGACACTCGTCCGCTGGCGCCACAAAGGCCAGCTCGCCGTTATCGACGGCGGCGAGCAGCTCGGGCGCCACGCCGGTTTCGTCGGCCTCGGAGCGGGCCTCGGCGGAGCGGGCACGTAGCGCCTTGGCCGACGTATCGGCCAGCGGCTCGTACTCGCCCACCGTCATGGCGGCGTTGCCGTTGATGTCGATCACCAGCATGAGCACGCCGTCGTGTGCGGTGTAATCACCCTCGGCAAGCGACCACTCAACGTGTTGTTTGGCCCAGCTGAGCATGTTGTGGGTAAGCGGCTCGCCCTGCACCAGGCGCTCGGACAGCGCGCGAATGTGGCGGTTGAGCATGGGCACCTTTTTGTTGGACATGCGCCAACGGCAGACAAGCGCGGGCTTGTCGAGCGTAAACTTCTCGACCGCCTCCTGATTGGCGCAAAAGTCCTCGTACGCACGCTGATCCTCGGCATTGCCAAACAGCTCGGCATCATCAATCTGGGGCATGGTCATACCTTTCGTGTTAGTCATTCCGTCCTCTTATACCAAAAAGACGGCCCTCCAAACGGAGCAGCCGTCTTTTGCAGAGATTATTTTGACGATACGGTCAGGCGACCGATCGGCTTAATGGGATAGAACAACATCCCATTAAGGGTTTTCCAAGTGCCCGAGATTGCCCCGAAAGAGGAGCGCCGCGTACTAAATGTACGCAAGCGACGGTTTGAGGGGCAAGGTCGGGTGCTTGGGAAAGCCTCTAGTGCCTAAAATGCCTGGCCCCTGTGAAGACCATCGCAATACCATGCTCGTTGCAGGCCTGGACGCTCTCGTCGTCGCGCTTGGAGCCGCCGGGCTGGATGATGCAGGTCACGCCGTGCGCGGCGAGCACGTCGACGTTGTCGCGGAACGGGAAGAACGCGTCGCTTGCACAGGCAAAGCCGCCCTTCTCCACGCCCTCGCGCTCGCAGAAGTCCTCGGCGCGCTCGCAGGCAAGCAGCGCAGAGTCAACGCGGTTGGGCTGACCCGGGCCCATGCCAATGCCGGCCTTACCCTTGGAAACCAGGATGGCGTTGGACTTGACGCCCTTGCAGACCTTCCAGGCAAACTCGAGCTCGGCCATCTCGGCGTCGGTGGGCTTGCGGTCGGTGGGGAACGTAAAGGTCGCAGGATCCTCGGTCACGTGGTCGACCTCCTGCACCAGCATGCCGCCGTCGACGGAGCGCAGCTCCACCTGGGCGCCGTGGTCCACGCCGCCGGTGGCCAGCACGCGCAGGTTGGGGCGCTTGGCCATGCGCTCGAGCGCCTCGGCAGTGTAGCTCGGAGCGATGATAACCTCGACGAACTGCTTGTTCTGATCGGCGAAGTGCTCAACCAGATCAAAGGGAACCTCGCGGTTGCAGGCGATGATGCCGCCAAAGGCGCTCTTGGGATCGCAGGCGAAGGCGCGGTCGTAGGCGGCCGTGATGTCCTCGGCAACGGCGGAACCGCAGGGGTTCTGGTGCTTGAGGATCACGCAGGCCGGCTCGTCGAACTCGCGGACCAGGTTCCAGGCGGCGTCGGCATCCAGATAGTTGTTGTAGCTGAGCGGCTTGCCCTGGATCTGCTCGGAGCCCACGAGCGGGAACTGCGAGCTCGCGGTGTTCTCGCAGCCCTCGGCAAAGCGGTAGACCGTAGCCTTCTGCTGAGGATTCTCGCCATAGCGCAGGTCGTCGACCTTCTCCAGCGAGATCTCGAGCTTGGCAGAGGTGTCCGCCACGTCGCTTGCCTGGGCGGCAAGCCAGCGGGAGATGGCCGTGTCGTAGGCGGCGGTGGTCTGGTAGACCTTCACCTGCAGGCGACGACGGGTGGAAAGCGTGGTGCAGCCACCGGTCTCGCGCATCTCGGCCAGGACGGCATCATAGTCGGCCGGGTCGGAGATGACGGTAACGCTCGCGGCGTTCTTGGCGGCAGAGCGCAGCATAGAGGGGCCACCGATGTCGATGTGCTCAATGGCATCCGCGAAGGTGACTTCGGGGTTAGCGACGGTCTTCTCGAACTCGTACAGGTTGACGACGACCAAGTCAATCAGCTTAATGCCGTGCTGAGCGGCCTCCTGCATGTGCTGCTCGGAATCGCGACGGGCAAGCAGCGCGCCGTGAACCTTGGGATGCAGCGTCTTGACGCGGCCGTCCATCATCTCGGGATAGCCCGTGAACTCCTCGATGGGGGTTACGGGAACGCCCGCGTCCTCGATGGCACGAGCCGTGCCGCCCGTAGAGATGATCTCGACGCCAAAGTCGTCAACCAGCGTCCGTGCGAAATCGACGACGCCCGTCTTATCGGTAACCGAGATCAACGCGCGTGCGATCTTCACATCAGATCCCATGCAGTCCTCCTGTCTGGTACGCCGCCGTGCTCTGTGAGTCGGTGATACGTCGATCTGCAGCGCTCGCGCAGCGGCATTGAAAATACTGATTCAATGTAGCGCATCGAGCGCGACGTTGCACCCCGCAACGGGCGCATGTGCAGAAAAAGTTTGCGAGCGGGGGTTGCAGGAGCGCCACTGGGCACGGTGAGTTGATGGAACACAGGGGCACCATAATTAGATGCCAATGGCGTGGTAGAACTGTGCTCGATATGCATCCGCAATAGAAAGAGGCACCATGGTCTCGCGGGTTCTCTACCGACCGTTTGACACCGAAGATTTCGACGCCATCGCGCTGATCATGCAGCAGCTTTGGCACAACAACTCGGATAACGATGAGTACAACCGCCTCGAAGCCGCGTGCGACCTTGCCTACTGCCTTTCTTCCTCGACGTTTTCGCAGGTTGCAGTTATAGATGGCGAGGCACGCGGCATTTCGCTTGCGCGTGCGGGACAGAGCTCCGGCGCCGCCGTCAGGGAACATTGGATGGATACTGAGCGTGCACTGTTGTCGCAGATGCGTGAGCTAGAACCCGAGTCGTGCGCCGAGTATCTCTCATTTGTGCGCGCCACCATCCGGACCAACAACCGCCTGCTCGAGAGCAGCCCGTTGCCGCACGACAACGAGGTCACGCTGCTTGCCGTGGATCGCGATGTCCATGGCCTGGGCGTTGGCACGGTTCTGCTCGATGCCGCGGTCTCACACCTATCCTCGCTTGGAGCGACGAGGGCGCACCTGTACACCGACTCCAACTGCTCGTGGAAGTTCTACGAGCTGCACGGCTTTAAGCGCACGGCCACGCACCGCGCCAACCGCGAAGAGCGTCGCCACGACATGCCGCGCGAAAGCTTCCTCTACGAACTCGATCTAACAGCCTAAACCCAGCAGCCATACCTAGTCATTTAGGGATGTTCCCAGTGATTAGTCGTTGGGGACAGCCTTCGTAGGTAGCGCATGAAAATGGGATGGATCCGTCGGCAGTCGCCGGAGAAGATCCATCCCAAAAATCAGAGCGCGCTAGAACGTTCCGCCGCCGCCTCCGCCGACGCCGCCACCACCGCCGCCAGAGAAGCCGCCGCCGCTGCCGCCGCTCGAGCTATCGGAGCTCGAAGCCAGCTCGCGGATGGTCTCGTGATACACATCGTTGAACGAATCGAGCGGAGACTCGTTGCCGTAGTGATGGTAATACCACCAGTAGCAGGGGTAGTTGTCGTAGAAATCGTCGCTGTTGCGCAGGTCCGCAGGCACGGCCTCGGCCAGCTGTCGCAGCACTTCTTTCGAAACGCCCAGGGCAACGCCCATCACCAGCAGCTTGTTCCACAGCACCAAATCGCCCGGGACGGCTTCCTTTAGGCGTGTGAAATCCTCGAGCCAATGCTTGAGCGCCTTGCAGCGAGCCGCCACCTCGGCGCCCTCCGGCGTAAAGCGGCGGAACGTAAGGCCCACGCCGATACCCACCAGCACAATCGGCACCGAGATAACCGCGGCGGTAATGTTCGCCTGTGCGCCATCGGTAAAGAAGATGGATCCCACGGGAACAAAGGCAATCAGGATACCAAGAACCAGGCAAAACACCATTGCAACAATGCCGTCTGAGGCAACGTACTCGCTATCGGCCAGCTTGCCCTTAACGGTGTTCTGATAGTCCTCGAGCTTGTCGCCCACGGGTGTAGCGTGCTGCTTGACGTAGTGCTGCAGCTCGTCGAACGTGCGCGAGCGATCGCCGTTCTCGTCAGGCTTAGTACCGGCAAAGAAGACCTTGAGCACCATGTGGTCAATGCCCTTGGCCGACTTCCAGCCCGCATCACTCACCGTCACGCGATACGTCTGCTCTTCTTTTTCACGCCCCAACAGACCCTTCTTGGCCTTGGTCACGGTCGCCTGCTCCAGCTTGATCACACGGTCGTCAGTGAGCTTCATGAGCGTGGCGATATATGCCTGATCGGGCACCTCGTTCCAGCTCATGAGGGCCGAAAGCACGGCGGGATGGTCGGCCGAAGGCACATCGCGGAAATATTCGTCCTGGAAAAGCGGCTTGGGCTTGCGCTTGCGCAGCTTGAGCATAACGATTGTGCCGGTAAAGGCCACCGCCGCAACAACACTTAGCACGGCAAGTGCATTGGCAATCATGCGAGCGTGAGCGCGGCGGGCGTTAGCTTCGTCGGCCCATTCCTTCTCTTCGCTCAGGATCGTTGACATGCGCTCTTCGCCCGAAGCGGCAAGCTGCGGCACCCAGTCGCTAGGGAAGGCGATGCGTGCCTCGGCGAATTCGCCCTGGTGCACGCAGGGAATGGTATAGGTGACCATGGGCTCGTCCTCATCGAGCGACACGTCGCCCGTCAGCGGACCATGGCCCCATGCGCGGAAGTTATCGCCCTTGACGGCCGCCGTCCCGGCAGCGGCATTCGCGAAGCACACTTCCATCTCGACGTCATCGGAATCCGCAGACCAGCCGTCACCTACGAACTTCCAGTAGAGCTCGGCGGTATCGGCCCAGTTCATAACCGCACCGGTCATGGTGTAGCTCACGTAGTAGATTGCGCTGTCGCCGCTCTCGTGAGGGCTGAACACCTTAATCCTTACGCCGTCACCGGTCTGCTCGACCGTGTAGACGCCAGAGTCGCCCTTGTTCGCGCTATCGACTTTGTTAAACGCGGTGTCCTCTTCCTCGACACTCAGCACGTCGACGCCCGCCGTGCCGCCCTGCTGGTTGGAGCCCGTATTGATCTCCCAAAACACGCCGTTGATGTCGTCGTCGAAATCAAACTGGCGTCCCTCGACAACGGTCAGCGATCCATCGGCCTCGACCGTGGCACTGATATAGGTCTGGGTCATGGAGTAGCCGTCGGCGTGCGCGGCGACAGGCAGCAGCAACAACGCAAGCGCGACGAGCACGCAGACGGAAGCGAATCGCGCAAACAGGTGGCGCTGCCGGCTGACTTTGGCGGCGAGGGTGTTCATAGGCACATCCTTTGTCTGTAAAACCAACAGCGCCATTGTCCCACGTTTGCGGGTACGCATGACGAACATCTAGGCGACCGGAGCGCCAAACGGGATGAAAGTCACACCCGCACCCCAACAGCCAGTCATTGGGGACGTTCTTAAATGACCAGTCATTAGGGACACCCTTGGCATGGCCTGCGCCAGCAATAGATACCACTTCACAGCTCCGTCACAGGTGTAGCGGCTTTGTGTGGGCGCGGCATGCGCTGACTGAGCCGCCAGCCGAGGGGCATAAAGTAGTTGAGCGAAAACGGTTTGCCCCTTTGCCGTTCGCTCGAGGATCATGTCCCCCTTTTCCGCGGAAACCCCGGCAGTTGCGAAGAGCTGCCGGGGTTTCTGTCGTTTGTGAGGCTAAGTCGGTACGCAGCGATCGAGACCTTGAGCCGCAAACCCACCGTGCGCAATGCGCACCGCCGCCAACTTGTGAGCGCGGCAACGCCTTCCCTGCCAAGCCCCGCGCTATACTCATCCGCATGGATATCAAAACACGCAACATAGCAACGCCCGCCGCGGACGCACCAGCAACGGCAGTGCCCACCCCCGTCGTGGGCCGCTTTGCCCCGTCGCCCTCGGGCCGCATGCACTTGGGCAACGTGTTCAGCTGCCTGTGCGCATGGCTTTCGGCCCGCAGCCAGGGCGGCAGCATCGTGTTGCGTATCGAGGACCTGGACGATCGCTGCAAGCGCCCGGAACTTGCCGCTCAACTGATTGACGATCTGACCTGGCTGGGGCTCGAGTGGGACGAAGGCCCCTACTACCAGCACGATCGCCTGGATCTGTACGAGGACGCCCTGCGCCAGCTGCAAGACGCCGGCCTCACCTATCCCTGTTTTTGCACGCGTGCCGAACTCCACGCCGCGAGCGCGCCGCACGCCAGCGACGGCACGCCCATCTACCGCGGCGCCTGCAGAGGTCTTTCTGCTGATGAAATCACCCGCCGCAGTGCCCTGCGTGCTCCGGCCACGCGCCTGCGCGTGCCCACCGTCGACGACCTCGCCAGCGACGTGATCGAATTCGTGGACCGCACGTACGGAGCCCAATGCGAAGCACTCGCCACCGAGTGCGGTGACTTTTTGGTGCGCCGCAGCGACGGCGTGTTTGCCTATCAGCTGGCCGTGGTGGTCGACGACGCTGCCATGGGCGTCACCGAGATCGTACGCGGATGCGACCTGCTTGGTTCCACGCCGCGCCAGATCTATCTGCAACATCTGCTGGGACTGCCCACGCCGCACTACGCGCACATTCCGCTGCTCATGTCACCGGACGGCCGCCGCCTTTCCAAGCGCGATCGCGATCTGGACCTGGGCGAGCTCCGCACCCGCTTTGGCACACCCGAGGCACTGTTGGGATGGCTCGCCGGGCAAACAGGCATCGCGCCGGACACCACGCCGCGTACCGCCGAGCAGCTGGTCGAGCACTTTAGCTGGGACGTCATCCGCGCGCATCGGGAGAACATCACTGTAACGGTCGAGTAGCCAGCCACCCCGCCTCTACGCAACATCCCAGGGCTGGAGTTCGTCGCCCAAGCGAACGATGCAGTCGTAGAGCACGGTGTGACGCTCGGCCGGGTTGGTATCCCGATGAAAATGCCCGTAGTACCAGCGCTTGTAGTCCAAGCGGTCTTCCAGCTCATCGAAAAATGCCGTAAGCCGATCAACGGAGGGGCAATTCCAGCCGGACGCTGGATAAAGCGTGGACGAAAGCATGCGCGTAGAGCAGGTGTGAGTGATCACGTAGTCGACCGTCCAGCCCACGCTGTCGAGCTTTGCCCGCGCCTCCTCAAAGTTGCGCTCGTCCGGCAGCTCCTGCGGCCACCAGCTGGAATACGGAATGCGGTATTCCTTGTCCACGCTCGTGGCGCCGCCCATGGTAAAGACCGTTGAGCCGTCGAGCTCAAAAACCTCGCCGCGCGTCAGGCGCCGTATGGGCGAGGTATCCGACAGGCGCTGCGTCAGCCCACCATGCCACAGCTCCATGGGGCGCTCCGCCCAATGGTCGTAGCGTTCGTGGTTGCCGTCGACGAACAGCACGGTATAGGGGCGCGACTCCAGCCAAGCGATGTCAGCACATTCCTCGGCAGAGAAATCCCACGGAAAGCCAAAGTCGCCCGCGACAATCAGATAGTCGTCGCTCGTCAAACTATCCCCAAGATCCCAGTCGCGCAGCTTTTGCATGTCGAGGCCGCCGTGAATATCGCCCGTCACATAGACCGTCATCGGATTACCACTTCCCTGTAAGTCGCTAGCCCGCATTCTGCACGATCGCCAAGCAAACCGTTCCAGCCCTTCCGTCCCTTAGGGCTTACCCTTCGTTCTTCCATCCAAACGGGTCAAGTACCCAAAAACCAGATCGAGCACGCCGCCGGTCATCATGGCGCCGGCAAGGGCTATGCAAACGTGCAGGGAACTGGCACTTCGAAGCACGTCGAATGGCCCCAGAACAGCCAGCAGCGCGACCGCTGCGCCGGCCACGCACAGCGCAAGACACGGCCCCGCGTCCTTGACGCACTTCTTTGCGAGGTGCTTGGTGTTGTCACTCATCGATATTGAACTCCTTAGAGGATCGTTGTTCAGGTACGTGCCGCCGCGGCAGAGCCGGACGGCAGGGTAAGTGTCACATGTCGTGCGGACATCAATGGAGAAACCGCCTGCTCGACCAACCTTTGACGCCGTTTTGCACCGGCACCACATCCCCCGCTATCGAGGTCTAATACTTTTCCGAGAAGTGAACGGCTGTTTTTGGACCCCTGAAGCATCCGCATTTTTCGGCGGCAAAATCGCAGGATTCCAGCTTCAAAACTGCAGGAAACGGCATCCTCAAAGTGTCGATGCTTCGGGGTTCCGATTAGGCTCGTTCACTTCTCGGAAAAGTATTAGACCTCGCCGCCAACCACCAACAATGACCCTCCCCTGTACATCCAAAAACTCATCCAACATTAATCTTGGCTCAAGAATCGCTTAATCTATAACCTGCACTATAGAGTTCGACCAAGGGCGGGGCGGCGCCGCGCAACGCAGGCCGCCGAACGCAACGCTCGCGCCCATCGAACGAAAGGACAGGCCATGGACGACCTCGAAAAAGTTGAAACCATCCGCACCAAGTGCAACGTGAGCTACACCGATGCCAAGGCGGCGCTCGACGCTGCCGACGGCAACGTTCTGGATGCCATCATTTGGCTCGAGTCGCAGGGCAAGACCCAGACCACGTCGGCGCATGCCGCCACCGAGTCCGCGCCAGTCGATGAGCCCTCTGCCGAGATGGTCGCCGCGCAGGCAGCCTACGAAAAGTCGAGCGAAAAGACCGACTTCTCCAAGAAGATGGACAGCGTGTGGGAGTACCTCAAAAAGCTCTTCCGCCTGAGTCTGGACACCAAGTTTATCGCCACGCGCCGCGATGCGATCATCCTCAACATCCCCATCCTGATCCCCATCGTCGCGCTGTTTGCCTGGGGCGCCACGATATGGCTGATGCTGATTGGCCTGTTCTTTGGCATGCGCTACCGCATCGACAGCGACGGCGACGTGCCCGGCAGCATCAACAACCTTATGGATAGCGCTGCCAACGCCGCAGACGACATCAAGCAAAATCTCAACGACGACAAGTAATCGCAGACGGGGGCACGCATGGCACGGATCTTGATCGTAGAGGACGAGGAGAAAATCGCCCGCTTTGTGACGCTCGAGCTGGAGCACGAGGGCTACCAGGTGGAACACGCCGCCGATGGCCGCACTGCCGTGGACCTGGCGCTGGAGCGCGACTACGATCTGATTCTGCTCGACGTGCTGTTGCCGCAGCTCAACGGCATGGAGGTGCTGCGGCGCGTCCGCAAGCACAAGGATGTGCCGGTGATCATGGTCACCGCGCGCGATGCCGTGATGGACAAGGTGGCCGGGCTCGATGCCGGCGCCGACGATTACCTGACCAAGCCGTTTGCGATTGAGGAGCTGTTCGCACGGATCCGCGTGGCACTGAAGCGCTCGGAAGCCGTGCGAGCGGCTTCGGGCGTTGGCGGCGCCGGTACTGGGGCGGGCACGGCAGGCGGCGCGGGCGCCGGAGCCGCTGCGATGCCCCCGGTCGGCGACTCGACCCAGGCTTCCGCCGCGCCCTCCCCCGCTGCGCTCGCCGTGGGCTCGGTTGCGCTCGACCCCGACCGCCGCGAAGTCACGGTCGGCGGCTCGCCCATCGCGCTCACGGCCCGCGAGTTCGATGTCCTCGCCCTGCTTATGGCGCATGCCGAGACCGTGCTCACGCGCGAGCGCATCGCGCACGAAGCGCTGGGCTACGAATACGTGGGCGACACCAACAACGTCGACGTGCACATCGCGCACCTGCGCGCCAAGATCGAGGACGCCGGCGGCGCCCGCATCATCCAGACCGTGCGCGGGGTGGGCTATGTCTGCCGCGCGTAACGCCGAGACCAAGCGCGTCACCTCCATCGCCCGCGCCATCAACTGGAGCTATATGTGGCGCCGCTTGATGAGCCACATCTGGCTCGATCTGTTACTGTTGGTTATTGCGGCGGCGATCCTCGTCTATGGATACAACCAGACGCTGCCTGATGGCGCGTTTACCGCGGGATGGATCCCCGGCGCCGCCGTTCGCAGCATGTCGCTGACGCCCGCGCGCGGCTGGGACCTGACAACGCTCACCTATACCGTCGAGCTTGCGCGTACCACCAAGACTTTCCCCCTCGCGCAGGACCTCGTCGCGCTATGGCCTCTCTACCTTGTCGTTGTGAGTTGGCAGGTCATCAGCGTGCTCAACATGCTCGGCGGCGCCCGCCGCGTGCGCCGCACCATGGCGCCGCTCAACGATCTGGCCCTGCGCGTGGACGAACTCGGCCGCATGCAGCTCTCCGGCGGCAAGATGGAAACACTGGAGCAGGCCATCGAGCGCGCAAGCGTCGACTCGCCGAGCGTCACTACCGGCGACGCCGACCTGGCAAGCATCGAGGTTGCACTCAACCGCCTACTGCGCCAGATGCAAGAGGCCAAGCTGCAGCAGATGCGCTTTGTCAACGATGCGAGCCACGAGCTGCGCACGCCCATCGCGGTGATTCAGGGCTACGTGAACATGCTCGACCGCTGGGGCAAAGACGACCCGGACGTGCTGGCAGAGTCCATTGCCTCGCTCAAGGCCGAAAGCGAGCATATGCAGGAGCTCGTGGAGCAGCTGCTGTTTTTGGCGCGCGGCGATGCCGGGCGCACGGTCCTGCGGCGTGCGAATACTAACCTGGCCGCACTGGTCGGCGAGGTATGCGAGGAATCGCAGATGATCGATGCCGCGCACACATATCGACTGGCGTACGATGCCGCACTTACCAGCGACCCGCGCTGCGACGCGCCCGTTGACGTGGCGCTCGTGAAGCAGGCTCTGCGCGTGATCGTGCAGAACGCCGCCAAGTATTCGGACGCGGGCACATCCATCTCGTTTGGCGTGACGCCGGATGCGGGCGCGGGCACGATCGACATAAGTGTTGAGGACGAGGGCATCGGCATGAACCAGGAATCCGCAGCTCACGCGTTCGAACGGTTCTACCGCGCCGACAACGCGCGCGATGCCGGCGCGCAGGGCTCGGGTCTGGGGCTTGCCATTGCCAAATGGATCGTCGACAGCCACGGCGGCGTCATCGGTGTGACCTCAGTCGAGGGCGTCGGCAGCCGCTTTACGATTCGCCTGCCACGATAGAAAGCCCCTCGGCATAAATAAAGGGATAAGGCCATGCGGCCCTATCCCTTTTTGCTAGCTATGGCAGCTTGTGCGCTACTCTCGGCACAGGTGCACGGCGAAGCCGGCGAACTCGCGCTTAAAGTACACGAGCTTGGTGCCGCCGTCGGGCAGCAGCACGCGCGACTCCTCGTTGACCTCGAGCCCGCGCTCGGCAAACCACTTCTCGGCCGCATCGATGTCGTTAACGGCAAAGCCGATGTGGCCCTTGGTGCCACGACCGTTCTGCTTCATGATCTCGACCAGCGAATCGTTAAAGTACGAAACCGGGGTCTCAATAACGGGCAGCCCCATCATCGTCGAGAACAGCTCCGCGATCTCCAGGGCGTCTGCCGGGTCGGTGGCGTTAATGCCCACATGGGCAACGCGCATACCAAAGAGCTCTACCGGGTTGGCGTTCTGCTCACTCATGCAGTCAGCGCCTACTGAGCCATGACGTCGAGAACGGCCTTCTCAGCAGCGACGCGGTTCATGCCGGTCATGAAGGGCACGCCACTCACGTACGGGCAGGTGAGGCCCTCAGGGGCAACGGTGGTGGCGATCAGCAGGTCGGCGCCCTCGTCGCAGTAGTCCTTGGCCTCGGAGATGGCGCACTGCACGATCTCGTACTTGTCGGCGTAACCGTTGGCGTCGAGCAGGGTGGCGACCTTCTGGGCAACAAGCGTGGAAGTAGCAGCGCCAGCACCGCAAGCCAAAACGATCTTCTTCATAGGTAGTGTCTCCCTTCATGGTTTACTTTAGGTAAGTGTACCGCAGCGAGCGATGGCACTCAGCCTCGATGAGCTTTTATGCCAGTTTGCTTGTGCACTGCGTATAATACATCTAGTACGTGTTGTCATACCGCTCGCGCTACGAGCGACTAAGGACCCTAACATGCCCGATTCCCGCACACTCTGGACCGCCGTCGTTATCATCTGCATCGGCGTGTCGGTGTTCTTTAGCGTCAAAAAACGCACCACGTTCAAGCGTCTGCAGCAGCTTATGGCTGCCAAGCAGTGGGACGAGTTCGATCGTTTGCTCGACGGCAAACTCACCAGTATGCTGTACCCGCGCTACAACCGCGACTACCTGCGCCTGAACTCTTATCTGCTGCGCGAGGACCATGAGCGCGCCGACAAGATGTTCGATTTGCTGCTGGGGCTCAATCTGCCCAAAATGCAGCGCGTCGACCTGGTGATCAAGGCTTTTAACTACTACGTTGGCCAGGAGGACCGCAAAAAGTCCAAGGAGCTGCTGCACGAAATCAAGGGCTTTGAGGGCGGTCAGGCCGAGGCGGTCGCACACGAATGCCAGCTGATGTACGACACGATGATCCTCAAGCGCCACAACGACATTCCCGAGCTAGAGCGCATGCTCGAGGATGTCGGCGACGACCCGGTCAAGCGCTGCCGACTGGAGTACCTGCTGGCCCTGCAGTACCAGAACAAGGGCGACGAAGCCAAGTTCCAGGAGTTCCTGGAGAAGTCGGGCCAACACTCGATGGCCGTCAACGCGTAACGGACGGCTTGTGCTAGACTTCTAGTCTCACGGGGGCGTGGCGGAATTGGCATACGCAGGAGACTTAAAATCCCTCGCCGCAAGGATTGTGGGTTCGAGTCCCACCGCCCCTACCACGTATTGAAATAGCAGCTCAGGGCATCTAATCGCTCTGGGCTGCTTTTGGTTTCAGTTTCGTTCTCGGTACCGTTGGTACCGAATCTGGTACCGAATCGGCTCAGGAATCGCCTTTACGCCCCTAATCGAGTGAAAGGACTGGGCATGAGCAAGAGACACAACAAGAGGACCCCGCTGACCGAGGACGAACGCAAACTGCTGGGCAGTTACCGCAAGCTCAGCGCTGAGGACAGGCGGGACCTCGTTGGATGGGCCGAGCATCTGGCGCTCAACACGGTGCGGCTCAACGGCATCCGCGACGCCTACCGCAGGTGCAACTCACACCGCCGCGAACTCATAGCCGTGTACGCAAATGAGCAGATGGAGCTGAGCGGCATGGAGAGGCGGGGCGAACACGTCCCGTTCACGTCCAGTGAGGACTAGAATCAAGTCAACCGCTATCGCAACAGGAAAGGAAGGTCGATAGCCATGAAGGGCACGCTTTGGATTTACCTGCTCGGGATTGTCCTCGCCCCGGTCATTCTCCCGATTCTCGTACTCAGGTTCCTGCTCGCAAAGTAGACGGGCAGCGCCCGACCCCACCGGACAGGTGCCAGCGCCCCGGCATGGGCGCTACTAAGCCCCTCGGGGACGCGCGAAAACAAAAAGGCTTGTCAGGCGCATTGGGCACAGTGGCAGCGCGTTGAAGTGCCCAATGGCGACCAAATCCGTTATCGGATCGATTGCGAACAGGAGCTCAGCATGATGGATAAGATTAGACCGATTCTCTGGGTGCTGGTTTTCCCAGCTTGCTGGTACATCTTTGCACACCACGTAACGGTACTCACTATGTTGAACGACCCAGTTGGGCTTGTCAGCTCTTTGTTCATAGTTGTTGTAGCCGTCGACTTCTTCACGTTGCCATTCCAAAATAAAAGGCCAACGGATAGCACTTCGGAGACGAAGCCGAAGCAGACAACCGACCCTGCTCCGTATCGGATGCCCCGTACCAAGGAGCTAAACGACCTGCTTCTCGTCTACAACACCAGAAGGCCTAACGGCATGACGGTGACAGAGCTTAACAGCCTGTACGCGCTCACCGCACAATCCGGTGAGAAGGTAGACGAAACAATCAGTAAGATTCACAGAGAAGTGAAATACGAACGAGACCGCCGTAAGAACGAAACGCCCCAACCCCTTGGGTCAAGCGCCGAAAAGGGCTACGCTCCCGCCAACCCAAACGCAACGCTCAACCGCGCAGCGCTCGACACGACCCCGGAGAAGGTGAAGAAGGCCCAGCGCAAGGCGGGACTCCGCTGCCCGAAGTGCGGCTCCACCGACGTCACGTTCCTGAACAACACGTCAAAGTCCACAAGCGCTGGAAAGGCGCTCCTCGGGGCCGAGGTGTTCGGCCTTGAGGGCATGGTGGTCGGTGCCGCGATGGGCAGGAAGGGAAAGCGCGAGTACCTTTGCAACCACTGCGGTAAGCGGTACTCGGTCAGGAACTAGAAAGCAGGGCGCGAGTCATAAACCACACCCGGAGAACGAAACGAAAAAGGCCGCAAGGGTTCGCTCCCCTGCGGCCTTCTCTATGTCGCGGCGTCGTATTCCCTGAACGCCCTGTACGCTATCTTCTTGCACTTGTCGTAGGCTATGCCGATCCTCGCGCTCTAGGTAGTGGGCCGTTATGACCTCGACCGCCCTCTCGCCCACTGTCGGGGCCATCTCGCGCATGTCGGCGTAGGCGCGGTCCAACACCTCCTCCTGCCTCTCCATGCAGTAGAGCGCCCTCTCCCTCCTCGGGTCCCCCTCAAGGCGCATGAGGTCTATCTTTCGCCGCGCCTTCTGCCGCTCCATGTCGAGCGCCACGAACCAGTAGAGCCTGAACTGCGCCAGCGTCGGGCTAATCTCTCCCCGCCTCAGTATCGGAACCACCCCAAGAGCGAATCGGTCGACTATTCGGAAATGCCCCTGAGAAGCCGCAGGACCGCCGATAAGGGCAGTCTGGCATCTGGCGTGAGTAACTTAGACACCGCAATCATACTAAAACTAAAAAAGGGCATCTGAGAGCCTTAGACGGCATATCCGCAGGTCATCGCATATGCACTAGGCACGGCAGTCGCGTCACGCTGGGCAGTTATATACTAACCCCCTTAGCGGCAGCGGTGCTTAAAAATATGCTACGATTCAAGCAGCATTGTCTGCCCTGAGCAGCGGGGCGCTGTCGGCGCGGCCCTACCTCCCGCGCCGCGCCTTCCTAGAGGGTCGCGCCCCGCCCTTCCATCCAGTCCGCGAGCCGTTCGGAGAACATGCCCACGACCGAATCGAGCCACGGCTCCCCGTCCTCGATAATGGTCCTCGTCACGCCCTCGGGGGCGTTGGCCTTCCAAGCCCTCCTGCCGCTCTCGGTCGTCAGGTCGTAGACCCCCGAGTCTCCGGGTTCGTACACGACAGCGCCGTCCCCGACGTAGGCCACGGTCCCCGCCTCAAGCGCCTCCCTGCCGTACTCCTCGACAGTGAGGGCGGCGTTGACGGCAAGCGTCATCTGGTCAGTTGTTCTCATTGCTTATTCTCCATGAACTCTAGAATCGGACGGTCGCTCGATAGCGCCCGTATCTATGAGGACGTAGTTGCCGTCCCCGTTCTTTGCTGTTGCCCTGTTATCGGGTAGCGACACGGTTACCTCTTCCATGCATTTCGAACAGGTACCGAACGGTCTGCCGTCATCGTTGAACCTCGCAACGAACCTCGACCCGCATTGCGGGCACTCGGCATGGAACATCGTTCGATCGACCTCGTACAAAGCCTGTTCACCGAAACCGAAAGCTGAGTTGCGCATATCAGTTGTCTTATAAGTACTATCAGTTCTATAAGTACTATCTATAAGGCTGTTGCTATCCGTATAGCTATTCTTTGCTTTAGCAACAGCATTGTTTGCTTTAGCAACACCATTCTTTGCTATCGCAACAGCATTCTTTGCTTTAGCAACAGCAATAGGTGTTACAGACTCCCGTTCGACCGACAGCTCCGGGATGAACAGGTTGGTTTCCGAGAGTGGCAGGTTCAGCGCATTGACCCTATAGACGGCAGCTGAGCCGCGCCTGCCGCTCTCCCCCTCGATAGTCTCAATCACGGGCCTTAGTTCATAGCCCTCCTCGTTGTCACAAGCTATCTTAATCTGCTTCTTCTTGAGCCGATGGAGAGCTTGGTAAACGCTTGCCTCGCTAATACCAAGCTCCTTGGCAATGCTGCTGGCTGGCATGCAGACTGCAAAACGGCTGTCCTCTTCGTAAACCCTGCCGCACATCCTGCCAGACGTGCTGTCCTTGCCTTGGTAGCGGATAAGGCAGCAGAACACAGCGGACTCTTTGCTAATCTGCGCGAGCGCCCTTAGAGCGCCAGCCTTAAGCCTCGTGTACGGCTCAACCTCCCCACGGTCCTTACTCGCCATAGCCCTCCCGAGCCACAAACCTCATGGGGTCTGCTGCCTTCCTCGCAAGCCTTCTGCGCCGCTTGAGTTCGGCATTCATGAGTTCGATCCTGTCGGCAAGCCAGTCAGAGCAGCGGACCTCAAGCTCATGCCCGCTGTCGGGCGCGGCAATGCGCAGGATGCAGTCCCCGTCAACGTCCTCAGCGGACAAGAGCGCCTGTTCGCGCTCCATGCCAAGCCCGAACGTCCCCATGCCGTAAATGTCGGCATTGCATAGGGTCGCGCCGTTGAGACAGCCGACTTTCGCGGCCTCTAGCGGGTCAGCTCCCCGCGACAGCTCAACGACCGCCCTTGTATTGTTTGACATGAGGGCCGCCTTAGTACCCGAGCATCTTGAGCGACTCGGGGACGTTGATACGCCACTGCTCGCGGATACGAACGGCCTTAAGCTGCCCATCGCGCACCATGCGATAGACAGTGCTATAGCTCAACCGCAGATAGGCGGCGAATTCCTCGATGGTCGCGGGGTCGTTGATGTTCTCCTCAGTAACGGGACGAATGGGTTTCCTCGTTTTCTGCTTTGCCATTAGGCCACCTTTCGGTCATGGGCGCTTAGCCCGTTTGTATGCGGTTATGAAGCTTCACGTGAGGAAAGGTTAACATCAGTGAGGAAACTAACGGTATATACCGTTACCGCAGGTAAACGCCATAAAGCGAATTTCGCACCCAAGTAAACCGCCCTAAAGAAATAGGTCGCAAGGAGTTTTTGGCTCCTCGCGACCTTCACATTTACTCTGTTGGCTTGAGAGCAATAACGCCCTTAGTTGTCCGTTCCCGTCAACTCTAGGATGTTGCTCTTGGGATCAACTTGACCGCCTGCAATCGCCTCGGTAAGAAGTGCGCCGCGGCGCTTGGCGTCGGGGTCGGCGCTCGCGTACGTGTTGAGCGTAATGGCGGCGTTTGCGTGCCCCAGGACGCTTGAGGCGGTCTTGACGTCCCCGCCCTCGGCAAGGTAGCGCGTTGCCCACGTGTGGCGCAAGTCATGGAACGTAGGTATACGGCCTTCTGTCCCCTTAACTCCAATTGCCTTAGAGATTGCACTCCAGCCCTTGCTCAAGGTATCGGGACTCAGATAGCCGTCTATATCGCCAAGCACGTAATCGCCAGCGCCGACAGTACGCCCGAACTCATGGAACTCCGTCCGTTGAACCTCAAGCCATTTTCCAAGAATGGCAATGAGACTATCGGGCAGACATATATCCCTGACCCTATCCGTCTTGGCGTTCTTCTCATAAGTGCCGCCGACAGCTCGACCAATTGCGCCCCTAACCCATAGAGTTTTGTTCTCAAGGTCGACGTCTTTCCACTTGAGTCCGCAAATCTCGCCCTCTCGCATGCCAGTGAACAGTGCAATGCGAGCACCGACTGTTACGGGAGTCTGCTCTAGCGATGCAAGGATGCTGAGCGTATCGCGGAGTCCTTTGGCGGTCAGGGCGTTGATGCCCTCGTTCTTCTTGGATTTCTTGGGAGGCTTGACCCCGTTGCAGGGATTGACGACTATCACCTCGTTATAGACGGCTTGGGTCATAACCTGCTTGAGCAGCCCAAGGGCTTTCTTGACGGGCGAATAGGTTAGGCCGCTTGCGGTAAGGCCTGCGCTCCACTCCTCAACCTGCTTTTTCTTGAGGTCTTTAACCTTGACCTTTGCGAAGCCCTTCACATTGCCCTTGGGGTAGCCGTAACGGATGTACTTAGCCGTGGATCGATAGCCCTTCACGGTTGACGGTTCAATCGACTTTCCCTGTTCCCAAATATCGATGAAGGATTCAACATAATCCGGAACAAGCATGTTGGCAGCTTTGACGACCTCTGGGGTTTCATCGCTTTCCAACTCTTGACGCTCAAGCTCCCTGAGCCAGTCCTCGGCCTCTCGGTTCGCCTCACGCTTGGTCTTGGCCTTGAGTGTTTTGGACTTCTTGTGCCTCTTGCCGTCCTCCTCATAGAAGTCAACAAACGCGCGAAATGCATCGCTGTCCTTGCGCTTCTGCACATATGCAGCCGCGTACGTCCTCATGAGAAGCCTCCACATCGGTACCATTGGTACCTCACTCGGTACCGAATCTCATTGAAACAATGACAAATCATGACTATTATAGCCATAAGGTGATAGAGCGATAAGCGATGTACCTGCTATTTCATAGAGATGTTGGCGAACGGTAGCAAACGGCTATATGAACGGTAAAGAGACTTAAAATCTCTCGCCGCAAGGATTGTGGGTTCGAGTCCCACCGCCCCTACCATTTGGCTTTTACGGGCCCGTGCCCCTGGGGATGCGGGCTTGTTTCTTTTGGACGCCGGTGGGGCTCTAAGTTGGTACTCCCACATTTTTCGATGGAAAAACGTGGTTGTCTTACACATTTTTCGATGGAAAGACGTGGTTGTCTCGCACATTTTTCAAGGGAAATGCGCATATGGCCTTATACTATCCGAAAAGGTTGGGAGGCAATATGCAGCGACAGCTTATGAGTGAACTTATCGCTTGGAAATCAAGGGCGAATCGCAAACCTCTCTTGCTTAAGGGGGCCCGCCAGACAGGTAAGACTTGGCTTCTTAACGAATTCGCAAGCCAGCAATATCAAAACGTCATTCGTTTTGACTTTATGCTCGAGCCGAGCGCACGCTCGCTGTTCGATGGGGACCTCGACCCCAAGCGTATCATCTCTCAGATAGAACTCTTGCGCGGCCAAACCGTAACGCCGGCGGACACGCTCATCGTTTTCGACGAGATCCAGGAGGCGCCACGCGGCATCACCTCGCTCAAGTACTTCAACGAGCTTGCACCCGAATACCACATCGTGGCTGCCGGTTCCTATATGGGCCTCGCGCTCCGACGCGAAAACGAGTCATTTCCCGTCGGTAAAATCGACCAGCTCACCATGCGTCCCATGGGGTTTGCCGAGTTCGTTCGTGCCGTCGACGGCAACCCGCTCGCCGACGCTATCCTTGCCGCAGACATGAACCTTCTAGCAAACGTTACCGAAAAGCTCGAGCACTTGCTCAAGGAATACTTTGTTGTCGGTGGTATGCCCGAAGTTGTCTCCGCTTTCACCGAGACACGCGACTTCATCGAAGCCCGTAGGCTTCAGCAGCAAATCATCGAGGCTTACGAATCCGATTTTGGCAAACATGCACCCGCCCGCATTGTCGAGCGCATGAGGTTGGTTTGGAAATCCCTGCCCGGCCAGCTTGCAAAGGAAAACAAAAAGTTCGTCTACGGAGCCCTTCGCCCCGGGGCGCGCGCACGCGATTTTGAAGAGAGTCTCCAGTGGCTCATGGATTACGGAATCATTCATAAGGTGCCGCGCGTTTCCGCCCTCAGGGCACCGCTCTCGAGCTACGAGGACCTCTCGGGCTTCAAGCTATTTTGCATTGACACCGGTATCCTCGGAGCGCTCTCCAACCTCCCACCGGCCATCGTCCTTAACGGGCCCGCTGTTTTCACTGAATTTAAGGGCTCGCTCACCGAGCAATACGTCGCGCAGGAACTCTTGCTGCAAGGCAAGAGTCCCGCGTATTGGTCCTCTACCTCTGGCAATGCCGAAACCGACTTTGCCATCGACCATGCGGGAACCGTGCTTCCGCTTGAGGTCAAGGCGGCAGAGAACCTTAAAGCGAAGAGTCTGAAAATAGCCTGCGAAAAATTCAAGCTCGAGCGTTGCGTGAGGAGCTCCCTGGCGGCATATAGAGACGAGGGCATGCTCGTCAATATTCCGCTTTGGGAGATTGGGCAAATCGACAAGCTGGCATAGGCGCTGTGGGGACGCCCCGCAAGGACTGTCCCCAGGTGCCGGCTGTTGAGTTGCGGTGGAATAGGGACTGTTTGGTGCCCGAAAGGGCGATTTTAGTCCGTATTTCACCGCAAATTATTTAGAGGGTGCTGAGAGTGGGGGTCCAGGCGATGGTGGGAGTCGCGCCGTCGAGAGTCTCGTTGATGGTGGCAGCCATACCGGCGAGCAGGCTGTTCTCGCTTACGGTGAGCGTGTCGTAGCCGCCGGCTCGCATAAGCTCGCGAATCACCACGGCACCAGCCAAGATCACGCCCGCGCGTTTGGGCTGTACACCCGGTAGCGCGGCGATGCCTTCCGCGTCCAACACAGACATGCGCTTGATAGCGGCCGAGACCTGCTCCAGCGACAGCTCGCGTAGGTGCACAAAGCTCGAATCGTACGGTTCCAGCTCGTGGACCAGAGCCACCAGCGTAGTCACCGTGCCGCCCACCGCGACTAAGCGTTCGGCGCGCTCAAAGTCGACAGGCAGGCCCTCAAAATAGGCGGCGAACTGCTCGCCTGCCCACGCGGCAGCGACAGCAAGCTCGCCATCCGCGGGCGGCAACGCGGAGAAAAAGCGCTCCGTCACGCGACGGCAGCCAATGTCCAGCGAGCGCGTCCCTTCCAGCGCAAAAACCCCGCGCTCCGGAGCGTATACGCCCGTCGCGAGCTCCGTGGAGCCACCGCCCGAATCGGCGACGATGATGCGCTCGCCAGCAAAGTCGTGCGCCACGCCAAAAAACGTCAGGCACGCCTCGACCTCGCCCGGAATCACCTGTGGCTCAAGCCCCAGATCGCGCAGGCCGTCCAGCAGCAGCGCGGCATTGGACACATCGCGCGCGGCACTCGTGCACGTGGTGCAGACGCACGCGGCCCCAAAGGTACGGGCTTCGTCCACAAACATGCGGCACGCAGCGAGCACACGCTCAACGGCCGCCTCGCAAAAGCGACCCGTCGCGTCCACGCCCTCGCCCAAATCGGTAATCTCGGTATGCTTGGACGATTCCACAATCGCTCCGCCCTCGACCTGGGCCAACACCAGTCGCGACGACACCGTTCCCAGGTCGATCGCGGCCACCTTATAGCGTTTGCAATTTGTCATTGCGGGCTCCCCTCTGGGCGCTATTTGCCGTTGGACACGACCGTCTGGCCCTCGACGCCGTTAAATCCAAACAGCATGTCGAGCGCCTGGATGTACCACGGCGCGTCCTTGCCGACTTCTTCGATTTCCTTGGCCACTTCGCTGGCCTTCTTGGCGTTTGAGGACTTTTTGCTCGACGACGAATCCGAATCCTCGTCCAGACCCTGCACTTCAATCCTCTTCTCGCCGGGCATCACCAGGCCCAGGTCCTCGGACGCCGCGTCCTTGATACCCTCCTCCGAGAGCAGCTTGTCGACGCTTTTTTGCAGCTCGTCGTTATATTGCTCGCGAATCTCGACCTGCTTGGCCAAGATATCGCTCGAACGCTTTGCCACGTACAGATCGCGCACGGGAAAATACAGGCTCACGAGCACCAGCGCCACCACGATACCGACAAACAGCGGACGCAGAGAGCCATGCGTAAAGTCATAGATCGCCTTGACCACCGCGTTGTCGTTGGCGTAATGCATAAAGTCCGAGCCCGAAAGACGGCTCGAAGGTCTGCTCGATTTGTCGTGTGCCTGAGTCGAGGGACGCGACACATGCGATGAACGTGCCGGGCGCACCGGTCCATCTGTCGAAGTATTCACTTGAGCATTGGGGCGCGAGGTACTTGTCGGGCGCTGTGTGGAGCGGTCGACGCCGGCGTAGGCGGACCCACCGAGCTGCACCGTGCGCGCACGGCGAGGTGACGGTTCGCGCGAACCGGCGGAATAGTACCTGTTGTCGAAAATCTGATCCATGTGCGCCTTGTACGGTTGAGGTTTGTTTGCGCTAAGTACATTAGTTATAGCACGAGCGCCCGCACTGCCTTCGTCGGCCTTCGCTCGACATAAAAAAGGCGCTGGGCCACGCGACGTTGCGTGGCCCAGCGCCTGACAGCGTCCAGCGATGTCCAAACCGAGCAAGGCAGGGCCGAGTCAGCCCCTCCCCGCCAGGCTCGTCCGCTTAGCGAATGTTGTAGAACGCGGCCTTGCCGGCGTAGCGCGCGCTGCCCTCGAGCTCGTCCTCGATGCGGATGAGCTGGTTGTACTTGGCGATACGGTCGCTGCGGCACGGGGCGCCCGACTTGATCTGGCCGGCGTTGACGCCCACGACCAGGTCGGCGATCGTGGAGTCCTCGGTCTCGCCGGAGCGGTGGCTCACGATGCAGGCGTAACCGGCCTCCTTGGCGGTCTCGATGGCCTCGAGCGACTCGGTGAGCGTACCGATCTGGTTGACCTTGACCAGGATCGCGTTGGCGGCACCCAGCTCGATGCCCTTCTTGAGGCGCTCGGTGTTGGTGACGAACAGGTCGTCGCCCACCAGCTGCACCTTGTTGCCAATGCGACGGGTGAGCTCAACCCAGCCGTCCCAGTCCTCCTCGGCCATGCCGTCCTCGATGGAGATGATGGGATAGGTGTCGACGAGCTTCTCCCAGTAATCAACCATCTGGGCACTCGTGTACTCCACGCCCTCGCCCTTGAGCTCGTACATGCCGGTCTCGGCGTTGTAGAACTCGGTCGAGGCCGGGTCCATGGCGTACATGAAGTCGACGCCGGGCTTAAAGCCGGCCTTCTCGACGGCCTTGGTGATGTACTCGAACGGCTCGGCATTGGTCTTAAGGTTGGGGGCAAAGCCGCCCTCGTCGCCCACGCCGCCGCCCAGGCCGGCCTCGTGCAGCACGCCCTTGAGGGTGTGGTAGACCTCGGCGCACCAACGCAGGCCCTCGGCAAAGCTCGGGGCGCCCACCGGCATGATCATGAACTCCTGGAAGTCGACGTTATTATCGGCATGCACGCCGCCGTTGAGAATGTTCATCATAGGTGTGGGCAGCAGGTGGGCGTTGACGCCACCCAGGTACTGGTACAGCGACAGGCCCGCCGACTCGGCAGCGGCGCGGGCAACGGCCAGCGACACGCCCAGGATGGCGTTGGCACCGAGCTTGGTCTTGTTGGGGGTACCGTCCGCAGCAATCAGTGCGTCATCGACGGCGCGCTGGTCGAAGGCGTCGAGGCCCACGACGGCGTTAGCGCACTCGTTGTTGACGTGCTCGACGGCCTGCGAAACGCCCTTGCCCAGGTAGCGGCCCTTGTCGCCATCGCGTAGCTCGCAGGCCTCAAAGGCGCCGGTCGAAGCACCCGAAGGCACCATTGCGCGGCCAAAGCTGCCGTCCTCGAGCACGACCTCGACCTCGACGGTGGGATTGCCGCGGCTGTCGAGCACCTCGCGACCGTAGACGTCCAAAATATCGCTCATGTTGTCTCCCTCTCACTTGGAAACGTAGTGGATGCAAGCGACCGGCTGACCGTGCACCGTCGGTGCGCCTCCGTAAGTTAGCCATGTCGCACTTTTTGCATTATGCCCTAAGTTAGCCGAGGGATACACTTGATTTTCGAAAAATTTAGCGGGAACGATGAGGCGTGTCAGCCCGTCGTTCCCGCAGTCTTACTCCTCCGCCTTTGCGGCATCCCACAGGTCGTTGAGGCCGTGGGTCGAAAGCTCGGCAAGATCCACGTGGGCATCGGCCGCCATCTGCTCCATCGCAGCCCAGCGACGGCGAAACTTGGCCGTGCTCGCGCGCAGGGCGCTCTCGGCGTCGATACCCTCCTTGCGCGCGACGTTGACCAGGGCAAAGAGCAGATCGCCAAACTCCATTTCGCGCTCGGGCGAGCCAGGGGCCTCGGCCTCAAACTCGGCACGCTCCTCGGCGACCTCGTCCCACACGTCCTGGACCGTCTCCCACTCAAAGCCCACGGCAGCCGCTTTGCGCGACACCTTCTGAGCCTGTATCAGCGCCGGCAGATGCGTGGGCACGCCGTCGAGCAGGCCCTCGGGCGCAGCCTCGCCTGCCGCCACGGCCTTATCCTTGGCAGCCCTCTCGGCAAGCTTAACCTCGTCCCAAATCTTGAGTACCTCGTCGGAGCTGTCGGCATCCACATCGCCAAACACGTGCGGATGACGGCGGATGAGTTTGGCGTCAATATCGCGCGCCACGTCGGCCAGCGTAAACTCGCCGGCGTCCGCCGCAATCTGCGCATGCAGCACGACCTGCATGAGCACGTCACCCAGCTCCTCGCGCAGGTGAACCGCGTCGTCCGTCTCGATGCAGTCGAGCGCCTCGTAGGCTTCCTCGATCATGTTCTTGCCAATGCTGCGGTGCGTCTGCTCGCGGTCCCACGGGCAGCCGTCGGGCTGACGCAGGCGCCAGATAGTCTGCACCAGATGCTGCAGCTCGGCCGACGCATCGACCAACGTCGACAGGTCACGCGAACCCTCGGCATTTTGCTGAGCCATATGCTGCGCCATGGCTACTCCTCCTCCATGACCACGTGGCGGAACGCGCCGCCCTCGTAGATGCCGTAGCTGTGCGTACCGTCCTTGGGAATGCTCACGCTGCCGGGGTTGAAAAGCCACAGGCCCGGGTGCGCGGCGCTCTCCTCGTTGATCTTGATGTGCGTATGGCCGTAGACGAGCGCGGAGCCCTCGGGCAGCGCGGGCGCGTGGTCGACGCTGTTGTGCATGCCGGCGCCAAAGACGTGGCCATGCGTCAGGAACAGCTCGCGGCCGGTCTCGTCGAACAGCGTAGCGTAGTCGGCCATGACGGGAAAGTCGAGGACCATCTGGTCGACCTCAGCGTCGCAGTTGCCGCGCACCGCGATGATGCGGTCGGCCAGGGCGTTGAGCAGCGGAATCACGCGCTTGGGGGCGTAGTCGCGCGGCAGGTCGTTGCGCGGACCGTGATAGAGCAGGTCGCCCAGCAGGACGATGCGGTCGGGCTGCTCGGACTCGATGGCGGCGACCAGGCGCTCGGCCCAGTATGCCGAGCCGTGGATGTCGGAGGCGATGAGGTATTTCATGGTGGTCCTTTCGGGTGGGTTTGATGGGGCTGGGCGCGGCGTGCCACCGGCCGCGTTACTCAAATCGAAGCGCCGCGCTCTGAGCCGCCCGCATCACGCGCTGGAGCGGCACGTTGTGCGCGCGGGCAAGACGGGCGCAGTCTTCGTACTCGGGAGCCGCGCGCTCGCTGCCGTCGGGCAGAGTCGCCACCTTTACGGCCACCTCGCCCCAAGGTGTCGCCACCTGTTCAAAGCGACGCGGCAGGCAGACGCGATCCATGACCTGGCGGCGAATGCCATTGGTCGTGGTTTCCAAGAAGATAATCGCCTGCAAGCGCTCGATATCCTCGTGGGCGCAGATTACCTGCAGCTGCCAGCCGGGGCGACCTTTTTTGCAGTAGAGAGGCAGCCAGTGCACCTCGCGGGCACCCGCCTCGCGCAGGCGGTCGGCGGCGTAGGCGAGCACCTCGGGCGATGCGTCGTCGACGTCGCACTCCAGCTTGACGATGGTTTCGGGCGCATCGGTCTCGCGCGACAGCGGAGATGTACTTCCACGTTGCATACGATCCGGTTCCTTTCCGCACGGGCTCGTTTTGTTCTCCCAAACGCTAGCACATCGAACGTGGCGCAGGGGCGGCGTCATGGGATAGGTGCGACTTTCGCTGGGCGCAAGTGCTGGCGCGCTCCAACGCCGGCCCGCTCCACTCAAACGTGTACGTCAGCCTCCAAACATGTCATTTTTTGTCGGTTTTGGAGGCTGATGTGCATGTTTTGAGAGCGCAAGCGAGGCCGCACCGCGCGCCGCACAGCCTTTCCAATCGATTTCGATCCCCGGCGTGCCCGGCGTGTTGAGAGCTGCGCCATTACAATGAAGCGGATTCGCTTGACGCAAAGGAGCCGCTATGCCCATGTGCCCGCTGGTCGATTGCCATACCCACACCTCGTTTTCGGACGGGCATGCCTCGTTTGAGGACAACGTCCGTGCCGCTGCTGCGGCCGGCTGCCGCGTCATGGTCTCGACCGACCATCTCACCCTGCCCGCCAGCATGGATGCTAACTGCGAGGTGCAGGTTACTGAGGGCGACCTCCCGGCGCATCGTCTGGCTTTTGAGGACGCTCGCAATCTTGCCGCTCAGATTGCGCCAGAACTCACCTTTATCTACGGTTTCGAATGCGATTGGTACGAGGGCTGCGAGCCTTTGGTTGAGCGCTGGTCCCAGGGCGCCGTCGTGCGCCTGGGCAGTGTGCACTGGATTGGCAACCCAGGCGATATCATGGCCGGTGCCGCGGGTACGGCGGGAACGGAGGACGTCGCTCGTCCCGATACGCCCGATTCGCGCTGCGGCTGGATCGACGACGACACCAACCTGCATGTTTGGGAGAACCTGGGGGTGCGCGGCGTATGGGAGCGCTATGTCGACGACTGGTGCCACGCCTGCGAGAGCTCGCTCAACTTTGACGCGATGGCCCATCCCGATCTGGTCATGCGTTTTTCGAAGGAGGGCTTCGCGCCCGACTTTGACCCCATGCCATTCTGGGAGCAGATGGCCGAGTGCGCTCACGATACGGGTCGCCGCGTTGAGGTCTCGACCGCCGCGCCGCGCAAGGGCCTCGACGACTACTATCCCGCGACCGGCCTGTTGCGCTGTTTCGCCCACGCCGAGGTGCCGATCACCTTTGGCTCGGACGCGCACCGCGCCTGCGATATCTGCTGGAACATCCGCGAAGCCCAGGCCCACGCCTACGACTGCGGTTATCGAACCTTCGACATCCCCCACCTCACCGGAGAATGGGAGTCCACGCCCCTCGCCTAACTAGTCGTTTAAGAACGTCCCCAATGACTAGTGGCGGCGGGCGTTGAGTTCGCCGGCCAGTTCGTCGAGGGTGATGCCGTAGCGCTCGAGCGTCACGAGCAGGTGGTAGATCAGGTCGCCGGCCTCGTAGCGGATGTGATCGTGGTCGTTATCCTTGCAGGCCATGATCACCTCGCTCGCCTCCTCGGCAAGCTTCTTGAGAAGCTCGTCCTCGACTTCGGTCAGCAGACGCGCGGTATAGCTCTCCTGCGGCGATGCGTCGCGACGACCGTGAATCACCTCGGCCAGTCCCGTCAGCGTCTCACCGATGTTTCCCGGCTGCACGTTAGCTGTTCTGACTCCCATGGTTATTTCCTCTCGTTACTGCAGCGTAAAGTAAGTACCGGTCTCATCGAACCGAAGCTTTGCGCCCTTTTTCTCAAAGAACTCGACGATGACGGCATGGGCCTCATCGAGCCTTTCCTTCTCGGCCTCGAGCCAAAGCGACTGCGCCCCGCAGGCATCGGTCAGGTGCACGCGGCACGGCACGCCCGCGCGGAGGAGTTCGGCGTTGCAGTCGGCGACTTCGAACGGCGTCACGACTTTCATCGCACTCCCCCTTCCACGCGCTTAAAGAAGCAGGTACGGTTGCCGGTATGGCAGGCCGGGCCCGGCGAGTCCACCTTGACCAGCAGCGTATCGCTATCGCAGTCGGCCCAGAGCTCCTTGACCTCCTGCATGTTGCCACTCGTCGAGCCCTTGTTCCAGAGCTCCTGACGGCTGCGACTCCAAAACCACGTGGTCCCGGTCTTGAGCGTCAGCCCCACCGATTCCTCGTTCATCCAAGCGACCATAAGCACCTCGCCGGTGTCATATTGCTGAACCACACAAGGAATCAGCCCGTTGGCGTCGTATTTAAGATCAGCAGCTTCTACTACCTCAGTCATCATTTCTCCCAAGTAATAACAGTAAGCCCCACAGGTCGGCGAGGGTTGTCCAGGTGCCGCAGGTTGCCGCGAAAGAGGAGCGACGCGTACTTTGGTACGCGAGCGACGGTTTGAGCGGCAAGATGCGGTGCCTGGGCAAGCCGCAGCGCTAGAAGTCCAACCTGACAGGGATGCCCTGCGAGGCCATATACTCCTTCACCTGGCGAATGCTGAAGGTTCCAAAGTGAAAGACGCTTGCTGCCAGCACGGCATCGGCTTCGCCCTCGATCACGCCCTCGGCGAAATGCTCGAGCGTGCCCACGCCGCCGCTCGCGATGACGGGGATTGGCACCGCGCGCGCCACGGCGCGGGTGAGCGCCAGGTCAAAGCCAGCCTTGGTGCCGTCGCGATCCATGCTGGTGAGCAAGATCTCGCCGGCACCGCGACGGGCCGCCTCCTCGGCCCATGCCACCGCATCGATACCCGTGGCGTTGCGGCCTCCTGCGGTAAAAACCTCCCACTTGTCGGCATCCGGCTGCCCAGGCAGGCCAACGCGCTTGGCATCGATCGCCACGACCACGGCCTGGCTGCCAAACGCCGCGGCAGCCTGGCTAATCAGCGACGGGTCGCGCACGGCGGCAGAGTTGAGCGATACCTTGTCGGCACCGGCCGCCACCATGGTTCGCATGCCCGCCAGGTCGCGGAAACCGCCGCCCACGGTATAGGGAATAGCGAGCTCCTCGGCCGCGTGCGCCGCCATCTCGATGGTCGTCGCGCGGTTGTCGCTCGTGGCGGTAATGTCCAGGAAGACGACCTCGTCTGCACCCTCGCGGTCGTAGGCACGGGCAAGCTCCACCGGATCGCCCGCATCGCGCAGGCTCACAAAGTTGACGCCCTTGACCACACGGCCGTCCTTGACGTCTAGACAGGGAATCACGCGCTTGGTAAGCATGGGCTACTCCTCCCCTCGGGCGGCGGCCAACGCCTGTACCAGCGTAAAGTTGCCCTCGTAGAGCGCACGGCCGGTAATGGCGCCTTCAATCGCGCCCTCGCCCACCGCGGCCAGCGCGCGGATGTCGTCGAGCGTCGAGATGCCGCCCGAAGCCACGACGGGAAATCCCGCGACCTCGGCCACATGGCGATACGCCGCCACATCGATGCCCGTCTGCATGCCATCGCGCGCGATGTCGGTATACACCAGATGCTTAAAGCCCAGCTCGGAAAGCTGCGCCACGGCATCGTCGAGCGCCACACCCGCACCATCGCGCCAACCGTTCACCTTGACCTGGCCGTCGCGCGCGGCAATATCGGCGACCAACAGCTCGCCAAAGCCTTGGGCTGCCACCTCGGCAAAACCCGGCTCGGTCACCAGCACGGTGCCCAGCGCAATGCGGCGAGCACCATAGCCGGCCAGCTCGTCGATGCGCGCGAGCGAGCGGACGCCGCCGCCCACGTCCACGGACAGGCCGTCGACGCCGCAGATAGCCTTAATCGCCGCCGAGTTGGCAGCGCACGCGTCCTCGTCCTCACCAAAAGCAGCGGACAGATCGACGACATGCACCCAGTTCGCGTCCTGCTCGGCAAACGAGCGGGCGACGGCGACGGGGTCGTCGGAATATACCTTGCAGCGGCTGCGGTCGCCGCGCTCCAGGCGCACAACCTTGCCGCCGATCAGATCGATTGCGGGAAACAGGATCATCGGCCAACCTCCTCGACGATGTTGACGAAGTTCTTAAGAATGCGCTGACCAAGCGCGGAGGATTTCTCGGGATGGAACTGACAGCCCCACACGTTGCCATGACGCGCGATGCACGGAAAGCTCCGCGTGTAGTGCGTGCGCGCCAAAACATCAGCGGCATCGGCGTCGTCGGCCACCGCGTAGCTGTGGGTGAAGTACATGTTGGCGCCCTCGGCAAAACCGGCGAGCAGCGGGTCGGCAGCACCGGCGGGCGTCATGTGCACCTGGTCCCAGCCCACGTGCGGCACCTTCAGACGACTCGATTCCAAGCGCGTACACGAACCGCGCATGATGCCCAGGCCATCGACCCAGGGACCGCCAGCCTGCTCGGGGGTGTTGCCATCGGCAACCGCGCCCTCGTCCGCAGGCACGACCTCGTTGCCGCGCTCAAAAAATAGCTGAAGGCCCAGGCAGATACCGAGCAGCGGAGTTCCGGCGGCGACGGCATCGAGCGCCGCGTCCGCCTCGCCGCTCTGGCGCATAAAGGCGATCGCGTCATAGAACGCGCCCACGCCCGGGATGACCAGGCCGTCGGCATTGCGGATCTGCTCCGGATCGTCCGACGTGCAGGCGGCGGCACCGGCGCGCGCAAGCCCGCGCACGACGCTCGACAAGTTGCCCTTGTGGTAGTCGATCACCACGATCTTCGGTTCGCCCACGCGACCCTCCTTTTCCCCATTCAAAACCTGTCCCTTTTTGGCAGGTTACAGTGAACCCTTGGTGCTGGGGATGCCCTGCACGCGGGGATCGAGCTCGCAGGCGTGGCGCATCGTGCGGCCCACGGCCTTAAAGGCGGCCTCGATAATGTGATGCGAGTTACCGCCCGCCAGCTCGCGCACGTGCAACGTGAGCTTGGCGTCGCGCGCAAAGGCGTAGAAGAACTCAACGGCCAGCTCGGTATCAAAGTTGCCCACGCGCTCGGTTGGCACGGGCAGCTCGCAGTAGGCCTGCCCGCGGCCCGAGATGTCAACGGCGGCCATCACGAGCGTCTCGTCCATCGCGATCGCCGCGTCGGCAAAGCGCGTAATGCCCGCCTTGTCGCCCAGCGCCTGGCAAAACGCCTCGCCCAGCACAATACCCGTGTCCTCGACGGTGTGATGCGCATCGACCTCGACGTCGCCCACCGCGTGCACCGTCAGATCGAACAGACCATGGCGGCCAAAAGCGTTGAGCATGTGGTCGAAAAACGGCACGCCGGTCGAGATATCGCACACGCCGGATCCGTCCAGATCGAGCTTTACGACAATGTCGGTCTCGCCCGTTTTGCGGGTTACCTCGGCATAGCGGTCCATCTACATCTCCTCCTTCACCAGCGCGGCAAACGCGGCCAGCACCTCGTCGTTTTCCTGCGGGGTACCCACGGTAATGCGCAGACAGTCCGCGAGCCCCGGCGCGTAGCTAAAGTCGCGCACCAAAATTGAATACTCGTCGCGCAGACGCTCGCGCACGCGCGTGGCATGCGGCGTGCGCGCGAGCACAAAATTCGCCGCGCTCGGCCATACCTCCACGGGCAGGCCCTCGGCAGCCATTGCGCGCAGGGCGCACAGCTCGCGCTCGCGCTCGGATGCAACCTGCGCCACCACGGGCGCGTATGCATCGCGGGCACGCACGCAGGCAAGCGCTGCGGCCTGGCTCAGCACGTTGACCGAGTAGATCTGGCGAATCGCCGCGAACACGTCGATGACCTCGGACGCCGCGATCACATAGCCCAGACGCGTGCCGGCGGCGCCAAACGCCTTGGACAGCGTATGCAGAATCACCAGGTTGGGATGCTCGGTGATAAGTCCCTGTGCCGTGGTGGCCGCGCCAAACGAATCGTCGGCAAACTCAACGTAGGCCTCGTCGACCATCACCATGCCGGGGCACGCATCGCACAGGGCAGCGACAAAGTCGAGCGGCGCCACATCGCCCGTGGGATTGTTGGGCGAGGTCACGATCGCAAGGTTGCACCCGGGTGCGGCCGCGAGCACCGCCGCCTGGTCGAGCTCAAAGGTCGCGGGATCGCGCCACACGTCGCGCACCTCGGTCTGACAGAGCGATGCAAAGAACGCATACTCGCTAAAGCACGGCGGGCAGTTGAGCAGGGTCCGCCCCGCGCCGCCAAACGCCAGCAGGTAGTTATAGAGCAGTTCGTCGCCACCGTTGCCCACGCAGATATTCTCGCGCGTCACGCCATGCCAGGCGGCTAGCTCGTCGCGCAGGTCGTTGGACATGGGATCGGGATAGCGGTTGAGCGGCGTGGCAGCCAGGGCGGCGTCGACCGCCTCGCGCACGCCGGCCGGCACGGGATAGGTGTTCTCGTTGGCCGAAAGGTTGATGCGCGTGGGCGTAAAGTTGGGATCGTAGGGCTCAATACCGGCCAGATAGGGCTGGACAAGCTCCTTCATGCGAGGCGTCAGCTCGGCCATATTAGGCCTCCTTGCCGGTCGGGGCGCCATCCTCGCCCGCAGCCGCCGCCAGGTCCACGCCCTCGGCGACCGTCGCGGTCGCATCGCCCGGCCAGGCGACCTTGGTCAGGTCGGCCGCGGCCAGCGACTCGGCACTCACGGCATCCTCGCCCTGCTCCAACACGCGGCGGCGCAGTGCGGCCGAAAGAGCGTGTGCCCACAGGCCCTCGGCCTCGGCCAGGCGCTGCGTAGCGGGAGCGTCAGAGAGCAGGCCCTCGGGCGTATAGCAAATGACGCTCGAGCGCTTAACAAACTCTTCGACCGAAAGCGGGTTGGAGAACATGGCCGTGCCGCCGGTCGGCAGCGTGTGATTGGGGCCAGCAACATAATCGCCGAGCGGCTCGGAGCTCCAAGCGCCCACAAAGATGGCGCCGGCGTTGCGAATGCCGCCGAGCAGGCCCATCGCGTCCTTGCAGTGCAGCTCAAGGTGTTCGGGTGCCACGGTGTTCACGGCCTCGACGGCGGCAGCCATGTCGGCGGCAACCACGATGGTGCCCTCGTTATCGAGCGAGGCGCGCGTGATCTCGGCGCGCGGGGACTGCGCCACCAGAATGTCGATACCCGCCTCGACCTCGCGCGCAAACTGCTCGTCGCAGGTCACGAGATAGCAGGCCGCCAGCGGATCGTGCTCAGCCTGGGCCATCAGGTCGGCCGCGACCACCATGGGCTTGGCCGTGGCGTCGGCCAGCACGCAGACCTCGGAGGGGCCGGCGACCATGTCGATGCCCACATCGCCCGAAACAATCTGCTTGGCCGCAGCGACAAAGGCGTTGCCCGGGCCGGTAATCTTGTCGACACGCGGAATGGTCTCGGTACCGTACGCCAGCGCGGCCACGGCCTGGGCGCCGCCCACCATATAGATCTCGTCCACGCCGCCGAGCTTGGCCGCGGCGAGCGTGTAGGGGCTGATAAGGCCGTCCTTTTGCGGCGGGGTCACCATGACCACGCGCTTGACGCCGGCGACCTTGGCGGGAATGGCATTCATGAGCACGGTGGAGGGATACTGCGCGCGACCGCCCGGCACGTAGATGCCAGCCGCCGCGAGCGGGGTCACCTTAACGCCGAGCATCGTGCCATCCGCACGCGTGGTAAACCAGCTCTGCTCGACCTCGCGCTGGTGGAACTCGCGAATCTGACGCGCGGCCTTCTCGAGCGCGGCGACAAAGGCCGGGTCGAGGCCCTCGAGCGCGGCATCGATCTGCTCTTGCGGCAGACGGAAGCTCTGCAGCTCAACACCGTCAAAACGCTGACAGTAATCGCGCACCGCGGCATCGCCGTTGGCACGCACGTTGGCCACGATATCGCGGGCGGCGTCGACGATGTTTTGCGGCAGCACGCCCTTGCGGTTGAGTTGGTTGGTAACGAGGCGCTCACCGGGAGCAAGCTTGATGGTCTTCATATCGGTATCCCCTATCGGTCGAGGTTGTGTTCGAAAAACGAGAGACCGGGCGGCGGCGCCAATCGGCCCGCAGCCCGGACGTTGGGGCGCCCGTGCGCGCTCGCGCTATTGTGCCGAGCCCGCGACGGGCTCAAAATGCTTGTCCTTCACGGCAGCCGCCAGGCGATCGGCTAGGTTGCGAACGCGCGGGTCCAGGCGCGCGGCACCCGGATTGACGAAGAAGCGGGCCGTGCAGTCCATGATGCGGCCGGTGATGACCAAGTCGTTGTCGCGCAGCGTGGCACCCGTGGCGGTAATGTCCACGATGCGATCGGTCATGCCGACGATGGGGCCCAGCTCGATGTTACCGTGCAGCGAAACGATGTCGGCGTTCACGCCGCGCTCGGCATACCAGGCACTCGCGATACGCGGGTACTTGGTTGCCACGCGAAGCGACCCGCGGCGGGCATAGTTGCGCTCGGCCTGACCGGCGCGCCACGCGGGCTCCGCCTCGATAAAGGTGCACAGGCCGTAGCCCAGATCGACCAGCTGCAGCAGGTTGAGGTCGGCCTCAATGAGCGAGTCCCAACCGCAAATGCCGCAATCGGCACCGCCGCAGCCCACAAAGGCGGGTGCATCGCTGGGTCGCACGATTACAAACTCGATATCGCCGACCGTGCCCTCGCCGGCACGCGTGTCGCGGCCGCGCACGATCAGGTGACGGCCGGGGTCACGCAGCTCAGAGACGTCCAAGCCCGCGGCCTCGAGCACGTCGAGCGTGTCGGCCTTAAGCGAGCCCTTGGGCACGGCGATGCGCAGCGGGCCCTCGGCGCCACGGCCCGCGGCATGGTCGCCATCGGAAGCGGCATCCTCGGCCGAGGTGCGCGCGGCCTCCAGGCGCTCGAGCGAAAAGGCGAAGCCCGCAGCCGGCACCTCGATACCGTCGCCAAATGCGCCGGTAAAGATGGAGTCATAGCGTCCGCCCGAACCGACCGGATCGGGCAAGCCGCCGGCATAGGCCTTAAAGACCAGGCCCGTGTAGTAATCGAAAGAGTTCATGATAGAGAAGTCGAACGACAGCACCTGGGCGTCCTCGGGTACCAGGCCCTCGACCAGGGCACGCAGCTCGCGCGTCAGCGGCGCGACGATACCGGCGGCCTCCAGCAGCGCGTCCACGCGGTCGAGTACCTCGGCACCGCCGTGCAGACGCGGCAACTCGCTAATGGCGGCCTTGACGGCATCGGACTCGGCGCTTGCCGCCACGCGGGCATCGAGGCCCACAAAGTCGTTGGCGTGCACGCAGCGCAGGGCCTCGGCAGCCAGCTCGCGATCTTCACACGCCGCGAGCAGTTCCTTAAACGGACGCACGCTACCTGCGATAATGCGCGCATCGGGCAGTGCCAGCTTACGCACGGCCTCGGCCACGAGCGAGACGATCTCGACATCGCCCGCGGTATCGCCCGCACCGATAAGCTCAAAGCCCAGCTGCGTAAACTGACGCGAGCCGCCGGCATTGCGCTGACACTCGCGGACCACCGGCGCCTCGTAGCGCAGGCGCAGGGGCAGGTCGGCCGCGCGCATGCGGGTCGAAACCAGGCGCACGATCGGCAGCGTGTTGTCGGGGCGGACCACCAACAGACGCCCGTCGTCGTCAAAGAGCTTAAACGGCGTGTCCGCGATGCGGCCGCCTTCCTCGAGCGAACCCTTGTCCTCGAGCAGCGGCGTCTCAACCGGAAGGTAATGATGCTCCCTGAAGCAGCCCTTCACCGTCAGCGCAATCTCCTCGCGCGCCTGAGCCTCCTCGGGCAATATGTCCCGGAATCCCCACGGTGTGGCCGTCATCTGGTGAGCCTCCTCATGCTGTGTTTCATATAGAACAGAAGACCGGCATAGCTCCGCCGGTCTTCTGGGTACTTTAGCATACTAGAGTGCTTGCGGGGAGAATCGTCTCTCACGGCTCACAGCGTATTCATTTCGAAACATACGGAAAGCACGTCCCACCTTCCAGCCAAAAACTGGGACGCACTTTCCACTTGAGGCCTCAACCGGAAACGGCGTCCCAGAATAGACGCTCAGAATGGGACACACTTCCCGAAACCCGCCCCATCGGGAAAATGCATCCCGGAATGAGTCTCCAGAATGGGACACGCTTTCCCAAACCCATCCCAACGGGAAACTGCGTCCCGTTCTGAATCGCAATTCCGGGACACGCTTTCCGCCAGAAGCCTCAGCCGGAAAGCGCATCCCGTTTCCCAAAGAGCGCCAAGCTAAAGTCTGCCGAACGGCAGCTCGACGCCCGCCTAGGCGCCGATCGCGCGTCGATACTCCGCCATAACCTGAGCATCGGCTGCGGCGGGATCGGCGAAATAGCGCCAGTCATAGGTCTCGGCCGAAACCACTCCACGATATCCACGCGCCACCAGCCTATCCAGGTCGGCACGCATATCGCGGTCGCCGTCGCCCCAGGCAAGATGCGTGGTGCCATCTGCCGCAACATCGACAAAATGCACGTGGGCGATATCGTCGCCGAGCACATCAAAATAGCCGTCAATGGTATCCCCCGCCACCGCCATGGCACCCATATCAAGGCACGCCTTGAGCGCCGGATGTCCAACCGCGTCAATCATGCGCTTCGTATCGACCGCCGAGTTTACGATCATCGACTCAACCGGCTGCAGGGCCTCGAGCACTAGGCGCACGCCGCGCCGACCCGCATACTCGGCAATCGACCGCAGCATCGAAGCACTACGTGCCCATGCATCCTCGATCGGCTCATTCAAAAATGCCCATCCGCTCGAAACCATGACCTGGTCGGCGCCAAGCTCTGCCGCAATATCCACGACATTCTTAAAGTATGCGAGCGTGCGGGCACGCGACTCCTCCCCGCGCGCCGCGATATTCCACGGCTTGGGATTGTTCTGCTCGGGGCAAATTCCGACAATGCGGACTCCATACCGCTGCGAAAGCTCCCTCACCTGCTCGAGAGAATCATAGCCATGACAATCCACATACAAATGCATCGCCCCCGTCCAAAGCTCGCAGCACGTGTAGCCCGAAGCCGCCGCCGACGAAAAGAACTCCTCCAGGTCAAAATACCGATGGCTGATATTCATAACGGCAAGCTGTGGATACTCCATCTTGTCCACCTTTCGGCAAAAGGGCGCCGCAGCACAGTGTGCGCGACGCCCCCTCTTACATTGTTTTGATTATGACGGATGCCCTACTGAACACCAAGCACTCCAAAGAACGCGCCGGCGATGCTCGCGAGCAAAATCACAAGCATGATGAGCAGCGGATTCATCTTCTTCTTGAGCATGAGATAGACGATTCCAAACAGCCCCATCGTGACAAAGCCCGGGAAGATTCCGTTGAGCAGCTCGGCGAGCGTCTGAGCACCATCGCCCGCGCCAACCATGAGCGGAATGTCCACCGTGACCATCTCCATGGTCATGGCACCGATCACCATGGCACCCATGATGGAGGCCATCTTGACGATCGTATCCATGATGCCCGACTCCTGGACCTTGCTGATCATGTCCGAGCCAAAGCGGTATCCCACAAACGTCAGCACGTAGCGGATGATGTAGTGGGGAACGTTGAACACCAGCAGGAACAAAATCGGACCGAGAATAGAACCCTGCAGTGCTAGCGAGGTGCCAACACCCGTAGCCAAAATTCGCAGCGTGCCCCAGTAGAACGCGTCGCCCACACCGGAAAGCGGACCCATCAAAGCAAGCTTGACGTTGGAAATCGCGCTCGTGTCGAAGTTGTCCTCGGTAGCGTTGACTTCCTCCATTGCGGCGGCAATGGACATGGGGAGCGTCGAGATATACGGCGTGACGTTATAGAGCTCCATGTGGCGCTTGAGCGCGGCCTTAAAGTCCGCATCTTGCGGGTAGAGCTTGCGCAGGATCGGCATGAGGGCCCACATAAAGCCAATATGGCCCATGCGCTCGTAGTTCCAGGAGTGCTCATAGGGAATCGAGCGCCAGAACAGCTTCTTAAGATCTTCGCGGGTAATCAGCCCGTCGTAGGAAGACTCAAACTTAAAACTCATCGAACCCACTCCCAATCGCAGGATCCTCGGTCGCCACTGCGGGCTGCTCCGCCTTTTTCTTGTCACCCAAAACCGTCATTGCGACGACGATGATCGCGGCGAAGATCGCCACACCCGTCGTGCTAATGCCAAAGTAGGCAACGAGGAAGAAGCCTGCAAAGAAGAACGGCGCCACGGTCTTGTTCATAATCATCTGAGCCAGCATCGCAAAGCCGAGTGCGGGCAAGAAGGCGGCGGCGACATCCATACCGGTCTGAACGAAATCGGGAATGATGTTGAGCAGGCTGGCGACGGCGTCAGCGCCAAAGAAGAATGCCAGGGGAACGATCAGCAGACCGCACCAGCTCTGTGCGTAACCGGCGATGAACATGTTGCGCGTGATGGCCTTGGTGTCTCCATCCTCGACGTTCTTGTCGATACGGTGCACCAGCAGCAGCATGACCGGTTGGCCCAAGGCCGTGTCGAGCGCCAGAACGATCGTGGCGATAGGGATACCCAGGGTCAGCGCTGCCGAAGCGTCCGCGCCGGCCTGCATGGCAAGGGATACGCCCAAGATGGTTCCGGAAATCGTATCGGGCGGATTATAGGCACCGACCGAGATAGCGCCGACCATGGCGAGCTCCATCGTGGCGCCCATAATCGTGCCGGTCACCACGTCGCCCATGACAAGGCCGACCAAAGGTCCGAGCACAATGGGGCGCTGCAGGTAGCTCGTGCCCGTCAGCCACTCGGAATAGCCCAAAAGGGCAATAAGGAAAATCAGGATTGTCTTGATAACCATGACGGCCCCTAACCGATGACCTTTGCGGCGTCAGTCTTCGCATCCGCCGGAATCATCTGAATGAACAACTCATAACCCTCGCCGAGCAGCTCCTTCACGTATGCCTCGTTCTCGGGCGTAAGGAACACGCTCGTCGAGACCTGGCGGGCGTCCTCGCTAAAGGCCACATTGCCGAGGTTGATCTTCTTAACGCCCATCGCCTTCGCGACGGCGCCGGCCTGCTGAATCGTCTCGCAAACCACGAAGAGCTTGTACTTGTCAGTCACACCGCTCTGGAGCGCCTTGACGGCATCCTCGGTGTTTTTGACGACGACCTTGCACCCTTCGGGCTTTGCAAGAGACAGAGCCTGCAGACGAAGCTTGTCGTTGAGAACCGTATCGCTCACCAGCAGGATGCAGTCGGCACCCAAAGCCGAGGTCCAGCTCACGGCAACCTGGCCGTGCAGCAGTCGATAATCTACGCGAATCATCTGAATCATGATGTGCTCCCTAACGGTTAAAACTCATCGAGTTCGGCCTGGCCTAGCAGGTCGTTGACGTACTTGACCTTGGTGTCGTCCGCCTCGACGATCTGACGAATGGCCTCGTCGATCGGGGTGGAATCGGAAACGAACAGCAGCTGGATCAGAAGCGGCAGGTTCATATTGGTCACCAGATGCGTGTTGGGGCGCGTCTGGACAACCTTGGTGAACTCGTTGTTGACGCTGCCGCCAAACAGGTCGGTGCAAACGACGACCTCATCATCCGCGGCAAAGCCGTCCAGAATCGCTGCGGCCTCCTTGGCCAGGTCCTCGTTTCCGTCGACATACATAGAGAGCGCATGGACGTTTTCGCGCTCGCCGGAAAGCAGACCGATGCTCTCGACGATTCCAGACGCGAAATGAGCATGGGATGCCACGATAAACTGCCTCATTCGATTCCCCTTCCTAGCGAATTTCGACATAAAAATGCCCGGACGCATGCGCCCGGGCAGGGTGCTTCTTGCTTGGCAGTCGATTAGTAGTCGAACTGGTGATAGTAGCGACGGTAGTTGAGGTTGTGCTTGGTGACCGTCTCGTAGTAGGCGGCGAGTCGATCGGTGATCAGCGAGGACAGGATCCACGGAGACACGATGACGCGGAACTCGTCGTCCAGGCCCGGGATGGCGAACTCGGCGGTGTCGATGATGTTGATATCGGTGTCGCCGGTCACGCCGCGGTTGAGGAATGCGCGGACACGCTCATCGAGCTTGCGGTTCTCGTCCTCGCCCATGAACAGGAACACGGGAACGCCCGGCTCCACGAGCTCCAGGGTGCCGTGGAAGAAGTCGGCAGAGGTGATGTAGCGGGTGCGCTTCCACTGCATCTCCTCGAGGATGCACATCGAGAAGAGGATGGTCTCGCCCCACAGGGCACCGGAGCCGATGAACATGGTGTAGGGCGCGAGGGCGTACTTCTTGGCGAGCTCCTCGGCGCGCGGCTCGAAGCTCTTGCGGATGTCGACCAGGTGAGTCCAGACATCCTTGGTCTGCTCGATAAACTTGTCGAACTGCGGGAAGCAACCGCGGCGGTTGAGCAGGCGCAGGCCGAAGCAGTCGGCGAGGTAGTAGCCCATCTCGCAGCCGCCATTACCATGATCGGATGCCATCTTGACGCAGTTCTCGGCGCCGACGGCCTGGCCGATGGGGCCCTCGGGCTTGGTCATGGCGTAGACGCGAATGCCCTTTTCCTTCATCTTGTTGACGGCCTCGAGTACCTCGGGGGTGGTGCCGGACTCGGAGGCGGTGAGCACGACGGACTTCTCAGTCATGCGCTTGTGGCCCATAACGTTCCACTCGGCGGCGTGAATCAGGTAGACCTCGAGGTCGCGGTCGCCGAACTTGTTCATGAGGTACTCGAGCTGCATAAACTCGTCCCAGGTGCCGCCCACGCCCATCAGGAACACGGCGTCGTAGCCCTCGTCGGCGACCTTGTCGGCGAGCGCGGTCATCTTCTTGCCGGTCTCGTAGACGTTCTTGCCGTCCTCGACGTAGCCCTCCTGGCTAAAGTGCATGATCTCGATCTTCTCGGTTTCCTTCATGGTTTGTCCTTTCTGTCCTGGACGCGACTCTATACATCGCGTTTCTTTTCGATACCAATTATAGACATACACCAGTCGTGTTTTTAATACCACTTTGTAATCTGTGCCGATCCTCGGTGAACGGTCGAAATCTTCGGGTGAGTGGTATTAAATTAAAATCGCCTGTATATCTAGAGCCCCTGACGCTTCCCTTGCGTAACAAAGAACAGCGTTCCTACCAGCGCGATGATTGTCGAGGCTCCAAACAACACCGTTTGAACGCCCAGGACCTCCGCCAAAAATGGAGCAGCCAACAATGGCAACACGCCGGCACTCATCAGGCCAAAGCGCACAAAGCCGGTAATGCGTCCCAGGTATTTGATGTCCGCACGCTCCTGAATCAGGATCATCTGCAGCGGCTCCAAGAAGCCCCACGCCAAGCCGTTGATCGCCTGGCCGATAATCGCAATCCCCAGCATATCGGTGCCCACGTACACCATCGACCCAATGCCCACCGTCATGAGCGCCCCGAGCAACAGCTGCAGATTGACGTGGCGAGACGAAAGCTTGGTCAGAGCGAAAGCGCCCACCGACGAAGTGAGCCCCACGACCGAGGACAGCCAGCCCAGCCAGACGATATCCACGTTAAGCACGTCGCGGTAGAACAGCGACTCCAGCGAATCGAACGCGCCAAATGCGAAGAAGCCCAAAAAGCCCGAGATAAAGATGAGGCGTAGGTCGTGATCGCAAAACGTGAGCCGGGCGCCCTCGACTATACCGCCAAGGATGCCGCCCGTCTGCTTCTCCGCCTTTGGGGGAACCACGCTCTCATAGCAACCTAAGGAAAGCCAAGCCGCCACGCCCATCATGCCGGCCATGAGCAAGTAAACGGATTGCGTGGCAAAGCAGCTCACGATGGCACCGCCAAGCAGCGGACCGGCGGTATAGGCGATGTTGCTGTAGAAAACCATCAGGCCGTTCACGCGCGTGCGGCCCTCGGTAGTCGATTCAAGATATCCCGGAAACGCATGCGTGCAGGTGTTGATAAAACCACCCGCGAGCCCCAAGACACACGCAGCAAACACGAGCCCGGGCACAGACAGCGGCGCCAAGCCAATGCCAAGCGACAGCACCGCCGTGACCGCACACGTCACAAACGACGTACGGCGCGGACCAAAGCGATCGATGACCGAGCCCGAAACCATATTGCCCACCGACGTCGTAAGGTTGCGTACGAGCGTAATAGCGGCGACCAAAAAGGCGGTGCCCGCCAAATCATACGTCGCCGCGCCGATAAGCCCCAAAAAGTACACCGCGTTGTTGGCGCACCACTGCAGGGACTCAATGAGAATCAGCCTGACTTCTGCCGGCGTCAGGCGCATTGCTTCGCGATCCTTCGCGAACATACGAACTCCTTTATAAAAAAGGGGACGGAGGGCATAGGCCGCTCCATCCCCTTACCAGGTTGCAACGAAGATCTATGCAGCTGAGCCTTATGCCAGCACGCCGAAGAACGCGCCGACGATGCCCACGACCATGGTGGCCACGATCAGCACCATGGGGTTGATCTTCTTGGACAGCAGCCAGTAGTACAGCCAGAAGGCGAGCATGCCGAGCATGCCGGGCATGATGCCGTCCAGGATGTCCTGGAGGGTCTGGGCGTCGTCGCCCGAGCCGATGGCGACCGGGATGCTGGCCCAGAACATGTCCTTGCACATGGCGCCCACGACCATGACGCCCACGATGCCCACGCAGGTCATGATCTTCTGCATGAGGCCGGTCCTCTGGGCCTCGTCCAGGAAGCCCACGCCCAGCTCGTAGCCCTTGACGGCGCCCCAGACGCGCAGCGCGAAGCCGGGGACGTTGTAGATGAGCAGGAAGGCGATGGGGCCGAAGGGGTTGCCGGCCTGGCACAGGCTGATGCCCACGGCGGCGGCGACCACGCGCAGCGTCGACAGGAAGATGGAGTCGCCGATGCCCGACAGCGGGCCCATGAGGGCGGCCTTGACGTCGTTGACGCTCTCCGGCTCGATCTCGCCGCGGGCGACCTTCTCCTCCATGGCCATCGCGATGCCGCCGACGAACGGGGCGAACTGGACGGTGATGTTGAAGAACGCGCAGTGGCGGTGCAGGGCCTCGGCGTAGTCGTCGGGGCGGCCGGCGTAGATCTTCTTGAGCATGTTGGCGACCATCAGGCAGAAGGCGATGTTCATCTGCTTGTAGTAGGTCCAGGAGAACTCCATGCCCAGGGAGCCGGTGTTCAGGGCGCTCCTGACCAGGTCGGAGCGCGTGATCTTGTTCTCGGGACTAGAAGTCATCGTCCTCATCCCCTTCCGCGGAGAGCTGGGGCTGGGCTCCGCCGAGTCCCAGCAGGTCGAACTTGTCGATGCCGATGATGATGGCGATCAGGGCGACGCCCAGGACGGGCACGTTGGCGTAGGAGCACAGCAGGAAGCCCAGGAAGTAGAAGGGCACGAGCTGCTTGGTGAGCACCAGGCGGCCGAGCATGGCGAAGCCCATGGCCGGCAGGATGTTGGCGGCGACGCCGCAACCATCAATGATGAAGGGCGGGATAAAGTCGAGCAGGCCCTGGATGGCATCGGAGCCCAAATAGAAGGCGCCGCCGCACAGCAGGAAATACTCAAGGCAGCCCCAAAGGCCAATGCCCCAGTGCACCGCGTAGATGCCCTTGAGGTTTCCCTTTAGGGCAAACTTGTCTGCCATGTCGACAAAGACGGGGAAGAGTGCATTGGTGATATTGCCGATGGTCAGCGAAAGCACGGCGATGGGCATGGCCAGTGCGATAGCCGTCTCGGTACCTTGGCCGAGCTGAATCGCAAAGGCGCAGGCGAGCACGCCACCAACCGTCTCGTTAGGCGGCACGTAGGCGCCGATGGAGATCGAGCCCATGAACAGCAGCTCCAGGCTTGCGCCTACGGCAAGACCGGTCTGCAGGTCCCCCAGCACCAGGCCCACGAGCGGGCACAGGACGATGGGGCGGAACGCATAGAGGGTGCCGAGCTGGTAGTCGAGGCAGCCAAAGGCTCCGACTAAGCCGACGAGGATTGCTTGGGTAAGCATGGTTCCTCCAATATAGGGAATCTCGAGTCATAGCCGACCCCGTCGCGCGCGCTGTTGATATCAATCCAGGAACTCGACCATATGGCTCGAAGCGCGCCTGGCGTGCTGCTAACACCCATACCAGACACAAATGATTTAATACCAATTATAGGTATGCAGGTTCAAACGATTTAATACCACTCGCCCAGCGGGGTGTTTTTATCCGTAAACGGCGGGTATTGCCCCTCAGACGCAATCCTTATTGCGACGATGAACGAGCGCAACGAGAAAACCGTCGCCAAAGGCATCGGAAACCAGGTTGGCAACGATGACCGAGACGATGATCGCCGCGCCCAAAAGCTCATTCCAACTAAAGACCTCGCCAAACAAAAGTGCCGACCAGCAGGGCGCGAGCACCACTTCGCTCATGCAGACCAAGTTGGCCGCAAACGCATTGGTGCGTGCGATTCCCTTGGCATACAAAACACTCGCCAAACCGCTGCAAAAAAGGCCATGCACCACCATAAGGCCCCACTCAAAGGGCTTAACCGCACCAAGGCTGCCCGCGAAATAGAAAATCGGCAGCATCGAGATCCCACACGATACGAGCGAGGACACCATCGGCGAAGCATCGGGCCGCGCATTCAGGAAGAAGCACAGACCGAAGGTGGCGCCCGAAATGACAGCAAGGAAGTTGCCGAGCATGCCCTCGGCACTCAAATCGCCCAAAAAGAATAGTCCCATACCCGCAAAGGCGGCCACCACGGTGAATATCTTTGCCGTCGAGGGCAGCGTGCGCGATGCAAGCGATTGGTACACGATGACAAAGATCATCGAGGTGTACTGCAAAACGATTGCATTGCCGACCGATGTGAGTTGGTTAGCGAAGTTGAACGTGGTGCCCGTCACAAAGTTGCAGACGGCTACAAGGACAATCAAGCGACTGATGCGCAGCCTTGGCCTGCCAACAAACAAGATGAACAGCGCCATAAAGATCGACGTGACGGAGCCAATCAAAAGAGCCGACTGCGAGTTGGCGTGAACGAGGATGCCGATAAAGCTCCACAAGAGCGCCGTGCCGAATAGATACATCGCGCCGTTCGCGCCATTATCGGGCGGATTGTCAGATCGATTCACGAAGTACCTCCGCGTAATAAAAAACGGCGACCGCTACGGGTCGCCGTTTCCCTTGGGGGCAGATAGATATGGTCGAGCTTATGCCAGCACGCCGAAGAACGCGCCGACGATGCCCACGACCATGGTGGCCACGATCAGCACCATGGGGTTGATCTTCTTGGACAGCAGCCAGTAGTACAGCCAGAAGGCGAGCATGCCGAGCATGCCGGGCATGATGCCGTCCAGGATGTCCTGGAGGGTCTGGGCGTCGTCGCCCGAGCCGATGGCGACCGGGATGCTGGCCCAGAACATGTCCTTGCACATGGCGCCCACGACCATGACGCCCACGATGCCCACGCAGGTCATGATCTTCTGCATGAGGCCGGTCCTCTGGGCCTCGTCCAGGAAGCCCACGCCCAGCTCGTAGCCCTTGACGGCGCCCCAGACGCGCAGCGCGAAGCCGGGGACGTTGTAGATGAGCAGGAAGGCGATGGGGCCGAAGGGGTTGCCGGCCTGGCACAGGCTGATGCCCACGGCGGCGGCGACCACGCGCAGCGTCGACAGGAAGATGGAGTCGCCGATGCCCGACAGCGGGCCCATGAGGGCGGCCTTGACGTCGTTGACGCTCTCCGGCTCGATCTCGCCGCGGGCGACCTTCTCCTCCATGGCCATCGCGATGCCGCCGACGAACGGGGCGAACTGGACGGTGATGTTGAAGAACGCGCAGTGGCGGTGCAGGGCCTCGGCGTAGTCGTCGGGGCGGCCGGCGTAGATCTTCTTGAGCATGTTGGCGACCATCAGGCAGAAGGCGATGTTCATCTGCTTGTAGTAGGTCCAGGAGAACTCCATGCCCAGGGAGCCGGTGTTCAGGGCGCTCCTGACCAGGTCGGAGCGCGTGATCTTGTTCTCGGGACTAGAAGTCATCGTCCTCATCCCCTTCCGCGGAGAGCTGGGGCTGGGCTCCGCCGAGTCCCAGCAGGTCGAACTTGTCGATGCCGATGATGATGGCGATCAGGGCGACGCCCAGGACGGGCACGTTGGCGTAGGAGCACAGCAGGAAGCCCAGGAAGTAGAAGGGCACGAGCTGCTTGGTGAGCACCAGGCGGCCGAGCATGGCGAAGCCCATGGCCGGCAGGATGTTGGCGGCGACGCCG
>ENA-OUPA01000050-OUPA01000050.1-human-gut-metagenome-genome-assembly--contig:-NODE-50-length-102394-cov-6.73614_pt1 | contig 102394 bp, 89 predicted proteins | sample MGYA00237939_ERZ548770 | MGnify/ENA primary metagenome ERZ548770 (study PRJEB26490, sample SAMN05356877) | human gut metagenome | biome: terrestrial biome; feature: human-associated habitat; material...
TTTGCAGCCTTTGCGCCCGATGCTATGGGGGCACGTTGCGTACGCGGGATCCAAGAGAACGAAAAGAGCTTTCTCTTTAAAGAATGGTGCTCAAGGGGCAACCCTGGGCTCCTCTAGGGTATAAGGGCGTCTTCTCTTATTTCCAGCGGGTTCGTGGCACACTCTTTTCAAGTATGGAACGTGGAAGGGGGGCGCTATGGATGATGTCTATGAGGCAGAGGCCATGCAATCCGGAGGCGACGAAACGTCGGTGCCGTCGGTTCAGGAAAGTGGGGCACGCCGTCTCGCAGGGGCGGCCGATGTGTGCGAGTTGCTGTCTGTTGCGTTTCGCTTTCCGGAAGAGGATGCCCTGGCCGTGGCTCTGGTAGATGGCCGTTTCGCCGCCGATGCGCAGGGCGCCTTCTCCGACGCCGGCGCGCCGGCGGAAGCTCTTGCAGCGAGCGACGAGCTGCTCGCGTCCTTTCGGGGCTTGAACGCGGCGGCGCTGCAGCGCGATTTGCGCCGCGGCTACTCGCTGCTGTTCTTGGCACCGGGCGCGAAGGTGCCCGTCTGGCCCTACGAGGCCCCTTTTCGCTATCGCGCGAAAGGCCGCGCGGGAGTGCCGTCTCTCTTCCGCAGTCCGGTGACGCTGGAGGTAGCCGCGTCTATGAGCGAGGTGGGCTTCAAGCCCGTTGATGCCACCGAACCGCCCGACAGTGTGGCCGACGAGCTCGCGTTTCTCTCGGCGCTTTTGGCAACTGCCGCGGCGGCGCTTCAGGGCGGCGAGGAGTCGGTTGCCCAAAACTGGCTCGGGAAGGCGCGACGATTCTGGAACGATCACCCCGGCCAATGGCTGCCGGCGTTTATGGAGCAGGTGCAACAGGAGTCGCCCCTGCGCAAGGGCGCCTCCCCCTATGGCCTTCTGGCCCAATGGGGCGCTCTGGTGCTGTCCGTGCTGTCCTTTCTCGGTAACGCTGCTGAAGGCGCTCGGGTATAATTTCGACAACGCGAAGGGGGAGGGGCCGCATGGACATTCTTCAGATCAGCTACTTCTCGAAGGTCTACGAGACGACGAACTACGCCCATGCGGCCGAAAGCCTCTGTGTGTCGCGTCAAGGGTTGCGCAAGGTGATGCGCAACCTGGAGCGGGAGGTAGGTCAGCCGCTGTTCGTGAATGTGGCGAACCGTCTGCAGCCCACCGAGGCGGCCCATCGTCTTTACAAGGCCTCGCGCACATTCGTCGAGGGCTTCCGCGAGCTGGAGGACGCCGTTGCGGCCATGAAGCTCTCCCAGAAAACGGAGGTACGCCTGGGGGGCACCTACGATTCCGACGATGTCTTCACGACGGCGGAATGGCGCGCTTTCCGGTCGTACCCCACCGAGGAACACGACATAAACGTGAAGCTGCGCTACGTCCGCGGGTCACGGCCCACGCTGCTGGCTGCCTTGCTGGACGGATCGCTGGACTACGCCCACGTGGTGTTCACGGAATTGGACGAGACGCGGTTCGAATGTCGCATCGCCCGGGAGGGACGCATCTTTCTGACGATGCGGTCCGACCATCCGCTGGCGGCTCGCTCCGCAGTGACCATCGAGGATCTGCGTGGTGTGCCGCTCTCCATGCACTGCGAGGGCAACGGCGTGGCCGATCTCATGCTGCGCGAGGCCCAGGCTCGAGGGGTGGCGCTGGACGTGGTGCGCAGCGACAACGAGCTGCCCTTGCGCCTGGCCGACGCCGAGGACGGACGGGCGGCCACGCTCACCTACCTGCCGCTCGATGACGATCCGCGGCATCCGAATCTGGTGAGCGTACCCTTTGAGGAGCCAGCCCTCGCGTGGAAGTACGGCGTCGTCGCCCGCCGGGGCGCTGGCGATCCCTACATGATGCGCTACTTTGCCGGCGAGGAGATCGACTGGCCCGCCATCGTCCGCCAGCTCGACGAGGGAAAGGCGGCGCCGCGATGGGCATCGATCTGATCCTCGAGTTCAACCTGCTCGCCGAGACCCTGAGCTTCACTGAAGCGGCCAAGCAGCTCTACATTTCCCAGCCGACCCTAAGCAAGCACGTAAGCGCTCTGGAGCAAGAGTTGGGGCTGACGCTCATCGAGCGGCAGCCGACGGTCCGGCTCACCTACGCCGGCCGCGAGTTCCATCGAAAGACGGCAGCCCTGCTCGACGGCATCCCGGAGCGCCTGGATGCCATTGCCGATGAGGTGCGTGAGACGACGGCCACGACCAAGGTCATTCGCATGCCCGATTACACCAAGCTTGTGCCCAGCTATTTTTCCATGATGGCTGATCTTCGTGGAATGTATGAGAAGACGCACGAGGCCTCACGATTGCGCATTGAATACGTCTCCGTCGCCGATTGGCGCAACCTGTCACTGGAAGAGTGCTTTGCGAGAGATGTTTTCGACGCCGCCTTTGTTTTTGCCGATCCCTCCAAAAGCGCCGAAGCTGTTGAGCGCGAGCTGAAGGAGCGCGGTCTGATCGCTGTGCGCTCGGGAGTCTGCCCCATTTCGTTTATTGCTCGAGCTGATTCGGAACTGGGTGCGAAGAGAAAAGCGCGGCTCCTCGATCTGGATGGCCTGCGGTTTTTCAGTCATTGCAAAAGTCATGTCGAGCAATCAATGGAGAGCGCCTTGATGGAAACACTTTCCAGTGCTGGCATCCATGTTGCTCCGAAGAAGCCCTACTACATCACCGACTCGGTCGATGTGTGGGGCCATGTGGAGATGCAGGACGAGATACTGCTCTGCCCTACGGCGTCACTGCGTGACTCCGGCTTTGATGATCAGGTCGATCTCGCAGAATGCACGATAACCGACTTTACGCTTGAGCTTGCCGTGTACTGCGTCACGAGAAAGGAAGCCCCACGAACTGTCAAAGAAATCGTGGGGCTCCTTGGCGGGCGAACCTCCTCTGTTCAGTTTGATGAGGACTAGTCTTCAGTAGAGGAGAGATATCGGCCGATGGCCCTGCCCATGACCATTCCCTGAGCACAGCTCATCCCGGTTGAGGGCTCATGGGTTCCTTCGGCGATAGACCGCGCCGAGCGACCTGCAGCATACAGCCCAGGAATCGGAGTGTTGCTTTCGTCGAGCACTTGGCCATTGGCGTTGATGTCAAGTCCTCCGTGGGAGTATCCGCCGAGCCATGTCGGATCGATGAGGCCGGCGTGGAAAGGGCCGTCCTCCGCTTTGAAGGGCCTGAGATTTTCGGGAAAACGATTATATTGAAGATCCTCGCCGTTATCTACGAACTCGTTGTAGATCTCGATCTGTTTCTCAAGGAAGGGCATATTGAGCTTTTCTGCCATTTCTGCAATGGTGTCGGTGTGGGTCATCGTGTCAAAGTTGCACTCTAGTTTGACCTCGGTGTCGACGGCGCCGACGTTATAGGTGCCGGCAAAACCTTGGTCTACACGCCATTGCAGGTAATCGATATGGGCGTTGTAGTCCTCGTCTCGCAGCAAGACATAGTAATTCTTCTTATCGGCGGGAGCGATCAGGCGGTTGAGTGCCATCCGCCCGCAAGTTCCCGGCGTATACTCGTCTTCAGCTGTGAAGCGCGACCCATCGGCGTTGACGAAGAGGCATTTGCTCATGGGGCTCAAGCGGCTCGCTACATAGGAGAACAAATAGAAACTGCATTCGGTGCTGAGCCAATAGCTATCGGCGTTTGCGATGTGGCCGCCCATGGCAAGTCCAATTTTTAACGCTTGTCCACCGTCGGATACGCTGAGCGGAACGAAACCACAATTCTGAAGGTGGCCAGCGTACTGGGCCATAAGGTCGGGGTCGGTCATCCAATTGCCTGCTGCGATCACAACGGCTTTGTTCGCCTTGACGTTGATGTCTTCGCTTCCTTGTTGGGCGCGTACGCCGATAACGCGACCGGATTCGTCCTTATAGCCCTGTACGGCGGTCGTATTGAGCAGTATCTCCCCGCCCTTTTCACGCACTCCGCGCAAGATGGGAAGCATGTAGGCCGGGCCGCCATGATGGGCGTCCATAGCAAAGGCGCTCAAACTATCTTTACGGTACTCTTTGAACTCTTCGTCCTCTAAGTCATCCCAGGTGGCCATCAGGCAGGTTGGCTGTGGGTGGCCGTCCCATCCTTCGATGTAATTAGGGTGGAATTCGCTGCCCAACGTGTTGATGCCGATGGCGGTCATACCCTCCTGATCGATGGAGCCGTCCTCCTTGGTCAAGACGAGCAGATTGTCTTCAAGCGCTCCGTCGGCGAATTTCACCCCGATGTCCATAAGCCAGTCGATAGTGTCGGGGCCTTGGTAGACAAAGATGTCGAGCAGTTCCTCCGGTACGCCTTCGGTGCCGCAGAACTGGAGAAACTTCTTGTACTGGTCGCTTGTGGCGTCGTAGCCTGCAGCTTTGTGCACTGAGGTGGCTCCAACGGCCACTTGGCCGGCGTTTTCGATGGCCGATCCACCGGCCTCTTCGCGTTCCTCCAGAACGATAGTGGAGAGGCCACCATCTAAGGTCCACCATGCAGTGGCAGCTCCGGCAGCGCCTGAGCCGATGACGACGACATCGGCTTCCATGTCCCATGTTTCGGGGAGGTCGGCCGAGGCGCCGGTGGCGCCAGTACTCGAGAGCGTCTTGGTCTGCGGCGCGCAGCCGGCGAGTCCGGCCGCGGCCACCAGGCCGGCACCGGTGAGGAACGTGCGGCGGCTAAGTTGAGGTGTCTCCATGATCCGTCTCCTTCTTTTCCCTCCTGGAACCTAGGCGGCGATCCTCCGGCTTGAAACCAGCCGAGCCGGGGAGGGAGGGGGAATAGGACCGCCGCCGGGAAAGAGTCTATGACGTCCGCACTCGCCCAGGCCCCAGAGCAAATTCGGCTGTCATTCCCGTTCTGAGGAACCTATTCGATTATTGAGGGCGCGATTGCGTTTTCCTTAAGCCGTAAGTCTTTTGCGAAAGGGGTTCGCGGGTGGGACAGAGCAAAATGCGATCCAGATCTGAGTGATTGCGTTGCCGACAAGAAAAGCGCCTCGGCGCATATATCCGATGCGCCGGGGCGACTCGCTTCCAAGTTGACGGGGAACGTCTAGGCTAAGTCATTCTCAGTGCCGGGAGTGTACGTTATGTTCGACTCGACTTTCGCCACTTCGTAGGCGGGAAGGGCCTCCTTCTCCGCGGCGGCATTCTTGCCCGCCGCTTTGCCGAAAATTATGGCCTCAGGCCAGCCGCCAAGGGTTGAGCTGCCACAGACTCCCGCTCCGTACAGATGGGGAATCGGGCTGCCGTCGATTCCGATGACTTCGGCCTTTGCGTTTCTCCTCGGTCCTCCGAAGGTGTACTGGTAGCACGGCATGATCCGGAACGCGTAGAAGGGGCCATCGTCGAAGGCGGCCATCGTCTCTGCGGGACGGTCGCAGCGGGTGTCGACCTCGCCGGCTGCGATCCTGTGGAACTCGTCTAGACCCTGCGCCAGACCTGTGGGATCCATCTCGATCTTGGACGCGAGTTCTTCAATGGTGGCACCGCTCGCGAGTTCTTCGGGATAGAGCTCGAAGGGGTTGTTTTCGGCGGTGCTTATCTCCTCGAACTTCTTTTGGTCGAAGACCAAGTAGTTGTAGTCGGTCCAGTGCGGAATCTGCCATTTCCCATTGATGAGGTATTTGCCATAGCGCGCTCCAGTTGTGATGTTGTAGATCCTGTCGCCGCCTTGGCCGAACAGCTCTATGCTCCCGCCCTTCATGGCCTCGAGCAGAATGCCGAAGTCTGCCATCGTGCCTCCGCGACAGGGGCGCAGAAGATGTTTCCGTTAAGGTGCGACATGTGCCACAGATCGGCGCCTATCTCCATTGCCATCTTTATGACTTCTCCGGTGTTGTTGGGAGAGCAGTTAAAACGTACTTTATCCAACTGCATCTCATTGAAGTCAGCGACCATCTGCTCGTTGAAGGCATAATTGCCCGCTGCGAGAACAACGCCGTTTTTGGCTCGAATGAGCACGTCTTTCTTGTCGCGTTCGACTAGGACGCCGACGATAGTCTTGCTAATTGGATCTTGGAGGAGCTTTTTGGCGGGAGTCGCCAGCCAAACGTCAATCTGATCGGGCATGCTTTTCACGGTGTTTTGAAGGGTCTGATAGGCAAAACCGTCTGACTTCCCCTCGTGCATCGTGATCATCTGGAACGTGGAGGAACCTTCGTGCTCCGTCATGGATGCGCCTTCGGAGAACACGACGAACTGGGACTCATCTCCGCCAAGCTCGACCAAGGTGGACTTCAAATCGACTTGGCCTTGGCAGATCATCTGGAGCAACTCTTCGTCAAGAAGAGCGCCCGCTAGATCGACTGAATTGTACTTGCAGGCTTCGTCGTAATCGAGTGCTATGTTTATCAGCTGGTCGCTGATGGCGGAGTCTCCGCCTCCCTGGGCCTCCTTTTCAACGATGAGGACCTTCGCCCCATCGCGAGCCGCGTACGTTGCCGCCGTTGCGCCCGCGGCGCCGAAACCGATGACGACCACATCGTACTCGCCGTCCCAGGCGACGGTATCGGCGAAGGTCAGACCTTCTCCCGATCCGTCGGAGCTCGAGCAGCCCAGGGCGGTCATCGCTCCGGTTGCTGCGAGGCTGACTCCCAAAACGCCCATGCTTTTGAGCATGCCTCTTCTCGAAATACCCATGCTTACCCTTTTTCTATCATGACCCTTCTCCTTCTTTCCCTCCTGGAACATGGACGGCGATCCTCCGGTCTGTTGCCAGCCGAGCCGGGGGGGGGCAGGATCGCCGCTGAGGAGGAGTCTATGGTGGCCGTATCCGCGCAGGCCCTACGAAAATTTCGGACACCATTCCAAAACATAGCCGCCTATTCGATTTCTTTAGCGAATGGGGATGTTTTTTGCGTCTGCAAGGGCTTTGATCGGGGGCTGAACTGGGGTAAAGAGCCTCAGAGACGCTGAAAAAGGGGAATAACCGTTATTCCCCCTGTTTGCCTAAGAAGGAATAGGCGTTGTGAAGACATGCTGGGGGCTCAGCGGCTGTCGGCCCTCTACGATGAGTGCGCTCGGTGACGACGGGCATTCATCCTACGAGGAAGGGACAATCATGGAAAAGAGTCAGGTACGGATAAGTCGACGCGGCTTCTTGGCGGGAGCGACGGCGGTTTTTGCCTCGTCGGCTCTGGCGGGGTGTGCGCCGGCGGGGAAACTGGCCGACACGTCCGCATCCGCGAATGCGGGTATTCCCGATGAATGGGATCGCGAGACGGATGTGGTTTGCATTGGCTCGGGTGCCGGCGGCAGCGCTGCCGCCTGGTTCGCCTTGGATGGCGGTCTGTCGGCCATCGTGCTCGAGGCGACGAACCTGCCGGGCGGCGCTTCGGCAATGAACGCGGGGGAGTTGTATCTGGGCGGCGGCACGGCCATTCAAAAGCAGCTCGGATTTGAGGACAGCCCGGAGAACTTCAAGAACTTCCTTTTGGCCCATGGCACGACGGGACTCAAAGAGGAGCTGATCGATCTTTATGTGGAATCTGGTCCGGCCATCATCGACTGGCTCCTCGGTCTCGGCGTGCAGTTTCCCGCAAAGGCCATGCCCTACGAGTATCCCGCCTATCGCCTTTTCCCAGAAGACGGCGAGGGGACGTTCGCCGATTTCGGGCTTTGCGAAGGGGGCAACGAGTCGCACCCCCACTACGCCGCGCATTGGAATCCTGTGCCCCTCATGCACTGGTGCGCTCCCGATCCCAATTCGGTAGAGGAGGGCTATGCGACCTATTCTGCCGCCGATGGCCAGGGCCATGATGGAACAGGCTACATGTTGCCGATTATTCGCGACGTGAAGGCGAAGGGCGGAGAGTACCTGTTGGAGACCGTGGCGTCGAAGCTGTACGCCGACGAGAGCGGCCGCGTCGTCGGCGTCCGCGCCGAGCAGGGTGGCTCGACCATAAACATAAAGGCCAACAAGGGCGTTGTGGTGGCCGGCGGCAACTGGATGGGAGACCCCGAGCTTGTGAAAACCTACGCACCGCGCTGGGCGTCGATGGAGGTCATGCCGCTCACGGTGCCGGGCACGGATGGCAGCGCGCTGAAGATGGCCGTAGAGGTCGGCGGGGCCGTGGTAAACGGCGACAGCATGTGGGCGAGTGTTTTGGCTTCCATGGGCAGCCCCACCATGGTCGACTGCGCCTTGTACGTGGACCAGCGGGGAACGAGGTTGTGCAGCGAGGACGCCTATTACACGCTGAGCGGCAACAAATGCGCGGATGCCATGAACTACGGTGCGGACAGCTGCGCGTGGATCGTGCTCGATCAGCAGGCGATGGACGCCTACCAGCGACGCTTTGCGACGGGGGTGCCGGAGACCATTCAGGATGAGCTGCATGCGGAGTCGATTGAGGAGCTGGCGGAGCTGATGGGCGCCCCTGCGCTTCCCGACACCGTGGCTCGCTATAACCGGGACGCAGCCTCCGGCGTCGATCCCATCTACGAGAACCGAGCGGCAAGCATGCGCCGCCTGACCGGCCCCTTCTGGGCCTCGAAGATCACGGGCTTTTCGGTGTACAGCCACGGGGGTCTCGACATAGATGCGAACGGCCAGGTGCTCGACGGGAGCGAAAGCCCCATCGAGGGACTGTTCGCGGCGGGACGTTGCGCCCGCTCGACATCCGAGAGCTGGTACGATGCCGGCACCGGCATGAGCTGCACCCAGGGATTGGTGGTCGGCCGTGCCATCGGGCAGCATCTTGCGACTCTCTAGGGACGCTCCAGCGTTTCGCCGGCCTCCGAGGGCCGGCATGCGTCGAGGGCTTGTTCAATGAGCGCCGACTTCCCTTCGCCGATAAGGGCGGGCAGGTAAACGAGATAGGCGTCGAGCAGGAGGGGAGGGCGAAGTCGGCGCACGACGAGCCCTCCCCTTTCGTTCGGGACGGAGGGGTTGGAGAGCCGGGGGTCGATGAAGCCGAAGCCGGTGCCCAGTTCGCGATCTCTGTCCTGTGCGTAGTCGGAGGAGGCCAAGTTCGGCGTGGTGCGCGGACGGACGACGATCCCCTCGGATGCGAAGGAATCCTGTATGGCGGTACGGAACGACTCGTAGAGGGGAATGTCCTTGACCTCGAAGTGGTACGGCGCGAGCGCCTCATGGCCTATGGAGTCCAAGGAGGCCAAGGGATGGTTCCTGCTCGTGAGGATGTGGTAGCTTTGGGTCGACAGGAACCGCATGCGGCTGGCGGGCAGATCCGAAATCTCGCAGGACCGGGGCTCGCTCTTATGGGACAGGAAAACGATGCCCCAATCGAAGATGCCCTCGATCAGGTTGTCCTTGAGCGAGCGACGGTTCAGCTCCACGAGCTTGAACGGACGCGCGGTGCCGCTTGACGCGATGATGTCTCGTGCGGCGCGGCAGAGGTCCTCGTAGCCGAACACGAGCTGCGTGTAATCGGGCGTCTTGACGGGGCTGGGCATTTTGTTGGGTGAGGTGCAGAAGCTCTGAATAGCCTCCAGGCGCTCGTCCAGGTCCTGTAGAAGGGCCAGGGCCTGTTCGTAGAACACCGTTCCCGTCGCGGTCAGCTCCACCGTGGGCTTGCGCGTGATAAGGGAGGCGCCGAGTTGGCTCTCCAGGGCGGTCATGTGTTTGCTGAGGGTCGGCTGGGACAGGAAGAGCTCCCGTGCGGCCGTCGTGAAGTTGAGGTATCGAGCGAGCACGACGAACTCGCGAATGTACTCTACGTTAATGACGACTCTCCTTCCCGTGGTGCCAATACGCGCTGGGCACCAGTATAGGCGATGTGGCGGCTTTGAGGGATGTAGCAATTTCGCGATGGAATTCTCGCAGTAATTATTCTTGGTTAGGGCAAAAACCTCGGGTTGCTTTTGGGTCAATGAACACCTTCTGTTCTGGAAATTTTCCGCTTCCTACAATCTTTCCAAAGGCTGGGCACCGGCTCAGCGTACCTTTCTGAAGGGAGTGGATATGGAAGAGACGAAGGAGCGGATCGCGCCGGCTGGCGGCCTTTCGCGCCGCAGCTTTATCAAGGGGGCGGCAGCCACGGCGGCGCTCGGCACCTTGGCCGGCTGCGCTCCGCAGCAGGGGGCCGACCAGGAAGAGGCGCCCCTGGCCGAGACGGCGGTGGAGATTCCCGAGACGCAGCATTTCGCGGGCATCTGCCGCTGCGGCTGCGCGGGCCACTGCTTCTTGGATGTGCACGTGCGCGACGGCCAAGTGGTGCGCACCACCGCCGGCGAGATGGCCGACAACCGCTACAACCGCGTGTGCTCCAAGGGCCTCTCGCATGTGGGCCGCATCTACAGCTCGAAGCGCCTGCAGTACCCCATGCGGCGCACCGGCGAGCGCGGGAGCGGCGAGTTCGAGCGCATCACCTGGGACGAGGCCATCGCCGAGATCTGCGCCAAGTACCAGGAGTACGCCGAGAAAGACGGGCCCGCCTCCAACGTGCTGCACGTGGGCTCGGGCAACTTCGGCAGCGTGGCCCTCAAGAGCATCGAGCAGCTGAAGGCTGTACTGGGGATGAGCTCGTCGAACATGAGTGCCGACCTGGAGACGAGCTTCGCCATGGGCAACACGCTCGGCTACGGTGGCTTCGGTACTCAGAACGAGCAGGCCGACTGGCCGAACGCCAAGGTTTTCGTTTGCTGGATGTCCGACCCGTGCAATTCTACGCCGCAGTCGATGCACTTTATCTTGGACGCCAAGGAGGCCGGTGCGAAGTACGTGGTCATCGATCCGGTCTTCAACGCCAACGCCGGCAAGGCCGACTGGTTCCTCGGCGTGAACCCCTCCACTGACGGTGCTCTGGCCTTCGGCGCCCTGAACTACCTTCTGGAGCAGGGCTGGCAGGACGAGGAGTTCATCCGCGCCCGCACCGAGGCCCCGCTGTTCGTGAAGGCCGACGGTGCCCTTCTGCGCATGAGCGACTTGGGCGTCGAACCCACGACGAGCGACCAGATCGACCCCATGACCGGGCAGCCGGCCGTCATCGACCCGCTCGTGGTGTGGGACGAGGCCGCCGACGCCCCGGCTGCCGTGGGCGAGGCGGGAAAGCCGTCGCTTACCAGCCGCGAGACGGTGAACGACATCCCGGTGACCCTCGTCTACGACCTCATCAAGCAGCGCATCGCCGAGTATCCGGTATCCCGCGCCGCCGAGCTTTCCGGCATCGCCGAGGACGATATCCGCGAGCTCGCCCGCATGTACGCCCAGGATGGCCCGGTGACTACCTACTGCATGTTTGGTACCGACCGCTACATCAACGGTCACTTCAACTACTGGCCCGTGTTTGTGTTGGCTGCCTTCACCGGCAATATGGCTAAGTCGGGCGCCGGAGTGGGCTGGACCTATTCCCAGGGAAGTGGTTTTGTGAACCCGCTGTGCGGAGCCGGAGTTGTGGATGCCGAGGGCAACCCGGCCCAGGGCGTTTCCGGTATCGACTTGCCCCTGCTCTCTATGGAGGAGGTACTGGAGTCGGGCACTTATGCCGGTCAGTCCTGTCCGGTGCATTCCCTGACCATCTTCATGCGCAACCTCATGGCCACCGGTGGCGATCACGAGAGCCTGGTGCGCTGGATGAAGGCGCTGGATTTCGTGGTGGTGGCCGACATGGACATGACCGAGACTGCGTTGTACGCCGACATCCTCCTTCCCGTGTGCCACTGGTTCGAGTACGAGGACTTTGTAGGCGGCGGCGGCTCTACGCCTCTGTTCATGATTCAGGAAAAGTGCACCGAGCCCATGTACGAGAGCAAGTGCGACTACGATATCTGCAAGCTTATCGCCGAAGGCATGGGGTACGGCCAGTTCTTCACCGAGACGGCCTCGGAGTACCTGGACAAGCTGCTCACGAGCGATGCTTTGGCGGCCCTGGGCGTGACGCCTGAGTCGCTGCGCGCCTCAAAGACGGCCCGCGAGTTTACAGTGGACAACTTCGTCTCCTTCGAGCAGGGCTTCGGTACCACGACGGGCCTGTTCAAGCTGTACAATGACGCGCCCATGCCCTGGTACGCCCCGGCCGAGTTCGACGCGACCAAGGAGATCATGCCCTACTGGGAGCCGGCCCGCTACGCCGACGTGAATTCCGCGGAGCGCACCTCGGGCGAGTACCCGTACCACATCTTCTCCCAGCACATGCGCGTGCGCACCCATTCCCAGTGGTGGAACGTGGGCTACACACTCGAGCTCGACGGCGAGCCGACGGTGCAGATCAATCCGGCCGACGCTGTCTCCGAGGGCATCGCCGAGGGCGACTACGTGAAGCTGGCGAGCAAGAGCGGCGATGTGACCCTGAAGGCCGTGATCAACCCCGGCGTGCCGGAGAAGATGCTCGTGTCGGGCCGCAGCTTCAACAGCTTCGAGTTCAAGGACGGCCACTTCGGCGCCCTCTCCCACAGCGAGATGGGCCAGGCGACCCCCGACACCGCCGTCAACGACGTGGTGGTAACTCTCGAGAAGACGGAGGCTTAAGAACCATGACTCATTACGGAATGGCCATCGATCTCACCCGCTGCTTCGGCTGCCACGCTTGCGAGGTGGCCTGCAAGGTGGCCAACAACAACCCGGCCGATGTGGCCTACAACAAGATCTACACCGTGGGCGCCATCGGCGAGACGGAGCCTGTGGCCTACGACACGGCCAGCGGCACCTACCCCAACTGCTCCCTGAGCTTTCTGCCGGTGAACTGCCAGCATTGCGAGAACCCGTCCTGCTTGGAGGCGTGCCCCACCGGCGCCACCATGAAGGATGAGGAAACCGGCGTGGTCTACGTGGACGACACGCTGTGCATCGGCTGCAAGGCCTGCATCTCCGCCTGCCCCTACGAGGGCGTGCGCACCCTGGTGAGCGACGAGCCCGAGTGGTTCCAGGACGTGGCCGTCGGCGAGTTCGACGCCCCGGCGCACCCGGGCAACACCGTGGAGAAGTGCACGTTCTGCCGCAACCTCACCTCCCGCGGCGAAGTGCCCGCCTGCATGCAGCTGTGCCCCGGCCGCGCCCGCTTCTGGGGCGATCTGGACGACCCGGAATCCGACGTGAGCAAGCTCATTGCCAGCCGCGACACCATGCGCCTGTCCGAGGACGCCGGCACGTCCCCCTCGGTGTACTACCTCGTGTAATGCGGCGTCCTGTTCCCTAGCCCTCCCTCCCTTAGACGGCCGGCCGACTCCCCAGTCGGTCGGCCGTTTCGTATTGCGGGGCGATGAGGCTGCGCCTGCGAACGCGGCTAGGGCGGTGCCGTTGGCGGTGCCGATGCTCTGTCTTGTCGTGCGGGGTCTGCGCGGGGCGTTCGCCAGGGCTACAATAGCGTCGGAAAGGTAGAAAGGCGCGAGGGTATGAGTGACGAGAAGAAGCTTGAGAAAGGCACGTCCGGCGACGACAAGGTGCTGCGGATGGGGACGGCCTCCATTCCGCGGCTCATTACGGAGTTCGCCATTCCGTCGGTGGTGGGCATGCTCATCAACGGCTCCTATGCCATCATCGACTCGGTGTTTCTGGGGCACGCGGTAGGGGAGATCGGCCTTTCGGCCATGACCGTGGCCAACCCCATCATGATCGTGTTCATGGCCGTCGCCATGCTCATCGGCAACGGCGGCAACGCGCTGGCGGCCCTGCGCCTCGGCGAGGGCAAGCGCGACGAGGCCGAGCGCGCTTTGGGCAATGTGGTGTCCTTGAGCCTTGTTGCTGCCGTCATCGTGCTCGTCATCGGGTGGAACCCGGCGCTGGTTTCCTGGGTGCTCGATTTGGCGAGCGCCACGCCGGAGGTGCGCCCCTACGCCCAGACGTTCATCCAAATTCTCTGTGCCGGCTTCATCTTGCAGTGCATTGGCCTTGGCGTGAACAACTTCATCCGCACCTGCGGCGCTCCCAACCGGGCGCTCGGCACCATGGTCATCGGCCTGGTGGGATCGGTGGCCTTCAATGCGTTGTTCGTGCTGGCGCTCGGTTGGGGGGTCATGGGCAGCGCCCTGGCCACGGTGCTCGGCTGGGCCTGCTCGTGTTTGGCGGTGCTCCAGTACTTCTGCCTGCGCAGCGACGTTCCCATGCGGCTGCGCTTGCCCGCCATGCGCCTGAGCTTTTCCATGGATCGCACCATTCTCGCCTTCGGTCTGCCGAGCTTCTGCGTGCAGGCGGGCATGGCCATCGTGAACTTCGTCATCAACTTCCAGCTGGTGCGCTACGGGGCCCTGACGCCCATCGGCGCCGACGACGCGCTGGCGGCCATTGGCGTGGTGCAGCGCATCGGGCAGTTCTCGGTCATGCCGCTCATCGGCATCGCTATCGCCCTGCAGCCGCTGCTCGGCTTCAACTACGGCGCCCACAACGTCAATCGCGTTCGCAAGACGCTGTGGTACGGCATCGGGGCGGCGTCCTCCATCTCGGTGCTCATGTTCATCATCGTCGAGGTGTTCGCGGTGCCCATCGCCCATGCCTTCGGTATCTCCCACGACGGCCTCGTTGATTTCACGGCTTTCGCTATCCGCGTGCAGTTCCTCATGCTGCCCTTCGTGGGCTTCCAGATCGTCAGCTCGAACTACTTCCAGGCCACGGGCCAGCCGGCCAAATCGGTGTTCCTCACCTTGACGCGCCAGATTCTGTTCCTCGTGCCCTTGCTGTACCTGATGCCCGTGGTGCTGCCGCAGCTGTTCCCGCAGTTCACAGGGCTGGACGCGCTGTACTTCGCGGCACCGGTGGCGGACTTTCTCTCCATCTTCACCACGGCCGTCTTCGTGGCGTGGGAGATGGCGCGTCTGCGCCGGCTCTCAGCGATGTACGCATAGGCTTCATAGGTTTTATGCACTTGCACAAAAATAGCGAATAGGCGACCCGCTAGCCGCTCGGAGCGCGTCGAGGGGGTTGCGGACTCGTTTCGGCACCTACTATGGACTCCTTCGGACGGAAGGAGAGACCTATGGAATCAACGGAAACGCGCAGTATGCCGGCCCAACGAACTCGATCGGTGGCCTTTGTCGGCCTGACCATCGCCATTATAGCCGTGTCGGCCTGGGTGGTGGTGCCCATCGGCCCCATTCCCTTCACGTTGCAGATGTTCGCCATCACCTTCGCCATCGTGGTGCTCAGCCCCAAGGAGGCCATCGCGGCTATCACGGGCTATCTGCTGCTGGGCGCGGTGGGGGTGCCCGTGTTCTCGGGGATGCGCGGTGGCATCGGTGTTTTGGCCGGTCCCACGGGCGGCTTTCTGTGGGGGTACCTGTTCGGCGTGGCGGCGGCCGTGCTGTTCCTGTATGCGGTGCGCACGAAACTCAGGGTGGCCGGCGGCAAGAATGCGCCGCGGCTTACCCGCGCGGAGAAGGCGGCTCTGACGAGGGCCCAGCGCGCGGGCGCCTTCCTGCGCAGCTTCGGCGTGGAGATCGTCGCCGGCGTCATCTTCACGGCCATCGCTTACGCGTGCGGGTGCGCCCAGTACATGGTGGTGGGCCAGGTTGATCTGGCCACGGCGTTTCTCGTGGCCGTGGCGCCGTTTGTGGTGGTGGATTTCTGCAAGATCGTGGCGGCGGTCATCTGCGCCGACGCCGTCCGCGCAGCCGTGCGGTAGGCGTCTCGCTGCCGCTAAATCCTCGAGCAAATGCCAGTTAGGCCCCGAAATGGTCGGCCGCGCGTTGCCATAACGGGGCCTAACTGGCATTTGCTTGCCATTTCACCCCTTAACTGGCATCGCAGCACGCCATAACGGGGCCGAACTGGCATTTACCCCTAGAAAATCGAAAAACGGTCGGTGGAAACCCGTCGCTAAGAGGAAAGGCTCCCGTTCGGGAGCCTTTCCTCTATGGGGGCTGATTTCTCGCGAGTCGGCTTACGCCTTGAAGCGGTAGCCGTAGCCGCGCACCGTTTCCACGAGGGCCGGGTCGTAGCCGGCGGCATGAATCTTGTCGCGCAGGCGCTTGATGTGGGTGTCCACTGTCTTGGTCTCGGTGAGGTACTCCCAGCCCCAGGCGTCGCGGAGCAGATCCTCGCGGGAGACCACCTTGCCGGCGTTCTTCATGAGCGAGGCCAGAAGCTCGAACTCGCGGGGCGTCAGGTCGATCTCGCCGTGGTCGCCGGCGGCGGTGTGGGCGTCCTCGTCCAGCGTGATGCCCGAAGCGGTGATGGAATTGCTCGCGCCGGGGAACTCGCCGCCCTGCCCGCGGCGCAGAAGCGCGCGGACGCGGGCGATCAACTCGCGCACGCCGAAGGGCTTGGCGAGATAGTCGTCGCCGCCGATTTCGAAGCCGACGACTTTGTCCAGCTCGGTGTCGCGGGCGGAAAGGAACAGCACGGGGGCCGTGGTCTTCGAACGCAGCCGACGGCACAGCTCGTAGCCGTCCATGCCCGGCAGCATAATGTCCAAGATAAACAGATCATAGTTGTTGGCGCTTGCCAACGCGAAGGCGTCCTCGCCGTTGTCGACGACGTCGGTCTCGTAGCCCTCCTTTTTCAACGCGTAGCTGACGAATTCGGTGATGGAAGGCTCGTCGTCAACGACAAGGATGCGGCTCGGTGTCTCTATCATGGTCTTGCCTTTCTCTCGTCATATCGACGAATGCCCGTCGGGGGCATATCGTTGAGACATTGCTATAATCTCTTACGCGTTAACTATACGCAAACAAGGGCGTTTCACTGGAAAACTGAGGAAGATTGTCATAATTATGTTACTTGCCATTGACATCGGTAACACCCATACCGTAATTGGGGTGTACGCTGGGGATTCGCTGCGCGCGATGTGGAGAATCGCCACCAATCGGAAGGCGGCGGCCGACGAGCTGCGCATCGTCTTCTCCACGTTGTTCTCCCTCGAGGAACTTGACCTGCGCCAAGTGCGCGCCTCGGCGGTCGCCTCGGTGGTGCCCCAACTGACCCGTGCGTGGATGCAGGCGATCAAGGATGCCACCGGCGCGCTCTCGCTGGTGTGCAACGCCGAGACGGCCGCCGGGCTCTTCGACGCCGACTATCCCAACCCCCGCGAGATCGGCGCCGACCGGGTGGCCGATGCGGTGGCGGCTCGGACGCTTTACGGGGCGCCGGTGGTGGTGGTCGACTTCGGAACAGCCACGAACATCGAGGTCATCGATCGCGAAGGCCGCTTCCGCGGCGGGGTTATCGCGCCGGGTGTGCAGACCTCGGCCAACGCGCTGTTCACCCATGGCGCCCAGCTGCCGGATATCGCGCTGGTGGCGCCGCCGGCGGTCATCGGCACCAACACGGTGGAGGCCATCCAGTCGGGCATCATGCTGGGAGAGGCCGACCGCGTGGATGGCCTGGTGCGCCGCATTTTCGACCAGTTGGGATACTCGGCGAAGGTCATCGCCACGGGAGGTCTGGCGGCGGTGGTCGAGCACTACTCGAGCACCATCGACGAGGTGAATACCGAGCTGACCCTGGAGGGCCTGCGCCTCATCGCCGATCGCGCCTACCGGTAGGGGCTGTTGGGCGCGGATGCCTTCGGGAATCCCCGCAATGAGGGGAAGTTGCGCCCTTTGGGGATAGAGGGGCGACGGGGCGCGGCCGCATCGCTAGAATGGGAGCGTCAGCGTTTGGCCGGCAGGACGATTCCTTCCGCCGGCGCTGCGCCATCTATCGATGAGGCTGCCAGGTACGCCTGCGCGCCGCGACATGAGAAAGAAGGGCCCGACGTGTTGACCGACATTGAAATTGCCCAGGCGACCGAACCGAAACTCATTGGCGAGATCGCTGCCATTGCCGGCGTCGACGAGAAGTACCTCGAGCTGTACGGAAACTACAAGGCGAAGGTCGATTACAACCTGCTGCGCGAGGAGGAGCACGCCCCGGGCAAGCTCATCCTGGTGACCGCCATCAACCCCACGCCGGCCGGAGAGGGCAAGACCACCACGACGGTGGGCCTGGCCGATGCGCTGTCCCTGCGCGGCAAGAACGTGGTCGTGGCGCTGCGCGAGCCGTCGCTGGGGCCGGTGTTCGGCATCAAGGGCGGCGCGGCTGGCGGCGGCTACGCCCAGGTGGTTCCTATGGAGGACATCAACCTGCACTTCACCGGCGACTTCCACGCCATCGGAGCGGCCAACAACCTGCTCGCGGCGCTGCTTGATGCGCACATCCAGAACGGCAACGAGCTCAACATCGACGTGCGCAAGATCACGTGGAAGCGCGTGGTCGACATGAACGACCGCCAGCTGCGCCACATCGTGGACGGCCTGGGCGGCAAAGCCCACGGCGTGCCCCGCGAGGACGGCTTCGACATCACCGTGGCCTCGGAAGTCATGGCCATCTTCTGCCTGGCCACCTCCATCACCGACCTGAAGGAGCGCCTGGGCCGCATCGTGGTGGGCTACACCTATGATGATGCGCCGGTCACGGCCCACGATCTGAAGGCCGAGGGCGCCATGGCCGCGCTTCTGAAGGACGCTCTGAAGCCGAACCTCGTGCAGACGCTCGAGGGCACCCCGGCTTTCGTGCACGGCGGTCCCTTCGCCAACATTGCCCACGGCTGCAACTCCATCATGGCCACGCGCATGGCCATGGCGCTCGGCGACTACTGCGTGACCGAGGCCGGCTTCGGCGCCGATCTGGGCGCGGAGAAGTTCCTCGACATCAAGTGCCGCCTCGCTGGCCTTAAGCCCGACGCGGTGGTGGTCGTTGCCACGGTGCGCGCGCTGAAGAACCACGGCGGCGTGGCCAAGGCCGATCTCAACGAGGAGAACCTGGAGGCGCTGGAGGCGGGCCTGCCGAATTTGCTGCAGCACGTGGAGAACATCACCAACGTGTACAACCTGCCCTGCGTGGTGGCCATCAACGCCTTCCCGACCGATACCAAGGCCGAGCTGGATCTGGTGGAGGCGAAGTGCCGCGAGCTGGGCGTGAACGTGGCTTTGTCCGAGGTGTGGGCGCGCGGTGGCGAGGGCGGTCTGGCTCTGGCTGACGAAGTGGTCGCCCTGTGCGAGAACGGCGATGAGGCCGGGCGCTCGGCTGATACGTTCACGTTCTCCTACGAGGACGACCTGTCCATCGCCGAGAAGATCGAGGCCATCGCCAAGCGCGTCTACCATGCCGACGGCGTGGTGTTCGAGCCCGCGGCGCAGAAGGAGATCGCGCAGCTGGAGGCCCTGGGCTTCGGAGAGATGCCCGTGTGCATGGCCAAGACCCAGTACTCGTTCTCGGACGACGCCACCAAGCTGGGCGCTCCCCGCGATTTCCAGATCACGGTGCGCCAGGTGAAGGTGTCCGCTGGCGCCGGCTTCATCGTGGCGCTCACCGGCTCCATCATGACCATGCCGGGCTTGGGGAAGGCCCCCGCCGCCCATAAGATCGATGTGATGGAAGACGGTACGATCACGGGGTTGTTCTAGCATTTACGTAGTTGTCCGGGCTCGGACTCGGAGCGGAAGTGCCGTGCTCAAACAACATTGAAGTGCACCGTCGGAGTTCTGCTCCGGACGTGCTTCGTGCACTTCAATGAACTGCGCGCGGCACCACCGCACCGAGTCCGAGCCCTGCTTTTTCGGAAAGAAGGGTTTGCGTGGTCGATACCGAGTTTGTGGAGGCGCTGGCTTCAAAGGCCCCGACTCCCGGTGGAGGCGGGGCCTCGGCCTATGCGGGGGCGCTTGCGTCGGCGCTGGCTTCCATGGTGGGCAACCTCACCGTGGGCAAGAAGAAGTACGCCGATGTCGAGGAGCGGATGCGGGCCGAGCTCGTCGAGCTGGACGACACGCGGGCGCACCTGCTGTCGCTCATCGACGAGGACGCTCGCGCCTTCGAACCCCTCGCTGCCGCTTACGGGATGCCCAAGAACACCGATGCTGAGCGTGCGGCCCAGAACGCGGCGCTGCAGAAGGCGCTCGTGGGCGCCTGCGAGGTGCCGCTTGAGATCATGGCTTGCTGCCTGCAGGTCATCGAGTCCTGCGTGTTCGTGGCCCGGCACGGCTCGGTGCTGGCTCTCTCGGATGCCGGGGCGGGCGCCGTGCTCGCCAAAGCAGCGCTTATGGCGGCGAGCCTGAACGTGGTCATCAACATCGGCTCCATGGATGATGTCGAGCGGGCCGACGTCTACCGCAATCAGATGGAGGACCTTCTCGCCGCAGGGGGCGCCATGGCCGATGAGGTGTACGCCGATGTCGTGAAGAGGCTTAGCTGATGGCGAGGATTCTGTACGGCAAGGAAGTATCCTCGGCCCTATGGGAGCGCCTGCTGCCTCGCATCGACCGCTTGCGGGCGCACGGCGTGGCGCCGACGCTCGCCATTGTGCGCGTGGGGGAGCGGCCCGACGATTTGTCCTACGAGCGCACCTGCGCCCGCCAGGCCGATCTCCATGGCATTGCCGTGCGCCGCTTCGTGCTGCCGGCCGATGCGACTCAGGCCGAGCTGGAGGCCGTCATCGACCTCGTGAATGCCGATGCGCGCATCCACGGCTGTCTCATGTTCCGCCCGCTGCCCGCTTCCATGAATGAACGCGCTGTGTGCGATCGCCTGTCCCCGGCCAAAGATATCGACGGCATCGGGTCGGCGTCGCTGGCCGGCGTGTTCGCCGATACCGGCGAGGGTTTCCCGCCGGCTACGGCCCAGGCCTGCCTGGAGACGCTGGATTTTTACGACATTCCCGTTGCGGGCAAGCGCGTGGTGGTGCTCGGGCGCAGCCTCGTGATCGGCCGACCGGTGGCTATGATGCTGCTCGCGCGCCACGCCACGGTGACGCTGGCCCATTCCCGCACGGCGGACGTGGCCGCCCATACCCGCGAGGCCGACATCGTCGTGTGCGCCACGGGGCGTGCGCGGGCGTATGGGGCCGAGTACTTCTCGCCGGGCCAGACGGTTCTCGACGTCGGCATCAACTTCGACGAAGCAGGGAACCTGTGCGGCGACGTCGACTTCAACGCCGTCGCTTCCGTGCTCGGCGAGGACGGTGCCATCACACCGGTGCCCCGGGGCCTCGGCGGGGTGACCACGAGCGTCACCATGGCCCACGTCGTGTGCGCCGCCGAGGTCGCGCTGCGACGCTAGCCGCTCATCGATTCCGCGGCCGCCCCCGCGGGCTCGTCCGGCAACGGGTATAATGGAGGCGGCCCATCGCGGCCGTTTCCGCCAATAGCGTCGTTTCCAAGGAGGGGGAGGGTTGGAGAAGCACCGCATCGCATTGCTCGCGCTGGCCTACGCCTGCTTTTGGTCGCTGTTCGTGCTGTTCCCCTACCCGGCGAACGTGCTGCCCGAGTCCCATGCCTCCTACGTCGCAGGCCCCGTCTTCGCCAGCAACCTCATCACGCTCGTCACCATGGCCCTTATGGGTGGGGTGCTCGTGGTGTTTCGCGACAGCCTGGCCGAACGGGTGGCCGGCAGCACGGCGGCCATCGTCGGGTCCGGCGCCTTGCTGCTCGCCTGCGCGGCCGCGCTCGTTGCCAGCGCCGATGCCGGAGCGGTCCCGCGTTGGATGATGGCTGCCTACCCCGCCATCATGGCGTTTTACGGCGTAGTGGTTGCCCTGGCCCTCGCGGCGGCATCGCGGCGCTTGACCCCTTGGGACAACGCCGTCGTGCTCGCCCTCTCCCTGCTTCTGTCGTTCCTAATCGGCGAGGCCATCGTGGCGCTTACGGATCCCCTGCCCACCGGCGACATCTCAAACCCCCTCATGTTCGCCTTGAGCGGTATCTTCCTGATGATTCTCGGCCACATTGGCTGCGATGCCCCCAAAGCGCCGCTTCCGTCCTGCCTCGCGCCGCCCCTTTCGGGGCGCGCCGCCGTGCCCGCGGCGGCCATTCTGCTGTGCTACCTGTTGGGAAGCGGGGCGTTCATGAGCCTCTCGTCGGTGGCTCGGGGCGAGACCTGGTTTTCCGATGGATGGATTCACTGCGCCTTCGCCCTCGTGCTCTATCCGGCCTTCTGCCTCTTCACCCTCGCCGCATGGCGGCAGCGGCGCGCGGCCTATCCGTGGCTCGGCTTCTTCATCCTCTGCATCGCCTGTCTCTACTGCACCGCCCTGCTCTACTCGCCGTTGGCGGTGCTGTGCCGGGCCTTGATCCTGTCAAGTCGCCCCATGGCCATCACGCTGCTGTGGGTGGCGGTTCAAGAGGGCATGGGAGCGCGGGACCTCCCTTGGTGGCTGGCTGCGGTCGCTGCGCCCATGCTCATCGTGGCCGTCGACTGCGCCATCCATGCCGTCGGGCTTATCGGGCTCTCTCCCGGACAGATGGACTCGGTGGTCAACGCCGTCATGCTCGTCACGGCCTTCGCCATGACGCTGGGGATGCTCTGGTTCGTGCGCCTGCGCCCTGACGGCGCCGAGCCCGCAAGCTCCGAATGCGCTGCAGGCGCCGCCGATGTATCGGAGATTCTCGCCGCCATGGCCGATGCCCATGGGCTGAGCGAGCGGGAGGGGGAGGTGCTCGGGCTGCTCTATCGCGGCAACACCCAGAAAAAGATCGCCGAGCGCCTGTTCCTTTCGGTGAGCAGCGTACAGACCTACGCGAAGAGCCTCTATCGGAAGCTCGGCGTGCACTCGCGCCAGGAGCTGATCGACATGGTTAACGAGGCCGCGAATGGAAACGACCGGGCCCGCTGAGGGGCCCGGTCGCAAAGGGTGGGACGAGGGGTTCTTGGCTTACCAGACGGTAATAGCCGTGGCGCAGAGGGGGCTGTCCCAGGCGTAGCCGCCGTCTTCACCGACGAAGGAGTCGGCGAGATCCTCGAAGCTCGCCGGGTGGGCGGGCGTCATGTCGCCGGTCAGCGCGTGGATGACCGTGTAGCGCCCGGCGGTGAAGATGTGCGAGTTCGAGAAACCGCCCGGCATGTTCCAGTTGATGCCGCCGCAGGGGTTGCCCGCCTGGATGCCGGCGGCGTACAGGCCCGGGATGGGGGCGCCCTCGGTGTCGATCACCCGGTAGCGGTTGTCCACCATGATGCCGGCGTTGATGCCCGACATGCCCACATCGCCCTTGATGCAGAAGAAGGGGGGAGTGTCGATGGCCGCCATATCGGATCCAGCGACGCCGAAGTCGTCGTCGCAGCCCTTGGCGCACAGCTCGTTGTAGCGCTCGATGCTGGCGACACCGTCGGCCACGGGAATGCCCGCCGCCTCGCAGAGCTCCTCCAGGGTGTTGCCCGATACCACCGTTTCCGGATCCATCCAGGCGCTTCCCTCGCCCACGAGGGCCACCGGCGGCACGCCGGGAATGCCCTCCACGGCGCCCTCGGTCTTAGAGTCGAAAATGCGGAAGTGGATGCCGCGATCCTCGGGCTTGTAAGTGGCGGACATGGAGATGTTCAGGCTGCTCATGGGGATGGTCTCGTTGCAGAAGCGCTTGCCGTGGACATCGAGGGCCAGGAAGGGGTAGAACATAAAGGGGCCGATGTAGTTGGTGTGGATCTGCCGCGCATGGCCGAGGGGCGCCATGCGGCCGCCCGCCAGAATACCGAGGATGTGGCCGTCGCCGGTGTGGTTCACCAGGCACAGGGGGAACATGGCGGCGTCGCGCAAATTGCGGTCCACCATGGACTCGTTGTTCATGTAGTCGCCGGCGGCCAGCACGACGCCCTTGGTGGCGTTGAGCTTGACGTAGCTGCCGTCCTTTTGCTTGCCGATGGCGCCCGTTACGGTGCCGTCCTCCTCCTGGACCAGCTGCACGCAGGGGGTCTCGTAGTAGAACGTGGCGCCGCCCTCGGCCGCCTTCTGGGCCAGGGCCACCATAAGATCCTGGTTCGAGGCCTGGGTGGCATCGCACACGGCGACGACGCCGCCATCGTCGTAGCGGATAGAGCTGTCGGTGAGGAACTCGATGGGCTCGATGCCGACCGAGCGTCCCTGGCTGATAACCCAGGGCACGGCCTCCTCGGCATATTCCACATAGTAGTTGAACAGCTCGTTGTTGATGCGCCAGTCGTTGAGGCGGGCCCAGTCGCTGCGCCACCGCACGATGCCGGCGGGGTTCGAGTGGGCCTTTACGACGAAGGAGCAGCCGTTGCCGTTGGCCGAGACCGTGGCCTCCTTCTGGAGGCAGGCCACCTTCGCGCCCTCATCCACGGCGGTGAGCACGGCGGGCACGCCGGCACAGCCGGCCCCCACCACGACGATGTCGTAGGTTTCCTCGGCGGCAAATTCCGTAATGGGCTCGCGTTCCACGATGCTGAACTCGAAGTCGCTCTCCTTGAGGTCGGCCGGCAGCTCGCCAGCCGCCGTGCTGGCGAGCGCGTCGTTGGCTGCCGGAGTCGACGGGGCGCAGCCGGCGGCGCCCAAAAGCGCGGCGCCCGCCGCCAGGCCGGCCCCGCCCTTGAGGAACGTCCGTCGATCCATGTTCTCCATGTTTCCCTCCTTGGGGTCGTTGCACGTGGGCGCCTCTCCGCGCCCGGGGCGGCTTGTGCCGCCTCAGTGCCCATACTGCCCCTCTTGCCGCTTTCGCGCTTCCCATGGAAAGGGGGGTAATGTGCCGCGCCCTTTCCCATAAAATGGTGATATGCCCGTATGAGCGGCACCTTCTGGGCCGCCATCCTCGCTGTGGCCGCCGGCGGCCGTCCGCCGGTCGCTTCCGTCCGCCTTCGGCGGCCCGCGACGCCGCTGCCCGATTGGGGCGGGCCCGCGGGGGTCGGGCGCGGCTTCTCGTGGAATGATGGGAGGCGTACCGATGCGCGACGATTGACCGAAGAGGAGCAACCATGGCCATCTTCAGCCCCACCGAGATCACCGACAACTACATGAGGGCCTCCGTGGGCAAGGCCGCCTCGCCGGCATGGCGGCTGTTCCTGCTGGCGGTGGCCGCCGGCGTGCTCATCGGGCTCGGCGCGGTCACCTCGTCCACGGCCGCCCACGGCCTGGAGAACGCCGGGCTCGTGCGGCTCATGTCGGGGCTCATCTTCCCCGTCGGCCTCATGATGGTCATCCTCATGGGCACCGAGTTGTTCACGGGCAACGCGCTCATGGTGACCGCCGCCATCGACGGCCAGATCACCTGGGGACGGCTCTTCCGCAACTGGGGCATCGTGTTTCTCGGCAACCTCGTGGGGGCTGTGGCCCTGGCCGCCTGCATGGCGTTCTTCGGCCAGCTGAACATCGGCGGGGGAGACTTGGCGGTGTACACGGCCAAGGTGGCCGCCGCGAAGAACGCGCTGCCGTGGATGAACGCCTTCGTGCTGGGCATCTTCTGCAACCTCATGGTGTGCATTGCCGTGTACCAGGCCAACACCGCCCAGGACACCGCCGGCAAGGTGCTCGCCATCTTCTTCCCCATCATGGGCTTCGTGCTGGCCGGCTTCGAGCACTGCGTCGCTGACATGTACTACGTGCCCGCGGGCATTTTCGCTTATATGAACCCGGCGTACACGGGGCTCATCGATGCGGCGGGCATCAATGTGGCCCTGCTCAACTTCGGCGACTTCATCTTCGCGAACCTCATTCCCGTGACCTTGGGCAACATCGTTGGCGGCGTGGCCGTGGGGCTGGTCATGTACGCCTGCCATGGCACGAAGAGGGCGTAGAAGAATCTGCCGAATTCTTCAGGAATGTGGGTAATTCGGTCAGGTTTTGCGGCTTCCCTGCGGGTGCTCTTGCGAAGCGCGTACGCTGGCCTATGATGGGAGCATGGCGAACGGACTGACATATCAGCGCACCACTACGACCCCCGAGGCTACCAAGCAGCTGGCGGCGACGCTCGCGCCCTATCTGCATGCGGGCGACACCGTCGTTCTGACCGGCGATTTGGGGGCGGGCAAGACCCAATTCGTCCAAGGGGTGGCCGCGGCTCTCGGCGTGCGGGCGGCGGTGACGAGTCCCACTTTCAACATCCTCTTGGAGTACCACGACGGGCGCTTGCCGCTGTACCACTACGACCTTTACCGCTTGGACGAGCGCTGGCAGTTGGAGGACATCGACTACTACAGCGCCATCGACGGCGACGGAGACGGGGCGGCCTTCGTGGAATGGGCCGAGAAGTTCCCCGAGGACATGCCCTACGACTATCTGGAGATCGCCATCACAGCCGACGGCGACGGCGCACGGCGCATCGTCGCCCACGCCTTCGGATCCCGTTCGCGCCAGCTTTTGTGCGTGTGGGCCAACGATTCCAAATCGCGCTTGGGAAAGTGCCAGCTGTAGAGAGACCTCGGGCAGTTCGCTATCTTGCGGCGCGCGGGCAGTGGGGTACAATAGGCCGCACTGATTTGTCGTTTTCGGGAAGGTTCTCCCTTTGAATACACAGCGTTCTTTCGTACTTGCCTTCGACACGGCCAACGAGGTCATTGCCATTGGGCTGGGAAAGCTTGATGCCGCCACGCAGTCGATCGAGTGCGTGGCGAGCGTGGAAGTGGAGGCGCGGCGGGCGTCGAACACCCAGCTACTGCCGCGTATCGATGAGCTGTGCGCCCAGGCCGGCGTGGGCCGCGGCAAGATCGCCTGCGTGGCCGTGGGGCGCGGACCGGGATCGTTCACCGGGGTGCGCATCGCCCTGGCCTGTGCCAAGGGCATCGCGTCCGCGTTAGAGGTGGGCCTTGTGGGCGTCTCGTCGCTGGACGCGGTGGCCTGGGGCGCGTGGAAGGCGAGTGAGCGCGGGTCATTGCTCGTCGTGGCCGACGCCATGCGCCGCGAGGTGTATCCCGTGGAATACCGCCTGAGCGACGCGGGGGCGGAGCGCGTGACCGCCGACCGCGTGATCAAGGCGGATGCCTTCGCCGAAGAGCTCGGCGCGACAAGTGCCTCCGATCGCCTGATCGCGGGCGATGCCCTGCGCAAGTACGTGGAGCTTTTCGAAGGCGCGGGCATCCTTCTGCCCGAGGCGCTGTGGACGCCGACGGGCGCGGGCCTCTTGATGGCGCTTCGGGCCTCATGGCGCGCGGGGGAGTGCGATCCCCTCGACGCCGAGCGCCACGATCCGGCCTTCGCCCTGCCCGTGTACACGCGCCTGTCGGACGCCGAGGAGAACGAGCGGCAGCGCCTGGCCCGGGCCGACGGCGCCCTGGCGGGCAAGCGGGGCTCGAAGCACGTGACCATGAACGACACGGCCATCGCCAACGCCAGGGCCAACGGCGAGGGCATCGCCTACAAGCCGCTCGATGCGTGTCATGTGGCCGATGTGGCGGCCCTGGAGGCGGCCGTGATGGGAACCGATGCGTGGAACGAGACGCTCGTGGCCGACGAGCTGGGCCGCGCCGACCGGGTATGGTGGGCCGCCTACGCCGCGGACCCGAAGATGCCGCTTTCCGCCGAGGCGCCTCTGGTGGGTTATGCCGGCGGCTGGGTGGTCGACGGCGACTTGCAGATTCTGAAGGTGGGAGTGGATCCCGCATGGCGCCGCCACGGCATCGCTCGCGTCCTGCTCGCCCGCGTGGCCGACGACGCCCGCAACCTGGGAGCGCGCACGAGTTCGCTGGAAGTACGTGCCGCAAACGCCGGGGCCCAAGCGCTGTATGCGGCCCTCGGCTACGAGGTGCTGGGCCGCCGCCCGCGCTACTACTCCGACGGCGAGGACGCCCTCATCATGCAGGGCCCTCTGCCCACCATCACCCTGGCAGCGGTTCCGAACGGCGAGAGCGTCGCGGACGAATCCCGCAGGGGCGCCTCTTGCGCCGCCCTCGGCCGCGAGGATGGAGCGGCTAACGCGCAGCCCGGCCATGCTTCGTATCCAGGGGCGACCGAGGTCGCCCCCTACGGGGAGAGCGACGTGATCGCGACAAATCATCCGCTCATCCTCGCCGTCGAGTCTTCCTGCGACGAGACGGCCGCCGCCGTCATCGACGGCGGGGGAGTTTTGCGCTCGGACGTGGTGGCGACCCAGGTGGATTTCCACGCCCGCTTCGGCGGCGTCGTGCCCGAGATCGCCAGCCGCAAGCATATCGAGGCCATCTGCGGCGTGTGCGACGAGGCACTCGACGTCGCTGCGGCGAGCCTGGGGCGATCGAGCCTCCGCTGGCGCGACCTGGACGCCGTGGCGGTCACCTACGCGCCGGGGCTCGTGGGCGCGCTCGTGGTGGGCGTGGCCTTCGCCAAGGGCGCGGCCTGGGGCGCCGACATCCCCTTCATCGTCGTGAACCATCTGGAGGGACACCTGTACGCCAACAAGATCGGCCGGCCCGATTTCGCGCCGCCGGCCGTGGTGTCGCTCGTTTCGGGCGGCAATACCATGCTCGTGTACATGGCCGATTGGGGCGACTACCGCGTGCTCGGCACCACCATCGACGACGCGGTGGGCGAGGCCTTCGACAAGGTGGCCAAGGCGCTGGGCCTGGGCTACCCCGGCGGCCCGGTCGTCTCGAAGTTCGCCGCCGAGGGCGACCCGGATGCCATTCCGTTCCCCCGGGCCATGCTGCATTCGGGTGATTTGCGCTTCTCGCTCTCGGGCCTGAAGACCGCCGTGGTCACCTACATCAACAACGAGCGCGCCGCCGGGCGCGAGCTCAATGTGCCCGACATCTGCGCGAGCTTCACGGCGGCCGTCGTGGACGTGCAGGTGGCCAAAGCCCGCGCGGCCCTGCGCGAGACGGGGGCGCCCACCTTCTGCCTCGGCGGCGGCGTGGCGGCCAATCCGACCTTGCGCGCCGCCTACGAGCAGATGTGCGCCGAGGAGGGCGTGCGCCTCGTGATGCCGCCGCTCGCCTCCTGCGGCGACAACGCCGGCATGATCGCCGAAGTGGCGCTCGACCGCTATCGGGCCGGGGCGTTCTCGCCGCTTAGCACCGACGCTTTGGCCCATGGCGACTTGGAGGTGCCGTACTAGCGGCTCCGGGCGTCAGGGTTCGGGCGTTTCCGATTGCCCTTAGCGACCCGGAGCGTTGAGCCCAAAACAAAAGCCCGAAGAGTCGGCGACTCTTCGGGCTGGGCGAGCGATGGGGCAGGTGCCCCGTGGCCTTTGCGGGCCGAGGCCTTCTCTAGTGGCGGCAGGCGTTGGCGGGATCCATGAGCGCGACCTTGCCCTCCGCGAACAGGCGGGCCACGTTACCGACGTTGGGCTCGGTGGTGTCGGAGTAAACCTTGATGCCGGCGTTGGTGAAGCGAGTGAACGGCGGCATGCCCATGCCCACGGTGAGAATGCCGTCGACGCCGATGCCGGAGACGAAGTCGATCACGCCGCCGCAACCCACGGCATCGTGATCGGCGTTCTTCACCGACTCGACGCCCACGATGTTCATGTCGTCATCGAACTCGACGACGGTCATGTACGCGGCGTGGCCGAAGTGCCCGCTGCGGATGCTCTCGAGGCCGGCGTCGGTTTCGCTGGGGATGGCGATCTTCATGCGAATGCTCCTTTGCTGTTGCGACTTGCCCTTTGCTCGGGCAAGTCATACGTGTCTTTCAGGGCGAATTATAGCTTGAGCTGCGTCAAACATGCGTTGAAAATCGGCGACGACCTCCGAAGTGGCGTCCGGTGCACCAGCGTTCGAGGCGCCGTTGCTTCTAGCTCGCTCGCGCTGTATCCGTTGAAAGCTGAATAGCGGGGCGGATGCGACGCAGACGCGGAGACGAGCTGCCGGACTGCAATCTTAATACCGTCTTAATGCGGGCGCATGAACCTTAACGGCGTCTTTAGCCCTTGCTGATTATGCTGACATTCATCGGGTGGTGCTCTTGCGCGCGAAGCGCGTTGCCTCCCGGATGTTGGCAAGCGGTCCTGCGGGATCTTGAGAGACAAGGGCAAGATCATGTTCGTGGTGACACCTATCGTGGGCGTGTTGGCGCTCGTCGCGATGGCGTATTTGGCAGTTTTGCTGCTGCGGGGCGGTGAGCAGCGATGAGCGCGATCGCGGGGTCGGAGTTTCTGCAGGCGGGCGTGCTGGTGGCGCTCGTCGTGGCCTGCGCCCTCCCGCTTTCGGGGTATTTGGTTGACGTGATGGAAGGTCGGCCCCTTCTCATTCGGCGTGCGCTTGGCCCGCTCGAGCGCTCTGCGTGCCGTCTTGTGGGCGCGCGCGAGGACGATGGTATGGATTGGAAGCGTTTTCTCGCCAGTGCGCTCGCCTTTACGGCGGTAAGCTTTATCGGCCTCTGCACCCTGCTGATCTGCCAAGGCGCACTGCCTTGGAACCCCGAGGGCTTTCCGGGGCTTGCGGTCGATACGGCCTTCAATATGACGGCGAGCTTTGTGACGAACACCAATTGGCAGCCTATCGCCGGTGAGACGAATCTGAGCTACTTCTCGCAGGCGGTTGGTCTGGCGGTGCAGAACTTCCTTTCGCCGGCCGTCGGCATCGCGGTGGCATTCGCGTTGCTGAGGGGCCTGGCATCTTCGGACGGCGGCAAGCTCGGGAACTTCTTCGTCGATGTCGTGCGCGCGGTGCTCTACGTGCTGCTGCCCCTGTCGCTGGTGCTCGCTTTGGTGGGAGTATGGCAGGGATCCCCCCAGACGTTTCAGGGCTATGAGATGGTGCAGCTTTTGGAGCCGGTGAGCGTTGATGCCGAGGGGGCTCTCGTCGATGCCGATGATCCGACGGCGGTGCAGGAGGTGACCGAGGCAGTCGTACCGCTCGGTCCGCAATCGTCTCAGGTGGCTATCAAGCAGCTGGGAACAAACGGCGGCGGTTTCAACGGCGCGAATTCCGCCTCGGCTTTGGAGAACCCCACGCCGCTTACGAATCTCCTCCAATGCGCGGCGATGCCGCTCATCCCCTTCGCTCTGGTATTTGCTTTCGGGCGCATGGTGGGCGACCGTCGGCAGAGTCGCGCGCTCATGACGGTTGTCCTCGCGATTCTCGCGGCGGGCCTGTTTTCCGTTATCGCCGCCGAGACGGCGGCCACGCCCCAGCTTTCAGCCGATGGGGCAGTGTATCTGGGCGCCTTGGATCAGTCGGCTGGCAATATGGAGGGAAAGGAATGTCGTATCGGCGTCGGAGAATCGGCGGCGTGGACGGCGCTCACGAGCGCTACTTCCAACGGTTCGGCCAACGCATCAATCGAGGCCATGACTCCTATCGGAACGCTGGTGCCGCTGGCGCTCATCGGACTTGGCGAGGTGGTCGGCGGCGGTGTCGGCACGGGGTTGGTGGGCCTGCTAGGCTTCGCGGTGCTGGCGGTGTTCGTTGCGAGCTTGATGATAGGACGCTCTCCTGAATACTTGGGAAAGAAGCTGGGTCCGGCCGAGATGCGCATGGCGGTCGTTATCGTGGTGGCGCCGGCGCTAGCCATCCTGCTTGCCGCATCGGTGCTTGTGATGAGCCCCGCCAGCGCGGCGGCGGTGGGAACTCCGGCTCCCTTCGGTTTTACCGAGTTGCTGTATGCGGCCACTTCGGCCGGCGGAAACAATGGCAGCGGCCTTTCCGGTCTGAGCTCGAACACGCCGCTGATCAATGTGGTGCTGGGGGTGGAAATGCTCTTTGCCCGCCTGGTTCCGCTCGCTGCGGCGCTGGTGCTCGCCGGGAATTTGGCGCAGCTCAAGGTTCAGGCGACGGGAGCGGTCGGGCTTTCCACCTCCGGCGCTTTGTTCGCCGTGCTGCTGTTGGTCATCATCGTGCTCATCGGCGCGCTCTCCCTTCTTCCGGCTTTTGCGCTGGGACCTCTGGCCGAGCAGTTCATGGGTGCGTTCTAGGTAAGGTGTGTGGTCTATGAAAAAGGAAACGAAACGAGCGATTCGCGACGCTTTTGCCAAGCTGTCCTTTCGCAGCCAGGCTCAAAATCCGGTTATGCTCATGGTGTATCTGTCGGCCTGTTTGACCACCGTGCTGCTTGCGTTGGCGCTCGCGGGCATATCTGACGCTCCGTGGGGCTACATTGCGGCAATTTGCGTGGTGCTGTGGGCGACGGTGCTGTTCGGAAACTTTGCCGAGTCGCTCGCCGAGGGTCGCGGCAAAGCGCAGGCCGATGCGCTGCGCTCCGCCAAACGCGATGTCGAGGCGTGCCTCATAGACAACGCCGCCCTCGCTGATGCCGCCACGATGGAAGACCCGTCGGCGTTTCTTGCTGATCGAGGCCGCGCGGTGGGATCGGCTACGTTGAAGCGGGGGCAGGTGTACCTTGTTCGCGCGGGCGAGCAGGTGCCCGCCGACGGCGAGGTCATCATGGGGGCGGCAAGCGTGGACGAAAGCGCGATTACCGGCGAATCGGCGCCGGTTGTGCGCGAGAGCGGCGGCGATCGGTCGTCGATTACCGGAGGCACGACGGTGCTCTCCGATTGGCTGGTAGCGCGGGTGACCGCTGAGGCGGGTCAGAGCTTTCTCGATAAGATGATCGCCATGGTCGAGTCAGCCGCGCGCAAAAAGACCCCCAACGAGCAGGCTCTCGAGCTGCTGCTCATCGCGCTGACGTTGGTGTTTCTTGCGGTGTCGCTGTCCTTGTACCTGTTCGGAGCATTTACCGCCGCGCAGCACGGCGCGGGAAATCCTCTGGGAATCACCTCGTTGGTGGCGTTGTTCGTGTGCCTGGCGCCTACCACCATCGGCGCGCTGCTGTCCGCTATCGGCATTGCCGGCATGAGCCGACTGAATGCAGCCAATGTGCTGGCCACCAGCGGACGTGCCGTCGAGGCGGCGGGTGATGTAGATGTGCTCCTGCTCGACAAAACGGGCACTATCACGCTCGGCAACCGTCAGGCTGCGGCCTTTCTGCCCGTTGGCGGCGTTAGCGAGCGCGAACTTGCCGATGCGGCTCAGCTGGCAAGCCTGGCCGACGAGACGCCCGAGGGACGCAGTGTGGTGGTGCTCGCCAAGGAGCGCTTCGGCATCCGCGAGCGCGAGTTGGCGCAGTCCGGTTTTGCGGTAGTTCCCTTTACGGCCCAAACGCGCATGAGCGGTGTGGATTTCGAGGGTCACGAGATTCGCAAGGGTGCGGCCGACGCCGTGCGGGCTTACGTGGAAGCGCGCGGGGGCGTCTTTGGCGCGGAGGCGGCCGCCGTGGCCGAGGAGGTGTCTCGATCGGGCGGGACGCCTTTGGTGGTGGCGCGCGATGCGCGCGTGCTCGGCGTCATTCACTTGAAGGACATCATCAAGTCGGGCATTCGCGACAACTTCGCCGACTTGCGCGCCATGGGCATTAAAACAGTGATGGTCACGGGCGATAACCCCCTCACGGCCGCTGCCATCGCCGCTGAGGCGGGGCTTGACGACTTTATTGCCGAGGCCACGCCCGAAGCGAAGCTTGCGGCCATCCGTCGCTACCAGGCCGAGGGGCATCTGGTCGCCATGACAGGCGACGGCACCAACGACGCTCCGGCGCTGGCCCAAGCCGATGTGGCCGTGGCCATGAACTCCGGCACTCAGGCGGCCAAGGAGGCCGGCAACATGGTGGACCTGGATTCCTCGCCCACCAAGCTCATCGAAATCGTGCGTATCGGCAAGCAGCTGCTCATGACTCGCGGCAGCCTCACCACGTTTTCGATCGCCAACGACCTGGCAAAGTACTTCGCGGTCATCCCGGCGCTGCTCGTGCCCCTTTATCCGGGTTTGGAGGTGCTCAACATCATGCATCTGGCCACACCCGCCTCGGCGATGCTTGCGGCCATCATATACAACGCTCTTATCATCGTCGCGCTCATTCCGCTTGCGTTGCGCGGGGTGAAGTGTCGCGAGGCGTCGCCGCACCGTCTGCTCGCGCGCAATTTGGCAGTGTACGGCCTGGGCGGCGTGATCGTTCCCTTTGCGGCCATCAAGGCGCTCGATGCGCTCATGGTGTTTGTCGGCGTTGCGTAAAGGCATCCGGGCCGCAACATGGCGGCGGCCTTCGTTTGAACCGCTGTGAAGGCAATTTTCGAGAACAGGAAGAACGCATTATGAGTGGAAAGATGGTGACGCGGTGCTTCGCGAGTGCCCTGGCGTTGTTTATCGCGGCAAGTGTGCTGTGCGGGATCGTTTACCCCTGGGCTGTGACGGGGCTGTCGGCTATAGCGTTCCCGTACCAGGCGACAGGCTCTATTATCGAGGTTGACGGGGTGAAGTACGGCAGCGAGTTGGTGGGACAGCCCTTTAAGAGCGACACCCATTTGTGGGGTCGGCCCACGGTGGTCGACGCCAGCTCCTTCTCCGATGCGGAGGGGCAGCCGCTTTTGTGGTACAGCCCCGAGAACCTCAGTCCCGCGAGCGACGAGTTTGCCGCGCGAGTGGACGAACGCATACAGCAGGTGCGGGCGGCCCATCCCGACCGTGCCGCGCAGCCCGTTCCAAGTGATTTGGTGACGGTGTCGGGATCGGGCTTCGATCCGCATATCTCGCCGGCCGCTGCCGATTACCAGGTGGAACGTATCGCTGCGGCAACGGGACGGCCCGAGAGAGAGGTGCGTGCCATTATTGCTCAGTGCACCGAGTACCCCCTGTTGGGCATTATCGGCGAAGCGCGGGTGAATGTGCTGAAGGTGAACCTCATGCTCGACGGCGTGCTGGAGTAAGTGGAGCTTGGCGCGCTTGGAGAAAACCTGAGGGAAACGGATAGCGAATGAGATGCGGCTGAGGAGTGAGGCGTGCTAGGATGCAGGGGCGCTGTCGGGACGACGCGAAAGGGCAAGTGACGTGGCGGAAGTTCGAGAGAGATGGGAGATCGGCGGCGGCCGCGGCGACCCCGATGCCATCCTACAGCGAATCCGGGAGGAAGAGGAAGCGGGTGAGGCGGAGCGCTTCGAGGGGCGCGGCCGGCTCAAGGTGTTCTTCGGGTACGCCGCCGGCGTGGGAAAGACCTTCGCCATGCTCACCGAGGCTCATCATGTCCAAGATGAGGGCGTCGATGTGGTAGTGGGCTACGTTGAGCCGCACACGCGTGCCGACACCCTTGCCTTGCTCGATGGCCTGGAAGTGCTGCCCGTGAAATCGGTGAAGCACCGAAACGTCGCTTTGCGCGAATTCGACCTCGACGCCGCCCTGAAGCGCCGTCCCCAAGTTGTGCTGGTAGACGAGCTGGCGCATACCAATGCGCCGGGGTGCCGCCATCGCAAGCGCTATCAAGATGTCGAAGAGCTGCTCCGTGCGGGTATCGATGTGTACACGACGGTGAATGTGCAGCATCTCGAGGGGCTTAACGACAAGATTGCCTCCGTGACGGCTGTGGCGCCCTCCGAGCGGATCCCCGACCGCGTTTTCGACGCGGCCGATTCGGTCGAAGTCGTCGATTTGGAGCCTGCTGACCTCATCAAACGCCTGCGTTCGGGCAAAATCTACGCGCCCGAGCGGATCGGGTCGGCGCTTTCGCACTTTTTCTCGCGATCGAATTTGGCGGCGCTGCGCGAAATTGCCCTGCGTCGCGCTGCCGACCGCCTCACGCGCGCCTCTGCGGCTACGGTGCCGCATGCGGCTGGCGGCGAAGACGTTTTGGTGCTGGTGACCGCCGATGCGGCGGCGCCGCGAGTTATTCGCGCGGCAGCGGGTATGGCCGAGGCGTTTGGCGGCTCGTGCACGGCGCTTGTGGTCGAATCGGGCGGCGAGGGCGTGGAGGGGCGATCGAAAGGCGATGCGGCCCTTGCCCGCTCGATCACCCTTGCGGAGGAGATGGGTGCGCGCATCGTCACGTTGACGGGGGACGATCCGGTGCAGCCCGTGGCCCTTTACGCCGCAGCGGCGGGTATTCGCCGTATCGTGGTGCCCTCGATGCCCGGTCGCATCGGCCTGCTCGGATGCGGGGACGTGGCGTCGCGGTTGATGCGGGCCGCTCCCGAGGCCATGGTGACGGCCGTCCCCGCGGTGGACGCCCCCTCGGTGCTCGAGCGCTTGCGCACCCATGCGAGCTTTCGCCTCACGGCCTCCGATGTTTTTCGAGCGCTTCTCGCGATAGCCGTTGCGACGGCGCTGGGGGAAGTGGCGTGGCTGGCAAGCCCTACGCCCTCGATCATCCTCATGACCTATCTGCTGGTCGCGCTGCTGCTCGCCACGCGCGCGGATGGTTTTCTGTATGCCGTGCTTGTGGCGCTGGGCAGTGTCGTGGCCTACAACTTCTTCTTCACGGCGCCGCGCTACACCTTCCATGCCTATAGCCTATCGGCCCCCATCATCTTCGCGTTTCTGCTGATAGGAACATTGGGGGCCTCATCTTTGGCCATCCGACTGAAGCGTCAGGCGACCACGGCGGCGCGACGGGCCTATCGTACCGAGGTGCTTTTGGAGAGCAGTCGGGAGTTCCAGGCGGTCGTGAGCCTCGGCGCTTGTTTGGAGACGGCGGCGGCCCAAGTGGTGAAGATTCTCGATCGGCCGGTGGTGATGTACCAGGTCGACGGGGCGGCGCATGGCGGCCTCCTTCCGCCGCGGGTCTTCGATGTCCCCGGCAGCGGCGGGGGAGACGCCGAGAAGCTGGATCTCGCGGCTCCGGGCGAGATGGCTGTTGCGTCGTGGGTCGCCGCCAATGGCGAGGCCGCCGGCGCGACGACGGATACCTTGCGCGAGGCGCGCTGCCTGTACCTTCCCATTCGTTCGAAGGATCGCGTGTTCGGTGTGGCGGGATTGGTGATGGAGCAAGGCGACGACGACTTCGGCTCCTTCGAGCGCAATCTGCTCGTAGCGCTGCTTGACGAATGCGGTCAGGCGGCGGAGGCTCTGGCGCTGGCGAGCGAGCGGAAGAACCTCGCCGTGAAGGCCGAGAAGGAGGCGCTGCGCTCGAATCTGCTGCGTGCCATTTCCCATGATTTGCGAACGCCGCTCACGAGCATCTCGGGCGACGCCGATATGTTGCTCGCCTCGGGGGACGTCCTGGACGAGGCGCAGAGGAAGCGTTTGACGTCGGATATCCATGAGGACGCGAATTGGCTGATCAATCTGGTGGAAAATTTGCTGTCGGTGACGCGGCTCGACGACGGCGACGTCGAAGTGTCGCGCGCCCCCGAACTGGTTTCCGACGTGCTGGCCGATGCGCTGCGCCATGTCAGTCGCTTTGTGAGCGAGCATCGGCTGACGGTGGAGATCGAGGATGAGTTTCTCCTGGCTCAGATGGACGGACGTTTGATTGTGCAGGTGGTGGTGAACCTTTTGAACAACGCCATCGCCTACACGCCCGCGGGGTCGTCCATTCGCCTCACCGCGCATCGCGAGCGCAGCGCTTCCGGCGATAGGGTGGTTGTCGCGGTGGCCGATGACGGTCCGGGCATCCCTCCCGCCGAGCAAGCGCGCGTGTTCGATCTGTTCTACCACGGGGGACGGGTGGGCACAGGCTGCGAGGACGGCGAAGGGGGCGATGCGCGTCGAGGAATGGGGCTGGGTCTTTCGCTTTGCCGCTCTATCTTAAGGGCGCACGGCAGTGATATCGTGTTGCGCGATGCCTATCCGCACGGTTGCGTGTTCTCGTTCGCTCTTCCCGCGGCAGAGCTGCGCGAAGAGGCTCCGGTTGGCGTCGTCGAGGAAGGGAGTGCGGACGATGAGCGATAGAGACGAGGGCGTTATCCTCGTTGTGGAGGATGACCCGGCGGTGCGCAATCTGGTTACGTGTGCCCTTGACGTGCACGGCTATCGTTCGCGCGAGGCATCCACGGCTACGGCGGCTCTCGCTGACCTTACGTGCGCGAGGGATGTCAACCTCGTCATTTTGGATTTGGGACTGCCCGATCGCGACGGGACGGAGGTCATCGGAGCGGTGCGCGGGTGGTCGCGCGTGCCGATCATCGTTCTGTCGGCGCGCCAGGAGGATGCCGATAAGGTGACGGCTCTTGATGCGGGGGCCGATGATTACCTGACAAAGCCCTTCTCAGTTGCGGAGCTGCTTGCCCGAGTGCGCGTGGCGCTGCGTCGCGTCGCCTTCGACGAGACCGAGGAAGAGGCGGGGGAGACGTATCGCAATGGCGATCTCGCCATCGACTTCGATGCCAAGGTTGTCGTGAGGGGCGACGACGAGATTCATCTGACTCCCATCGAGTACAAGCTTCTGGTGCTTTTGGCCCACAATACCGGCAAGGTACTCACCCACAACTACATTCTGAAGGAGGTGTGGGGCGCCGCCCTGGCGAGCGACTTGCCCAGCCTGCGCGTGTTCATGGCCACCTTGCGCAAAAAGATCGAGCCCGATCCTGCCAGCCCGGTCTATCTCCAAACCCACGTTGGCATCGGCTACCGCATGCTGCGTGTGGAATAGGTTTTCGCTTCTGCCCCATGTTGTCATATACATTGGCGAGCGTTTGTGTCATACTTCGGGAAACGGAATCGAAGGGGGCGCGTTGTTCGGGGAGCTGGTGACAGCCTATCTTTTCTTGGCCGGGGTCGGCGCGGGCGGCGTGGCCGCGGCGTCTGTGGCCGACCTGCTCTTCGTGCGCGAGCCCTTCGGCGCGGATGTGGTGCCTGACTTCGCTGAGAAGCGCCCGGCTGAGCGCCTGGTTGCCGGTGTGCTGGCCCTCTCGTGCGGGGCGCTGGCCCTGGGCGCCGGCTGCCTCGCCGCCGACCTCGGACGTGCCGACCGCGTGCTGTCGCTGTTTTTGGCACCGCCCGTCACGCTCATGAATCTGGGCGCTTGGGCCGTGGCGCTGCTGACGGCGGTGGCGGCAGCGCTTGCCCTGGCGCGGTTTCTGTACGTGCCCTGGTTGCGTCGGTGCGCGATGGTGGTCGCGGAGACCATCGCCTGCGGGCTGGCCGTGGTCGTGGCGGTTTACGCCGGGCTGCTGCTGCAGACGCTTTCCGGGGTGCGGCTGTGGTCGTCGCCCTGGGTACCGGCGCTCTTCGCACTGTCGGCCGCCTCCTGCGGCTGCGCCCTGTTCATGGCCGGGGCGCTTTTCGTGGAAGGCGACGGGAGCGTTCGGAAGGCGGTGCGCAGTGCCGCCCGCGTCGATGTGGTCGTCATCGTGGCGGAGGCGGTGGCGGCCGCGGGGCTTCTCGCCTTCGCGCTGGGAAGCGATCACGCGGGTGTGCGAGCCTCGGCGACGAGCCTCATGCACGGCCCGGCGGCGCTGCCCTGGTGGGCGGCTTTCGTGGCCTGCGGCCTTGCGGCGGCGCTCGCCGTGGAAGTCGGCTGCCTTGTTCGCGGGCACGGCCGCTCGCGCTCGGCTGCGAAGGCGGTCGCGAAGGCGTATCCCACTGCGGCCCTGGCTCTTGCGGCTGCCCTCGTGCTCGTGGGTGCTCTGGGCCTGCGCGCCGCGGTGGTGGAGGCCGGTGCCCAGCGTCCCTTGGAGCTGCAGGAAGCGGAAGCCCCCGCTTCCGTACCTTCCGAAAACGAGGAGGCGGCGGGCTTGCGTTCCGCGCCTTCCGCAGAGGAAAGCGGGGGAGAAGGCTCCGCAACGGAAAGAGAGGACGTGACCCTGTGGTCAAACTAGGCAAGACGATACCGGCCGGGGACCTGTTCCAGCTGGACGATGCCAGCTCCATCCCCGTCTGGCTCCAGTTGAAGAACCGCTTCATCTACCTCATCACCTCGGGGTTCTACCTGCCGGGCGACCAGCTGCCCACGGTGCGGGGCCTGGCCGCCGAGGTGGAGGTGAACTACAACACCGTGAGCAAGGTGTACCAGAGCCTGGAGGAGGACGGCTACATCGTGTCGAAGCGGCGGCTTGGGGCGTTCGTGGCCGATGTGTCCGACAAGCCCGGCGTCTCGGCCGAGGTGACGGCGGAGATCGTCACGGCCGAGTATTTGCAGCGCTGCCAGGAGCTCGGCATGTCGCTGGAGGATATTGACGCGCAGTTCACGGCGGCGCTCGTGGCCGCCAAGGCCAAGCGCGAGAAGGATGGCACAAGCGAAGGAGTAGCCCATGACCCGCAAGAAGCACGGCGCGGACGCCTCGTCAAGTTCCCCGAGCCCGCAGGAGAGGGCGCCGCAGACGGGCGCGCGGCTGGAAACGGGGCGTAACCGCACCTCCCGCAACGGCGCCGTGGCGTTCACCATCATCGTGTTCGCCGCCGTTTGCGCGCTCGTGCTCGCCTGTGCCCAGTTGCTTGCCGGCGGCATCGGCCTTGCGGCTCTCGTGATTGCCGTGGCGGTCGGCGTCCTGGCCGCCTCGTCGGTGCACATCGTCATGGAATGGGAGCGCGCCGTGGTCATGCGCTTCGGCCGCTTCAATCGCGTGGCGGGGCCGGGCATCGTGTTCACCTGGCCCGTCATCGAGTTCTACACCGTGCGCATCGACCAGCGCGTGGCGGCCACCTACTTCGGCGCTGAGGAGACGCTCACGTCCGACTTGGTGCCCGTGAACGTGGATGCCGTGGTGTTCTGGATGGTGTTCTCCCCGAAGAAGGCCGCCACGGAAGTGGAGGACTACGCGAGCGCCGTGGCATGGATGGCCCAGGCCACGCTGCGGGCGGCCATCGGGCGCGCGTGCTTGGCTGAGGTGGCCTGTCGGCGCGACCAGCTGGACGCCGAGCTGAAAGAGGTGCTGGAGGCGAAGCTGGACGGCTGGGGGATCGACGTCATCGATGTGGAGGTGCGCGACATCGTGGTGCCCCGCGAGCTGCAGCCGGCGATGGCCGCCGGTGCCATCGCGGCCCGCGAGCGCGACGCCCGCATGACCCTGGCCGAGGCGGAGGCGGATATCTCCGACATGCTGAAGGACGCGAGCGCCAGCTATGCCGGAGACCCCGAGGCTATGAGGTTGCGCACCATGCATCTGGCCTACGAGTCCGTGAAGCAGTCCGGCGGCACGCTCGTCATCCCCAGCGCCTTCAGCGAGGGCTTTGTGCCCGAAGGCGGGGAGAAGGCCTAGCGACCGACGACGCATCTGTGCTACAATGGGCCTCGCCTAGAGAACTTGGCCCCGAAGGGCCGGGACGCCCGAAGACGTCCCGGTAGCGAGGGTGCCTAGTCCTCGCTGTTGTTGGATGACCCGTCACTATGTGGCGGGTCCCCGCTTTCTAGGGCCAAAAGTGCAACCCCAAGAGTGGCGGCTCCAATCAAAGTCTGGACTAAGGCCAGGAAAATGCTCATCTGCATCACCTCCCTCCCGTTATCTAGAATTGGTGTTAGGGGAGATGTATGCAGAGAGCCCCAGCTCCCCGCTTATCTACAAGAATACAAACAAATATTCTCTTTTCAAATCTTGACTTTGCAAAATAGTGCAATTTTCTGCTATACAGTTAGTTATTCCAAATAGCTTATGATCAAGCATTTTTGAGTGTGGCGAAATTTTGTCATAGATTGTCCTACATTTTCTCTTGACAACCTATGACAAAGTATGACAAACTGGCCCCATCAGAATCCGGCCGATTCTAAAGACAATGTTGGAATCCCATCAATCGTGCCGCGAAAAGGCAACCGGATTCGCCCATGGGGGATGGGAAAGAGAGGGATGCATGCGTCAACTCTGCGGAGTAGCTATCCGTTTGAATTGCGTGCTCCCTTACTCGCAAGAGGAGGAGAGATGTCGAATCGGAATAGCGCGCAAGGCGGTCTGACTCGCCGAGGCTTCCTTAAAGCCACGAGTGCAGCTGCTGGTGCTGCCGTTGTCGGATCTAATCTGGTTGGTTGCACCTTCGATGCCGCGAATGCCGGAGAGCCGACAGAGGATGAAATTGCTGGCTATGGCGTCTGCCGTTCGAACTGCATGCAATCCTGTCGCTACGCTGCCCATGTGCGCGACGGTAAGATCGTTCGGTTGGAGCCTGCCGATTATGGCGAGGATCTTTATCGCGGCAGCTGTCTGCGCGGCATGTCGTACATGCATCGCATTTACGGAAAAAACCGCATCAAGTATCCTTTGCGCCGGGTCGATGGTACCGAGCGTGGCGCTGGCGAGTGGGAGCGCATCACGTGGGACGAGGCCATTGCTGAAATCGCTCAAAAGTTCTCCAGCATCGCTGAAGAGTATGGATCCCAGGCCGTAGTCTTCGACTTTGGGACGGGCAACTATGGCGAGATTCAGGGCCAGACGGGTATCTTCAATCGCCTGGGTAGTGTCATGGGGGTCTCGAAGCCTGCGGGCATGAACGACCTTTCCACTGGCTACGGCATCGATCGCGTGCTCGGCACCGGCCTTATGTATTTCGCTAACGAGGCAAAGAGTGTACTCGATTCCTCGCATATTGTGGTCTGGGGCTCGAATCCCGTGCATAGCACGCCGCAGAACTGGCGATGGATGCAACGCGCCAAGGAGCAGGGTACGCGCATTATCACCATCGATCCGGTGAAGTCTGCCACCGCCATGAAATCTGACGAGTACTATCCCATCAAGCCCACAACCGACGGCTATCTTGCTCTGGCCATGTCGAACTACATCATTGAGAACGATCTGCAGGATGTCGAATTCATTAAAAAACGCACTACGGCGCCCTTCCTGGTGCGCCAGGACACTGGCATGCTGCTGCGTAAGAGCGATTTCGAAGAGGTGCCCGAAGACGCCGACGACGAGTTCTACGTATGGGATCCCGAGAGGAGCACTGCCGTGCTGTACGGCACCGGTGCCGATCCGGCGCTCGAGGGGTCTTACGAGTATGAAGGAATTACGGTAACCACGTCGTATACCCTGTTGAAGGAGCAGCTGTCCCAGTACGTCGTAGCCGACGCCGCTGCGGAAACGGGCATGACAGAGGAAACCATCGAGCATCTAGCCCGCATGTTCGCGGAGGCCGATGCTATTTCGGTGAACATCTCCTTCGGTATGGACCATTACAACAATGGCTACCAGTCCTGTTGGGCTATTGCCATCCTTATGGCGCTGACGGGCAATGTGGGTCGCGATGGTGCCGGCTTCACGGGCATCTACCTGAATACCGCCCTCGTCTTGAATATCCCCGGACTGTGGGCCGCTCCCGGGTTCAAGGGAATGACCACGGCGTTCCCGATGACGTTGCTGCATGAGGTGGCACGCGATCAGGAATACAACGGCGAGCCGTATCCGATTAAGGCCATGGTGGCCATTCTCTCCAACTCGGCAAGCAACTGGCCCTCGCAGACTAACTACCTCGAAGAACTTCTGCCCAATCTCGATTTCCTCCTGGCTATGGACATGGAGATGACCGACACCGCTCGATACTCCGATATGATTCTGCCCATCGCTTCTTTCTACGAAAACGAGGACTTCCGCAAGGCGCACAACCTGCCCTATATCGTGCATCAGGATAAGGTGATAGATCCGCCCTTTGAGGCCAAAGACGATGTTGAGATTGCGGGTTTGATCGGTCGCGCCCTGGGCTATGCCGAAGCGTTTCCCGAGGAGTACACTTTCGACGACTACGCAAACATGCTGTTGTCGGGCCCTGCAGTGGAGGCATTCGGTGTCAGTCTCGACCGCTTACGCAAAGACGGCTATATCGAGTTGCGCACGGCACCTGGCAAGCCTGGTATTGTTGGGCGGGAAAAGTTCCCCACGGAATCCGGTTTGGCCCAACTCTACACTGAGAAGCCGGCCCCCCGCGTCATGTATGGGCAAGACATCGCAGAGCGCTTCCCCAAGGAGCATCTGGTGTACTATCAGCCCTCAGCCGAGGTGAGCGAGCGCAGCGAAGCTGCCAAGACCTACCCGCTCGTATTCATCCAGGAGCACACGCGTTGGCGTACCCACTCCCAGTGGTTTAACTCTCCTATCTTGAGAGAGCTCGATCCCGAGCCGCTCTTCAAGATGAGCCCTGAAGATGCGGCGGACCGCGGAATCGCTGACCGAGACGTCGTCGAGGTGTTCAACGATCGCGGCCGTATGGTGGTGAAGGCCATCATCGACCCGAGTCTGCCAAAGGGCATGACTCGTATGCCCAAGGGTTGGCAGCGTGATCAGTTCATTGAAGGCGGTTACCAGGAGCTCACCTACCCGCACAATGATGAATGGTCGGTGGCCTTCAATTTTTATGATACTCGCGTCGACGTAAAGAAGAGGTAGGGTGACATTATGCATTACGGATTCGCAATTGACCAAGAGCGGTGCATCGGATGCCACACCTGCGCCGTGGCCTGCAAGATTGAGAACAACCTTCCTAACGAGATTTGGTGGAATCGCATCCTGACTGATGGCGGCAGCAACGAAATGGACATTCCCAGGGGCTCGTTCCCTGACAGCTCCATCGACTACCTGCCTGTAAATTGCCAGCACTGCGGGAATCCAGCTTGTGTGAGGGTGTGTCCGGTGGGAGCTACCTACAAGGACGAGGCAACGGGTATTGTTCGCCAAGATTATGACAAGTGCATCGGGTGCCGTATGTGTATGGCGGCGTGCCCCTACACCGGCGTGCGGTCTTTTAATTGGCAAGAGCCTGAGTATATGCTCGACTATACCTTGGGCGCGAAAGATTCGCCGGAGCATCAGCGGCATACGGTTGAGAAGTGCACCATGTGCTGGCATCGAGTTGCCGATGGCGGAGAACCTGAGTGCGTGAAGGCGTGCCCTGGGCGTGCCCGCATTTGGGGCGATTTGGATGATCCGAATTCGGAAATTTCCAAGCTCATCTCTTCACGCGAGTGCAAGCAGCTGCTTCCCGAGGAGGGGACCAAGCCCTCGGTGTACTACCTGGTGTAAGCCTCCCTTTCTTGTTGATGTCGCGCGTGCTGCGGTGCGTGGCGCGCGCCTACCTCTAGGAGATTCTCATGTCTGATTTCTCTTCTGGGGCCATCGTGGACGATGACCTCGACTTCAGTGCGGCCCAAAGCAGATCGAAGAGCCGTGAGGCAGTCGGCGCGAAAGCGGCTGCGTGGGGCGGCAAGGGCCTGAACATTGCCATCGGCATCTCGGCCGTGGTGATGGTTGCGGGCATTGCGCTCTGGTTCATGCAGCTTTCCGGCGGCATGGTGCAGACCGGCATGCGCAATCTGGATTCGTGGGGCCTCTACATCACGTCCTTCATGTTCTTCGTGGGCCTCTCTGCCGGCGGCCTCATCATTTCTTCCGTTCCCAAGGCCTTCGGCATCGCCGGGTTCGGCGGCATCTCCAAGGTGGCCGTCATGAGCTCCATCGCCTGCACCGTGGCCGCTATCGGCATGGTGGTGGTCGACCTCGGCCAGCCGGCACGCCTGTGGGAGCTGTTCGCGTATTCGAACCTTGGATCGCCTCTCATGTGGGACATCCTGGTGCTGGGTACCTATCTGATCCTTTCCTGCTTCTACCTGTGGGCGCAGGTGCGCGCCGAGGCCGGGCGCATGTCGCACGCGGCCCTGCGCGTGATCTCGGTCGTGGCGCTCGTCTGCGCCGTGCTCGTGCACTCCGTGACCGCCTGGATCTTCGGGCTCCAGCAGGGCCGCGAGATGTGGCACACCGCCCTGCTCGCTCCCTGGTTCGTGTCCTCGGCTCTCGTGTGCGGCACGGCGCTCGTGATGGTTGTGGCCATCGGGCTGCGTAAAGTCGGCTACCTGGAGCTCGACCAGTCTTATCTCGTGAAGCTCGCGAAGCTGCTGGGCGCCTTCGTCATGGTGGACCTGTACTTCTTCGGCTGCGACCTGCTCACCGAGGCGTTCCCCGGCGGATCGGGCGCGGAGGTGGTCGCCATGCTCGTGTCCGGCCCGCTCGCTCCGTACTTCTGGACGGAGATCGTCGGCTGCGCCGCCTGCGCCGTCATCTGCTTCGTGCCGGCGCTGCGCACCAACACCTTGCTGGTGATCGGTTCGCTGCTCGCGATCGCGGGCATCTTCTGCAAGCGCGTGCAACTGCTCGTGGGCGGCTTCCAGATCGCCAATCTGGACTACGCCGGCCCCCTGACCTCGATGCAGCACACCGCCTGGGACTCCGGCCTCTCCGGCATCTACGGGGGCATGGTCTACTGGCCGACACCGCTTGAGTTCGGTGTGACGCTCGGCGTCGTGGCCCTTGGGTTCCTCATTTTCTTCCTGGGCCTGAAGTTCCTGCCCTTGCGCCCGGCCGAGGAGGCCTCGCCTTCCAAGTAGCCGCCTCCTTATGTGCAGGCCCGCGCCGCCCCTTCCCGGCGCGGGCCTCTTCGTCAGCATGCGAGACGATTTCGCAGCTGAATTTGGGCAAGAATTTCGAGTTGTTAGACGTCGGCAGGGAAGAACTCTGGACTGCATCCGCTTAGCGATCTCTGCGAACTGGGATTTTGCCCCTTGCGGCTCTCGAACGCGCTCGATGCGCCCCGTTGAATGTCTAACAACTCGAGATTCTCGCCCTGAGAGGCTCTCGCACTTGCTTAGGCGCTTCCGAAAGGAAAGGTTCGCAATGCCGAAGAAACTTCTCGCCGCCCTCGCATTGCTGGCGGCTCTAGCCGTGACGATAGCGGTCGGCTCTGCATTGGCTCCCGGCTCTGCCATCCGTCCCATTGCCGCGGATTCCCCCTGCCCGGCCGCGGGGTGCGCCTCGGGCGCGTGCCACGGGTTCGAGGCGGTGCCCGAGCCCGACGGGGTTCACGAGATGACGTGCCCCGAAGCCGGCTGCACGTCGGCGGAGTGTCACGGGTGGGACTCCCTCATCGGGCGCTACCACCAGGCGTCGGACGCCAGCCTGAACATGTGGATCATCATGCCCACGGTGCTGGTGCTGGCTCTGTGGCTGCTCGTGCGCCGGTCGGGCCGCGGCGCGCGCGGGCGCGAGGGACGCGGCGACGTGCTAACCAGCAGCTCTGCGGAAGCCGCGCCGGCGGCGAAGGTGCCGGCCGCCCATTCGACGGCGGAGGTGTCGATCGCCCGCTCTGCTGATCTGGCCGACGCCGATTTCGATTTCGATCTCGAAAGGGAGGGTACCTGACATGAACCGCAATCGCGCGCTTTTCGACGTGGCCGTGCTGGTGGTGTACCTGGTGGCGGCCGATCCGCTTCTCACGGGTGTTCCGGTGCACGAGTTCATCGGGCTGGGGGCCTTCGTCGTCATGGGCGCCCACATTGTTGCCAGCGGCGACGGACTTGCCGGCCGTGGCCGCGCGGGGCGGCTCGCTCTGAACATCGTGCTGCTCGTGGCGCTCGCCGTCTGTGTGGTGTCGGGCGTCATGGTGTCCGGGGCGGCGCTTCCCTCGCTCGGCCTGTACGCCACGGGCTACTCCTTCTGGGATCCGCTGCACGCCGTGGCGGCCAAGGTGCTGCTCGCGGCCCTCATCGTGCACGTGGTCGTGCGCGCCCCCGCCGCCCTGGCGGTGTTGCGGCAACGCGGGAGTCGTCGCGCCGCGGGAGGCGATTGCCCGATGGACAACTGATCCGAGCTTGTCTTGCGCCCCGCTTTTCTTCGCTATACTGTGTCGCAGGGAAATAGACGGCGTGCTTGCGATGGGCGATGCCGGACGGCGGAAAGGAGCGGGACTGTGGCTTTTGGAAAAGAAGAGGTGTGCGCGTATCTGGACAGTCGCGGGGTTGTCTACGATCGAGTCGATCACGAGGCGGTCTTCACCATGGAGGCGATGGACGCGCTCTCATTGCCCTTCGCCAATGTGGTGGTGAAGAACCTCTTTTTGCGCGACGATAAGAAGCGCAACTACTATCTGGTCGTCATGCCCGAGGATAAGCCGGCGAATCTGAAGGCGCTCAGGACGGCCCTCGAGGCGCGGCCCCTGCGCTTTGCCTCCGAGGACGATCTAGGCACCATTCTGGGCCTGCGCGGTGGGGCGGTCTCTCCTTTCGGCGTGCTGAACGATACGGAAGGGAAAGTGCAGGTGGTGTTGGATGCGGCTTTGCACGACTGGCCGGCCGTGGGCGTGCATCCCAACGACAACACGGCCACGCTGCGCGTTCCTCTGTCCGACTTGCTGGCGCTGTTCGAAGATCGCGCCGTGCCCTATCGGTTCGTCGCCACAAGCGAGGCTTCTGCGCAGTAGGGGCGCTCGGCGTCTGCCATGGAGTTGCGACGCTGGTCGCGAAGCTACGCCGACAACGGGGCCGCGCAATGCTATGCTTCTCGTTGATAAAACCCATCCGCAAAGGAGGAACTTCCATGACCGTATCCGCAGACATCTGGCAGGCGCGCGCGGCGATGTGCGAGCTTTTGGCGCTGTCGTTCCGCTATCCGGAGGACAAAGTGCTCGCCGAGGCCATCGCTTCGGGCGAGTGGGGCGAGGCCGCCGACGAGATCGCCGGCGCGCTCGGGATCGACTGGACGGCCGCCGCGGCCCCCGGTGCCGCTGAGGCCGCTGCGCTGCCCGATCCGGACGACATCCAGAAAGAGCTGCGCCCCGAGGCTACGCGCCTGTTCGTGGGCGCTCCCGAGGCGGCGTGCAGCCCGTACGAGGGCGTGTGGCGTGCGAAGGCCGAGGGCGTGCAGCCGCTGCTGTTCGTGAACCCGCACTCCATGGCTGTGGAGCGCTTCTGCAAGGCCTGCGGATTGGGCCGTCCCGAGGGCACCAACGAGCCCTTGGACGCCGTGTGGACCGAGCTGGAGCTTCTGGAGTACCTGGCCCTGCGCGCGGCGGCCGACGCCATGGACGCAGCGGCCGAGGCCGATGTGGAAGCTGGCGGCGACGGCGCGCTTACCGAAGAGCAGGCCGCGCAGTACAAGGAGATCGGCGACGAGATTGACGAATTCGACGCGGAGGACGACGGTCCCGAGCCCGGCGACGTGGTGGCCTCGGCCGATTTGCCCGGCGGCTCTCCGGAGGCGGCCTGGGACGAGTTCATGACCGAGCACGCGAAGGTGTGGATGCCCCAGTTCGCCGAGGCCTGCGAGAAGGATTCCCGCGTGCCGGTCTACAAGCAGGCCGCCAGCCTGCTTGGCGCCTTCATCAAGTAGCGTCAGCGCGGTTGCGCGCGTCGGTCAGTTTCGAGGGGGTTCGCTCTGCGGGCTCCCTTCATTTTGCGCGAGGGCGTCTTGGGGCGGATAGGCTTTGTTGAACTGGGCCCAGACGCCGGAGTACAGAATGGCGTCCATGAGGTGCGCGTCTTGCACCAGCGGCAGCCGCTCGTAGGGGGCGGCCGCATCGGCGGCGGCAAGGGCCAGCGTGGCGCGCATGGCATCGGCGTCAGAGCCGAGCGTTACGAAGGGGTTGTAGCTGCCGGTACGCGCGTCGTTGACGAAGTCCACGGCGGCGTCCATCAGGTAGATGAAGCGCCCGAGGCCGCGCCCCAGCTCTTCCATTGCTTCGGTCCAGAATCCCTGGTTGTGGGCGAACAGTCGCCCGAGCATACGCCCGAACTCGCGGGCTGCGGCATCAGGATCGAACACGGGGGCAGCATCGGTCGCGTCTGTGCTAAGAGGGGGGATGCAAGCGGGTTTGGCGGCGCTCGAAAGGGATGCCGCGTTGTTGCGTCCAGCGCCTTCGATAGCCCGAATCGCCGCCATGGCCCGCTCAATCTCGGCGCACTGCTCGGGGATGCGCGCCCGGGCCCGCTCGTAGGCGCCGGCGAGCAGGCGCTCGGCCGCCCGTGCCGCAAGATCGCCGTCGTCGGCCACGTCGTCGAGCACCTTGTGGTAGGCGAGTGCCACAGAAAGGTCGGCGGCGTAGTCGGTCCAAACCGAGCGCGCCCATGCCCGCGGGGCGGCCGGTGCCGGGTGCATCACGCAATGGCTCGTGCCCTGCGTCTCGGCAGGCTCATGCAGGGAGTTGCACAGCAGCACGAAGAAGGTGAGGTCGTAGGTCAGGCACGCCCGCGACAGCTGCCCGTACCGGTCTCGCAGCGCGAGGCACAGCCCGCAGTACACCGTCCGGTAGCGCTCTTTCTCCTCCTCGGAAAGCGCCCTCGCATCCGCCACCACGAACCCGAACATGGGCTGCCCGTTTACTCCGGCTTCTTCGCGACATGTACGGCCGCGATGCCGCCGGTGTAGTTCTTCCAGGTGACGTCGGTAAAGCCGGCCTCGCGCATCATTTCCGCCAGGCCTTCCTGGTCAGGGAAGGCGCGGATCGATTTCGCCAAGTACACGAAGCCGTCCTTATCGCCGGTGACCAGGCCGCCCCAAAACGGGATGAGGTGGCGCAGGTAGAAGTGGTACAGCGCCCGCCACGCGCCGTTGGGCGGCGTGGAAAACTCCAGGCACACGAGCGAGCCGCCCGGCTTCAATACGCGGAACATCTCGGAAAGTGCCCGGGGCCGGTCGGGCATGTTGCGGATGCCGTAGGCCATGGTGATGACGTCGTAGGAGGCGTCCGCGTAGGGGATGTCCTGGGCGTCCACGACCTCGAAATCGATGGGCACGCCGGCGCCGTCCCCCTCGTCGATGTGCATGCGCGCCACGTCCAGCATCTCGGGCACCAGGTCGGTGCACTGGATATGGCGCGGGTGCTTGGTGCGGGCCACGGTGAAGGTGACGTCTCCGGTGCCCCCCGCGATGTCCAGCACGTCGTGGCTCTCATCGATGGGGGCCTGGCGCATCATGCCCGCGAGCCACAGCTTGTAGGCGCCGAAGCTGGAGAGGGCGTTGAACCGCTCGTATTTCCGGGCGATATGCGAGAAGATGTCGCGCACGCGCTCGCTGGAAAGCTCGGCTGGCGCCTCGAGCCCGGTGGCGGTGTCGATGGTCATAGGCGTAAAACTCCCTCGTGCGGCGCGCCGATCCCGCAAGATCGCGCCCTTCGTATCGTCGTTTGGCCCCAGTATAGGGCACTCGCCCGCAAATCGAGGGCGCATATCCCTAGGCGGCGCGGCGCCGTGCTATCATGGGTGGCTAATTGAACACGCCCCTCATGAATTGGGAGGTACCATGCTTCTGTGTGCCCAGTATATCCTGCCGGTTTCTTCCGAGCCCATCATCGATGGCGCGGTCCTCGTGCGCGACGGCGTCATTCGCGACATCGGGAAGGCCGAGCAATTGCGCCTGCGCTACCCCGAGGAAGAGGTCGTCGACCAGGGTCTGGCCGCCATCATGCCCGGCCTGGTTGACCTGCACACCCGCCTCGAGCAGTCGGTGCTGCGCGGCGTGGTGAACGACGCGCCCTATGTGCAGTGGCTCGCGGAAGTGGCCCAGAAAAGCGGGCGCATGGAAGCTTCCGACTGGTTCGACTCCGCTATTCTGGGCGGCCTGGACGCTCTCTCCAGCGGCATCACCACGGTGGCCGACATCACGCTGACCGGCGCCTCCTGCACGGCCGTGAACAAGCTCGGCCTGCGCTCGGTGATCTACCGCCAGGTGGGCGCCATGGACAAGAACCGCATCGACGCGGCCATGCAGTTCGCCCAGAAGGACATCCTGCACTGGCGCGAGGAGGTCGACTCCGACCGCGTCGCCATCGGCATTGCCGCGGCGCCCCTGTTCACCAACCACCCGGCCATGCTTTCCGCTATCTCGAAATTCGCCCAGAAGGAGGATCTGCCCGTGGCCCTGTGGCTCGCCGGCAGCCGTGAGGAGTCCGATTTCGTGCGCTACGGCTCGTCGCCCTTCCAAGTGCACGGCGGCGATGTGAAGCGCGGTTACGTGGAGATTCCGCCCTGGTTGCCCACGGGTGTGAGCCCGGTGCGCTATGCTCTCAACTGGAACGCCTTCGACGCCGACAACGTCATGATCATCGGCGCGGTCTACGTGGACGACGAGGATTTGAAGAAGCTGCGCTCCCACAACGTGGCCGTTTGCGTGTGTCCGCGCGCCTCGGCCCAGCTGGGCATGGGCGTCGCGCCGCTGGACGAGTACATCCGCGCCGGCCTGCGCGTGGGCCTCGGCACCGACTCGCCGGCGGCCACGGAATCCACCGACATGCTCTCGGAGATGCGCCTGGGCATGCTGCTGCAGCGCGCCGTGAACCCCGGGCGCTTCCTCGACTCCCATACGATGCTCGAGGTGGCCACGCTCGGCGGCGCGCGGGCACTCGGCATTGCTGACAAGGTGGGGTCGCTGGAGATCGGCAAATGCGCCGACATGATCGCCGTGGATCTGTCCAGCTCGCATCAGTCCTTCACGACCGATCCGGTGGCCGCCGTGGTGAACACCTGCACCACGGCCGACGTGCTCATGACCATGGTCGACGGCAACGTTCTGTACGAGAAGAACCGCTGGCACGTGAAGGTGGAAGTGGCGAAGAGCATCGCGCGGGTCATCGAGATCCGCTCCAAGCTGCGCCCCGAGGCCTAGCGGGTGCAATCGCTGAGCGGGGTGCTCGGCGCAGTTGTGAATTCGTGGAGGGCGCGCCGCGGCAGGCATTTTCGCTGGCGCGGCGCGCCCGCTTCTGCGATAATGCCATATTTGCGTATACTTGAAGTTGGGAACCTGAGGAGTACTCGCGATGTCGAGCAAGAAGAACAAGACCGGCGCGAAGAACCCCACGCGCAAGCAGCAGGCCGAGCGCATCAAGCAGGCCGAGGAACGCGAGCGCCGTGCCAAGGAGGCCGCCGAGGCCAAGGCGCGCACCAAGAAGATCTTCACCGTGGTCGTGTGCGTCATCCTCGTGCTCGCCCTGGGCATTCCCACTATGGCGTTGACCGTGCTCTCGCTGTAGAGCTGTTGAAAGGATATCAGTCGTGTTTGGAATCGGCGGATTCGAGCTTTTCCTCATTCTGCTGTTCGGGTTCCTCATCTTCGGGCCCGACAAGCTGCCTGCCATGGCGAAGACCCTCGGCAAGGCCATCGCGAAGTTCCGCAACGCCCAGGAGGAGATGAGCGGCGTGCTGAAGGGGGAGATGGTGTTCGACAAGGACGCCGAAGATCCCTTCAAGAATCCGCTCGACGCCTTGGACGAGGCGGCGGCCAAGGCCAAGAAGGGCGCCGAGGGTGCCAAGAAGGCCGCGAGCGCTGTGTCGAAGAAGGCGAGCGCAACCACCAAGAAGAGCACTTCCACTGCTGCCGCCGGCGCCGCCGCGGCTGCTGCGGCCAAGGCTGAGCAGGACGGCGAGGGCACAGCCGATAAGGCCGATGCCGCCCCGGCGAAGCCCGAGAGCTTCGCCGAGCGCAAGGCTCGCTACGACAAGGAGCGCGCCGAGCGCAAGGCCGCTGAAGCCGAGGAGCTGAAGAAGAAGGAAGAAGAGGAGCGCAAGGCCGCAGCCGAGAAGCGCAAGGCCGAGGCGGCTAAGAAGCGCGAGGAGGCCGCCGCCAAGCGGAAGGCCGAGGCGGAGGCCAAGAAGGCCGCCGAGGAGGCCAAGGCTGTGACCGAGGCCGCCGATGATGTTCCGGTTGCTGGCGTTGCCAAAGCCGCCGACGAGAAGAAGGAGGCATAAAGATGCCAATCGGACCGGCACGCATGCCGCTATTCGACCACCTCGGCGAGCTGCGCATGCGCCTCGTGCGCATCGTCGCCTGCCTCGCCGTGGCCGTGGTCGTGTTCTACATGGCCACCCCCACCATCGGCCAGTTCCTGCTGATGCCCATTGCGGAGTTTCTTCCCACGGATGCCAATGGCTTCGTCCAGACGATCGCCATCGATCCCTTCGAGGCTTTCTCGACGCGATTCAAGATATCTATCTGGGTGTCCATCGTTGCCACTGCCCCCGTTATCCTGTGGCAGATACTTGCGTTCTTCCTGCCGGCGCTTAAACCCAATGAGCGGAAGTGGTTCATGCCCACGTTCGCCGCGGCGGTGGTCTTGTTCATTTTCGGAACGGTGTTCTGCTATCTGATTATCCTGAACCCCGCCTTCCAGTGGCTGACCGATCAGGCCATGGGCCTCGGCGATGCGCTTCCCCGCATGTCCTCCTACATTGACACCATTATCAAGTTCGAATTGGCTTTCGGCTTTGCCTTCGAGCTGCCGTTGGTCATTTTCTACCTCGTTATTTTCGATGTGGTCCCCTATAAGAAATTGCGGGGGAGTTGGCGGGTCGTCTACGTCGTGCTCATGGTGGTTAGCGCCATGGCGACCCCGGATGCCTCGCCGGTCACTATGCTGCTCATGTTCGCCGCCATGATCGCGCTTTACGAGGGCAGCCTGCTTATCGCGCGCGTGGTGCTGGGCCGTCGCATCAAGCGCCAGAACGAGGAGCTCGCCGCGGAAGAGGACGAGTAAGTGCACGAGCTGGGACTGATGACCGGCGTCATGGACGCCGCAGTGGAGGCGGCCCGGGAAGCCGGGGCTACGCGGCTGCTCGGCGTGAAAGTCTCCATCGGCGAGGCCACCGAGGCGGTGGAAGACGCGCTCGTGTTCGCCTTCGAGGCCCTGGCCGAGTCCGACCCGTTCACCCAGGGCGCCAAGCTGGGCCTAACGATGATCCGCCCGCGCAGCGTCTGCCTGGAATGCGGCCACGAGTTCGAGCACGACCTCTACAACCGCTTCTGTCCCGTCTGCGACTCGTTCGCCACCGAGCTTCTGGCCGGACGCGAGCTGCAGATCGACTCCATCGAGGTGGATCTTCCCGAGGAGTAACGGCCGCGCGTGTCGCCGGAATGACGCATGCCGGCAATCGGCCCGAAACAAAGCGCTGCCATACTCGTGGCAGCGCTTTTGCTATGCTGTCACCGTTCCAACCTGAGCGCAGCGAAGGGTCGCCCCTTGCGCCAACCCGAGAGGACGCCTATGAACCCCCAGCAGATGTACGAGGCCTGCACCGACGCTTTAGGCGCCTTCGTGCGCAGCGCCGGTTTCAGCGACGTGGTCATCGGATTGTCCGGCGGCATGGATTCGACGCTCGTGGCCGTCATGGCGCACGACGCCTTGGGGGCCGACCATGTGCACGGGGTCATGCTGCCCGGCCCCTATTCCAGCGAGTCGTCCATCGACGACGCCGAGGCGCTCGCCACCAACCTCGGCATCTCCAACATCACGGTGCCCATCTGCGAGCCCTTCGAGGCCTTCGAGGCGGTGCTCGCTCGGGCCTGCGGCGGGGCGCTCATCGGGCTGGCCGCCGAGAACACCCAGGCCCGCTGCCGCATGGTGTGCCTCATGGCGCTTTCGAACGCCCACGGCTGGCTCATGTTGAACACGGGCAATAAGTCCGAGGCGGCCATGGGGTACTCCACCCTTTACGGCGACACCGCCGGCGCCTTCGCGCCTTTGGGCGGCGTGTACAAGACCGACGTCTTCGCCATGGCTCGCTGGCGCAACCGCCGGGCCGTGGAGGAGGGAGCGTGCGGCCCCATTCCCGTGAACGTGTTCGTGAAGCCGCCGAGCGCGGAACTCGCACCCGATCAGGAAGACGAGAAGTCCTTAGGCGTCGATTACGCCACGCTGGATCAGATTCTCATCGCCTATGTGGAAGAGGGGAGGGACGCGGCGGCCATCGTCGCCGAGAGCGGCCTGAGCCGCGATTTGGTGGACTACGTCATCGCCCGCACCGACGCCAACGCCTTCAAACGCGCATTGGAGCCTCCGTACCCTGACGCGTCGTTCTACGGCGCTCCCGCGTCCCGTTAGCGAAGCTGCGTCCCGCTGGCGATCCCGCGTCCCGCTGGCGAACGAGCTCGTCTGGGGGGCGGCGTTGTTCAACAGGCTCGTTTCATACACCCCATGGTGTATGGCGCGCGGCGGCGCAGTCGTTTACCATAGCGGTCATGGATAAGATCTTCCGAAATACCCCGAAGCTTACGGCCACCGACTGGCTCATCGACGCCGTCATCGCGGCGGGGGCCTTCGGGTTCTGCTGCCTGCAGCTCACCGTGGCCGTGAACCTGCTCATTCCCGATGAGTTCATGCGCCGGCTCATGGGCATCCAGGCCATGGTGCCCTCGGGCCTCTCGCTTCTGGCCATCGCGCTCACCACCTTGCCGCTCGTGCTGCGGCGCAAGTTCCCCTGGGCCGTGTTCGTGTGGTGCCTGGTCAGCTGGGGTCTGCTTCAAGCGGAGCTGAACGGCATCGCCCTGTCCGTGGCGGGTCCCCTCATCGCGCTGTTCACGCTGGCGTCTGCGCGCTCGCGGGCCGAGGCGGCCATCGCGTGCGCGGTCATGTGCCTGGTGCTGCTCGTCGCCCCGGCGCCCCCGGAGCAGTCGCGCATCTTAACGCAGCTCACCGTGTTCCAGAACATGGCGCTGGCCCTGGCGGCCGCGTTCGCCGGCTACGCCCTGCACGAGCACCAGGAACGCACGCGCGCCATCGAGGAGCGCGCGGTTGCCGCCGAGCGCAGCCGCGAGGCCGAGGCGCGTCGCCGGGTGGAGGCCGAGCGCGTCTCCATCGCTCGGGAGGTGCACGACATCACGGCCCATTCGCTGTCGGCCGTGAGCATCCAGGCCGCTGCTGCCGAGCGCTTGGTCGATCGCGATCCGGCGGCGGCCAAAGAGGCCATCGCCGAGGTGCGCCGCACCGCCAAAGGTGCCCTCGAGGAGATTCGCGCCATGATCGGCGTGCTGCGCGCGGGGGAGGGGCCGGCCGAGACGACGCCCACCCAGGGCACCGACCGCATGGGCGATTTGGTGTCCTATTTGGAAGGTGCCGACATCGAGGTCACGCTGGACGAGACCGCCTACGACCGCGCCTGCGTGCCGGCGTTCATCGACGTGGCGCTCTTCGGCATCGCGCGCGAGGCGGCTACGAATATCGTGCGCCACGCCGGGGCGCGCCGTGCGACGCTGGCACTGTCCACGAAACGGGAGGGCTTCGCCGAGCTTGTCGTCGACGACGACGGGAAGGGGCTCGCTGCCCCGGCCGCCGCGGCCGGTCACCACGGCCTGCTCGGCATGCGCGAGCGCGCGCGGCTTCTGCAGGGCACGTTCTCCGCATCCCCAAGCCCGCTCGGCGGCGTGCGCATTGCCGTGAACGTTCCCCTCAGCCAGAAGGAGGAGACCCATGAGTGAGGCCGATCCCATCCGCGTGCTCGTCGTGGACGACCAGGATCTCGTGCGCGGCGGCTTCAAGGCCATTCTCGGCACCTACGAGGGCATCGAGATCGTTGGCGAGGCCCGAAACGGGGTCGATGCGGTGCAGGAGGCCCAGCGCCTCAAGCCGGACGTGGTGCTCATGGACATCCGCATGCCCGAGATGAACGGCATCGAGGCCACCCGCGCCATCACATCGAATCCTCTGCTCGCAAAAACCCGGGTGCTCGTGCTCACCACCTTCGACGTGGACGAGTACGTTTACGATGCTCTGGGCGCCGGGGCGAGCGGCTTTTTGCTGAAGGACGCCGACCCCGACGAGATTGTGGCGGCCATTCGCGTCGTGGCCCGAGGCGACGCGCTCATCCAGCCCTCGGTGATGCGCCGGCTCGTGGAGACTTTCGTGGCCGCGCGCCCGCGGGGCGGCTGGGGCGCCGCCGATGTGGCCGAGACTCGCCGCGCCGCGCTGACGAGCCTCACCGACCGCGAGCGCGAGATTCTCGTGCTGGTGGCCCGGGGCCTTTCCAACGACGAGATCGCCGAGGAGCTGTTCATCTCGCCGGCCACGGTGAAGACGCATCTGGCCCGCGTCATGGCTAAGACCGATGCTCACGACCGCGCCCAGCTTGTCGTCTTCGCCTACGAGACGGGTTTGGTGACGCCTGCCCCCTAGGGAGACTGTTCACTTGCACAAATTCCAACTTGGAAAGTAATCCCTGATCAAGACTATAGTCACAGGAAACTTGAGTGAAAAAAACTCAAGTTTTTCTCCGTCCCCTCTTGCATTCCTTCCCGTAGCTGTTATGATGCGTAACTGTTTAGCACTCGTTGCTACCGAGTGCTAGCACTTAACCCAACCGAGTGGTTAAATTGGAAGTTGCGCGAAGGCGCTACAACAACCATTGAAAGGACGGCAAGCTATGAATTTGAAGCCTCTGGGCGACCGCGTCATCCTGAAGCAGGACGAGGCCGAGGTTACCACCGCCTCCGGACTGTTCCTGGCCTCCGATGCCAAGGAGAAGCCCCAGACCGGTACCATCATCGCCGTGGGCGAGGGCAAGATGGACAAGGACGGCAAGCTGCTTCCTATGCCTGTTAAGGTCGGCGACAAGGTCATCTACGGCAAGTTCGGCGGCACCGAGGTGACGCTGGACGGCGAGAACGTGCTCATCCTGCGCGCCGACGACATTTACGCCGTAGTTGAATAACTGAGAAGATAAACCGAGAAGATAGATCCACTGAAAGGAACGCGAACTTATGGCTAAGGAAATCAAGTTCGATACCGATGCCCGCTCCGGCCTGGCCGCGGGCGTCTCCAAGCTGGCCGATGCCGTCAAGGTGACGCTCGGCCCCAAGGGCCGCTACGTGGCTCTGGAGAAGTCCTACGGCGCTCCGCTCATCACCAACGATGGCGTGACCGTCGCCAAGGAGGTCGAGCTGGAGAACCCGGTCGAGAACATGGGCGCCCAGCTGGTGCGCGAGGTGGCCGTGAAGACCAACGACGTGGCCGGCGACGGCACCACTACCGCCACGCTTCTCGCCGACGTCATCGTCTCCGAGGGCCTGAAGAACGTGACCGCCGGCGCCGACGCGCTGGGCATCCGCCGCGGCATCGAGAAGGCCACCGACGCCATCGTGGCCGCCATCAAGGCCGACGCCACCCCGGTGTCCACCAAGGAGCAGATCGCCAACGTCGGCCGCATCTCCGCCGGCGACGCCGCCATCGGCGACAAGATCGCCGAGGCCATGGACGCCGTGGGCAACGACGGCGCCATCTCCGTGGAGGAGTCCCAGACCATCTTCGGCATCGACATGGACATCGTCGAGGGCATGCAGTACGAGCGCGGCTATATCTCCCCCTACATGGCCACCGACATGGAGAAGATGGAAGCGGTGCTGAAGGACCCCTTCATCCTGCTGACCGACATGAAGATCAACTCCATCCAGGACATGGTTCCGCTGCTGGAGGAAGTCATGCGCGCCCAGCGCCCGCTGTTCATCGTGGCTGAGGACGTCGAGGGCGAGGCTTTGTCCACCATCCTGCTGAACCGTCTGCGCGGCACCCTGAACGTCGTGGCCATCAAGGCTCCCGGCTTCGGCGACCGCCGCAAGCGCATCCTCGAGGACATCGCCGTGGTCACCGGCGCCCAGGTCATCGACAAGGACTTCGGCATGACCATGGCCGATGCCACAATGGAGATGCTCGGCACCGCCAAGACCGTGAAGGTCACCAAGGACACCGCCCTTATCGTCGACGGCGCCGGTAAGAAGGAGGACATCGAGAACCGCATCCAGATCATCCGTGCCGAGCTCGAGCGCGTCGATTCCGACTTCGACCGCGAGAAGGCCCAGGAGCGTCTGGCGAAGCTCTCCGGCGGCGTGGCCGTGCTGAAGGTGGGTGCTGCCACCGAGTCCGAGCTGAAGGAGAAGAAGTCCCGCATCGAGGACGCCCTGCAGGCGACCCGCGCGGCCGTGGAAGAGGGCATCGTCGCCGGCGGCGGCGTGGCGCTCGTGGACGCCATCGGCGCCCTGGACGCCGTCAAGGCCGATGACAAGGACGAGGAAGTCGGCATCGACATCATCCGCAAGGCCATCGAGGCCCCGATGCGCGCCATCGCCCAGAACGCTGGCTTCGAGGGCTCCGTCGTGGTGGAGAAGGTCAAGAGCCTGCCGAAGGGCGAGGGCTTGAACTGCGCCAACGGCGAGTACGGCAACATGATCGAGATGGGTGTGAACGACCCGGTGAAGGTGACTCGCACGGCGCTGCAGTCCGCGGCCTCCGTGGCGGCTCTCATCCTCATCACCGAGGCCACCATCAACGAGATCCCCAAGGAGGGTCCCGATCTGAGCGCTCTGGCTGCCGGCATGCAGGGCGGCGGCGGAATGTACTAGGCCCCAAGCAGGAAAAACTTGCGCGCGGCCTAACCGCGCAACTTACTAACTCAAGAGGGGACGGCTTTCGGGCCGTCTCCTTTTCTATGGGCGTTTTCGGCAGTCGTTCCCAAGAGGGGCGCGATCTCCTAAGATAGTGCGATACGCGAAAATGGCCCCGAAGCCCAAGGAGGTTTCCGTGGAATTGTTGGAAGAGCGCATTCGCCGCGATGGCGTGGTGAAGGCGGGCGGTGTGCTGAAGGTGGACGCCTTCTTGAACCACCAGATGGACATTGAGCTGTTCTCCCAGATGGCCGAGGAATGGAAGCGCCTGTTCGCGGGCAAGCCCATTAACAAGATCCTCACCATCGAGGCCTCGGGCATCGGCATCGCCGCCGTGGTGGCGCATCATTTCGGCGTGCCCGTGGTGTTCGCGAAGAAGACCCAGTCCATCAACCTGGATGGCACGATGTATTCCACGCGCATCCAGTCCTTCACCCACAACCGCATCTACGACGTCATCGTCTCCACCCGCTTCCTCGGGCCCGACGACCACGTGCTCATCATTGACGACTTCCTTGCCAACGGTTGCGCCCTGCGCGGGCTGCTCGAGATCTGCGAGAGCGCCGGGGCCACCGTGGAGGGTATCGGCATTGCCATCGAGAAGGGCTTCCAGCCCGGTGGTGACGAGCTGCGCGAGGCAGGTTACGACCTGCAGTCCCTCGCCATCGTCGAGGCTATGGATCCTGCTACCGGCGCCATTGAGTTCCGCTCATGAGCCGCAAGAGAAACGTGGAAAGCGAGGGCGGCGTGGCGTTCGTCGACCCGAAGATGAAGGCGCTCTCGTCCCTTGATGGCGAGATCGGCTGGCTTGCGGCCTTCCCCTATGGCCTGCAGCACGTGCTGGCCATGTTCGTGGCGAACCTCGCGCCCATCGCGATCATCGCCGCGGCGGCCGGCCTTCCCGAGGACTTGCGGGCCACGCTCATTCAGAACGCCATGTTCATTGCCGGCATCGGCACCTTCGTGCAGCTGTTCCCCGTCTGGCGCGTGGGCAGCGGGCTTCCCATTGTCATGGGCATCAGCTTCACCTTCGTCTCCGTGGCCTGCACCATCGCGGCGACCCAGGGCTACGGGGCGCTCGTGGGAGCGGTCATCGTCGGCGGCCTCATCGAGGGCGTGCTCGGTCTGTTCGCCCGCTGGTGGCGGCGCATCATCACACCCATTGTGGCTGCTGTGGTGGTGACCTCTATCGGGTTCTCGCTGCTCGGCGTGGGGGCGGCCTCCTTCGGCGGCGGTTCCGGTGCGGAAGATTTCGGCAGCGCCACGAACCTCATCCTCGGCACCGTCTCGCTTCTGGCGTGCCTCGCGTTCCAGGGCCTCGCCAAGGGCGCTACCAAGCAGCTTTCGGTGCTCTTCGGACTCATCGTGGGGTATCTGGTGGCCATTCCGCTGGGCAAAGTGGACTTCTCCGGCTTCGCTTCGGCGCAGCTCTTCTCGCTGCCGGGGGTGCTGCCCGTGACGCCGGAGTTCAACTTGGGCGCCATCATCACCGTCACGCTCATTTTCCTCGTGTCCGCCACCGAAACGGTGGGCGACTGCTCGGCGCTCACGGCCGCCGCGTTGCGCCGCAACCCCACGGATAAGGAGCTCTCCGGCGCCGTGACGGCCGACGGTCTCGTTAGCTCGCTCGCCGGCGTGTTCGGCTGCTCGCCCGTCACCTCCTTCTCGCAGAACGTCGGCCTCATCGCCATGACCGGCGTGGTGAACCGCCGCGCCATCGCCACGGGGGCGGTCGTGCTCGTGCTCGCTGGCTTCGTGCCCGTGGTGAGCCTCGTGTTCGCCTCCCTTCCCGAGGCCGTGCTCGGCGGCTGCACCATCATGATGTTCGGCAACATCATCGTCAGCGGCTTCCAGATGATCGCCAACGCCGGCTTCTCGCAGCGCAACATCACCATCGCCGCGCTGTCGCTGGCTGTGGGCATCGGGTTTACCCAGATGGGCGACATCTTCGCCATCTTCCCCGAACTGGTGCAGAGCGTCTTCGCCGACAACTGCGTGGCCGTGGTCTTCGTCGTGGCCATTCTGGCGAGCCTGCTTTTGCCCAAAGATCAGAAGGTGGAGGGGCCGCTCATCGTGGAGGAGGGCAACGATTCGGTGGATGCTGCCGCAGACGCGCTAGAATCTTAGGCCCATGGAAACCATCGCGCACATAGCCGGGCACGTGCTGGAGCATTCTCTGGCCGACACCCTGTACCTCATCCCGTTTCTGTTCGTCACCTACCTGGCCATGGAGTGGCTCGAGCACAAGACCGGCGGCAAGACCCAGGAGGCCATCCGCCACGCCGGCGCGGCCGGGCCCATCGTCGGCGCATTTCTGGGCGTGGTGCCCCAGTGTGGCTTCTCGGCCGTGGCGGCCACGCTGTACGCGGGTCGCGTGATCACGCTGGGGACGCTGTTCGCCGTGTTTCTCTCCACCTCCGACGAGATGCTGCCCATTTTCCTGGCCGAGGCGGTGCCCGGCAATACCATCTTGTCCATCATGGGGGCGAAGGTGGTCATCGGCATGGTCATGGGCTTCATCGTGGATGCCGTGCTGCGCCTGGCGCGCCGCGACAAAGAGCGCCTGCGCATCCACGAGCTGTGCGAGCAGGACCAGTGCGGCTGCAACCACGATTGTCACACCTGCGAGCAGGCTCCCGAACGCGTCTACGAGCACCACGACGACGTGGAGCACACCCACGAGCACGGGCACGGTTGGAAGGGCGTCTTGAAGAGCGCCACGAAGCACACGGTGCAGGTGACGTTGTTCATCTTCCTCATCACCATTGCGCTGAACGTCGTGCTGGAAACGGTGGGGGAGGACGCGCTCGCCCAGTTCCTCGGCGACAACCCGAATTTCTCGGTGTTCGCGACCGCGCTTGTGGGCCTCATTCCGAATTGCGCCGCCAGCGTGGTCATCGCCCAGCTGTACGTGGAGGGCGTGCTGGGGGCCGGCGCCATGCTGGCCGGGCTTCTGGTGAGCGCCGGCGTTGGGCTGCTCGTGCTCGCCCGGGCCAACCGCCCCTGGAAGCAGAATGTCGCCATCATCGTGGTGCTGTATGCTACGGGCGTGTTCTGGGGCCTTATCTGCAATGGGCTGGGTGTCGTGTTCTAGCGGCCCCGTTGCCGTCCGCTCGGTGGGTCGGCCTGCGCCGGGGACCGCGAAGTGGTTTTCGGCCTCGTTGCCGTTTTGTTAAATCTGACGGCCCGTCAAAATTGTCCTTGCGCCGCCCTCTCGTTAGTACTACGCTCGCAACGTTAACTTTTCTGGTCATCAATGGGAAGAAGGCGATGGGGTTGGCAGGCCGCGGGGAAGTCATCGAGCGACTTCTTGCCGCCCACGAGGCATGGTTCGACGTCGATCGCGACCACCGCTTCGCCGGACGCACCTTCCCAGGTTACGCCGAGTTCCATTCCTGCGCCTCCCAGTACGTGCTCGTCAAGCGCGCGAAGCTGTGGGAGGCTGCCAGTCACGAGCACCTGTTCTTCTGGGACACGCCTCGTCTCACGGCCGCCGAGCTGGACGACCTGGTCGGCTGCATCACCGGCGAGGGGCTCTCCCTCGTGCAGCCCGCACCCGATCATATGACGACCTATCTGTCGCTCGCCATCGTCGCCGACGCCGTGGACGATCTCGCATGGGAGCGCGTTCGCCGCACCCGCTTCCGCAAGAACTTCGCGCTCGGCTGGCGGGGATGGGCCGATCTGCGCCTGGCGGTGGCCGACCTGTCGCGTGGGCGTGTGACGACCAATTCGCAGGGAAAACCGCTGGGGAAAACGCTCCAGGCCAATGCGTTCATCGACGACGGTGCTGCTGTTTGCGCTGCTGGTTGCAGCGGCGCGCGCGATGCTATTTGCGGCGGCGCGCGCGATGCTGCGCGTAACACCGCGCGCGGCGCTGTTCGCGATGGGCATCGGCTTGACGCGTGCGCCCCAGCGTTTCCGGAAGGAAGGGAGGGCCGAGCCTGCGATGGCGCGCGCCCTCTCTTTGAGGCCCAGGGCGAGAAGAGAGGAAGTAAGTCATGAATGCCCTGATCATCCTTTTGGTAGCCATCGTGGTTCTCGTATGTGGCTACGTCTTTTACGGCGGTTGGCTCGCCAAGCAGTGGGGCATCGACCCCAACCGCCCTACGCCGGCGCACGAGTTCGAGGACGGCAAGGACTATGTGCCCGCCGCGCCCTATGTGGTGCTCGGCCACCATTTCTCGTCCATCGCCGGCGCCGGCCCCATCAACGGGCCCATTCAGGCGGCCATCTTCGGCTGGGTGCCCGTGCTTCTGTGGGTGCTGCTCGGAGGTATCTTCTTCGGTGCCATGCACGATTTCGGCGCGCTGTTCGCCTCCATCCGCCACAAGGGGCAGACGCTCGCGACGGTTATCGCCCAGAACATCGATGACACGGCCAAGAAGCTGTTCTGCATCTTCTCGTACCTGACGCTCATTTTGGTGGTGGCCGCCTTCGCCTCCATCGTGGCGAGCACCTTTGCTGTGGCACCGGTGCCGCTGGACGACGCCGCCAAGGCCACAACGGTTGAGGCGGGGAACATGGCGAACATGCGCACGGCCATGATCTCGGTGCTGTTCATCGTGGTCGCCGTCATTTACGGCGTTATCACCCGTGGTCGCAAGATCCCCGCGGCCGCGAACATCGTCTCGGCTCTGGCCATCATCGTGGTCGTGGTGGCCGTCGGGTTCAACCTGCCGCTCATCGCGCTGGACAACACCACCTGGATGATCCTTGTGGGCCTGTATATCCTCGTGGCCTCCGTGGCCCCGGTGTGGATCCTTCTGCAGCCGCGCGACTACCTGTCGAGCTATCTGCTCTACGGCATGATCGCCCTGGCGCTTGTCGGTATCATCGGCGCCGGCGTCATGGGCAACGCCGCCTCGCTGGACATTCCCGCATTCACGGGCTTCGCCGCCACGGCTGGCACATCCAAGGTGGCCGCCTCGGGCTTTCTGTTCCCGGCGCTGTTCATCACCATCGCCTGCGGCGCCATCTCCGGCTTCCACAGCCTCGTGGCCTCGGGCACTACCTCCAAGCAGCTCGACCGCGAGGCCGAGGCGCAGCCCATCGCCTACGGCGGCATGCTGCTCGAGTGCTTGGTGGCAGTCATCTCGCTGTGCGCGGTGGCCTTCGTGTTCTCGGGCTACATGGACGGCACCTACGCCTCGCCGACCCAGGTCTTCGCCGCGGGCCTCTCCCAGATGCTCGCCTGCGTGCCCGGGCTCGCCGGCGCGGAGTCGGTCGCCTACGCTCTGCTTGTCTTGGCGGTGTCGGTGTTCTGCCTGACCTCGCTCGACACCGCGACGCGCCTGGGCCGCTACATGTTCCAGGAGCTTTTCACGCCCCACGGCATGGAGGCAAGCGACCTTACCGGTTGGCGCGCGGTGCTCGTGAACCCCTGGGTCGCCACCATCATCACGGTGGTGCTCGGCGTGGGGCTGGGCATGACCGGCTACCAGCTCGTGTGGCCGCTGTTCGGCGCCGCCAACCAGCTGCTGGCCGCGCTCGGGTTGCTCGCTGTGTGCGCGTGGCTGGGTAACGCCGGCCGCAACAACAAGATGTTCTATGTCCCCATGGCGTTCATGATGGTGGTGACGCTGACCTCGCTGGCGCTGACGGTGTGGGCCAAGATCGGCCTTCTGGTGGCCGGCACGATGGATGCCGCCACGGTGCTGCAGCTGGTCATCGGCGTGCTGCTCATGGTGTTCGCTGTCATCCTGGCCGTCAAGGGCTGCAAGACCATCTTCGGAAAGAAGCGGGTCGCGTAGAATCGGGTCGCGTAGAATCGGGTCGCGTAGAATCGGGTCGCGTAGCTGCAAGCATCCTGCTGCTGGTCTCTTCGCATTGCTGCCCCAGAACGGGCACCCGGGAATCCTGGGGGCTCGTTTCGGGGCATAATTTCGAGTTGTTAGACATAAGGGAGCGCGCTAACAGGTCTGTCGATCGCTTTGGCGACTGCGCATCTCGAGGCAACTGGGCAAAAGGCCAGGTCGCAACCTTGTCACTGCTCTGCAGCAGGATCATGCTACGGCGGAACGATCATTTTGCTCGACAGTGAGAGTCTAACAACTCGAAATTCTTGCCCGAAACAAGGACGTGGATTGTTCGAGCACTAAAGTGGGCATAGGGAATTTTGTTTCGCACCCCATAGCGCAAGGGGGTGCATCCCCGTTATAGTGTCAGGAAGCGACAAACAAGACGAGAGGAGACGCCCATGACCGCACTTTCCGCCGGCATGACCCGCGAGCAAGCGGCTGAACTGCTCGCTGCCCACAACAAGGATCCGTTCCATATCGAGCACGGCGAGACCGTCGAGCAGACCATGCGCTACTTCGCCCGCGAGTACGATCCGGAAAACGAGGAGTTCTGGGGCATCGTGGGCCTTCTGCACGACTTGGATTGGGAAGAGCACGACGACGAGCCGGAGAAGCACACGCTGTACGCCGCGCCGCTCATCGAGGAGGCGGGTGGTACGCCGGAGCTCATTCGCGCTATTCAGTCACACACCTCCGACTACAACACCGATCTGCCCAAGCCGGAGCTTCAGATGGAGAAGATTCTCTTCGCCACCGAGGAGCTGACCGGGCTCATTGGGGCGGCCATCGTCATGCGGCCGAGCAAGTCGGTCATGGACTTCAACGTGAAGTCGCTCAAGAAGAAGTACAAGGACAAGCGCTTCGCCGCTGGCGTGAGCCGTGAGGTCATCGCCTCGGGCGCCGATATGCTCGGTTGGGAGCTGGACGAGCTGTTCGCCCGCACCATCGAGGCCATGCAGTCCTTCGCCCCCGACCGCGACACGTTCGTCGAGCCGGAGTAGGGGCCTTCCGAGGAAGGTCGTTGGCTTTCGCCGGACGCCTTCTATGGTAAAGAACAGGCGAGCCGCCGCGGCTACGGCGGGCCGCCTCGCAATGCTTTCGAATAATTGTGTTGTGGGGCCGCTTCCGCTGTCAGACGGGGGCGGCTTTTTCTATTGCAACAACTTTGCAAAGAATCGGTGGCGGCAGGCTGGCAGGTCTACAATGGCAGGCGGACTTTATTCGGCCGCGCTGGCACCTGGCGGAGGTGCGGGGCGGATACGTGAGCAGAAAGGACGCCCATGTGGTGCAAGAAGATTCTCGTGGCCTATGACGGCAGCGCTCCCTCCCATCGTGCGTTGGAGGTGATGCGCGAGATCGCCGCCCAGAACCCGGCGGTGGAAGTGGTGCTCGTGCACGTCATGCGCTTGTTCTCTTCGGGCTCGGCCGCCGCCGGCATGGACACTGTCATGGTGGACGACGCCATGGCCATACGGCAAGAGCTGGAGGCCATCGCCGCCGACATGGTGAATCCGACGGAAGTGAAGGTGCTCAAGGGCACCTCGCCGGCCGACCTCATCGTGAACTGCGCGAAGGAGGAGGGCTGCGACCTCATCATCATGGGCAGCCGCGGCCAGGGCGGCGTGAAGGGCTTTTTGGGCTCGGTGAGCTACGCCGTCACCAAGGAGTCGCCTATGACGGTGCTCATTGCGAAAGAGGGCGACTGCCGCTAATGGTCTCGTCTGCTGCCAAGGTCGCCCCCGCGTCTCGTTGCGAAAGGCCCGCGCCTGCACCGCTCTGGACGCGGAACTTCGTCGCCGGCACCTTCCTGAACTTCTTCATTGCCGGCAATTACTTCATGCTTATGGTGGTCATGACCGCCTATGCGCTCACGGTTCACCAAGCGCCGGCCGCCGTGGCCGCCTTTTGCGCGAGCGCCTTCATCGTGGGCACACTGTTCTCGCGCTTCGCCGCCGCGCCGATGATGGAACGCTTCGGGCGCATGCCCCTGCTCATCGTCGGCTGCATCGCGGAAGTGGCGCTCTCGGCGCTGTATTTGCTGAACGAGCCGGTCGGCGCCCTTATCGGGGTGCGCCTGGCCCACGGGTTCTCCTACGGCGTGTGCTCCACCACTATCGCCACGGTCATCACCAGCGTGGTGCCACCCGAGCGCAAGGGCGAGGGCATCGGATATTTCATGCTTTCCATTACGCTTGGCAGCGCCATCGGGCCCTTCGCGGGCATCTTTCTGGCGAACAATTTCGGCTACCCGGTGGTGTTCGCCGTGGCGAGCGTGCTCGTGGCGCTGTCCATTCCGGCTGCGCTGCTTTTGCGCCCGGCGCCTGCCACGAAGGTGAAGGGGAGCGAAGCGGCGGCCGAGGCTGAGGTAAAGGCGGCTGCCGATGCCGTGGCCGGCGCGGTGGCGGAGGCCCCGGACGAAGAGGCGCGCGAAGATGCCGCCGCCAATCGCGACGAGGCGCTGGCGGCCTCTACCCGCGTGCCCTCCACCCACTTGGAAGAGAAGGTCGCCGCCAAGGTGGAGCATTCGCCGCTCGCCCGTTTTGTGGAAGCCGGTGTGCTGCCCATCTCGGTGGTGTGCGGCCTTCTGTTCTTCGGCTATTCCAGCCTGCTCACGTTCCTCACGCCATACGCCACCGAGATCGGCCTGGCTCGGGCCGCTAGCGTGTTCTTCGTCGTGTACGCCCTGGCCATGTTCGTCACGCGCCCCTTCACCGGCCGCGCCTTCGACCGCGTGGGGCCGCACCCGGTCATGGTGCCGGCGTTCGTGTCGTTCGCGGCGGGCATGGTGGTGCTCGCCTTTGCGGCCAACGATTGGATGATCCTGGGTGCCGCGGCCCTGCTCGGCTTCGGCGTGGGTACCGTGCAGTCGTGCGGGCTCGCCATGGCCGTGCGTGTGACGAGCGACGCGCGGCTGTCGGTGGCCAACGCCACGTTCTACATGCTGCTCGACGTGGGCGTGGGCATCGGCCCCATCCTGCTGGGCATCGTGGCGCCGCTTTTGGGGTACGCGAACCTGTACCTCTGCATGGCCGTCGTGGGCGTTTTGGCCCTGGCTCTGTTCCTCGTCGTCGCCAAAACCGAAAAGGGCGCACGGTAGGGGAGGGCTCTCGCGCCCGCGTCTCCGTCTCTCGGCAGACAATGAAAAAGCCGCTCCGAAGAGCGGCTTGCTTGTGCGGAAAATGGCTGGGGTACTAGGATTCGAACCTAGGTAGCTGGTACCAAAAACCAGAGTCCTGCCGTTGGACGATACCCCAGTGCCAGAACGTAAGGTCGCGCGCCTTTCGGTCGTGGGAAGCTGCGGGAACGCTTCTCTTTAGAGCTTGGCGTTATGCGCAACGGTTGCTTTGCGCGACCAGGCGAAAAGTGGTGGGCCCTGCGGGGATCGAACCCGCGACCTTGGGATTAAAAGTCCCCTGCTCTACCAACTGAGCTAAAGGCCCACTTCTTCACGCAAGCGCTTAGTTTACCGTTCCGGACGATTTCGGTCAATGAGCAATCGGGATGCGGAAACGGGGCTGCATTCGATGTCCAGATTGCAGATTCGTAGCGATGCGATGGTATTTCGCGAGAGAGAAGTCGCAACTGGTAAACTTAACCGCGAACATCAGGGAAAGCGGGACCGCATGGCCGCCGCTTCAGGGCGCCGCGTCGACGCCCGACGCATTTCGGGAGGCAACCATGCTGCACGCCCACGATGAATCAGTTCGCGCCCACTTGCTGGAGGGCGGCTTCGGCCTGGAGAAAGAGTCGCTGCGCATCGACGGCGGCGGCTTTCTCGCCCATACGCCGGCCGACTTCGCCGACGACGTGCACATCGTGCGCGATTTCTCCGAGAACCAGGTGGAAGTGAACACGCCGGTGTGCGCCACGCCGGCCGAGGCGATCCAATCGCTGGAGCACTACAACGGCCTCGTGCAGCGGGCCATCGCGAATCTGCCCGAGCGCGAGCTTTTGTGGCCCTTCTCGAACCCGCCCTATATTCTGAACGAGAAGGACATCCCCATCGCCCAGTACTTCGGCGACGATGCCGGCAAGACGGAATACCGCGAGTACCTCTCCGACCGCTACGGCCGTTACAAGATGGCCTTCTCCGGTATTCATCTGAACTACTCTTTCGGCGAGGCGCTGCTGCGTGCCGACTATGAGCTCGCGCGCGCGGAGAGCCCCGATGACGCCGCCACCTTCGAGGCCTACCGCGATCAGTTCTACGTGCGCCTGGCCGAGAACTGCGTGGCCTACAGCTGGATCCTCACGGCCGTCATGGCCGCCAGCCCCGTCATGGACTCCTCCTTCGTGGAGAAGGGCAAGATCGGCGGCGATCTGTTCCAGGGCCTGGCCACGGTGCGCTGCTCGGAGCTCGGCTACTGGAACTTCTTCGCCCCCATCCTGGATTACACGAGCGCGAAAGCCTACGCGGATTCCATCCAGAGCTACATCGACAGCGGCATGATCCGTTACCCCTCCGAGCTGTATTATCCCATCCGCCTGAAGAACTTCGGGCCCTACAGCCTAGACGGGCTGCGCGAAGGTATCAGCCACATCGAGCTGCGCATGGTGGATTTGAACCCGCTCGTGCGCGCCGGCATCGACGAGCGCGACGTGCTGTTCAGCCAGCTGTTCCTCGTATGGGCCGCCTCGCTTCCGCCGGCGAACCTCACCGTGAAGGATCAGGTGCAAGCCGTGCAGAACTTCAAGAACGCCGCCCACTACGACCTGAAGACCGTGAAGATCGTCATGCCCGACGGCTCCGCGCACTCCGTGGTGAAGGCGGCCAAGCGCATCATCGAGCGGATGGAGGAGTTCTACGCCGATTTCGGCGAGTCGGTGCGCGACTGCCTCGCCTTCCAGCGCCGCAAGTTCGAGGAGCCCGAGTGCCGCTACGCGTGGAAGATCCGCGAGCAGTACGGCCAGGGCTTCGTTGCCCGCGGCCTGCAGCTTGCCCGTCAGCGCCAGCGGGAGTACCTGGGGGAGCGGTAACGCGCCCTTGCGTCACCTCACGCCCTGTGCTATCATGCCCTCTTGCCGACAAGGCGGCAGCGCTTAGGCAGCGCAAATAATACCTGGCGGCTTCGGTTGATCACTGAGAGCTGCGCGGCTCGACCGCAGGCCTGACAAGCAGGTCATTTTCAAAGCCAAATCCGCTTTTTGGTTTTTTACGCCCTTGTGCGATTTTTTCTTCAAATCCTCTTGCCTTTTTGGTACTATCTTGCGTTGCTGCTTTATCAGTCCGTTTTGGAGGAGCAACTTTTGGCTAAGGAAGATGTAATCGAACTCGAGGGCACGGTGCTCGAAGCTTTGCCCAACGCGATGTTCAAGGTGGAACTCGAGAATGGTCACACCATCCTCGCCCACATTTCCGGCAAGATGCGCATGCACTACATCAAGATCCTGCCCGGCGACCGCGTGACCGTGGAGCTGTCGGTGTACGACTTGAACCGCGGCCGCATCACCTACCGCTTCAAGTAATCCCCCTCCGGCCCGGTAGGGCGCCCCCGCGCGAAGACCCGGATCCTTCGCGCGCGGTCACAGCTGAGAAAACACTCGCCAGCGGCTGGGCGTGCACGTATAGAACGATCCGCATACCGAAAGGAAACGACATGAAGGTACGTCCCTCGGTCAAGAAGATGTGCGACAAGTGCAAGATCATCCGACGCCATGGCAAGATCCTCGTCATCTGCGAGAATCCGCGCCATAAGCAGCGTCAGGGCTAGGAAGAAAGGACTCTGAACAAACATGGCACGTCTCGTTGGTGTCGATCTTCCCCGCAATAAGCGCATTGAGATCGCCTTGACCTACATTTACGGCATTGGCCTCACTACGGCCAAAGAGATCATCGCCGCTACCGGCGTCGATCCCGACATTCGCGTGAAGGACCTTTCCGAGGAAGACCTCGCGAAGCTGCGCGACTACATCCAGCAGAACCTCAAGGTCGAAGGCGACCTGCATCGCGAGGTTTCTCAGAACGTGAAGCGCCTGATGGAGATCGGCTGCTATCGCGGTCTGCGTCATCGTCGCGGCCTGCCCGTTCGCGGCCAGCGCACGCACACGAATGCCCGTACCCGCAAGGGTCCGCGCAAGCAAATCGGCGGCAAGAAGAAGTAGTGAGGTAAGCAAACCGTGGCTAAGAAGCAAGTACGTACTACGCGCATCAAGCGCTCTGAGCGTAAGAACATTGCCGTGGGCGCCGCTCACATCAAGTCTACGTTCAACAACACCATTGTCTCCATCACCGATCCCCAGGGCAACGTGATCTCCTGGCAGTCCGCGGGCACCGTGGGCTTCAAGGGCTCCCGCAAGTCCACGCCGTTCGCCGCGCAGATGGCCGCCGAGGCCGCCGCGAAGACGGCCATGGAGCACGGGCTGAAGAAGGTTGCCGTCTACGTGAAGGGCCCGGGTTCCGGTCGCGAGACCGCCATCCGCTCCCTGCAGGCTGCCGGCCTCGAAGTGGCCAGCATCCAGGACTGCACCCCCATTCCGCACAACGGCTGCCGCCCCAAGAAGCGTCGCCGCGTGTAACTGAAAGGATCGTACATTATGGCAATCAACAGAACTCCGGTTCTCAAGCGCTGCCGTCAGCTGGGCATCGATCCTGTGGTGCTCGGTTACTCCAGCAAGAAGGAATCCATCCGCCAGCCCAAGCGTCGCCGCAAGGAGAGCGAGTACGCTATGCAGCTGCGTGAGAAGCAGAAGGCCAAGTTCATCTACGGCGTGCTCGAGAAGCAGTTCCGTGGGTACTTCAAGCGCGCCAAGTCCATGGAGGGTCAGACCGGTGAGAACCTGATGACCATCCTGGAGACCCGTCTCGACAACGTGGTCTTCCGTCTGGGCTTCGCCCGCACCCGCAAGGAAGCCCGCCAGATGGTGACCCACGGCCACATCTGCGTGAACGGCCGCCGCGTGGACATCCCGTCCTTCCGCGTGCGTCCCGGCGAGCTCGTCTCGGTGGCCCCCAAGGCCAAGGAGCTTCTCGTGGTGAAGAGCGCTCTGGTCTCTAACGAGCGCGTTCAGGTCCCGGCATGGCTGGAGATCGACATCGAGAAGCTGCAGGGCAGCGTGCTGTCCCTCCCGACGCGCGACCAGATTGATCTGGACATCAACGAGCAGCTCATCGTCGAACTGTACTCGAAATAATCGCGACTTTTTTAGGAGGCTACCCATACATGACAGAGTTCATGAGGCCTACCGTTACCACGGAGGAAGTCAACGACACCGTTGCCCGCTACATCGTCGAGCCGCTCGAGCGCGGCTATGGCAACACGCTGGGCAACTCCATGCGTCGCGTGCTGCTCTCCTCGCTGGACGGGGCTAAGGCCACCGCCATCCAGATCGAGGGCGTCCAGCACGAGTTCACTACCGCGGAAGGCGTCATCGAGGACATCGCCGACATCGTGCTGAACGTGAAGGGCCTGGTGTTCTCCCAGGTGTCCGATGAGGCCGACGAGGCGACCGCCCACGTGTTCGCCGAGGGCCCCTGCACGGTGACCGGCGCCGATCTGGAGGTGCCGGGCCAGTTCAACCTGGTGAACCCCGATCACGTCATCGCCACGGTTGCCGACGGCGGCCAGCTGGACATGACCATCCGCATCGGTGTCGGCCGCGGCTACGTGTCCGCCGAGCGCAACAAGCGCACGGAGGATCCCATCGGCATCATCCATGTGGACTCGCTGTTCTCGCCGGTGCGCCGTTGCACGATGAACGTGACGGACACCCGCGTGGGCCAGCGCACCGACTACGACAAGCTGGTTTTGGAAGTTGAAACCGACGGATCGCTCGCCCCCACGGAGGCAGTGTGCCGCGCGGCCAACATCATCAACCAGTACATGGGCGCGTTTTTGGCTTTGGCTTCCACCGGCGAGGAGGAAGAGGGCGAGGCTCCCTCCATCTTCGCGCCGGAGGGCCAGGAGTCCAACGCCGAGCTGGACAAGCAGATCGAGGATCTGGACCTTTCCGTCCGCTCCTACAACTGCCTGAAGCGCGCGGGCATCCATTCCGTGCGCCAGCTCGTCGAGTTCTCCGAGAACGACCTGCTCAACATTCGGAACTTTGGTGCGAAGTCCATCGAGGAAGTGAAGGACAAGCTCATTTCCATGGACCTCAATTTGAAGCTTTAGGAGACAAAGAGTTATGAGACACAACAAGAAGGGTCGCAAGCTCGGCACCGACTATAGCCACACTAAGGCTATGAAGCGCAGCTTGGTTTCCGCCCTGTTCCTGAACGACCGCATCAAGACGGTGGAGTCCCGTGCCAAGGAGATCCGCCCGCAGGTCGACAAGGTGATCACCTGGGCTAAGCGCGGCGATCTGCATTCCCGCCGCCTGGCCATCGCCTACCTGAACGACAAGGAGCTCGTCCGCGAGATCTTCGAGAAGGTCGCCCAGGGCATGTTCCAGGATCGTCCCGGCGGCTACACCCGCATCATGAAGCTCGGGCCTCGCAAGGGCGACAACGCCCCCATGGTCATCATGGAGCTCGTGACCGAGCCCTGCGTGCCCAAGGCCGAGCGCAAGGCCGCTGCCGAGAAGAAGGTCGCTGCCAAGAAGGCTGCCCCGAAGAAGGTCGCCAAGAAGGCCGACAAGTCCGAGGAGCTCGCCGAGGATCTGGGCTTCGAGGCCGACGGCACCGTCGAGCAGATCGAGGCTGTGGATGCCGCCGAGGCCGTTGCCGAGAACGGCGCCGAGATGACCGACGCCGAGAAGATCGAGGCCGTCGAGGAGAAGAAGGCCGAAGAGGCCGAGGCGTTCCGCGAGACCGAGGAGACCGCCGGCGATCCTGCCGAGGCCGCCAAGGAGGAAGCCGAGAAGGCCGAGGCCGAGGCTGCCAAGGAGGTCGAGACCTCCGAGGCGGAGAAGGCTGAGGAAGAGAAGGCCGACGTCAAGAGCGAGTAATCGTTCGACTGGGAACTTCGGGTGCGCCGCGCGCCCGCCAGCCGCAAAAGCGGAGCGTGGAAGCATCGTTCTATACCGGAGAAGCCGCCCGAGGGCGGCTTCTCTGCGTTCCCTCCCGTAGGAGGCGATCTTGGTCGCCCCTTGCCGCAAGCGCGGTATGACTTGCGGCGCGGGTCTCATGACGGCAAGGCAACGCGCGTCCAACCTCTGAATTACTATCGGCCCGCTCAAGTTTACCTTGCTGCTGAGGCCCATAGAATACTCCTTGCAAGGGCAACCGATCTTGCTCCTGCAGTGTAAGTTCATGGGTATCGCACCGATTGAAAGGAGCCGGATCATGGCTGACAAGGATACGCTGATGGAGGAGTTCGTTGCGACCGAGGCCGCCAAGAACGAAGATGCCGCCAAGGATCTCGAGCGCGTCGAGCAGCAGGTTGTGGCCGAGGCCACCATGTCCACCGAGTACGATGACGCGCTGGGCAACGAGCAGGCTGCCGCCGAGGATGCGGAGACTGCCTTCGAGTTCGAGCAGGCCGAGATTGCGGCCGAGCAATCGCTCTAACATCTGCATGCGGGCCGTGCGGCTCGCCGATTCGAGGCCGGTTCGCTAACTCGCCGGCTTCATGATGACTCCACCAAGCCTGGGCTCTTCCTTAACAGGAGCCCGCGGGATGGCTTGACGGAATTGAAAGAAGGCGCCCCCTTGAGCATGGGGGCGCCTTCTTTTGCGCCTCTGCACAAAACACGAGCGCTCACCGGTGTCTGGCCGATGGGGGAGGGATGGCGTCCGTGACGATGGGGGCTCTGTGGGATACTGGCGACATGGAAAAAGCCTCGACATATTCTGTCGCATCCGAGAAGGAGGACGCCGGTGCTGCTCGCGCAGACGCTGCGAAACGCGCAGGCGGTGCGAGATGCGGCGCCGGCGAAGCTCGCCGTGCCGCGCGCATCGGTGCGAAAGGGACACTGCGCACCGTGGACGCCCGTGTGAAGATCGGGCTGCTCGTGGCCTATTCCGTGGCGCTTTTCTGCACGGAAAACCTTCTGGGTCTGGGTGTGGCGGCTGCGCTGCTGGCGGCCGTGGCCTCCGTCGGGGACGTCCCCGTTGCCCGTCTGCTGCGCGAAGGGGCCTTCGCCTACCTCATTGTCGGCTTCCTGCTCGTCTACAATGTTGCAGCCTCTGGGTGGCTTGCGGGAATCGCGGTGGCCCTCCGGTTGCTTCTGCTGGTATGGGCGAGTCTTTTGCTCACGGCGCTTTCCACGCCTGCAGAGCTTTCCGAGGCGCTGCGCCGGCTGCTCTCCCCCCTGGGCTGTCTGGGGCTGCCCGTGCGCGACTTCACGATGTCGCTTTCCATCGCCCTGCGGTTCATGCCGCTGCTTTCCGAGGAGCTGAGGGCCGTGAGGGCTGCCCAGGCCTCACGGGGAGCTGCCTTCGAGGGCGCAGGGCTCGTGCGGCGCCTGCGAGCCTATGGGGGCCTCATGGTGCCGCTGTTCGTAGGGCTTTTCCGTCGGGCCGATCGCCTGGCATCCGCTATGGAGGCGCGCTGCTACGGGGCTTCCGGCGTGCCGACGTCGCTTGACGGGCGCCGTTTCGCCTTTGGCGACGGGGCGGCCCTCCTCGTCGGCGTTGTCGCCTGCGCCGCCTTCGCGCTTATTCCCTAGGAGCTTGCGACAAGGTCGCTGTCGTCCTCGTCGACTATCGGAATGCTGCGCGACTTAGAGGCATCGGGCGATTCGCTCGTCTTCGGGTGCTTCTCGCGCTTTGCCCGTGTCGGTGCCAGTTCGCTAACCAGGATGGCGGCGAAGATGAGGACGAAACCGACCGCCATGCGCCCGGTGACCACCTCGCCGTAGAACAGCACGCTGGCCAACACGCCGAAGACCGATTCCAGGGACAGCAGAAGCGACCCCTGGGCCGGCGACACGTGGGCGAGCCCCACGTTCTGGAAGAGGTAGCACAGTCCCGAGGCGAATACCACGAGGTAGAACAGGTTGAAGGCGAACTCCGGCGTGAGGGCCGCCAGGTTCGGCGCCGGCTCGGTGAGAGCGCCGACGGCAAGTCCCGCAATGCCGCCGAAGAGGAACTGGTACACGGTGAGCGCGAGCACGTCGAAGCGCTTCGAATAGCGCGCGATGGCGATGATCTGCGCCGCGAAGAAGACGGCGCACAGAAGCGTCATGGCATCGCCGAACTCGAAGGCGAGCGAGCCGGCGGTGAGCGACACGAGCCCGATGCCCGTGATGCAGAGAGCGGCGGCGCCCACGTTGGCGAAGGTGGGGCGCTTGCCGGCGACGGCCCACAGCATGAAGGGAACAATGACGCAGTAAGTGGCCGTAAGGAAGGCGTTCTTGCCCGGCGTGGTGTCGGCGAGCCCCACCGTCTGCACCCAGAACGCGAGGAAGGTCACGACGGCCAGCACGAGCCCCGCCTTAAGGCAGGGCCCGTTCAGCGTGCCCTTAAGCGACCGATGGAACACAGCGGCCATGAGCAGTCCCGTCAGGAAGAAGCGCACGCCGATGAGCTGGGCCGGGGGCAGCACGTCGACGGCGTCCTTCATCACCACGAAGGCGAACCCCCAAATAATGGTGGCCGCCAGCAGCATGAGCTTGTACACGAAGCCCGGGATATGTCTCTTCTCAGTCACAGCGAGCCATTATAGTGCGGCCTTTCGCGTTTCGCCAGGTTACTGCCAGCTAACGGGGGCGCAACGGAATCTTGTTGACGGATGCGGGCGCGCGGAGCGGCCGCATGATGGAAGGTAAGCATTGAACCCGACCAGAGAGGACGTGCGCTATGTACTATTCCAGCGGCAACTACGAGGCCTTCGCCCATCCGCTTCCGCCCGAGGGCGTGGAAAACAAGCAGGCCTACATTATCGGCAGCGGCCTGGCAGGCCTGGCGGCGGCGTGCTTTCTCGTGCGCGACGGACGGATGCCCGGCGAGAAGATCCACATCCTGGAGCGCGACCCGCGTGCCGGCGGCGGCTGCGACGGCTGGGATTACCCGGGACTGGGCTATACCATGCGCGGCGGCCGCGAGATGGACAACCACTTCGAGGTGATGTGGGATCTGTTCCGCGACATTCCTTCCATCGAGGATCCGTCGGTATCGGTGCTCGACTACTACTATTGGTTGAACAAGCGCGATCCGAACTACTCGCTGTGCCGCGCCACGCAGGATCGCGGCCAGGACGCCCATACTGACAACAAGTTCAACCTGTCCGACAAAGCCTGCATGGAAATCATGAACCTGTTCTTCACCCCGGAAGAGGAGCTGCAGGACAAGGTCATCACCGAGTACTTCTCCGATGAGGTGCTGAACTCGAACTTCTGGCTGTACTGGCGCACCATGTTCGCCTTTGAGAATTGGCACTCGGCCCTTGAGATGAAGCGCTACGTCACCCGCTTCGTGCACCATTTGGGCGGCCTGCCCGACTTCTCGGCCCTGCGCTTCACCCGGTACAACCAGTACGAGTCCATGATCCTGCCCATGGTGAACTATCTTGAGTCCCACGGCGTCGACTTCCAGTTCAACACCCACGTGACTGATGTGCGCTTCAGCTGCGATGACGCTAGGGACGATGACCGGAAGCTGGCTACGGAGATTCGGCTGGTGCGCGAGGACGGCCCGGCGGCGGTGGACGCGGCCGAGGGCGTGCAGCCCGACGGCAAGACGGCCCCGGCGGCCGATGTCGCGCGGGAGGAGACCATCCCGCTCACGGAAAACGACCTCGTCTTCATCACGCCCGGCAGCCTGGTGGCCCACTCCTCCTTCGGCAGCCAGGACGCCCCGGCCCGCTTCGCCCCCGAGCTCACCCCCGGCGACGGCTGGGATCTGTGGAAGAGGATCGCGGCCCAGTCGCCGGAGTTCGGCTGCCCCGAGAAGTTCTGCGGCGATCCGGAGAAGAGCAACTGGGAGAGCGCCACGGTGACCACGCTGGACGAGAAGATCCTGCCGTACATCGAGAAGATCTGCAAGCGCGACCCGCTTTCCGGCGGCGTTGTCACGGGCGGCATCGTGTCGGTGAAGGACTCCAGCTGGCTGCTCTCCTGGACCATCAACCGGCAGCCGCAGTTCCGCGCCCAGCCCGAGGGACAGGTGTGCGTGTGGCTCTACGGCCTGTTCACCGACGCGCCCGGCGACTACGTGAAGAAGCCCATGCGCGATTGCACCGGCAAGGAAATCTGCGAGGAGTGGCTGTACCACCTGGGCGTGCCCGAGGAGCAAATCGAGGAGCTGGCCGAGCATTCCGCGAACACGGTGCCCTGCATGATGCCCTACATCACGGCCTTCTTCATGCCCCGCGCCGATGGCGACCGTCCGCTCGTCGTGCCTGAGGGCGCCGTGAACTTCGCCTTCATCGGCCAGTTCGCCGAGACGCCGCGCGACACTATCTTCACCACTGAGTACTCCATGCGCACTGGCATGGAGGCGGTATATACGCTGCTCGACATCGACCGCGGCGTGCCTGAGGTGTGGGGCAGCGTGTTCGACCTGCGCGTGCTGCTGAACGCGACGGTGCTTCTGCGCGACGGCAAGCCGGCCACGGACATGAACATGAACGTGCTGGAGAAGCTGCTGCTGTCGAAGGGCTTGAAGGAGATCGAGCACACCGACATCTACGGCCTTCTGAAGGAATTCGGTGTTATCCCGACCACCGACGAGAACCGGGACGTGCCCGTGCCCGCCACGGGTGCTGTGTGGCCGGGCATTCATTAACCCGCCTCTGCGCCGTTGTTGGGGCTCTGTCTGAGGGCGAGAGCCGTCGTCCTTGTTGGTTGCGGTGCCCGATTGGGCCCGGCAGCGACCCCTGTTTTATGCGCCCCGTGCGGAATGAACCCGCGCGGGGCGCTTGCGCTTGCGTCGTTCGTGCTATGATGGTGAACGCTGATTAGAAGCATCAACCAACCTTCAAGGAGGCACTACATGAGCGTCATCATCGATGTGTACGGGCGCGAGGTTCTCGATTCTCGCGGCAACCCCACCGTCGAAGTGGAAGTCGTGCTGGAAGACGGCGCCTTCGGCCGCGCGGCGGTTCCTTCGGGCGCTTCCACGGGCGCTTTCGAGGCCGTGGAGCTGCGCGACTGCGACAAGAGCCGCTATTTGGGCAAGGGCACGCTGGATGCCGTGGCCCATGTGAACAACGAGATCGCCGACGTGCTCATCGGCCTCGAGGCCGAGGATCAGCGCATGGTGGACGCCGCCATGATCGAGGCCGACGGCACGGAGAACAAGGGCGCGTTTGGCGCCAACGCCATCCTGGGCGCTTCTTTGGCCGTGGCCAAGGCTGCCGCAGAGGCCGCCGAGCTGCCGCTGTACAAGTACGTGGGCGGTGCGAACGCGCATCTTCTGCCGACGCCCATGATGAACATCCTGAACGGCGGCGTGCATGCCGACAACAACGTGGACTTCCAGGAGTTCATGATCATGCCCGTGGGCGCTCCCACCTTTGCCGAGGCTCTGCGCTGGTGCGCCGAGATCTACCACACCCTGAAGAAGGTGCTGCATGATGCGGGCCTTGGCGGCGGCGTGGGCGACGAGGGCGGCTTCGCCCCCAACCTGAAGACCAACGAGGAGCCGCTGGCCTACATCGTGGAGGCCTGCGAGAAGGCCGGCTACAAACCCGGTACCGACATCCTGTTCGCCATGGATCCGGCTTCTACGGAGTTCTACAACGCCGAGACCGGCAAGTACGTGCTGGCCGGCGAGGGCCGTGAGCTGACGAGCGACGAGATGGTGGACTACTGGGAGGCGCTCGTGAACAAGTACCCCATCGTCTCCATCGAGGACGGCATGGCCGAGGAGGACTGGGACGGCTGGAAGAAGCTGACCGACCGCATCGGCGATCGCGTGCAGCTGGTGGGCGACGACCTGTTCGTCACCAACTCCAAGCGCCTCGCCAAGGGCATCGAGCTGGGCTGCGCCAACGCCATTCTCATCAAGGTGAACCAGATCGGCTCCCTCACCGAGACGCTCGAGGCCATCGAGATGGCCAAGCAGGCCGGCTACGCCTGCGTCATGAGCCACCGCTCCGGCGAGACCGAGGACGTGACCATCGCCGATCTGTCCGTGGCCTGCAACACCGGCCAGATCAAGACCGGCGCCCCCTGCCGGTCCGACCGCGTGGCCAAGTACAACCAGCTCATCCGCATCGAGGAGCAGCTGGAGGGCCAGGCCCAGTACGCGGGCATGAAAGCCTTCTACAACATCAAGCGCTAGAGGGCCGAGCAGGGGCTCGCAGTCCACAAGGTTCGCCTTGGGAGGCGAGCGCACAAACGACTAAAGAAGGGCCGCTTCATAACGAGGCGGCCCTTCTTCTGTTTCGTGGCAGCCAGCTGGGATCGCTTTTGCCTGTTCTCGGTCGACGAACCCCTCTGTTTCTGCACGAAATCTCGAGTTATAAGCGTCCGGAATCCGCAGAAGAACTCGCGGTTGAGAACGGCTTTTGCAAAATGCCTGGTCAAAGCGTTGCGCTTGGTAAGGGAGTTCCCGGCATCGGGTTGCGGGCGTGCCTGAGACGCTGATAACTCAAGATCTCATGCAGAAAACGGGTAGTTCGTTGACCGAGATTTCTTCAGAACGGCCTTGGGGAGCCCAAAAGCACGCCGGCGGCGTCTTCGCGTTGCTATGCTATGCGGAGCGGGTGCCCGGTTGCGGGTCGCGGGGAAGGAAGGAGATATGCAGATACATGTTCATTCCCTCCGCGATTTTCTGAAGGACGCGTATCGAAGGGTTGCGGATTCCGCGTTCTATGCGGCTGATTTCGGTCTGAGCTATGCCACATCGTTCGGCCAATTCCTTTTGCGTGAAATTTTGGCTTTGCCGGGCCTCGATCATAGCGCGCATGAGAGCACCTTCGGGCTGAAACTCGTGGCTAGCCTCAGCGAATTCAGGGTCGAGGAACCCTGAAGCCCCGAAAGAGCGGTAGCAGAAAAGCCGTATTTGCGCAACATCGGTTGAGTTTGGCCCCAGCGGCTGCTGACCTGCTGCGAGGAGCTGATGGGGTATACTGGTTGCAGGTTGCGTTCCGCGATTCGGGGGTGGGGAAGGAGCTGTCCGTGGACACCGCATATCTGCGCGAGTACATCGAATTCTCGCGCTCTCTCAATTTCGCCCAGGCGGCTGCTGATCTGTTCGTGTCGCCACCGACGCTGCGGGCCCATATTCACGCACTCGAGGAGGAGGTAGGGGCGCCTCTTACGGTCAAGCGCGTCGGTCAGTTGGAGCTATCGCCAGCCGGCCGTCTTTTTCTGAAGCGTGCTCGTGCCATAGTGAAGCTGGTAGAGGAAAGCGCGGAAGAGTGCCGGGCGCTGGCGGAAGCCTCGTCGTCCATAGTGGTGGGCACGCTTGAGTACGCTCCCTTCGAGGAGTTGCTGACGCGGGCGCTGCACGCTTTCCGACGGGATCATCCTGACCGATGCCTCGAAATGCTCATGGCGTCGGGCGCTTACGCGAACATGGAGGCGGTGGAGAGCGGCAAGGCGGATCTTTCCATTTTCGTTCAAGTGAGGCGACGAGATGGCGGGGAAGAGGCGCTGCCCGATGAGCTGCCTGCCGGAGTGGGGGCTTTTCGCTTTAGCGAGGGCGAATGTCGTTTTTGGATGAACCGCTCCTGTCCTCTGTTTGAGTGCGATCGCGTGACGGCGGCCGACTTGGACGGCTTCACGATGCTCTTGGGGAATTCCGCGAATATGGAACGCGCGGGCCGCGTGCTCATCGAATGGTTTGCAGGGGTCGGGGTAGCCGTGGAGCCCGACAATCAGCCTTGCTCGAACTATCTTGACCTGTATCTGTCGGGAACGGGCGAGACGTTCGGCATTGCGCTGGGGGGAGTGCGCTCGGGTCTGCGGGCGAGCTCCGACATCAAGATATTCGCGGTCGACGATTTTACGGTGCCCTGCGATCTCTATGTGATCTACAACGAGGAGCGCATCGGGGAGAACGGGAAGCTGTTCGTCGACTGCCTGAAGGAGAGCATTTCTTCGTTGGAATAATGTCTTCTGGGGGTGATGATGCCTCGGCTGGTGGCAGGGTGCGCTGGCGCCTCTGTCGGCGGTGCAACATGACGGCGCCCCGTCGGTTGGACGGGGCGCCAGGGGAGGGCTAATGATAGGTTGTGGCGAAAGATGGCTGACTAGATCTCGCCGATGATAGAGCCTGCGGCCATGTACCCACCGAGGAACGATAGTCCCACATCACCGTACAGGCCGTTGAAGGGCTTGCCGGCGAGGTTGTTCTCGCCGTTCGAGCCGCCGGCGGTGTGCCAGCCAGCGTAAAGCCCGGGAATAACGGCGCCTTCGGTATCGATGACCTGCATCTTGGGGTTGATGCGCAGTCCGCACTTGGTGGCGAACAGGTTGCCGCCAAGTTTCGCTCCGTAGTAGGGCGGCTCGCTGATGGGGATGAGCCACGAGGGATCGTACTTGTAGGTGGGAACAGTGTCCTCTCCGGCCTCGCAGGCGGCGTTCCAGTCCTTAACAGCCTGCACGAGCACGCCTTCGCGCAATCCGAGGGCCTCTTCCAACTCCTCGATGGTATCGCATTCCTTGACGGCGCCGGCATCGACCATCATCTGGAAGGCATTGCGCCAATCGCGCTGCCATTCGGGAACGCGGTCGATAAGAGGGTCGTCGTCGGGGATGACCTTTCCGATGTTGCGCAACCTTCTAACCCAAAAGCCCCAATCCTTTGGCGATGTTGGCGATGAAGTCCTGAACGTTGGTGACGATGCCGCGGCTGGCGAGGCTGCCGCGATCCACTAATTTGTTCACGGCGAACTCGGCGATATCCACGCAGTAGAAGTACGCCGGGCGAATGGTGCCGTCGTCCATCACGCGGTAGGAGGGGGTCATGTTCCCCGTGGCGATGGTGTGCAGCATGGTGGCCATGCAGATGACGGTGGTGGCGCTGCGAATGTGGTCGCGCATAGCGTCCTGCGCCTCGTAGGCGTTGCCGTACACGCCGGGCAGAGGGCCGTCGTCGCGGATGGATCCGGCCAGCACGTAGGGCACGCCATTGCGCACGAGCGCGTTCATGATGCCGTCGCGCACGCCCTCTTCTTCGATGAACCGCTCGATGGATCCCCAATAGCGCACGCGGTTGATGGTGTCCAGGTGGTGGTAGTGGCCGTTGGGGCGGTTCTCCTGGGTGTCGATGTCCTGGCCGAGGGACGTGTGGAAGTAGGCCCCTTCCAAATCGTGGGTGGCGAGAGCATTGCCGGCGAACACCGCGTCCGCATAGCCGGCGTCGATGATTTTCGCGAAGGCCTCGCGGGAGTACCCGTTGAACGTGAAGGCCGGCCCCATGACCCACACGATGGAGCCATGGTCGCGGTCGTGGCGCAGAAGCTCGTAGAGCTCGTCGTAATCGCGTGAGAACGCAGTCTCGCGGGAGCGGCCCAGACGGAAGGCGAAGTTGTCGTGACCGCCCGGATGCGGGGCGCCGTCTTCTGTCGTCGCCAGGCCGCGGAAGCCGTCGGTGTAGACGAGAATGCCCTCCTCGCCGTTCTCGGTGCGTCCGCAGGCGATCATGTCGCCGGCGCGGATGTGGCGGAACTCGCGCACGAACACGTTGCCGCCTTCCACGACGGCCACGCAATCCATGCGGGAATCGCGGGCGAGCGTCCATTGCCCTGCGATCTTCAGATACTCCGGATAAATGGACATGGCGTGGTAGCCCTCCGGGGCCACGAAATCCTTCGGCGCGGGCACGAGCGTCACATCGGGCGCGGCGGCGAGGTGGGGGAGCGTGAAGTCGGGCGGCGTGTAGGGCGTGGGTGTAAACGGCGCGGGCGAAAACGTCATGGTCGCCTTCTTTCTCTGGGTGGCTGAGGCCATTGTAGCGCTTCGGCCGCCGGTTCCCAAGGAATGTGAAACTCTGCAGGCAAGAGATCTCATGCAGAAAAGCGGTAGTTCGTCGACCGAAGTTATGCCAGCGAAGGCTCGGGTTCCAAAGTGGATGTTTGGGCGGTTGCGGGGCCGGCTGCGGGCCCGGTTGCGGAGATGGAGGAGGACGGGGAGCGGCGATTCGTCGAAAGGTTGTGAAAGCGTGATGACTTCGGCATCGAAATTGTTCCCAGAGGGCTAGAATGGGCCTATGGCCACTGCTATCGACACATCCAAGGAAACACACGCCGACGTCGCCGCCGCCGAGGTGTTGCGGCGGTTCGTCGGCTACTACAAGCCCTACAAGGTGCTCTTCTTCGCCGATCTCGTGGCCGCCTGCATTTTGGCCGGGGTCGATCTGGCCTTCCCGCAGCTGCTGAACTTCTTCACCCGCGAGTTCTTCACCGAGGCGCCCTCGGTCATCTTGGGCAGCCTCGGGCTCATCGCGCTGCTCTTCATCGCGCTGTACGCCGCGCGCACGGGCTGCCAGTGGTTCATCACTTATTGGGGCCACGTCATGGGCGCGCGCATGGAGGCCGCCATGCGCCGCGATTTGTTCGAGCAGTACCAGCGCCTCTCCTTCGGCTACTACGACCGCCACAACACCGGTGTCATGATGTCGAAGATCACCACCGATCTGTTCGACATATCGGAGCTCGCGCACCACGGGCCGGAGAACCTGTTCATCTGCACGCTCAAGATCGTCGGCTCCTTTGTGCTGCTGTTCATGATCAACGGGCCGCTCACCGCCATCATGCTCGTCGTCACCATCGTCATGGCGGCGCTGTCCTTCGCGCTGAATTACTGGCGCCGCCGCATATTCCGCGAGAACCGCGAGCGCATGGCCGGCATCAACGCGGCGGTGCAGGATTCCCTCGGCGGCATCCGCGTCGTGAAGTCCTTCGGCGGCGAGGACGCCGAGCGCGAGAAGTTCCGCGCGGCCAACGAGGCGTTTCTCGACACGAAGAACCGATCCTACAAGTTCATGGGCGCCTTCCATGGGCTGAACTCGCTGTTCACGGGGCTTTTGTACACCATCGTCGTGGTGGGCGGCGGCTACTTCGTGGCCGCAGGAACGCTCGCCGTGACCGATTTGGCCATCTACGCCCTGTATGTGGGCATCTTCATGGCACCGGTAGAGCAGCTCATCAACTTCACCGAGACCCTGCAGAAGGGCTACGCAGGTTTCCGCCGCTTCATCGAGGTGCTGGCCGAGCGGCCCGACGTGACCACCAAGCCCGGCGCGCCCACTTTGGCCGAGGCCTGCGGCGGCGAGGTGCGCGGCGCTGTGGATTATCGCGACGCGACGTTCTCCTACGACGGCACCCATCCGGTGCTCGACGGGCTCACGCTTTCCATCCCCGCCGGCACCTCGGTGGCACTCGTGGGGCCCTCGGGCGGCGGCAAGACCACCACCTGCTCGCTTCTGCCGCGCTTCTACGACGTGGCCGGCGGCGCGGTGACCATCGACGGCGTGGACGTGCGCGAAGTGTCATTGGCAAGCCTGCGCGACGCCATCGGCATCGTGCAGCAGGACGTGTATTTGTTCGGCGGCACGGTGGGGGAGAACATCGCCTACGGCCGCCCCGGCGCCACCCAGGCCGAAATCGAGGAGGCGGCGCGCAAGGCCAACATCCACGAGTTCATCTGCTCGCTGCCCGACGGCTACGACACGCTCGTGGGCGAGCGCGGCGCGCGGCTGTCCGGCGGCCAGAAGCAGCGCATCTCCATCGCGCGCGTGTTCCTGCGCGACCCGCGCATCCTCATTCTGGACGAGGCCACGAGCGCGCTCGACAACGAGAGCGAGCACGCCATCCAGGCGTCGCTGGCGGAGCTCTCCCGCGGGCGCACCACCATCACCATCGCGCACCGCCTGTCCACCATCCGCAACGCGAGCCTCATCGCCGTGGTGGAGGACGGCCGTGTGCTCGAGCAGGGAACCCACGAGGAGCTGCTGGCCCGCGATGGCGTCTACGCCCGCTACTACCGCATGCAGTTCGGCGACTAGGCGTTGCGCGAATCTTTTCGGAGAAGGCATCTGCGGCGACGGTGAAAACGTCGCTCTTTTCGACCGCGGTTATCCTTCAATAGTTATAATGATCTCCAGCGAAACGACGACGGTTGGATTCCGCGGCCGCGACGACGCTCTTTGCGGCGCGGCAGGGCGGAAGGGAAGGACCGATCCTGTGAGAGAAATGATTCCGTTGGAAGAGGCCCGCGCGCTTGTGTGTGGGGCTGTGGAGAAACTGCCCGTGGAAACGGTGGAGCTGCTCGATGCCGTCGGGCGTGTGGTGGCGGCCGATCAGACAAGCGACATCGATGTTGCGCCCTTCGCGCATTCGGCCATGGACGGCTTCGCCCTGCGCGCTGCCGAGATCGCCGAGGCTACCGAGGAGGCTCCTGCGACCCTGCGGGTCATTGCCGAGATCGGTGCCGGAGATGTGTTCGAGGGAACCATAGACGACGGCGAATGCGTGCGCATCATGACCGGCGCCTGCCTGCCCGCCGATGCCGACGCTGTAGTGAAGTACGAGATCGTGGGCGTCGTGGAAGGCGACGGCAAGCCGGGCTCGGTGGTGTCGTTTGCCGCCCCGACGAAGGTGGGCTCCAACATCCGCGCCGCCGGCGAGGAGGCCCATGCGGGAGACGTGGTCGTGGAAGCGGGCGATGTGCTCACCGCCGCCGGCGTCGGCTTTTTGGCCGGTTGCGGCGTGCTGGAGGTGCCCGTCTACCGCCGTCCGCGCGTGGCCGTCATCGCCACGGGCAGCGAGCTCGTGCCGCCTTCCGAGGTGCCCGGCCCCGGCAAGATCCGCAACTCCAACAGTTACGCCATGGCCGCCTGCGCCCGCGAGGCCGGCGCCGAGGCCGTGATGCTGCCCATCGTCCAGGACACCTTCGAGGCCCTGCGCGACGCCGTGGCCGCTGCGGCCCGCGAGTACGACCTCGTCGTCACTACGGGAGGGGCTGCCAACGGCGACTTCGACTTCATCAAGCCGGTGGTGGCCGAGCTCGGCGAGCTTATGATGACCACCGTGAACATCCGCCCCGGCAAGGCCCAGACCTTCGGCATGGTGGAGGGCACGCCCGTCTTCGGACTGCCCGGTAACCCGGCGGCGGCCTACGTGGGCTTCCAGCTGCTCATCCGCCCCGCGTTGCGCACCATGCAGGGCTATCGCTTCATGGACCATCCCGTGGTGAAGGCGCGCCTTACCGCCGACGAGAAGAACCGCGATCCGCGCCGCATCTATCTGCGGGCGAACCTGACGCGCACCGCCGAGGGCTATGAGGTTACGCCGGCCAAGAACCAGAGCTCGGGTCTGTTCGGCCCCATCCAGAAGACCAACTGCCTGGCCGTCATGCCCGAGGGCACCGAGCCTCAGCCCGCTGGCTCCATCGTCGACTGCCTGCTGCTCGATATTCCCGAGGAAGTCGTGCTGTAGCGGAGGCAACCGTGCATGGCGAGGCGGGGGCGCTGGTGCCGCGCGCAGTTCATTCTATGGCATGCGAAAACGCCGTGACCCCCGACGAGAAATGCCATAGAATGCTGTTTGAGCACGGCACTTGTGCCCCCGTCTCGCCCTTGGGGGTTTCAAGGGAGCTGCTAAGAAAGGAAGTAAAAGTGACCATCAAATTCGCTATCATCACGTGTTCCGACACCCGCACTTTGGAAACCGACGAGGCGGGGCAGAAACTGGAGCAGCTCATTGCCGAGCAGGGTTGGGAGTGCATCCGCCGCGTTGTGGAAATGGACGAGCGCCCGTTTATCGCCGGCGCACTCATCGACGCCTGCGACAACACCGATGCCGATATCGTGCTCACCTGCGGCGGCTCGGGCCTCTCGCTGCGCGACGTGACCCCCGAGGCTACCCGCGACGTGGCCGACCGCGAGGTGCCCGGCATCGCCGAGGCCATGCGCGCCCACAGCGTCGCCATCACGCCCTTCGCCATGCTCTCGCGCGCCATCTGCGCCCAGCGCGGGCACACGCTCATCATCAACCTGCCCGGCTCCACCAAGGCGGCCACCGAGAACTGGGAGGGCATCGTGGCGGCGCTGCCCCACGCCGTGAAGATGATGGCCGGCGAGGGCCACAGCACGCAGAAGGACCTCTCGGAGAAGCTCGCCGCCGCCGCGGCCCGGGGCGAGCTCGGCTAAGGCGCGAATGCGTCTCGGCGGAGGGCCAGCGGCGGCTGCGTTTTTCTTGCGGCACTTCGGAGCTGGGGCCTTCTGATTGGAAGTCTTTGTCCCCTCTCGAAAGAGCGCGCTCCCGAGCAGCGGGTCTGCGCTATACTTCACGGGGAACGTGTTTTTAGATGCGGCCGCGCTCGATGGGGGCGTGGCCGCTTGAGGTGGTAGCGCTATGACTGATCTTCCCAACGGGTTCACGGGGTTCTCGCACCGCGATCCGAACTTTGTGTCCGCGGGCGACGCCCTGCGCGGCTCGCGGTACGATGACACGCCGTTCGCGGCGCGCAAGCAGGCCCAGGCCCGCAACCTGGCCGAGGCCTGGTCGCCGGCCGCCTCCGAGCGCGCCGGCGCGGGCGTCGCTGCCGAGGGCGGCTCCGATGCGGCCGCCCGTGGGGCATCGCGTTCGCTGTCCCAGCTGTCCTCGGCGGCCAGCGACGTGCTGCGCTTCGCCGAGCAGGGCACGGCGGCTGCCGGCGCTCCGCGCTTCGATCCGGACAAGCTCGCCCGCATTCCCGAGGTGGATCGGCGCTGGGCCTGGGTGGAGATCGACCTGAACGCCATCCGCCACAACGCCTCGGCCGTGAAGCAGCGCCTGAATCCGGGCACCCGGCTCATGGCCGTGGTGAAGGCCGACGGTTACGGTCATGGTGCCGTGCAGTGCGCCAAAACGGCGCTGAACTCCGGAGCCGAGTACTTGGGCGTGGCCACGGTGGACGAGGCCATCGCCCTGCGCGAGGCCTACGTGAACGCCCCCATCCTCATTCTGGGCGAGCCCCCGGCTACGGCCATCCCGCTGCTTCTGGCCTACAAGATCATGCCGGCGGTCTACACCGCCGAGTTCGCCATCCGCTATGCCGAGGCCGCCGACGCCTTCGGGGTGTCCGCGCCCTTCCATCTGAAGGTGAACACGGGCATGAACCGCATCGGCGTGCGTTGGGACGAGGTCGTGGAATTCGCGCGACAGATATCGTTCCATCGGGCGCTCGATCTGGTGGGCACCTTCACCCATTTCGCCACGGCCGACTGCCCCGGCACCATCGACTTCGAGCGTCAGGTCAAGCGTTTCTCGGAAGCCGTGAACGCCCTGCGCGCGGCCGGCATCAACCCGGGCATCGTGCACGCGGCGAACTCCGCGGCCGCCATCCGCTACCCGGAGGTGCAGCTGGACATGGTGCGCCTCGGCATCTCGCTGTACGGCTTCTACCCGTGCCCCGAGGCCTACCCGATGATCGATCTTAAGCCGGCCATGAGCGTGAAGGCCCGCATCACCGATGTGAAGACGCTGCCGGTGGGGGAGGGCGTCAGCTACGGTTTGAACTACCGCAGCCCCGGCGCCGTGAAGATCTGCACCATGCCCATCGGCTACGCCGACGGCTTCCGCCGGGGCCTTTCCGGCCGCACCGACGTGCTGCTCGCCGGTCGCCGCTTCCACCAGGTGGGCAACATCTGCATGGACCAGTCCATGTTCGAAGTGAACCTGCGCCAGCGCAACGACCTTGATCCGCAGATCGGTGATACGGTGACCATCGTGGGGGAGCAGGGCGAGGCCTCGGTCACCATCGATCAAATGGCCGAAACGCTGGGCACCATCCAGCACGAGGTGGCCATCGGCTTCGGCTGCTCCCGTCTGCCGAGGTTATACGTGTAGAAAGCGATGCGCAGCGACCGCCAAGGTGCGCAGCAGGTTGAAGGAGAGCGATGTGCAGCGAGCGCCGGGAGGGGGTGCCGCGCGCAGTTCATTCTATGGCAGACGAAAATGCCGCGACTCTCGGTGAGAAATGCCATAGAATGCTGTTTGAGCACGGCACCCCCTCCCGGCGCTCGCCCGAGGCGAGTCCCGACGAGGAACTCAAGAAAGAAGGACGCCCGATGGAGCACCCCCACATTCTGCTAGAAGACCTGCAAGTCCAGGTGGCCGCCTGCCGCCGCTGCCCCTTGTGCGACGGTCGCACGCAGACGGTGTTCGGCGTGGGCAATCCCAATGCGAGGGTTCTCATCGTCGGCGAGGCCCCGGGCAAGAACGAGGATTTGCAGGGCGAGCCCTTCGTGGGCGCGGCCGGCAAGTACCTCAACGAGCTTCTGGCCATTGCCGGGTTGTCTCGCGAGGACGTCTACATCGCCAATGTGCTGAAGTGCCGTCCCCCTTCCAACCGCGATCCGCGTCCCGAGGAAATTCAGGCCTGCACGCCGTTTCTGCGCGAGCAGACGCGCACCATCAACCCGGAGTACATCGTCACGCTGGGCAACTTCTCCACGAAGTTCATCCTGAAGACCGACGTGGGCATCACGCGCCTGCACGGCACGCTGCAGCGGGCGGGGCGTTTCAAGGTGTTCCCCATTTTCCACCCGGCTGCGGCCCTCTACGACAGCAAGAAGCGCGAGGCCCTGGAGAACGACTTCGCCACCTTGGGCGAGCTTTTGCACGGCGAGGCCTAGAGCCAGCGTTTCTTCTTGAAGAACACCACCATCACGATGATCATGATGGCCGCCAGCGCGATGATGGTGCCGGCCATGTAGGGCCAATCGAGCCCGGGCATGACGGTGAGGTTCATGCCGAACCAGCCGGTGACGAGCGTGAGCGGCGCGAACATCACCGTGACGATGGTGAGGATCTGCATGGTGGAGTTCTGCTTCAAGTCGATCTGCGTCTGGTGCAGCTCGTAAAGCTGCAGGCTGTACTCGCGCAGCATGTCGGCGCGGTCGGACAAGTGGTTCGCATGGGTGGTGATGTGCCCGAAGGCGCGGGCCTCTTCCCGGCTCATCACCTTGTTCTCGTTGTCGGCGATGAGGTCGGCCATGACGCCGATCTGCTGGTAGTAGGAGCCCATGCGCATGGCCGCGCGCCGGTAGCTCATGATGGTCTGCGACGAGATGTCGGCATGGTGGCCGATCATGGCGTCCTCGAGGCTTTCCATGGCGTCCTCCATGGAGGAGAACCAGCTGAAGTCATCGGCGATGAGCGTCTTCATGAAGGCGTAGAGCGCATGCGAAGTGGTGGGCTTCGTGAGAATGCCCGTGGCGGCCACCTTATCCAGGGTCTTTTGCGCGATATCGCCGTCGTCGATGAAGATGAGATGGTCGGCCTCCAGGTAGAACGACATGGTGTCCGGGTCGCCCGTGGGGTCGGATTTGTCCGGTACCGAGAACGAGCCGATGATGTAGGAGGGGTACAGCTCGACGAAGTTGGCCGCCGCCAGCTCGAGGGCCGCCAGTTCCGCCCGCGCTTCCGGAGCGATTTGCGTGAGCTGGCTGAACTCGTGGGAGGTGAGGATCTTGACCAAGGGCGGCTTGCAGCTTTCCGGATCGCACGGCGCCGCCAGCGGGTTCGGCCGATTCAGGTCGTAAATGGCTGCCATGGGCTCCTCCTCTCGTCGCGCGGCCTCTCGTGTTCGCAACCTAGTATAGAATGGAGCCGTGATATGCCCTATCGGTTACCGTCTTTGTAAGAAAACGGTAGCCGCGTCCCTGAAGGAGAACGTGCTGTGGAAGACGTGTGCCGATTCGACCCCGTCGCCTGGATAAACACGCCGCGTTGGCAGACCTCGCGCCTGGGGCTCTCGCGCATGGTGGATCTGCTGGAGCGTTTGGGGCGCCCCCAGGACGAATTGCGCTTCGTGCACGTGGCGGGCACCAACGGGAAGGGGTCGGTGTGCGCGTACCTGGCCTCGGTGCTGCAGGCGGCCGGTTACAAGGTGGGCCTGTTCACGAGCCCGTTCATCCTCTGCTTCGAGGAGCGCATCCGCGTGAACGGGGAGAACATCCGCGCTGAGGAGCTGGCCCGGGCGGTGGAGGCGGTGCGCCCGGCGGCCGAGGCCGTGGAGGCGGACACGGGGGATCATCCCACGGAGTTCGAGCTCATGGCGGCGGTGGCCTTCGAGCATTTCCGAGCCGTGGGCTGCGATATCGTCGTGTTGGAAGTGGGCCTCGGGGGGCGACTCGACGCCACCAACGTCATCGAGGCGCCCGAGGCGAGTGTGATCTGCCGCATCGGGCTCGACCATACCGACTTGCTCGGGGACACCGTGGCCGCCATCGCCGGCGAGAAGGCCGGCATCGTGAAGTCGGGGTGCCCGGTGGCGAGCTGGCCCCAGGAGCGAGAGGCCATGGCGGTTATCGAGGCCGTGGCCGCCGAGCGCGGCTGCAAGCTTTTCGTGCCCGACTTCGGCGACTTGTCCGCAGAGCCGCTCGAGGGAGCGGCTCTGCGCCGGTTCTCGTGGAAGGGGAGGGGATTCGAGACGCGTCTGCTTGGCAGCTACCAGCCCTTTAACGCGGCGTTGGCCCTCACGGCAGCGGACGTGCTGTGCGGGCGCGGGTGGGCCATCTCCGATGAGGCCGCCGCCTCCGGCATCGCCTCGGCCCGTTGGCCCGGCCGTTTCGAAGTGGTGGGCACCTCTCCGCTCACCATCGTGGACGGCGGCCACAACCCCCAGGGGGCCGAGGCCCTGACCGCCTCTCTCGCCGATCTTCTGGGAGAGGAGGGGCGCGGCTCGGTCGACTTCGCTTTGGGCGTGCTCGCCGACAAGGACTATCGGGCCATGGTGCGCGCCGTGATGCCGTGGGCCCGCAGCTTCTCGGTGTACGCGCCGACAAGCCCCCGCGCCCTGTCGGTCGACGAGTTGGCGGCCTGCGTGCGCGAAGTACTGGGGGAGGAGGGCCGGGCCGATGACGTGCCCGTGCGGGTGTGCTCCGCTCCCGCCGACGCGCTCAGCGCCGCCCGCGCCGCCGCCGGCCCGGAAGGCTGCGCCGTCGCCTTCGGCACCCTTTACGCCATCGCCGACCTCATGGCCGCCCTGTAGCGAGCCGGCTGTTCGCGAAAACGACTTGATGCATGAAAAAGGGCGCTCCCGAAAGAGCGCCCCTGCAAGTACGAAAAGCCCGCGAGCCGGTGCAGCCCTTAGGGCCGCGTGCCAGTGACGTCCTCGGCCTCGTCGGCCTCGGCCTCGTCGCGGATCTCGTGCACGACGAACTCCGCCACGCCGCCCTCGGCTTCCAGCACCTCGCGCACATCGTCGACCAGATCCTCGTCGCCGCAGCCGAGAACCACGTCGTCGGCCATGTCGGCGGCCTCTTCCCCGGCAGTTTGGCGCACCACCTCATCCAGCGAGGCGGACACATACGAGATGCCCTGGCGCTCGGCCGCCTTCGCCTGCATGAACAGGAACAAAAAGCCGATCACGCCGGCCAGAAGCGAGGCCGACAGAATGCCGATCTTCGCATCGGCGATGAGCACGGCCTCGGGGAAGGCGAGGTTCGCCACGAAGATGGCCATAGTGAAGCCCACGCCGCCCAGGATGCCGGCACCCAGCATATGGATCCAGTTAACATGATCGGGCAGGTTGGCAATCTTCAGCTTCACCGTCAAGAAGCTGAAGAGCAGGATGCCGATGGGCTTGCCCAAAAGCAATCCGAAGAACACGCCGAAGAACACCGGGCTCGAGACCATAGCGAGAACATCGCCGCCAAGGAAGCTCACATCGGCGTTGGTCAGCGCGAACAGGGGCAGCACAGCAAAGTACACCCACGGGTACAGCATATGCTCCAAGCGCGTGGCCGGGGGTACCACCTGACGAGCAACACTGGAGAGCCGGGTGACGGTGAACATGTAATCCTTCTGAAGCGTCACCGGCTCGGTCTCCACATAGGCGGCGCGCGCCTCGCGAACCCGGTCGCCCGACCAGGTCATGAACTTCTGCAGATCGACGCGCGACCCCGTGGGGATCGTGAAGGCGAGCAGCACGCCAGCGATGGTGGAATGAACACCGGACATGAACACAGCGAACCACAACAGGCAACCCACCAGCATGTAAGGCGTCAGGGCGTACACGTGCGCCCGGTTCATCAGTACGAGCACCACGAGAATGGCCGCAGCAATGGCAAGCCACATGAGCGAGGGGCTCTGGCCGTAGAAGATGGCAATGACGAGAATGGCGATGATGTCGTCGGCCACGGCCAAGGTGGAGAGGAACACGCGCACGCCGTTGGGCACGCGGTTGCCGAGCAGCGCCATGATGCCCAAGGCGAAGGCGATATCGGTCGCCGTCGGCACGCCCCAGCCGTGGGAGGTCTCAGGGTTGGTGGCGTTGAAGATGGAGTAGATGACGATGGGGGCCAGAACGCCGCCGCAGGCCGCGATGATGGGCAGCGCCGCCTGGCGGATATTGGTAAGCTCGCCCACGGTCATCTCATACTTGATCTCCAGGCCCACGAGCAGGAAGAACACGGCCATGAAGATGTCGTTGATGATGTGGGCCAGCGACATCTCGCCGATAAAGCCGCCGACGCCCACCACCACATGGGTGTGCCAGAACTCCTCAAAGGGCTCGAAGAACGGCGAGTTCGCGATAACGAGGGCCACAATAGCCGCCGCCAGCATGATGGCCGCCGCTTTCGTGGACGAACTCGTAAATTGGATGACTTTCAACCAGCGACGCTGATGCCCCTGGACTTCATCAATGAAGATATGATGCGGATCGGGATTCTTCGCAGTGGGTTCCATGCCTTACATCCTCAATTTCTCTTACCGACTCAGCCGCCTGCGAGCAAGGCAGCTTCACAGATATCCGTTAATTGTAACCGCTTTCCCTTTCGCTTCAGCGAAAATTCCTATCTGTAAAGTCCCCGTAGCAGCCTTTTTCACACGAAAACGAGAACCGTTCGACTTCAAAGGCGCTGCATTCCGAAAACAGTCCTCAGACGGCAATCGTTTTCTTGCAACCTCAAATTGCTCGGTCAATCTCGCGAAAAGTGCGCTATGCTGTTTTTTCCAGTTTGGAAGGGTGCGTTTTACGCATGGTGCGCTCAGGTGCCCCAGCGGGCTCGCGCCTTCCACGCTGATTGTGCAAGCAACGAGCTAAAAGAGGTGGAAATCATGACGATCACCGTGTCCGGACGCAAAATGCCCGTCACCGACGCCCTTCGTCAGTACGCTGAGGAGAAGGTCGGTAACGCGATCAAGGCTGTGGACGCCGACACCGTCTCCACGGAAATTGTTCTTTACACCGAGAAGAACCCGGCCAACCCGCTGCCGGCTATTTGCGAGGTTACCGTCCGCGTCAAGGGCCACATCGTGCGCGTGGAGGAAAGCGAAGAGGACATGTACGCCGCCATCGACGTGGCTGCCGCCAAGGTCGCCCGCCAGCTGCGCAAGTACAAGACCCGCGTGCTGGACAAGAAGGTTCGCGCCACGGAGCGCATCGTCGACTACGCCCACGAGGACGCCCACCCGGAGAGCGAGCTGGATCTCGATCGCCTGATGGACGAGCTGTCCGAGGACGAGATCGTCCGCCGCAAGGAGACGGAGTTCACGCCCATGACCGAAGAAGAGGCGCTCGTCCAGATCGATCTTCTGGGCCACGACTTTTTCGCGTACACTGATCGCGACACCAATCTGGTGCACATCCTGTACCGCCGTGAGGACGGCGGCTACGGTCTGCTCACCCAAAAGGAGGATTAGTTCATGGCCACTATCGACACTATCGCCGGCGTTCTCGAGAGCAACCTCGACATCGACCCCGCCACCGTCACCCCCGAGGCGACCTTCGAGTCCCTCGGTATCGACTCGCTGGACATGGTCGAGCTCATCTGCGACTTGGAGGAGGCCTGCGAGGTCGACTTCGGCGAGCCCGAGGGGCTCGTCACCGTGGGCGACCTCGTCGCTTACATCGACTCGCTGTAAGCCGCCCGCCGCGTTTCAGCAGAACTGGGGCCCCGCAGCCGTGAGGTTGCGGGGCCTTTTTCGTTGTCTGGTTCCCTGTGTCTGCGCCGAAAGAGGCCCGTCTGGGCTCGTGCCGCTTTGCCGGAGGAAACGTGTCTGAGCCCCGTTCGATAAGAGCGGTCGCGCTCCACTTCCATAAGAATCGATTCCGGTCGGCCTTCCGGTAATGGTCGCTTCACGCTTCGTCTCGTCTCGCTCGGTAATTGAAGACCCCTGGCATTGCATGAAATCGCGAGTTGTAAGCGTCTGAAAGCTCATTCTTGTCTTCGAATTTAATATCTTGCGATAAATCCAGGTGAATGTAGCTCCTTCAGATATCGCTAGGACGCTTACAACTCGAGACTTCATGCAGAATCGCGTGGTTTCGTTGACTGAGACATTTCCTGATGCGTTCCTCTATTGACGAAAATACCCCCTAGGGGTATAAATGCTGCGAACATAAGGACAACATCGCAAGCGAAGGAGCGCCATGGCGGACGAGAAAACGCGCAGCGGAGGAGGGGCGGCCCAGGGGGTGGCGAAGGCCGGCGCGAATAGAACGGACCGGACGGATAGAGCAGATCGGACGGGTAGAGCAGATCAGGCGGACCAGGCGTCCGATTGTCCCTGTCGGCACAAGAGCACGCCACGCAGCATGGAGCTGCAGGCGGATATGCAGAAGCGGCTGAACCGGGCCATCGGTCAGCTTACCGGCGTGAAGGCCATGATCGAGGACAACCGCTACTGCGGGGACGTGCTCACCCAGCTGGCCGCCGCCGAGTCCGCCGTGCGGCGGGTGTCGGAGATGGTGCTGGCCGAGCATATGCGCACCTGCGTGGTGGAAGAGGTGCGCGCCGGCAACGATGAGGTGATCGACGAAGTGATGGCGCTCATGCGCCGCTTCTCGAAGTAAGGAAGGCGAGCTATGACCCGGCAAGAGACGATTCAGCAGAAGACGACCCAGCAAGAACCGATCCGGCAAGAGCTGCCGCAGCCCAACGGCGAAGCGCCTCGCGCCAACCTGCGCCTGGCTATCGACGGCATGCACTGCGCGAACTGCGCGGCCAACATCGAGAAGCACTACCGCGCCACGCCTGGGGTGGTCGACGTGGCGGTGAACCTGGCGAACAACACCGGGCGCGTGGTGTTCGATCCGGCCCAGGCCAGCGTGGACGACATGCTCGCCGTCTTCGACAACCTGGCCTTCACGGCCGAGATCATCCCCGATGACGCGCCCTTGGTGGACGAGAAGCGCCGCGCCCGCGAGGCCGCCCGGGCCAAGCGGGACCGCAAGGTGTTCGGCGCGGCCGCCGTGCTCACGGTGATCATCGTGGCCATCGGCATGATTCCCGGCTGGCACATGGGGGTGGGCAGCGCCCTGGCCCGCCTGTTCGTGGCCGATCCCACCCATGTGCAGGCCATGTTCGCGGCGAATCTCCTGTTGCTGGCGCTCACGGCTCCGGTGCAGTTCGGCTGCGGCGCGCGGTTCTACAAGGGTGCGTGGAGCTCGCTCAAGGGCGGCTCGGCGAACATGGACGTGCTGGTGGCGCTCGGTACTTCCATCGCGTTTCTGTTCTCGCTGTGGATCACGTTTCTGCCGGTGGTCACGGGGGACTGGGAAAGCCATGCGGCGCTCGCCATCAACGACGGCATGCCCTACTTCGAGACCTGCGCCATGCTCATCACCTTCGTGCTGTTCGGCAAGATGCTGGAAAGCCGCGCCAAGGGCGCCACGAACCAGGCCATCGAGTCGCTCATGAACCTGACGCCGCCCACGGCTCGGGTGGTGCGCGGCGGCGAGGAGCGCGAGGTACCGTTGGCCCAGGTGGTGGCCGGCGACACGGTGCGCGTGCGGCCGGGTGAGAAGATGCCGGTGGACGGCGTGGTGGTGGAAGGCGCCACGGAAGTGGACGAGTCCATGCTCACCGGTGAGACGCTGCCCGTGGTGAAAGCCGCAGGCGACGCGGTGACCGGCGGTACCCAGAACACTACCGGCTCCGTGACCGTGCGCGCCCTGCGCGTGGGCGCCGATTCCACGCTGGCCCGTATCGTGCGCGCCGTGGAGGACGCCCAAGGCACGAAAGCCCCCATCCAGCGCATCGCCGACCGCATTGCGGCGGTGTTCGTGCCCGCCATCCTGCTGATCGCGCTCGTTGTGTTCTGCGTGTGGTTCTTCCTCGTACCGGCCGGCCCCGATGGCCGCCTGGTGCAGGCGCTCATGCCGGCCATCGCCGTCATCTGCGTGGCCTGTCCCTGCGCGCTGGGCCTGGCGACCCCCACGGCGCTCACCGTGGGCATGGGGAAGGGCGCCCAGCTCGGCGTGCTCATCAAGGACGGCACCGTGCTGGAGACCATGGGCGCCTTGTCGGCGGCCGTCTTCGACAAGACGGGCACCCTCACCCAGGGCGAGCCGGCCGTGGTGGCCTGCGACGTTCCCGATGACGCCCTGCGCCTGGCCACCGCCCTGGAGGAAAGGAGCGAGCACCCCCTGGCCCGCGCCGTCGTGACCTATGCGGCCGAGTGCGGCCTGGCGCCGCTGCCCGCGGCCGCCTCCTTCGAGGCCGTGGTCGGCGAGGGCGTGCGCGGCATCGTGGAGGGCCATGAGGTGTTCGTGGGCGTCGGGAAGGTCGCCGGCGACGGGGCGGGGGCTGCAGGCTCGCTTGTGTCCGTCGACGGCGTGCCCGTGGGCCGCATCCAGTTCCGCGACGAGCCCAAGCCGGACGCGGCGGCCACGGTGCGCGAGCTGTCCCGCGATTTCTCTGTGACCTCCTACATGGTCACCGGCGACGCGGCGCCCACGGCCCGGACCATCGCCGAGGAGGTGGGCATCGCGCCCGACCACGTGTTCGCCGGCGTGAAGCCGCTGGAAAAGGCCGATTGCGTGCGGGCCGTGCGGGGCGCTGCCGACGTCGCCATGCTCGGCAAGGCCGCTGGTGAGGCCTGCGACGCCGAGAAGGACGACGAGCGCATTTTGGAAATGGAGGCGGCCGACCCGGCCTTCATAGCCGCCTCTGACCCCGACATGGGCGCTCCCGCCGAGCCCGTGCCCCTCGAGTCCCCGGCGGACGCGGCCCGGGATGCGTCCGCCGGCGCGAAGACTGTCGTGGCCTTCGTGGGCGACGGCATCAACGACGCCCCGGCGCTGGCCGCCGCCGACATCGGCGTGGCGCTGGCCTCGGGCACCGATGTGGCCCTGGACGCCGGAAGCGTGGTGCTCATGCGCAACCGCCTGTCCGACCTCGTTGTGGCTCTGCGCCTGTCGCGCGCCACTATGCGCAAGATCAAGCAAAACCTGTTCTGGGCGCTCATCTACAACTGCATCATGATCCCGCTGGCCGCGGTGGGCATCCTCGCCCCGGCCCTCGCCGGCGCCGCCATGGCCCTGTCCAGCGTCAGCGTCGTCAGCAACTCCCTTTTGCTGAAGCGATTCAAGTAAGGGGAGCGGGCGTGAAGCCGGGAGGGATACCCGCGCAAAACGCGAGGTGAGGGCCGGGCCATCGTGTCATAGGGGCGCCCCTCGCAAGATGCGGGCGCCCCTTCTGGCAAGTTTTCCGAGTTTTTCGACATGCTCGGTTCGCGCCAAAGCCTCTCGTGGCGTTTCAGCTGTCTTGATCTAGCGATATTCGCTATATGAGGCAGGAATTCCGCCTCGGGCGCCTTTGTCGCCGGCCCTTCGCGTCGAAAAGCGCGAAAAACTTGCCAAATTCGGCCGAATCTCTCTGCGCAGTCTTAGGTCTATCCCTCCATCCGGAAGCGCCAAGCGCAGTTGCAGGTGTCGTCGGCGATGGCGGGGTAGCAGCTTACGCACTCGCACTGAATGCGATCATCCAGGCCAGCGGCAAAGCCGGCGTATTCCAACTCGCCGACGCTTTTGCAGGGATGAAAGTCCATGCCCTTGCGCTTGCGGGCGTTTTGCACGCGGCAGTCGGTGATGCGGAAGGCGAGCGAGCCGTCGTCTTCCCAGCGAATCTCCCATTCGTTCGCAAGTGAGGTGCAGCGCAAAGGCAGCGCCTCGGCGAGTCCCTCGAGACCGCAGCTATCCGAAAGGCCGAGTAGCTTCTTCAGGCGCCGGGCCTCGCTGGGCACGAAGCGTCGCCAGGCCGTGCGGTCGTGCTCCATGGCCGCGTCCATGCCCTGCTCGCGTTCCAGCGACTGGAACCACGTGCCGTCCAGCGCGATGAGGTCCTTTGCAGTGATTTCCAAAAGTTCGATGAGCTCTTCGCGGGTCAGTGCATCCAATCCTTGGGCCATGGTCGCTCCTTTCCCTCGTGTCGACCTGCTCGATTATAGGCTTCTTGCGCTATACTAGGCCAATTGGAAATGGGCGCGAACGGGCGCACGTATAGCTATAGAAGGGCGTTTCATGGAAACTGCTGCGATTATTTTGGCCGCGGGGGCCGGTACCCGTATGAAGTCGAAGAAGCCGAAGGTGGTTCACGAGGTGCTGGGCCGCCCGCTCGTGCGGTGGGTCGTGGAAGCGGCCAAGGAGGCGGGCGCCGATAGGGTCGTCACCGTGGTGGGGCATATGCGCGACCAGGTGATCCCTTTGGTGGAAGGCGATACCGAGATCGTCGTGCAGGAGGCCCAGCGCGGCACGGCCGACGCGGTGCTGGCCGCCGCCGATGCCCTGGCCGGCTTCGACGGCGCCGTCGTGGTGCTCTCCGGCGACTCTCCGCTCATTCAGCCCGAGACCATTCGCCAGATGGCGGCTCTGCGCGAGGAGCACAACGCGGCGGTCATCGTGCTTACTATGGAGCTTGAAAACCCCTTCGGCTACGGTCGCATCGTGCGCGACGGCGCCGGGGAGGTGGCCCGCATCGTCGAGCAGAAGGACGCGAGCCCCGAGGAAGCGGCCATCACCGAGTGCAACTCCGGCGTCTACTGCTTCGACGCCCGCGCCCTTTTCGACGCGCTTTCCCAGGTGAACTCCGACAACGCCCAGGGCGAGTTCTATCTCACCGACGTGCTGGCCATCAGCCGCGCCGCCGGGCGGCCCGTGCTCGCCTATAAGACGAGCGATGCGGAGCAGTGTCTCGGCGTGAACTCCCGCGGTCAGCTGGCCGAGGCGACCCGCGTCATGCAGCTGCGCATCAACGACGCGCACATGGCCGCCGGCGTCACGATGTGGGATCCGGCCACGGCCTACATCGGCCCCGAGGTGGAGATCGCCCCCGACGTGGAGCTTCTGCCCAACGTCATGCTGCTGGGGAAGACGACGATCGGCGAGGACAGCGTCGTGGGCCCCGACAGCCGCCTGACCGACACGCGCGTCGGTCGCGGCTGCCGCATCGACGAGACCGTGGCGGTGGAGGCGCTCATCGACGACGGCGCCACCTGCGGCCCGCGCGCCTATCTGCGTCCGGCGGCGCACTTGTGCGAGGGCGCCAAGGCCGGCACCCATGTGGAGATCAAGAAATCCACCATCGGCAAGGGCTCGAAGGTGCCGCATCTGTCCTACATCGGCGACACCACCATGGGGGAGGGCGTGAACATCGGCGCCGGCTCCATCACCTGCAATTACGACGGCGCGAACAAGCACGCCACTATCATCGGGGACGGCGCCTTCATCGGCTCCGATACCATGATGGTGGCGCCCGTGACCATCGGCGCCGGGGCGCTTGTGGGCGCCGGCTCCACCATCACCAAGGACGTGACGCCGGGAGCGCTGGCCCTCGGGCGCGCCAGACAGCAGGAGATAGAAGGCTGGGTGGCGGCGCACCCCATCGAGAAGAAGAAATAGTCGGTCGCGCCGCTTCAGCCCGCATGAAGCGGCCCATCGTACTACAATAATCGAAGCTGAAAGACCCGTCGCAGAAGGGACGCACCCCATGACCGAGATGACCAAGCGCATGATCCTGTTCTCCGGCTCGGTGAATCCGGAGCTGGCCGAGGAGATCGCCAAGTATCTGAACGTGAACCTCGGCAACATCAAGCACGAGAAGTTCGCCAACGGCGAGATCTACGCCCGCTATCAGGAGTCCATCCGCGGCGCCGACGTGTTCCTCATCCAGTCGGTGTGCGCGAGCGAGACCTTCGACGTGAACGACGCCCTCATGGAGCTGCTCATCATGGCCGATGCCGCCAAGCGCGCAAGCGCCCGCTCCATCTCGGCGGTCATCGCGCACTACGGTTACGCCCGTCAGGACCGCAAGGCCGCCCCGCGCGAGCCCATCACGGCCAAGCTCGTGGCCGATCTGCTCGAGGTCTCCGGCATCGACAACATCATCACGGTGGATCTGCACCAGGACGCCATCCAGGGTTTCTTCGACATCCCCGTGAACCACATGACGGCCATGCCCATTTTCGTGGACTACTTCCGCAACAAGGGTTTCGATCCCGAGCGCTTGTGCGTGGTCTCGCCGGACGTGGGTCGCGCGAAGGCGGCGAAGAAGTTCTCCACGGCGCTCGATTGCGACATCGCCATCATGCACAAGGACCGCCCGAAGCACAACCAGGCCGAGATCACGGCGCTCATCGGAGATGTGACCGACAAGATCTGCATCTTGAACGACGACATGATTGACACCGGCGGGTCGCTTGTGGCCGCCGCCGACACGCTGCGCGCGAAGGGCGCCGCCGAGGTGTATGCCTGCGCTACCCACGGCCTGTTCTCCGGTCCGGCCTACGAGCGTCTGGAGAACTCCTGCATCGAGGAAGTGGTGGTCACCAACGCCGTGCCCGTGCCGCTCGCGCGCCAGACCGGCAAGATCAAGGTGCTCTCCATTGCGCCTCTGTTCGCCCAGACCATCGACGTGGTGTACAACAACGGAAGCATTGGGAAGCTTTTCGAGTAGTTTTTGGTTGTCCGGCCCGAGACCCGGGAGAGGGGACCCGTGCTCAAACAGCATTGAAGTGCAGGTCACGT